>Ga0335075_10003842_pt1 | contig 23585 bp, 20 predicted proteins | sample Lox_Sample_24_FD_206723 | JGI IMG/M metagenome (GOLD analysis project Ga0335075, IMG submission 206723) | Soil microbial communities from Loxahatchee National Wildlife Refuge, Florida, United States - Lox_Sample_2.4 | ecosystem: Environmental > Terrestrial > Soil > Wetlands | place: USA...
GCATACCACGCCGCAACGACAACTTGGCTGGACATGCTGATCACCAGCCAGCTGAGTGCGTCGTCACGGGTCGCGGGCGGCACGCATCCCTGGGCGGTGAGCGCGAGCGCAACGTAAACGGCGCAGTCCATGCCGGCGAAAAGGGGCCCAGGCCAGCCTCGCCGCAGGTAGATCGTTACTCCCGCAGCCCATATCGTGACCGCGACGGGTCCCGCCAGGCGCGCGGGATCGGCCACGTAGAACGAGTGCCATACGACTACCTGCGCAAATACATACGCGATTCCGGCGCATCGCACGACCGATGCGAAGCGGGCGATCACCGACCTCAGCACTGTCGTCGCCGGGCCGGTCGGCGCGGTGGCGCCCTCGCCGCTGGCCCGCCTCGGCGGCAGGTCATTCATCGGCCGCATAAAGAGATGATATGGAAAGGGGCGGCGACGGGATGCTTTATCAGGCGAAAGCAGTAACTGTCGCGATAATGGCGATAAGGGCGATGAGCATGTAGAGCAGGTAGGCGTCCAGGCGGCCGGACTGCAGCCGTTTGGCCGCCGCCATCACCGTCTCGAACATCAGCCGTCCTGGCCGGTACAGGTAGGTCCCCACCACCTCGACGACGTCGGACGTGTACTCCAGGTGCGGTCGCCCCCTGGCTTCGGTGCCGTCCGCGTCGTCATCGGGAAGCACCGGCCGCAGTTCGGCCCGCGTGTGCAGGACGCTGGCCAGCACCCGCCGGGCCGGGTTGGCGTAGCCGAACGCGGTGTACGAGCCGGCCCCCTCCACGCCCATCGTCGCCGAACGCCACGCCGGCACCCGCCGCACCCGCAGCATCCGCCGCCCGGACATCAGCCACGTGAACAAAGTTACGGCCAGCAGCATCACCGGAACCTCGAGCCACAGCCAGGACGGTGACAGGATCGAGAACCCGGCGAACACCGGCTGCAGCACCCACGGGGACTTCAGCGCGCCCATCGTGACCGAACCAGGCACCACCGGCGACAGCCCGGCCGCGATCACCCGGACCTCCAGCGGCGTCGCCGCCGCGATCGCCAGCGGGCACGCCGCCAGCACTACGACCGCCAGCCGTCCCGTCCATCCGTACTCCGAGGATCGCGACCCGGCCGGGCCGCGGACGTCGGGCCCGCGACGAAGCACAACCAAACCCACCAGCCGCACGAACGTCACCCCGGCGAACCCGGCGGTCAGCGCGACCGCGGCCCCGGCCACGGCGAGCACCAGCCGGTAGCCGAGCCCGGGCACGCGGAACTGCTGCATGAGTGACTCGAGCAGGAACCACTCGGACACGAACCCGGCCGTCAGCGGCAGCCCGGCCAGCGTCAGCGACCCGACCGCCAGCCCGAGCCCGCTCCACGGCGCCCGCCGCCCCGCGCCGCGCAACAACTCCAGATCATCACCCCCGGCCTCGAGCCCGGCCGCCGAGGTGAACAGCAGCGACTTGGCCGTGCTGTGCGCGACCATCTGCAAAGTGGCGGAAAGCAGCCCGACCGCGACCAGGCGCGGGTCGCCGACGGCCGCCCCGGTCAGCGCCACGCCGAAGCCGACGACGATCAGGCCGCTGTTCTCCACGCTGGACCAGGCGATCACCCCGTTCAGCCGGTTCTGCACGGTGGCGTGCGCAATGCCGAGCAGCGCGCTGGCCGCCCCGAACAGCAAAAGCACGCCGACCAGCCAGCCGGGCGGCCGTCCGAGTATGGCCAGCGTGCGCCACATGCCGTAGAACGCCACGTTGACGCACACCCCGGCCATGACCGCGCGGGCCGGGCCCGGCGCCGCTGAGTAGCCGGGCGGCAGCCAGACCTGGAACGGGACCAGGCCCGCCTTGACCGCGAACCCGGCCAGCAGCAGCACAAGTGCCGTGGTCCGGGCCGCGCCCCCCGGCACGTGCGTGAACGACGCGAGCGCGATCGAGTGCGACTTCGCCGCCAGCAGCAGCAACCCGGCCAGCAGGGCCGCGCCGCTCAGCTTCCCGAACGCGACCGTCACCTGCGCCGCCCGCGAGTGGTGCCGGTCCGAACCCGCCAGCAGGTAGAACGCGATCGTCAGGGCCTCCCACCCGAACAGGGCGGTGAACGCGTCCCGCGCCGTCATGACCACCGCGACCGACCCGAGCGCCAGCGCGTAGGCCGCCCCAAGCCCCCGGCGAGGCGCAACGTCCCGCCCGGCCGCCCAACTCGCGAACGCCACCGACACCAGCGTCCCTGTGCCGAACGCCATAACAAGGAACAGCCCAGACAGCCGGTCCGCGGCCAGGTCGGCGGCCGCCTGCCCCGGCACCGGCTGCCCCAGCCACCCCGCCACCGGCAGCCGCACCGTCCGCCCCGCCAGCGCGAACCCGCCCGCCGTCGCTACTGCGGCCGACCCGGCCGCGCCCAGCAGGTACGCCGGCCCGCGCCGCCACCCGGCCAGGTCGGCCGCCGCCGCCAGCGCCAGCAAGATCAGCGCTGCCCCGAACAGCCCGCTCATCGCGTCCCCTTCCCGCCGCCGGGCAGCTTGCCCACCGCGACCAGGAGGGCATTTATTATGCCGAACGGACTCGGCGGCGAGCCGGCCACAAACACGTCCACGGGTACCGTGGCATCGATCCCGCCGGTGGTTTCGTCGCTTACCCGTAGCAGTCCGCCGCTGACCGCGTCGGTCCCGGCCGCGATGACGACCCTCGGCTCTGGCATCGCGTCGTACGTCGTGCGCAGCGGTCCGGCCATGCCTCGCGCGCCCGCGCCGGTGACCAGTAGCACGTCGGCGTGCCGCGGGCTGGCGGTAAAGAACACCCCGAGCCGGCCGATGTCGTAAACCGGGCCGAGCAGCGCCGCGATCTCCCACTCCTCGCTGCCGTCCGACCCGGCGTCCACGTGCCTGACGTGCACGCTGCGGCGCAGCGCCGCGGTCCGTTCGGCCAGGCGGGCGCGAGCCGCCTCGACGGCCTCTTCGGTCTCTGGAACCTCGGGGACGACAAGCGCCTCCCGCCTGAGCGCGGCCGCGGCCGGACCGGTCGCGCCCGGCGACCAGGCGAACAGGTCGGGCCGCTCGGCCACGCACCGGCCGCACAGGATGCACCGTCCCTGGTCCACCCCCTGCGCCGAAATCGCTCCGGTCGGACAGATCGCGGGGTCGACGGAGCCGACAGGACCCAGCGGGCGGACCGGCCCGCGCCACGAGTCCGCGTACTCGTCTGCCCGCCGCGGCCAACGGGTGGTCACCACCCCGTCGCGCAGCCCGCGCAGAACCCAGATACTCACTCTGTTGCCCCCGTTCGCCTCCGGCTCACAGTGCCACCCCCGCCACGGACAGGCCGAAGCTGGCCTCGATGAACGGGAAGTCGGTCAGGATGTCGCCGGCGAACACCTCGTGCATCAGCACCAGGTTGTGGAACGACGCCGACCGGGGGTGGCAGCGCACGATCCGGCCGTCCCTGATCGCGACGTCATAGAGGACCTCGCCCTGGGGCGCCTCGGCCCATCCGGCCGCTCTTCCGCTGAGCGGCTCGCAGCTGGCCTGGGGCTGATCGACGGTCCGTTCGGTACCTAGATCTTCGGCGGCCCGCCGGAGCAGACCGAACGACTGGTCCACCTCCTCCCACCTGACCCGCAGCCGGGCCAGCGCGTCCCCGGCCGAATGGGCGCGGCCGGGAACCATCGCGAGCCACGGGTACGCGTCGTAGGGGCGGGCCAGCCGCGCGTCGTCGGCGAACCCCGCCGCCTTGCCGATCGGGCCGAGGGCGCCGTGCTCGCGGGCCCGGTCCGGCGCCAGCGGCCCGGTGCCGCGCAGCCGGTCAAGGAACGACGACGTGGCCATCAGCGCGGCGGCGTCCGCGGTGACGGATTTTTCCAGCCGGCCGAGTTCGGCCGAGATCTCGGCGGGCGACAGCCGGGGCAGCGCGCCGATCCCGCCCGGCACGACCACGCCGCGGCCGAACCTGCTGCCGCACATCCGGCTCACCAGCCGCAGCACCCTCTCCTTGTGCAGCGCGAACCGGGCGGTAGCCACGGCCAGCCCGGCCGCGTCCGCCAGCCTGACCGCCACGTCGAGGTGGTTCGCCACCCGCTCGAGCTCGGCATGCAGCACGCGGACCAGGGCCGCGGCCCGGGGCGGCTGGCACTCGCCGATCCGCTCGATCGCGTGGCAGTAGGCCAGCGCGTGGGCCACCGAGGCGATGCCCTCGGTCCGCTCGGCCAGCAGCACGCCGTCGGGGGCGGTCATGCCCGGGTAGCGGTCCTCGACGCCGCGGTGCTTGTAGAACACCCGCATGTTCAGGTGCGGGATGGCCTCGCCCGGCGTCTCGACCAGGTACTCGATCGACTCCATCACACCGGAGCGGACCGGGCCGTGCGGGATCGTGAACACCCCGTATCCGGCGACGTGCCTGGTCTGTGCGTGCTCCTCGGGCGAGCCTGCGCGGAACAGCGGCGCGAGCCGGGGATGCCCCTCCGGGATCACGCCGAACTCGTCGTGGATCTCCCGCTCGTACCAGAACGCCGCGCCGAGCTGCGGAGTCAGCGCGCGGTAACTGACCGCCCCTGCCGGGAGCGCGGCCTCAAGCGTGTCGATCCCGCCCGGCACCGCCAGGTGCGCGGACAGCACCAGCGGTCCCCCTGCGCCGTCCGGCTGACTGGCGAACAGGTCCGCGAACCGGTCCCCGGCAGCAACCCGGGACTCGATTTCCTTCCACAGCACAGTCGCCGCCGTCATCGCGTCGTCCCCAGTTGCGTCACGGCCCGCGCGATCAGCCCGGTCAGTTCCCCTGGCGGATGCAGGCCGAGCAGGAACAGCGCCGCCGCCCCGGCCACCACAGGGACGACCATCCAGGCGCTTGGCTCGCCCCGGGTGAGCTGTCCGCGGGGCGCCGGGGTGAGCAGCATGCCGGTGGTCGCCGCGGACAGCCCGAAGAACGCCACGGTGACCGCGATGATCAGCACCGCCGCGGCGGCATAGTTCTTGCTGTCCAGGCCCCCGGCCACGATCTGGAACTCGCTGCGGAAGATACCGGACGGCGGCAGCGCGGACAGCGCGAATATCGCAAGCAGGAACAGCGGCCCGCTCCACGGCAGCAGGTCAAGCGCGCCGCGGATGGCGGAGATCTCCTTGGTGCCGAACTTTGCCCGGAACACGCCCGCGCCCATGAACGCGTTGCCCTTGGCCGCCGCGTGCGCCAGCACGTGCAGCATCACGCCGGCCAGCGCCACCGGCGCGCCGAAGCTGACCCCGACGGCCAGGATGCCCATGTGCTCCACGCTGGAGTAGGCAAGCAGCCGCTTGACGTCTCGCTGGCCGAACACGTAAAGCGCCGCCAGCAGCAGCGAGGCCACCCCGAACGCAAGCAGCGCGTGCCGGGGGAAGCCGCTGCCCAGCGTCGCCGCCGCGACCTGGTAGAACCGCAGGACCGCGTAGAAGCTCACCGCGAGCAGCGACCCGGAAAGCAGCGCGGACACCGGCGTCGGCGCCTCGGAGTGAGCGTCAGGCAGCCAGGTGTGCACCGGGAACAGCCCCATCTTGGTGCCGTAGCCGAGCAGCGCCAGCAGGAACGCGAGCCGGACCGGCGTGTGCGGCAGGTGCGCGCCGGCCGCTATCAGCGGCTGGATGGCGAGGTTGTAGTGCTCGCCAAGCACCTGCGAGCCTGCGAAGTAGGCGAACACGGTGGCGAGCAGCGCCAGGCCAAGCCCGGCGCTGGCGATCAGTACGTACTTCCAGGCCGCCTCGGCCGCGCCATCCGTGTCCTCAATGGCTACCAGGAGTGCCGAGACGATCGTGGTGACCTCGACCGCGATCCACAGCAGCGCCAGGCTGCTCATCATCGGCGCGGCCAGCATGGCCCAGGCGAACAGGTTAAGCCCGGCGTGAAAGCGCCTGGCGTACAGGTCCTCGTGCTCCCTGGTGTACCCGACCGCGTACACCGCCACCGCGGCGTACAGGAAGCCCGTGGCCAGCAGGAAGATCGCGCTGACCGCGTCGATCCTCAGGTAGCCGCCGTAATTCAGGTTCCGGTGCGCGGCCGCCGGGATCAGCGCCAGGACCAGCACGAAGCAGGCCAGGCCGGACAGCACGGTGATCGTGCGGGCGGGCGTGCGGGGTAGCGCGACGCAGGTCAGCGCGGCCGCCAGCGGCACGATGAGCAGGGCCAGGACGACGCCGATCACCGGGTCACCCCTGCAGCCTGGTCAGGTCGGCAGTGGACAGCGACTCGGCCCTGGCGTGGTGCGCGCGGATCAGCATGCCGAATACCACCACCGCCACGAGCAGGTCGAACAGGAACGCGGTCTCAAGTATCAGCGGCAGCCCGGCCGCCACCACAAGCGCGGCCAGCGAGATCGCATTCTCAAGCGAGAGGAACCCGATGGCCTGGGAGGCCACGTCCCGGCGCACGATCATCAGCCCGAACGCGACAAGCACCATCGCGCCCGCGATGTCCAGCGCGGTCGCCGGGGCGGCTGGGCCCTTGATGCCGAGCGCCCCGAACGAGAAAAACCCGAACGCGGCCAGTACGATCCCGGCCAGCACGGCGCTGGCCGGGTTCAGCGTGTGGCTGCCCGCCACCCCGGGCGCCTCCTCGTCGCCCGTGGCCGCGGGGAGCAGGCGGTGCAGCACCAGCGGGACGGCGATCACCTTCAGCGCCGCGGACAGCCCGCCCAATGCGTACAGGTCGGGCAGGTTCCGGTCCGCGGCAATCACCACGGCCAGCACCGAGATCAGCAGGGACTGCGCCGCGTAGAGCCGGACTTGGTCCCGGCCGAGGGCCTGGCGCAGCATGCCGAACTCAAGCAGCAGCATCACCGCCGCGATCACGTTCGCCGCGCCGACGTAGACGCCAGGCGCCGCCTGGACCGCGCTGGCGAGGTCCATCAGCCACCCCCCAGGTAGAGCGTGAACACCCCGAGCACGGCCAGCAGGAACGCTCCGGCCACGAACTCGGTGATCTTGAACAGGCGCAGCTTGGCGAAGGAGTTGTCGATCACCGCCACCACGCACCCGACCGCTACCGCCTTGGCCAGTAGCGCCGCGACGGCCAGCAGCACCGCGCCGAGTTTTTGCGTTGACGCGAGGCCCCAGGGCACAAGGAACACGTTGGCCAGGATCGTGAACAGGATCAGCTGCTTGAGCTGGCCGCCCCACTTCAGCAGCGCGAAGTAGGGTCCGGAGTGCTCGAAGGCCCGGGCTTCCTCGATCATCCCGAACTCATTGGTGCCGGTGTGCGTCTCCACCGGGATCCGGCCGGTTTCGGCCAGGATCACCATGAACAGCGCGGCCGAGGCCAGCAGGTGCGCCGGGCGGATGATCTGCCCGGCGCTTGACCGGACCGTCGCCGCGAGCGCGTAGGGCAGGTCGGTCCCAGTCAGCAGGGCCACGGTGAACACGACGAACAGCACGACAGGCTCGGTGATGGCCGAGAACGTCTTGGCCCGGCTCGACCCAAGCTGCGCGTAGGGGTCGCCGGTCTCCAGTGCCGCGGTCGCGACCACGAAGCTGGCCAGCGCCAGCAGGAACCCGCCGCCCAGGATGTCGCCCATGTAGCCAAGCGGCAGCGGGTAGCTGGTCAGCACCGGGATCAGCAGCGGCACGGTCAGGTAGGCCGCGATCGCGATGAACGGCGCGGCCAGGAAAAACCAGCTCGCGCCCTCCGGGGCCAGCGCCTCCTTGCGGAACAGCTTGCCCAGGTCGTAGTACGGCTGCAGCACGCGCGGCCCGCGGCGGCCCTGCAGCCGCGCCTCGACCTTCGCGATCACGCCCGTTACCCCGGGCGCGCCGACCGCGACCGTCAGTACCTGCAGCAGCTGGATCAGCGGAATCGGGAGGGCCGCGCTCACCGCGCGGCCCCGCGATCATTGCCAGGCGGTTCCAGTTCAGCAGTCACGAGATGATGCCTCCTACCCATCGCTACATTCGGGGTAGAGGCCATTAGCGCGGTGACCGCACGGTTGGGGGCGAGCCTCATCGCCAGTGCGTCACTAAGCGTAGCAGGTAGGCGGAAATGATCACGCTTCGGGTCGCGGTAGCCGGGGCCGGGCTTGGCGGGCTGTGCCTGGCCTGCGGCCTGCTGCGGGCGGGTGCAGACGTCACCGTGTACGAACGCGATGCCAGCCTGGCCGGACGGCGGCAGGGCTACCGGCTGCACCTGGACGCCCGGGCCGGCCTGGCCCTGCAGGCCTGCCTGCCGCCGGAGTCGCTTTCGTTGTTCCAGGCCAGCTGTTGCCAGGCCAGCACGCGGCTGACCGTGGTGAGCGAAAAACTGCGCGTGCTGCACGAGCAGGCGATAGGAGACCCCACCGCCGACCCGTACGCCCCTGCCACCCTGTCCGCGTCGGTCAACCGCCAGACGCTCAGGGAGGTGCTAGCCGCGAGCCTGGACGGCCGGATCGCCTTCGGTCACGAGCTGACGTCATACGAGCTGACCGAGCCAGGGGCGGGCCCCTGGTCCGGCCCCGGGTCTGGCCCTGGCCGCGTCCGGCTGCACTTCGCCGGCGGCGGTTCGGCCGACGCCGACGTGCTGGTCGGCGCGGACGGCGTCAACTCACCGGTGCGCAACCAGTACCTGCCGGACGCTTTGCCGGCCGATACCGGAACCTGGTGCATCTACGGCAAGACCCCGCTGGGCGGCGATTCCGCGCTGCCCAGCGTGGTCAAGGAGGGGTTCACCGCCGTCGTCGGCGGGCGCCTCGGCATGGCGCTCGGCGCGGTCCGCTTCCGGCAGGCTCCCCAGACGCTCGGGCTGAGCGCCGCCGGGGACTACCTGATGTGGGCCCTGGCCGGGGACCGCCGTGCGTTCGGCGTCCCGGACGAGGCGTTGACCGTGATGGACGCGGCCGGGCTGCACGCGCTGGCCGCCGAGCTGATCAGAACCTGGCATCCCGGCCTGCGAGCCCTGCAGGCCAGGGCGGAGGTCGACGAGACGTTCGGCGTCCGGGTGCGTGCCTCGCCGGCCGTGCCACCGTGGCCGCCCAGCCGCGTCACCGTGCTGGGTGACGCCATCCACGCGATGAGCCCGGCCCGCGGCTCGGGCGCGAACACCGCCCTGCGCGACGCCGCGCTGTTGTGCCGCATGCTGACCGCCGCGGGGCCGACCGGCGATGTCGTCGCGGCGATCGGCGACTACGAGCAGGAGATGCGCGCCTATGGCTACGCCGCCGTGGCCGAGTCCCGCCGCGCCGAGGCCGAGACCGGCGCGCGCCGCCACCGCCTCCTGTTCTGGCTCCACCGTCGCCTGGCCGGCTAGGCACCGATTCCTTTCCCCGCCTATACGGGTCTCCATCCGAAGAAGGCGTCGTCATCGAGAGAGGCCAGCGATGTCACAGGCACCAGCCTTGCCGGACAGCCGGGAGTTCACCGACCGGACCGAACCGTTCAGGCGCGAGCTGCTCGCCCACTGCTACCGGCTGCTCGGCTCACTGGACGACGCCGAGGACCTGGTCCAGGAGACCTACCTGCGGGCTTGGCGGTCCTACGCCGGATTCGAGGGCCGCTCGTCCGTGCGCACCTGGCTGTACCAGATCGCCACCAACGCCTGCCTGACCGCGCTGCAGCGCGCTGCCAGGCGCCCGCTGCCGTCCGGCCTCGGCCAGCCGGGCGAGCGCGAACCGGCACAGGAGGCAGACGCCCCGGTGACCTGGCTTCAGCCGATCCCTGACGCGCTGGTGACTCCGGAATCGGCCGACCCGGCGGCCGTGGTGGTGTCCAGGGAAAGCCTGCGGCTGGCCCTGATCGCCAGCCTGCAGCACCTGCCTGCCCGACAGCGCGCGGCACTGATCTTGCGGGACGTGCTGGCGTTCTCCGCCGAGGAGTCAGCCGCCATCCTCGGCACCACCACGGTGGCGGTCAAGAGCAGCCTGCAACGTGCGCGCGCCCGGATCCGCCAGGCGTCCCCTACCGCCGAGCAGGTGGCCGACCCGTCCGAGCCGCAGGCCCGCGCGGTCCTCGACCGGTACATCACCGCGTTCGAGAACGCCGACGCGGCAGCCCTGAAGCGCCTACTGCGCGAAGACGCCGCGCTGGAACTGCCCCCGTCGCCAGTCTGGTACGCGGGCGATGGGGCCATGCGGACCGCCGTGGCCGGACTTGGATCGCCCGGTGATTGGCGGATGATCCCGACCGCCGCCAACGGGCAGCCCGCCGCCGCGGCCTACCACCGCGGCACCGACGGCGCCTACACCGCCTACGGGATCGTTGTGCTCACCACCACAAGCAGCGCCATCGCCCGGATCACGGTGTTCGCCGACCCCGCGCTCCTGGTCAGCTTCGGCTTCCCGCCGACCGTGTGACCTGACAGCCCGGGCGGAGGGTGACGGGCCCGGCGGGCTAACGTAGTGCCGCAGCACTACCGACAAGGAGTCTCGTCATGCGGCTGAGCGCGCGGAACCAGATCCCGGCCCGGGTCACCAGCATCAACAGCGGAGAGGCCATCGCTAACGTCGAGCTGGACGCGGGCGGGACCCGCCTGGTCGCCTCGATCACCGTCGAGGCCGTCCGCCAGCTCGGCTTGGCCGAAGGCAGCCAGGTCACCGCCATAATCAAGGCGTCGGATGTCATCGTCGCCACCGACTGACGCCACGCAGCGGACAGTCACAACCCCGGACGGCCGCACCCTGGCCGTCGAGGATGCCGGCGACCCGGCCGGCCGGCCGGTCCTGGTCCACGGCGGGACACCGAACTCCCGGCACCGCTACCCGCCCACCGCGGCTGACGCCGCCGTCCGCGGCCTGCGCCTGATCAGTTACGACCGGCCCGGCTACGGCGGCTCGACTCCGCAGCCGGGCCGAAGCGTCGCGGACTGCGCGGCCGATGTCCGGGCCATCTGCTCTGAACTCGGCATCGAGCGGCTGGCCATGTGGGGCATCTCCGGCGGCGGGCCGCACGTCCTGGCCTGCGCGGCGCTGTTGCCCGACCTCGTCACCGCCGCCGCCTCGCTGGCCTCGCCAGCTCCCCTGGACGCCGAAGGGCTCGACTGGTTCGCCGGCATGGGCGAGCTCAACGCCGAAGACGCCCGACTGTTCCTCCGTGACCGGCAGGCCGCCCGGGTCAAGCTGGAATCCGACCGTGAGGAAATCCTCGCCACCTCGGCGGCTGACATGGCCGACGCGCTGCGGACCCTGCTGTCTCCGACGGACGCGGCCGTGCTGAAGGACGCCCTGGCCGAGTACTTCGTCTACCGCGATCAGGAGGGCCTGGCGCCAGGCGGCCAGGGCTGGTGGGACGACACCGTCGCTGAGAGCAGCCCGTGGGGTTTCGAGCTTTCCGCCATCTCGGTCCCGGTGCTGCTGATGCACGGGCAGCACGATCGGTTTGTGCCGTTCGGCCACGGCCAGTGGCTGGCCGCCCGCATCCCCGGCGTCGAGGCCAGGCTGTTCGACGATGACGGCCACCTGACCCTGCTGACGAACCGCATCCCCGAGGTGCACTCCTGGCTGGCGGACCGCCTGTAGCCACGGTCATCCCTTAAAGTTTCTTTCCTAGCAATTTCAGGCGAGCTGGCAAAGGGTAGGCGGCACGCATGGACGAGGACACCGTCATCCGCCTGCGGCGGGTCGTCCTGCGGCTCGCGCGGCAGCTGAACGCGACCTCGGTGGGGGAGGGGCTGACCCCGACCCAGGCCTCCGTGCTTGGCAGCATCGCCAACCGCGGCCCGCTGGGCCTGGCCGAACTCACAGAGATCGAGGGCCTCAACCCGACCATGCTGTCCCGGGTGGTGGGAAAGCTCGATTCCTTCGGCCTGATCCGGCGGCTGCGCGATCCCGACGACTTCCGTGCCGCCCGGGTGGAGGTCACCTCCGAGGGGCGGCAGGCCTACCAGCGCATCGCCGCGCAACGCGCCGCGATCATCTCAGAATGCGTGGCGGGCCTGCCCGCCGAGCAGGAGACCGCCCTGGTCGCCGCGCTGCCCGCGCTGGAGAACCTGGCCGAGGGCCTGCGCGCGGCGGTCCAGCGCGGGCGCGCCCAGCAGGTCCGCGAGGACCAGGACGAGCAGCGGCGGTTACGCGGCGCCGGCCGGGCCCACGGGGTCCGGCCGCGCGAGTTCGGCCCACCGGGCGTCGGTGGCGAACGTTCCCAGGGCGTCCGGGTTGACGACGAGGATGTTGCTCCTGGCGTGCCGCCACAGTTCCCGGCTCGCGCTGTCGTCCATCAAGGCGGGCAGCCCGCCGTGGGTAGGGGCGCCGATCACGATCGTGCTGGCCCCGACGCTGGTGGCGTACTCGGCGACCATCCGCCCGGCCACGCCATGGCCGGGCGCGTGCCGCAGCACCTGGCCCGCGGCCGGGACGCGGTGCGCGGCCAGTAGGTCAAGCTGGTGCCTGACCAGGGCTCGGGCGTCGTCCAGTTCCTCTCCGTCCGCGCCCGTCTCGCCCGCCGTGACGTCTTCCTGGGCGTGGACCACGTGCACGGCGCGGCCCGCCGCCGACGCCAGCCGGGCCGCGGCCTCGGTGACCAGAGCGGCCATGGGTGAGGCATCGATGGCAGCGAGGATCACGCCCGCGCCGCCATCAGGGGCGAGCGCGTCTCCCGGCACAGGCACCGCGACCCCGGTACCGGGTTGCCTACTTCCGGCTGGGGCCGTGGCGGCGACCTGCTCGGACTGGACCCGTTCGGCCTCGGTCAGCAGGCCGTGGGCGGTGGACAGGATGACGATACCGACGACGATCGCGCCCGACGCGATGAAGAACGGCACGTGGATGTTGAGCGCGATGACCAGCCGGCCCGCCGCGTAGGGCGCCAGCCCGCCGCCGATGAAGCGGACGAAGCTGTAGGCCGCCGACGCGACCGGCTTCTCCACCGGAGACACCGTCATCACGGCCTGGGTGGTAATCGTGTTGTTGACCCCGATGAAGATCCCGGACACGATGACGGCCGGGATCAGCACCGCGCGGTCGGTCGTCCAGATCGCGATGACCAGCACCACGACTGCGAAGGCCGCCAGGTTGAGGTACATGGTCCTGGCGATGCCCAGGCTGGCCTGCAGCCGGGGAGCGCCGAACACCGCGAAGATGGCCACGAAGATGCCCCAGCCGGTGAAGACCAGCCCCAGCCTGATCGGGCTCAGGTTCATCGGGAACGGCGCGTAGCCAAGGACGGTGAAGAAACCCCAGTTGTAGCACAGCGCGGTCAGCGACATGGTGAGCAGGCCGCGGTGCCGCAGCGCGCGCAGCGGCGCGGAAAGCCCGGTTTTCCGCGCGGGCTTCGGAGTCGGCTCGACCAGAACGACCGTAGCGATCAGCGCGATGGCCATCAGGCACGCGACCCCGTAGAACGGGCCGCGCCAGCTGATCTCGCCCAGCGTGCCGCCCAGCAGCGGGCCGACCGCGATGCCCACCCCAAGCGCGGTCTCGTACAGCACGATCGCCCCCGCGAAGCCGCCGCTGGCGGAGGCCACGATCACCGCCAGGGAGGTGGCGATGAACAGCGCGTTGCCCACGCCCCAGCCGGCGCGGAACCCGATGATCTGGCTGACGGTGGGGGAGGCCCCGGCCAGCGCGCTGAACACCACGATCAAGATCAAGCCCGCGATCAGCGTCTTCTTGGCCCCCAGCCGGCTGGAGACCCAGTTGGTGATCAGCATCGCCACCGCGGTGACCACGAGGTAGCTGGTGAATAGCAGCGTCACCTCGCTCGGCGAGGCGTGCAGCTCATGGGAGATGGCCGGCAGGATCGGGTCTACCAGCCCGATGCCCATGAATGACACGACGCACGCGAACGCAACGGCGAAGACGGCCTTGGGCTGCCTGAACGGGCTCGAAGCCGAGGCCGCGCGGGTGCCACTCATCAGTGGTTGCTCCGATCCTTGTAATCAGTGGACGGACGTTACCGGCTCGGCACGCCTGGCATTGACCAGCGCGTCCATGGCGGGCAAGGCCGCGGCGAGCGCATCGCGCTGGTCAGGGCTGAGCCGGTCAAGCAGCCCGGCCACCCGCTCGGCGCGCACCGCACGCCGGCCGGCCAGCACAGCCTTGCCGTCGGCGGTAATCCGGATCTGTACGACCCGCCCGTCATCTGGATCCGGGGCCCGGTCAACCAGGCCCGCTTCCTGCAGCCGGGCGACCAGCTGCGTCATGGCCGGCTGGGTCACGCCTTCGCGCACCGCCAGCCAGGTGAGCCGGCACGGCCCGGATCGCTCGAGGGTCGCCAGCGTCGCGGCCGCCGTGAGCGACAGACCGCTGGCCGGGCTAAGCGACCGGAACAGCCCGATCAGCCGCTCGAGCGCCGCCGCCACCCCCGCCGCCAGCGCATCGCCCGCCCCGGCCGCCGGTGCATCACCGGCGCTGGCCGCCCCCGCCGCCAGCGCATCGCCCGCGCTACCGTCGCGACCCTCGGCAAACTCCATAAGTTATTTATATCATATCCTTATGTATATCCTCGCGGGTCGGACCCTTCGCGATCACGTGAATCCGCCCTTCAGGGGCGCTGGAGGTGCGCCCGGTACAGGTGGGTGAGCGCTGCCCAGTGCCGGGCGTTCGCCTCGCTGTCGTAGGTGGGGTTGTCTGGCACTGCGAATCCATGGCGGGCGGGATAGAACTCGATGGTGTGATCGACTCCTGAGCCAGTCAGCGCGCTGTCGAGGAGTTCGGCCTGCTCGGCGGTGAACGACTCGTCGTCTGTCGCGCCTGCCACGTAGACCGTGGCGGCAATCCGGTCCGCCGACAGGTGCGGGCTCGACGGGTCGTCGGCCAAAGCCAGCCTGCCGCCGTGGAACGACGCCGCCGCGGCGATCGTACGGCCGAGCCCTCCCGCCGCGATCAGCGACATGCGCCCGCCCAGGCAGTAGCCGGTGGTGCCGATCGCCGGTCCGCTCACTTCGGGCCGTGCCAGCAAGAATTCCGCGTAGGCAGCGGAATCGGCGATGATCCGGTCGTTGGTGAGCTTGCCAACCAGGCTGAACAGCCGGGCCCGCTCCTGCTGGTCGCTGAACAAGGTGGCCACGTCGAACGGCGCCCACTCGGCCACGGACCATCCCCGGCCGGGACGTGCAGTGTCCCGTTGCTGTGGCCATCGGGCGCGGGAATCTGGACATCCAGGCGTCGTGACGCCATTTTCTCCTCCTTGCCTGGCTGGTCGCATTACCTCCGCCGGGTGTCCGCGGCGGCGAGCAGCGGCTCGGCGAAGCGGCAGATCTCCGCGGCGGCGTCGAACTCCTGTGTCGTGAGCTGTGGGTTGCCCGGCAACGGCGCCGAACCAGGCCAGGTGTGGCCGCCGCCGAACACGGTCCAGGTGACCACCCGGGCTCCGCCGACCCCACCCTCGGTCGTAGCCCGGCTGGAGAACTCTGTGGCGCGCGTATCGGCCGGTCCGGGCGGGCACTTGTCGACGGTGCGCCAGAACTCGGCCGTCTCGTCGAGTGACAGCGTCCGCCCGCGCAGTTCGCCGCCGGGTCCGCGGTGACGCGAGTAGCCGCCCGCAATCGGGGAGATCGCGTCGGCCGTGCCGTGAATCAGCATCGCAGAAACCGCATGGGCGGGCAGCACGTCGCGCAGGCTCGCGGGCAGCCCGCCAGCGACGGCCGCCAGCACCGCCACCCGATCGCTGGCTTCGAGGCCCATCCGGTGGGCCATGAATGCGCCGTTCGACACGCCCGCCACCACTGCCCGATCGGAGAATGTGCCGTGCCGTTCGGCCGACCAGTCGATGATCGCGCGCAGGAACGCGACATCGTCCACTCCCGCCTCGTCGGCCGTCGTAACCCCGCGGCCGTCTGCCCAGCAGCCGCCCCAACCATCCGGGTAGGCGACCGCGAAACCTCGCGCGTCCGCCTGCTGGTCGAACGTGGTCCACTCACGCATGGTCCATCCGCCGGAGTCAGGACTGTTGCCGTGCAGGACAAGTACCAGCGGGATCGGGCCATCGGCGCTCCGGGGCAGCCGCACCGCAAAGCTGCGCTTCCGCCCGCCGATCCTGAGCTCTCCCATCATCACGTCAGCCAAGGTAGCGCGGCTCACGAACGCGGAAGCGAGTCCTCGGCCGCGTGGAGCTTGTCCATAATCGCCGGGGCAAGCGGGCTTCGCGGTACTGGCTGGCCGGTGCGTTGCGACCATCGGCCCAGTGCCCAGGCGTAAAGCTCTGCCGTTGCCCGCAGGGAACGGCGCAGCTCCGCGGGCTCCGATGACGCGGGTGCCGCGCGGTGGAGGCGGTCGATGTCGGCGACATCCAGGCCATGGTGGGCTGAATGGCCCGCCGCTCCCAGCAGCGGCAATACGCGGCTGTTGAGCGTGTCCATCACCCCGTAGCGCACCATCCATGCCTCGCCGTGCCGCAGCTTGCCGCGCAAGTAGTTCAGCCAGGCCCAGGTACCACCATCGAACGCGGCCGCGTCAAACTCAGAGGGCTGCCACGCGGCAAGATCGGACCGCAGCCGCGCCGCGACTTCTGCCTTGTCGACGACGGGGAGGAATCCCCTGGTGAGCGCCGCCCACGGACTGGCGTGCTCCTCGTCCAAGGTGAGGTCGAGTTCGGTCAGCTCCTCATCCCAGCTCTGGTACCGATAGGGCCGCTGCCACAGCGGTTCCTGGTGCCATACGGCATGGTGGCCATGGATCAGGTCGCTGATCTGCTCCCGCCGGCCCCATAGTCCCTCGCGCTGCCCCGGTTCGGCGACGACGATCACGTCGAGGTCGGAGTCGTCATCGGCGGATCCCTGCGCGAGGGAGCCATACACGATTACCGCGCGCACGGCAGCGTCGGACTCCCCCCATGCCGCAGCCCTCTCGGCCATCCGTTCAGCAGGAATGGCCATCAGCATTTCCCTTCAGCGGGCCGGGCCAAGACACCGGGCAATATTCAACCAAACAGCCCATCCGACCGCAGTACCGGGCCGCCGGCGCAAGCCGCCGTTACTTCGGTGCCTCCGGCCGGAACCTCGGGCTCCAGGACGGCCGCGTACACGGTGCAGGTTTCATGTGGCCGATGACGCCGGCCGCAGGCTGCGGCCGCAACCACGGCGTTGCCACATCGCGGTGGCCCTGACCACACCGCTGCCACATCGTTATTGCTCCGGTCTGCGTAGTCCCCACTACAGGCCCGGGGTGCCGCAGACTCTAGTCGTGGGCCGTGTTGCGGTGCGGGAAGGTGCGTTTTCGTCCTCTTCCGCCGCACTGGTCCCAGTAGCGCGGAGAATCGGAGGAGGAACTCCGGGTGGCGTGGTGCTGGCCGCGTTGTGTGACTGCAGTGACGGCTGCGGCGCCGGGGCCAGCCCGCGGCGGCCGGGTCTCGGGACTGGCCGGGATGATCACAAGTTCGTCGTGGCTTCGATGGTCAACCGGCCGGCTGAGCGAGTGCTGGCACAGTTGGCGTAGTCCCCACTATCAGGGCCGGGGGCCACAAGCCCCGAACGCCGACACCCCACCCGGGGGCGCGCGCCGCCGGGCGGGGCTGCCTGGGCTGAGCTGACTGCTGAGCCGGGCTGCCCGGGGAGCTCCGGCGGTCGTGGACCGTTACCTTGATGGAGCCTACGCTCTGGTCGCTGAGACATATATTAGACGTGTATCACCATCGTGCTCGAGTGGTGGCGAAGCGAGCGGAGCCGCACGTGATCTACCTCCTCCGGGGAGCGCCAGCCGGAACGGGCCAGCCGGACGGCAAAGGACCGTCGGCCGAGCCGGGCACGGCGGCGCCGCCGGCCAGGCTGTTCCTGACCGAGCCAGTACGCGGTCTGGTCGACCTGGCCGCCCTGCTGCTGGCCGCGCCCTGGCTCACGACCGCGCCGCGAGGTGACGGTCACGGGGTGCTCGTGCTCCCCGGCCTGCTGGCCTCCGATACGAGCACGCTGCCGTTGCGGGCGTTCCTCGGCCGGCTCGGCTATGACGTGCGCGGCTGGGATCTCGGGCGCAACTGCGGGCCGACCGAGGCGGTGCTGGCCGGGCTGCCCCGGGCACTCCTGGCCCAGGCCACCCGGACCGGACGCCCGGTGTCCGTGGTGGGGTGGAGCCTGGGCGGCGTCTACGCCAGGGAACTGGCACGCCGGTATCCCGCCCGGGTCCGGCAGGTCATCACCCTGGGCAGCCCTTTCGGCCTGAGAGACTCGCAGATGACCCGCGCTCACGGTCCCTACCGTCGCCTTCGGCACCTGCACGTGGACGGATCCCAGCTGCCCACCGGGCAGCAGCGGGCCCAGCCCATCGCCGTGCCGTCGATCTCGGTGTACTCCCGACTGGACGGCGTCGTGCCCTGGCGGGCCTGCGTGGAACCGGAGACCGAACTGCACAAGAACGTCGAGGTCCGATGCAGTCACATCGGCTTCGGCGTCGACCCGGCCACCTTGTGGCTGATCGCCGACCGGCTGGCCGCCCCGCCGGACCAGCACTCCCCGTTCCGCCCGCCCGTGCTGCTGCGCGCGCTCTACCCCGGTCGCCGATGACTGGCTCAGGCCCGGCCCGTCCGGGATCAGGTCCTGCCACCCGCCCCGCGCCGTGGGACTACGCGGCTCCGTGGAACGCGCGCGGCTACATTACAGACCTGGGCGGCCCCGTTCACTGGATCGAGTTCAGCCCAGGGCCGGACAAGCAGACCCCCGGGCCCGACAACCAGACCCCCGGGCCCGACAACCAGGCCTCCAGCCCCGACAGCCAGACTTCCGGGCCCGACAGCCAGGCCCCAAAGGCCCAGGACAGCGCAACCGAACCTGCGATCGTGTTCGTGCACGGCCTCGGCGGCTCGCACCTGAACTGGTGCCTGCTTGGCCCGCACCTGGCGGCGGGCCGCCGCGTGGTCGCGCTGGACCTGCGCGGGTTCGGCCTGACCCCGGGCCTACGCGTCAACTCGACCGTGCAGGCCAACGCTCGCCTCCTTGACCGGTTCGTCAACGAGGTCATCGGCACGCCGGTCATCTTGGTCGGGAACTCCATGGGCGGCATGATCTCCGTCTTGGAGACCGCCGCCCACCCCGACGCGGTGAGTGGCCTGGTACTGATCGATCCCGCCCTCCCGCTACCCCCGCGGAAACCCGACTGGCAAGTATTCGCCCAGTTCCTGCTCTACGCGATGCCAGGCCTGGGCGGGCTGGTTGTCGCGAAGGCACTGTCGAGCATCTCGCCGGAAGCGGCCGTCCAGCGCCTTGTCCAGCTCTGCTTCGCCGACGCGTCGCGCGCCGACCCTGAGATGGTCAAGGCCGAGGTCGCGCTAAGCACCCGGCGCCTCCCGGCCAAGCCCGCCCAGGCGTCGGCCCGCGCCCGGGTGTTCCTCGTGGCTGCCCGGTCCCTGCTGCGAGTCCTCGGCCGCCGCCAGCGCTACCACGCAATGATGGCGGGCATCGAGGTCCCGGTCCTGCTCATCGGCGGTGACGCCGACCGGTTGGTCCCGGTGGCGGCCGTCCGCCAGGCTGCTGCCCGCAATCCCCGCTGGGAATCGGTCATCCTCTCGGGAGTCGGGCACACCCCGCAGCTCGAGGTCCCCGAAGCCGTCGTCGGCCTGATCCGCGACTGGCTGGCCCGAACCCGAGGAACCACGGGACAAGGAACCACGGGACAAAGAACCACGGAACAAGGAAACACGGGACAAGGAAGCACGGGACATGCAGCAACTGACCGGGCTTGATGCCTCCTTCCTCGCCCTGGAGACGGCCAACACGACAGGTCACGTCGGAGGGCTGGCCGTACTTGACCCCAGAGACGTGCCCAAGCCGCTGACCCTGGCCCGGCTGACCGAAGTCCTGGCCGAACGCATCCCGCTGGTGCCCGTGCTGCGCCGCAAGCTGCTGAACGTCCCGTTCGGCCTGGATCAGCCGTACTGGGTCGACGACCCGGACTTCGACATCGAGTACCACGTCCGCGAGCTCGCGCTGCCCCGCCCGGGGTCTGACGCCCAGCTGACCGAACAGGTCAGCCGGCTGCACGCCCGGCCGCTGGACCGCAGCCGCCCGCTGTGGGAGATCTACCTGATCACCGGGCTGGCCCGCGGGCGCGCCGCGGTCTACACCAAGATCCACCATGCCGCGATCGACGGCGCGTCCGGCGCCGAACTGCTCACCGTGCTGCTCGACCTCACACCGGCCGGCCGCGAGCTGCCGCCAGCAAAGCCGTGGAACCCGCAAAGCCCGCCGAGTTGGCCCGAGCTGGCAGCCAAGGCGGTCGCGAAGGCGGCGTGGCGACCGGTCCAGACCGTGCGCCTGACCAACGAACTGGTCAAGGTGCTCCCGACGGTGGCCCCGGCGGTGAGTACCGTCGTCGGCGGCATGCTCGGGCTCAACCGCGGCGACGGCTCCGTCATCCCCACTGTGCCGGGCCGCGCCCCCGCCACCCCTTTCAACAAGCCCATCACGCCGCACCGCCGGTTCGCGTTCCGCAGCGTAGACCTGGAAACGGTCAAGATGATCAAGAACGCCTTCGGCGTCTCGGTCAACGACGTCGTGATGGCGATGTGCGCGGGCGCCCTACGTAGCTGGCTGGCCGACCGCGACGCGCTACCGTCCCAGCCGCTGGTCGCAATGATCCCGGTCTCGGTCCGCGACCCGACCAGCAAAGGCGCGCTTGGCAACAAGGTGTCAGCCATGCTGGCCACGCTGCCCACCAACATCAGTGAGCCCGGCCTCCGGCTCGAGATCGTGCACGCCGCGACGAAAATCGCCAAGTCCCAGCAGGCGGCGATCCCGCAGGGGCTGGTCGACCAGATCAGCGATTTCGCCCCGCCGGCGCTTGTCGCTCGCGCCGCCCGCGTCGTGTTCGCCACCGGCCTGCTGCATCGGTTGCCGCCGTTCAACATCACGATTTCGAACGTGCCCGGCCCGAACGTCCCGGTTTACCTCTGCGGGGCCAGGCTCATCGCCCATTACCCACTGTCGGTGGTCACTGGTGGCCAGGGCCTCAACATCACCCTGGTCGGGTACCTGGGCCAGTTGCACTTCGGCCTGGTGAGCTGCCGCGAGCTGGTCCCCGACATCGACGCCCTGGCCGGCTACCTGGTGGCCGAGCTCGCGCTGCTGGTCGAAGCCGCCGAGAAGCGCACCGCGGAGCAGCGGCGCACCACGGAGCAGCAGCGCACCACGGAGCAGCAGCGCACCACGGAGCAGCCCGGTACGCAGCAATGACCGACGACATCCACGCGGTGCTACCCCAGGGAACCGACGCGCCTGCCAGCGTCCCCGCCCCGATCTTCGCCGCCGCGGTGGACACCTTCGCGGCCGGTCAGCGGCTTGACATGCGGTCGCTCGCCCGGCGGATCGGGGTGGCGCGCGCCACCTTGTACCGGCGGGCCGGCAACCGGGACCAGCTGCTGGACCAGGTGCTGTGGTGGCGGGCCCGCCGCATGCTGGCCGACCAGGTGCGGGCCAGCGCGGACTTGACCGGGGCCGGCCGGCTCACCGCGGTGGTCGGCGGCGTCCTGCGTGCCATCGGCGCCGACCGTGCCGTGCGGACGTTCCTGGAAACCGACCCGGAGACCGCGCTGCGCATCTTGACCGGTGCCCGCAGCGCCGTGCACCAGGGGATGGCCAAAGCCCTGGAGAACCTCATCGACCTCGAACGCGGACGTGGCGCGTTCGATGCGCGGCTGGACACTCCGACGCTGGCCTTCGCGATAGTGCGGGTCAGCGAGGGCTTCCTCTACTCCGACGTGATCGCCGACCGCCCCCCCGACATCGGCCGCGCGATCACGGTCATCGAGGCCCTGCTGCGCGGCCTCGACCTCGCGGGCCGTGCGCCAGTGCCCCAAGGCGCAACGGCGTAAACGCCTAAAGCGCGAGTATCAGCTTGCCGGTGTTCGTCCCCTCGAACAGCATAAGCAGCGTCTGCGGGAAGTCCTCGACGCCTCCGCGCACCACGGTTTCGCGCGAGACGAGCCGCCCGGCACGGTACCACCCGGCCAGCTCCGCCGTGGCCTCCTGATAGCGGTCGGCGTAGTCAAACACCAGCATCCCGGTCATGGAGGCCCGCATCACCAGCAGCATCGTGTAGTTGGCCGGGCCCCGCACCTGGCTCTCGTTATACTGCGAGATCGCGCCGCAGATGATCACCCTGGCCCCGCGCGCTAGACAGGTCAGCACGTCATCGAGGATCTCCCCGCCCACGTTGTCGAAGTACACGTCGACCCCGCCCGGCGCGAGCTCGCGCAGCCTGCGGCGCAACCCCGGCACCCGGTAGTCGATCGCGGCGTCGAACCCGAACTCCTCGGTTACCACGCGGCACTTCTCCGGCCCGCCCGCGATGCCGATGACACGGCAGCCCTTGATCTTGGCGACCTGCCCGGCCACGCTGCCCACCGCCCCGGCCGCGCCGGACACCACGACCGTGTCGCCCTCCCTCACGCGGCCCACGTCAAGCAGCGCGAAGTAGGCGGTCCGCCCGGTCATCCCGAGCACGCCGAGGTACACCGTGGGCTCGGCCAGCGAGAGATCGAGCTTGCTCACCCACCGCCCATCCGAGACCGCGTATTCCTGAACGCCGAACATCCCGGACACGTGCTCGCCCACCGCGAACCCGGGATGCTCCGACGCGATGACCTGGCCCACCGCGTCGGCCCGCATGACGGCCCCGATCTCCACCGGCGGGATATAGGACCTGCGCGCGTCCATCCAGCCCCGCATCGCCGGGTCGAGGGAAATGTGCGAGACCCCCACCACGAACTCCCCGGGACCGGGGACAGGCACGGGCTCGCTGGTGAACTCCCAGTCGGCGGGCCGGGGGAGCCCGGACGGGCGGGCGGCCAATCGGACCTGACGGTTGGTCTGCGACACAGCCACAAACTTTATACCGAACGGTCCGACGTATCAGCCCACAACACCTGCACCGTCCCGCGTGGTGGCCGCGCTATCGGCTGCCACTTCGCCTTCTCGTCCCTTCTGGCCGGGGCCGAACGCATCCTCGACGGGCTCTCCGGCGCCAGAAACACCGCCGGGTATTACGGCGCAAAGGGCGGCAATTGGCCTGCGACTCGCCGTCAATGCCCGCCAACCCTGCCCCGGATTACCGCAAACAGCCAGGTCCTCACGGCGTGTCGGCTCGACCGGAAACGGGCGGAACGGTAAAACGGGAGCAGCCGCAAGGCCGAGGTAATTACCTGCTCCACATCGTCGGAATTAGATAAGCGTCGGCACTGGCGTAATCGTTACAGCCCCCCATTGGCAACAGGACAGCGACCATGGCTCGAAGCACGCTCAAGCCGCCCGCGGCTCTGCGGGCGATTGCGGCTACTGCGGCCGCGGTGGCCGTCGTGGTGCTTGGCGCGGGCCCGGCATCAGCCCGGCCTGGCCCTTCTGCCGATATCAGGACGCGCTTGGCCCCGGTCGGCTGCCAGGCGGCTGACCTGCGCATGAGCGTGCCCGCCGCGATCGAGGGCGATCCGGACGAGGGAATGGGAAAGCGGGCCTGGAATATCGTATTCCGCAATATCTCCGGAGCCGCGTGCACGCTGCGCGGCTGGCCTCAGATCGCGGTCCACGGCACCGCCGCAAAGACTCCCACTGTCACGGTGAGCGACGTCGAGTACAGCAATCTCGCTCTCGTCCCTGACGCGGAAATCGTCCTGCGGCCCGGGCAGGACGCCATCGTCACCGCCATGTCCCCGGCCGCGCCGGCCGGATGCGTCGTGCGCTGGACCCTCGGGCTGACCCTGCCATCCGAAGCGAGCCAGGTGACGGTCCGCGAGCCGGCTGGCCCGTTCGTCCCGTGCCTGGG
>Ga0335075_10003843_pt1 | contig 23585 bp, 24 predicted proteins | sample Lox_Sample_24_FD_206723 | JGI IMG/M metagenome (GOLD analysis project Ga0335075, IMG submission 206723) | Soil microbial communities from Loxahatchee National Wildlife Refuge, Florida, United States - Lox_Sample_2.4 | ecosystem: Environmental > Terrestrial > Soil > Wetlands | place: USA...
GGTGCACGGGGCGCTCCTAGGCTCGCCTGGCGAGGAACGAGGTGGTGAAGCGAAACGACTTTACCCCCGTAAACGAGCGAGCTTCACCACCGACGACGAAGCCAGGCGTGCATAGGTGCGTCCCGGGCGCCGCTCGCTCGCCGTCCAAAATAAAGAAAAGGGCCGCCCCACCGGGGCGGCCCTTTTCGACGCTTCTGCTCCGAACCTAGTCCCGAAGGAAGGGCGGGACTTCGATGTCGCTGTCCCCTACCCGCAGGTTGGAGATGTCGGTGTCGTCTCCGGAGACCCGCTTGCGGGATTCGTAGCGGCGGCGTACTCGCTGCGGTGAGCGGGCGAGCAGCTCGAATCCTTCGAATCCGGTTGCGATCACGGTGACCCTCACCTCGTCCACCATCGACTGGTCGACGACCGAGCCGAAGATGATGTTGGCGTTGGGATCGGCTTCTTCCTGGATCAGCTGCGCGGCCTCGTTGACTTCGAACAGTCCGAGTTCTTCGGGGCCGGTGATGTTGAGCAGCATGCCGGTCGCGCCCTTGATCGATTCTTCGATCAGCGGCGAGGTGATCGCCGCTTTGGCCGCGTCGATCGCCCGGTTTTCGCCCTGTCCGGATCCGACGCCCATGAGCGCCGATCCGGCGTCGCGCATGATTGTGCGCACGTCGGCGAAGTCGAGGTTGATCAGGCCGGGGATGGTGATCAGGTCGGTGATGCCCTGAACGCCCTGCCTGAGGATGTCGTCGGCCATCTTGAACGCGTCGAGCACGCTGGTCCGGCGTTCGACCGCCTGGAGCAGCTTCTCGTTCGGCACGATGATCAGGGTGTCGACGTGGTTGCGCAGCTTCTCGATGCCCTCCATCGCGTTCTGCATGCGCTTCTTGCCTTCGAACTCGAAGGGCTTGGTCACCGCTCCGACCGTGAGAGCGCCGATCTCTTCCTTGGCGATCTCGGCGATCACGGGGGCCGAACCGGTTCCGGTTCCGCCGCCTTCGCCGGCCGTCACGAAGACCATGTCGGCGCCTTTCAGCGCCTCCTTGATCTCGTCGCGGGTTTCGGCCGCGGCGCCCGCCCCGATTTCGGGCCGGCCTCCGGCTCCGAGTCCACGGGTCAGTTCCTGTCCGATTGAAATTTTGATGTCGGCGTCGCAAGCCTGGAGGGCCTGGGCGTCAGTGTTGACCGCGATGAACTCGACGCCGCGTACTCCGGCATCGACCATGCGACTGACAGCGTTGGTACCGCCGCCGCCGCATCCGACGACTTTGATTACCGCTAGATAGGTGGTTTCCATCTCCCGATCCAAATCCTGTTGCTTGAGTTGAGCCTTGGTTGCTTGTAAAGGTGAGTCTGAGTTGTGAGTTGAAGCTTCCGGAGAGTCAGCCTGCAGTCCTGCTTAAGGGTTTGCGAAGCCGCCCGGTTCTCGGAAATAGCGCTCAACGTATGGCATATCATCGCATGTGTCAACGGGCCGCAGGGCATCCTGCAGAACGCAAGTCTCGACTCTCACTCGAGGGTTTTCTAACCCTGAAGCTGTGATCGAGGGTTAGGCCCATCGTCCCACCGAACCCCACCCTTCCGGGGACCAATCCTTGCCCCGGAGCCGGTTGCGGCCGCCATGGCCTCAGCCCGGCGGGATCGTCTCAACCGGCTCTTCCGGAACCACTTCCTCCTCCGGAACCGCCTCTTCGGACCCGCGAATCGCCGGACGGCGCGGCACCGACAGATCTACATAACTCGCGTCGGTCAGTTCCGGGTCGGCGATCACCGACGCCGCCGCCTTCCATTTTTGGTCGGCTTTGGAGGCGTCACCGAACAGCAGGACCAGCCCGTTCGACATCGTCACCTCGACCCCGTCCTTGGAGAAATCGCTCTCCTCGGTGAAAGGACGGAGCTCCGACGGAGCGGCCCCCAGAACCAGTGCCTGAACCAGGGTGCGCCCCTCCAGGGCGGGCCCGGCGGGAGGATCCCCGACACCGATCTTCGGCAGCGACTCGGTTCCGGCCCCGGCGGTGCCGAGCACGGTTCCGTCGGTCGCGATCAGCAGCTTCTCGGAGCCGGTGTCGAAGATCGAGCCGTTGCCCCGCTCGGTCACGGTCACCGTGGCGCTGTTCGGGAAGTCGGCCTTGATCGTCGCCGATTCGACCCGCGGGAACCGGGACAGCTCCTCCTCGAGCAGCTCCGGCTTCACATGGAGGGTCGTCATCTCCCCGGTGGCAACCTCCACCGCGTCGACGATCTGTCCGCCCTCTTCGGTGTGCGCGCTCACCCCGAGCACCTCGAGGTTCTTGATGCCGACCAGCGATGAATCCCGAAGCCAGTACGTGTAGCCCGCGAAGATGGCCACCGCCGCGATCAGTCCACCCGCCAGCAGCATCACGAAACGGCGTCGCCGCCGTTCCCTCCGGCGGGCCAGCTCGGCGGTGTGCTGAACCGATTTGACCGCCCTAGCCATCGGAGCTATCCCAGTCTTCGGGCCACTCGATATCACCCAGCACCTGCACCTCGGGCTCCAGCTCGATCCCGAACTCCTCGCGTATCCGGCGCTTGGCCGCGGCCATCACGCCGATCACGTCGGCGGTGCTCGCCTCGCCCATGTTCTCGACGAAGTTCGCGTGTTTCTCCGACAGCCGCGCACCGCCGACCGTGAGTCCCCGGCATCCGGCGGCGTCGAGCAGCTGGCCGGAGCTGCGGCCCTCGGCCCGGGGATCGTCCGGATTCTTGAAGGTCGAGCCGAAAGTCTTGATTCCGGAGGGCTGGGCCTCCTTCCGGCGGCTCCGCATGTCCGCCAGCCGTTCCTTGATCTTCTCCGGCTCGTCTTCGGTCAGGCGGAAAGCGACCCTGGATACGACCTGATCGTTCCGCAGGTTCGACTCGCGGTACGAGAATCCCAGCGAATCGGGTGTGACCCGCTCGACACCGTCGGCGGTGCAGATGCGAACCCAGTCGATGATGTCGGCCAGCCGGCCCCCGTACGCGTTCGCGTTCATGCGGACCGCCCCGCCCGCGGTCCCCGGGATGTTCACCCCGAACTCGAGGCCGGTCAGTCCCCATCCGGAGGTCTTGGCCGCCGCCGAGGGCAACCGGGCCCCGCCACCGCAGACCAGGTCCACCCCGTCCCGCTCGATCAAGGTCAGGTCCCCGGCCAACTTGATCGCGAGACCTCGGAAACCGTGGTCGGAGACCAGCAGGTTGGATCCCGAGCCGACCATCCCGATCGCCAGCTCCTCCTGCCGCGCCCAGGCAAGCAGCGCGATCAACTCGTCCTCCGTCTCGGGCTTGGCGAAGAAGTCGGCGTCGCCGCCGGTCCGGACCGTGGTCAGCCTCCAGAGCGGATGGCCGGCGATCACTCCTTCGGGTCGCTCGAGACTCATCCGGCCTCCGTCCCCGACTCCACGAGGCGATCGGAGAGACGGGTGATGTCACCGGCACCGATCGTCACGAGAATCCGCCCCGCTCCGAGCCGGGTGGTCGCCGCACGCTCGGCGGCTTCCAGGTCGGGTGTCCACCAGACCGGTCGCCCACCGGCACGGTCGGCGGTCGCCCGCAGGACATCGAGGCCGCTGACCCCTTCGAAAGGACCCACCGGCTCCTCCCGGGCCGCGTACACGTCCAATACCATCACCTCGTCGGCGACCGCCAGCGCGGCGCCGAAGGCATCGCTGAAGACCTTGGTCCTCGAGTAAAGGTGCGGCTGGAAGATCGCGATCAGGCGTTCCGGCTCCAGTTCCCGGAGGGCGGTAAGCGAAGCCTTGACCTCGGTCGGATGATGCGCGTAGTCGTCATAGATCCGGGTGCCACCTGCCTCACCCTTGAACTCGAGCCGCCGCCTGACGCCCGGAAAGTCCGAGAGTGCCTCGGCACCCGCGACCGGATCGAAGCCGGCCAGCTCCAGGCCGGCGATCGCGGCCCGCGCGTCGAGCAGGTTGTGCTCACCGGGAACGACCAGATCCACCCGGTCCGGTCCCGGTACGTTCAGGTCGAAGGGCAGCAGGCGCCGGTCTCCGAGAGCGGCCGGAAGTTCGGTCTCCTCGACCGGCAGGGCCACCCCTTCGGCCTTTGAGACGAACTCGGCGAAGGCGGCCCGCAGCTCGGCGAGACCGTTCCAGCGCGAGTGGTGGTCCATTTCGATGTTGGTGACGATCGCGATATCGGGATCCAGCACGAGGAAGCTTCCGTCGCTCTCATCGGCCTCGACCACGGCCCACTCGCCTTCGCCCCAGCCGCTGTTGGCCGCTCCGCCGTCCTCGCCGACCGAGGGCAGCTCACCGCCCACGAAGAAGGCGGGATCCAGGCCCATCTTCCTCATGGCCCAGATCAGCATGCCGGTTGTCGTCGTCTTGCCGTGTGTTCCGGCGACGGCGATCGTCCGCTTGGACGCGCAGAGCTCGGCGAGCAGGTCGGAGCGGTGCAGTACCCGGAGCCCGTCGCGGCGCGCGAGCGCCAGTTCCGGGTTCTCCTCGGAGATCGCGGTCGAGACCACGATCTCGGCGTCCCCCGGGACGTTGGCCTCGTCGTGCCCGACGATCGCGTCGATCCCGGCGGCCCGCACCCGCCTGAAATAGCTTGATTCCGCCCTGTCGCTGCCGCTGACCGAGGCGCCGAGGCGGTTGCAGACCAGCGCCAGTCCGCTCATTCCGGCACCGCCGACGCCGATGAAGTGGATCCGCCGCCCGGACCAATCGGCCGAGTTCATTCGGTACCTCCGGCCGCGGCCCAGACCTGATCGGCGATCTCGGCGGCCGCGTTCGGCTTTGCCAGTGAGGCCGAGGCCCGGCTCATCGCGGTGATCCTCTCGCCGTCCGCGAGCAGCCGCGGAACCCGCTCGGCGATCAGGTCGGCGCTCAGATCGACGTCCCCGATCACTTCGGCCGCTCCGGCCTCGACCATCCAGGCCGCGTTCGCGGTCTGATGGTCGGCGGTCGCGTACGGATACGGGATCAGGATCGCGGGCCGGCCGACCGCGGTCAGTTCGAAGATCGAGCCACCGGATCGTCCCAGGACCAGGTCGCAGGCGGCCAGGCCGTCTCCCATGTCGGGCTCGTACTCGATCAGCGTGTAGCCGGCGGCGAATGCCGCCTCGTCGAGGCGCGAGCGGAGTTCGGCGAAATCACGCCTGCCCGAGACGTGGATCACGTCGAACTCCCGTCCGTCCCGTTCGGCGAACGCTTCGAGCGCGGCGAAGTTGATCGTGCGGGCGCCGAGACTGCCGCCCATCACCAGCAGGGCCCTGGCGTCGGGATCGATCCCGAACCGGCGCCTCGCCTCGCCGCGGTCCGCCGAGAGCACCTCGCGATTCACGGGACGGCCGGTGACCATCACGTTCTCGCCGTCCATGCCGTCGATCGCGAAGGCCAGACAGACCCGCTCGGCCCGCCTGGCGAGCAGCCGGTTGGCCAGTCCGAGATGCCGGTCGGCCTCGGTCAGCACCAGCGGAATGCCCTTGGTGCGGGCCGCGAGCCCGGCCGGACCGGCGACGAACCCGCCCCCGCCCATGACCACCTGCGCCCCGCGGTCGGCCAGCAGGCGGCGGGCCTTCGGCATCGCGGCGGCCGCCTGGAACGCGGCCCGGGCGGCCTTGATCGGGTTCTTCCGGTCGATGCCGGAGAGGTCGAGCAGATCGATCTCGTAGCCGCCTCCGGGCACGAGATCCGCCTCGACCCGGCCCCGGGCACCCATGAAGGTGACCGTGGCGCCCCTATCGCGAAGCTCGTCGGCTACGGCCATGGCCGGCACTACGTGACCCGCCGTTCCGCCCGCCGCTATGACGACTCTGGGCATTGGGACTCTGGGCCTTGAAACCTTGGGCACTGCGGGCCGTCCTTCTGGTTGGGGGTCTGTTCGCCGCTCGTTCAGATCTGTCTCGGTGGTCTTCAACGAGTCGGAGTTTCGCATTCTGTCCCCGGCGGTGATTCGGCACTCCACCCCTCGCGGCCGCCAGCCTTCCGCCGCGGGCCACGTTGAGGATCAGGCCCACCGCCATCAGCGTCACGATCAGGCTGTTGTTGCCGTATGAGACCAGCGGCAGCGGGATGCCGGTGAGCGGGGCCATGCCCATCACCGCGTAGAGGTTGAGGCTGGCCTGGACCAGGATCAGGCCGGTCAGGCCGGCGGCCAGGATGCGGCCGTAGTCGTCCTTGGCCGAGCGGGCGATGCGGAATCCGGCGTAGCCGAAGAGCCCGAACACGGCGATCAGCACCGCGAAGCCGAGCAGGCCGAACTCCTCGCCGATCACGGCCGAGATCATGTCGGTGTGCGCCTCGGGCAGATAGAACGCCTTCTGCACGCCGTTGCCGATCCCGACCCCGTCGAATCCGCCCGATCCGATCGCGATCTTCGCCTGGATGATCTGAAAGCCCGAACCGGTCACGTCGGCGTCGGGATTGAGGAAGGTGAGCAGGCGGTCACGCCGGTAGGGGGCCGCGAGGGCCATGATCAGCCCGAGTGAGGCGATTCCACCGGCCAGCAGGCCGAGATCGCGCGGCCGGGCTCCGGCGGCGAACAGGGTGATCGCGACCGCGAAGAGCGCGACCATCATCGTGCCCATGTCGGGCTGGAGCATGACCAGGGCGCAGGCACCGGCGGTGAGCAGCAGGTACGGCCCCATCTCGCGGACCGAGGTGAGACGGTCGGGCCGGTTGGCGAAGAAGTAGGCGCCGTAGAGAACCAGGGCGAGCTTGAGGAACTCGGCGGGCTGGATCTGGATCGGTCCGGCGATGAACCAGCCCTTGGTGCCGTTGACCGCCGTGCCGAGCACCAGGACCGCCATCAGCCCGGCCAGGGTCAGCCCGACGAAGAGCGGTGTCTTGTCGCGGATCCCCGACAGGTTGCGGCGGGCGACGAAATGCATGAGGATCAGCCCGATCACGGCGACGATCAGGGTCTTCTTCAGGTAGAAGGCGCTGTCGGAAAGCCCGCCGTCGGACAGGATCCGGGTGGTCGAGCTGGCCGAGAAGACCATCACGGCGCCTCCGGCCAGCAGGATCAGGGTGGCGGTCAGGAGCAGGTTGTACTCGAGCGAGGTCGGCACCTTGGCCTTCTTGCGCGGGGGCCGCTTCTTCGGCAGGACGCTCTTGCCGCCGCGGGCGGGGCTACGAGTGGGCATCGAGTTCTCCCACCAGTTGACGGAACCGGTCGCCGCGGTCCTCGTAGTCACGGAACTCACCGAAGCTGGCGCAGGCCGGTGAGAGCAGAACGGTGTCACCGGCGGCCGCGGCGGCCGATGCGGCCGCGAGCGCGGAGGGCAGGTCGCCGCTGTCCTCGATCACGACTCCGTCCTCCAGGGCCGGCTCGAGCGCCTCGCGAAGCTCGCCGGCCGCCTCTCCGATCAGGTAGACCGACCGGCAGCGTTCGCGGACCATCGGCAGCAGCGGTTCGAAGCTCTCGCCCTTGAGGCTTCCGCCGAGGATCAGTCGCACCCCGGACTCGAACGAGCCGAGCGCGGTCCGGGTCGCCTCGACGTTGGTCGCCTTGGAGTCGTTGATGTAGCGCACCCCGGCGATCTCGGCGATCGGCTCCAGGCGGTGGGCGACACCGCCGAAGCTGCGCAGACCGGAGGCCACCGATTCGGCCGGGAGTCCGAGGCTGAGCGCTCCGGCCGCGGCGGCCATGGCGTTGGCGACGTTGTGGTTGCCGAGGATCTGAAGTTCACTCACGTCAAGCAGAGCCTTACCGTCCACCCGGATGACACCGTCGCGCAGGGTGAGTTCGCTGCCGTTCTCCCCTTCTGCCGCATGGAACCTGACCACCGCCGCGTCGCCGGGCGGGTCGAGCCGGGCCAGCTCGGGGTCACCGGCGTTGAGCACGGCGATGTCACCCTCGGTCTGGTTGCGGAAGATCGCCAGCTTGGCTTCGGCGTAGCTGTCGAAGTCGCCGTGGCGGTCGAGATGGTCGGGCGCCAGGTTCAGGTGGACCGCGACCTCCGGCGAGAACGAGACCGTGTCTTCGAGCTGGAAGCTGGAGCATTCACAGACCACCGTGGTGCCCGTCTCCACTCCGCCGATCGAGAGTGCCGAGAGCGGATTGCCGACGTTGCCCGCGGCGGCCACCGGCCGTCCCGCGGTGCGGAAGATGTGGGCGGCCAGTTCGGTCGTCGTGGTCTTGCCGTTAGTCCCGGTCACGGCCAGGTAGCGGGCCTCGACCAGCAGCCAGCCGAGTTCCATCTCCCCGATCACGGTGATGCCGCGCCCCCGGGCTTCGGCGATGACCGGGGCGGCGGCGGGCACTCCGGGACTCTTGACCACGGTTCCGGCTCCGTCGAGCAGATTCAGCCCGTCCGATTCCAGTTCGTATCCGATACCGGCCGAATCAAGCTCTTCAAGCCCCTGCGGGGAGCCCGAATCGACCCCGGAAACCGTTTGCCCATGCGCTTTGAGCGCCATCGCGGCGGCGACTCCGGAACGGGCGAGCCCGACGACCAGAAACGGGCCCTGCGGAAGTGGCGGGCGGACCTTGGATGAGTGGACGACTTCCACCTTTCATCCTTCTAGACGAAGGCCCCAGACCCTGTTCCGGAAGAGAAGTTTTATCCGCCTATGGATTGCTGGTAGATCGAGAATCCGATTCCGCTGCAGGCGGCCGCGATTATCCAGAAGCGCAGCATGATCTTGGTCTCGGACCAGGCCATCATCTCGAAGTGATGGTGCAGCGGCGCCATCAGCAGGACCCGCTTGCCGAAGGTCTTGAAACTGAAGACCTGGATCAGCACCGAAAGCGCCTCGATCACGAAGATGCCGCCGATCAGGATCAGCAGGATCTCGGTCTGGGTCATCACCGCCAGCGCACCGATCGCGCCGCCCAGTCCGAGCGAGCCGGTGTCCCCCATGAAGATCGAGGCCGGAAAGGCGTTGAACCAGAGAAAACCGACGCAGGCGCCGACCAGGCAGACCGCCAGCAGAGCCAGGTCATGCTGGCCGACCGTGATGTAACAGATGGCTGTGTAGGTGAGCAGGACGATCGCGCAGGAGCCCGCGGCGAGCCCGTCGAGCCCGTCGGTCAGATTGACGCCGTTGGTGGCGCCGGCCAGCACCAGGAAGACCAGCACGAAGTACGCGACCGGTCCGATGTCGAGGCTCCAGTCAGATATGCGGAAAAGGATCTCGGGCTCCAGACCGACCTCATGGCGGGCCACCCACCACAGCGCCAGGGCCAGGACGACCTGGACCAGCAGCTTGTACCGGCCCGGCAGGCCGAGCGAGCGCCGTTTCACGATCTTGATGAAATCGTCGGCGAATCCGAGTGCCGCACAGCCCAGCGCCACGAAGAACACGGTCATCGCGGCGATGTCGTGATCGGAGAGCACCAGGAACGGGACGATGATCGCGGCGAAGATGATCAGGCCGCCCATGGTCGGCGTGCCCGCCTTCACCTGGTGTCCCGCCGGCCCCTCCTCGCGAATGTTCTGGCCGAACTCCCGGCCGCGCAGAAAGCTGATGAAGCGCGGCGACAGGAAAAGGCAGATCAGGGTCGAGGCGAGAGCCCCGATGACGATTTCACCCATCAGGCAACCGTACCCGTATCGGAGGCGTCAACGATCAGCCGGGCCGCTACCGCTTCCAGGCCGGCGGAACGGGAACCCTTGACCAGCACGGCGTCCCCCGGGGACAGCAGGCTCCCCAGCAGCTCCGCCGCCGCCTCGGGCGAATCGACCGTGTGGTCGGGACCGTAGCCCTCGGCCACCGGTCCGACCGCGATCAGCAGATCGATGCCGGAATCCCGTGCGAACTCGCCGATCTCACGGTGGAAGCGATCCTGGTCCGGCCCCAGCTCCGCCATCAGGCCGAGCACGGCGATCTTCCGGGGCCGGTCCTCGAGCCCGCCCAGATACTCGAGCGCGGCCCGCATGGAGAGGGGATTGGCGTTGTAGCAGTCGTTGACCACCAGGACGCCCGGTTCGAGTTCGATGTGTTCGCCCCGCAGAGCCGAGAACTTGATCGAGCTAGTGCGCACCGAAAGCTCTCCCAGGGTGGCTCCACTGGCCAGGCCGGCCCCGATCGCCGCCAGGGCGTTGGTCACGTTGTGGCTCTCGGTGAAGGGGAACTCGAACTCCTCGGTGCCGGCGCCGGTCGATACGACCACGGCCGTGCCGCGCTCGGCCGGACGAATCTCGACCGCGTCGATATCGCCGCCGGAGCCGAACCGGACCAGTCCGGGCAGCTCACCCAGATGCGGCTCCAGATACCCGGCCTCGACCGGGACCACCAGCGTTCCCCCCGGCACGATGCCGCCGATCAGCTCCGCCTTGGCCGCGGCCACCGCCTCGATCGAGCCGAGCAGCTCGACGTGGACCGGACCCACGTTGGTGATCACGCCGATGTCCGGCTCGGCGATTTCGGTCAGCTCACGGATCTGCCCGGCGCCGCGCATCGCCATCTCCAGAACGAGCGTCTCGGTTCCGGCGGGTGCCGCGAGAATGGTCAGCGGCAGGCCGATCTCGGTGTTGAAGTTCTCGCGCGAGGCATGAACCGTGCCCGGCAGCAGGGATCGGGTGATGTCCTTGACCGAGGTCTTGCCGACCGATCCGGTGATGCCGATCACGGTCGCGCCCAGCTCCCGCCGCCACGCCCGGGCCAGCATCTGAAGTGAGAGCAGCGGGTCGTCTGCGACGAAGATCCAGCCTTCGGCCCCACTCAGCTCGTCCTTCCAGTCCGGTCCGACCACGACGCCCCAGGCGCCGTCCTCGAGTGCCTTCGCGGCGAAGCGTCCACCATCGTCATTGGCACCGATCAGGCCGAAAAACAGTTCGTGGCCGGCGATCTCGCGGGAATCGATCGACGCCAGCGCGGGAAATCCGCCCGGTCCGCGGCCGATGATCTCCGCGCCCATCGCGGCGGCCATGCGCTCGGCCGGCATCTCGATCATCAGCTCACTCCGGCCCGGTCCCGGAGATGCCCGCGCGCGACCTCACGGTCGTCGAACGGGATCTTCCGGCCACCCTCGAACTCCTGGCCCTGCTCATGCCCCTTGCCGGCGATCACGATCGTGTCGCCGGCCTCGGCCATGTCCACGGCGAGCTTGATCGCGAGCGAACGGTCCGGCTCGACCTCGACCGAGGCGCGATCCTCGATCCCGGCCAGAACGTCCTCGATGATCAGGTCCGGATCCTCGGATCTCGGGTTGTCCGAGGTGACGATCGCGATATCGGCCAGCTGTGATGCCGCGGCGCCCATCAGGGGACGCTTGGCCCGGTCACGATCGCCACCGGCTCCGACGATCGCGATCAGGCGGCCCTCGCCGAGGTCACGCGCGGCCCTGAGCGCGTTCTCGACCGAGTCGGGCGTATGCGCGTAGTCGACCAGCACCGCGAAATCCTGACCCTCGTCGATCGGCTCGAAACGGCCCGGAACGCGGGCCGCGCCCGCCAGGGCCGCCACCGCGTCTTCGGGATCGACACCGAGAGAGATCGCCGCGGCGAGGGCCGCGAGCGCGTTGGCGACGTTGAACCGGCCCGGGAGCGCGGTCCTCACGATCAGATCGCCGTGTTCGGATTCGACCAGGAAGTTCGCCGCCGAGGCGTCGAACTGCACTTCGGAGGCCGTGTAGTCGGCGGCATTGCCCTCGGCCGAGTAGGTGATGACGTCGAACTCCGCGGCCAGGCGCTGGCCGTACGGGTCGTCCACGTTGACCACCGAGGCGGCGGGACCCGAGGCGAAGAGCAGCCGCTTCGCGGCGAAGTACTCCTCCATGTCCTCGTGAAAGTCGAGATGGTCCTGGGTGAGGTTGGTGAAGACCGCGACGTCGAACTCGATCGCGTCGGCCCGGTGCATCGACATCGCGTGCGAGGAGACCTCCATCACGCAGGCCTCATCCCCCGCCTCCTCCATGCGCCGGAAGGCAGCCTGGAGGTCGATCGCCTCGGGCGTGGTGCGTTCGACCGCCTCTTCCTCACCTCCGACCAGCTGCTTGACCGTTCCCATCAGACCGGAATGGATGCCGGCGTACTCGAGGATGTCGTGGAGCAGAAAGGCGGTGGTCGTCTTGCCGTTCGTGCCGGTGATGCCGGCGATCTTCATCTCGGCGGTCGGGAAGCCGTTGAAGGCCGCCGCGGCGGGCGCCATCGCGGCCCGCGAGTCCGGCACGATCACCTCGGGAACGCCCAGCCCCAGCGGTCGTTCGCAGACCAGGGCCACCGCCCCGGCTTCGACCGCGGCCGGCGCGTACTCGTGGCCATCTGAATCAAGCCCGCGGATACAGAAGAAAAGCGCACCGGGCTTGACTTTCCGGTTGTCGAAGGCCAGGGAATCGATCTCTGTCCCGGGATCGCCGTCCAGCTCGCTTGAGGGAAGGCTCGGGAGAATTTGGTCCAACCGCATGACCATGATTCTAGGTGGCTACTCGGTGGGCACGCCGAGGTAAGGCAGCACAAACGAGGCGAGTTCGCCGAACGCCGGTGCCGCCGCCTCCGCGCCGGTATGCCCGTTCTTGGGTTCGTTGACCATGACCGAGACCGCGATCCGCGGCTTGTCGGCCGGTGCGATGCCCATGAATGACGCGACATAGCGAGTATCCGAGTAGCCGTCCTCGGTCGCGATCTGGGCCGTTCCCGTCTTGCCGGCGAGCGTGTAGCCGGGAACCGACACCTCGGAGGCGGTACCGCCCGGGGCCAGCACACCCTTCAGCATGCCGGTCACCTCGCGGGCGACCTCGGGAGAGATCACCTGATGGCCCGTATCGGTGGGGGTCTCCACACCGCCGACCGACTTGATCAGCTTCGGCTGGCGCAGGATGCCGTCGTTGGCGAGGGCGCCATAGGCGGCGACCATCTGGATCGGCGTCACCGAGAGACCCTGGCCGATCGGCACGTTGCCGATCGTCGAACCGGACCAGTCCTTGTATGGCAGCACGATCCCCTGTTCTTCGCCCGGATACTCGATCCCGGTCGGCTGGCCGAAGCCGAAGCGGTCGATCCACTTGCTGAACTTCCGGCCGCCCATCTCGAGGCCGAGCGTGACCGCGCCGACATTCGAGGACTGGGCGAGGATTCCGGCGACGTCGGTCGTGATCGTGCCGCGCGCGTGGCCCTCCTCGATCACGCGGTCGTAAACCTGGATCGAGGGCGCGAGAGTGAAGGTGCTCTCGGGGGTGACCGTCTTCGACTGGAGCGCGGCGGCGACCGTGAACGCCTTGAAGGTCGAGCCGGGCTCGAAGGTGTAGGAGGTGCCGATGTTGAGCAGCGAGTCCGGGTCGGCCTCGTCGAGGTTGTCGAGATCGACCGGCGGCCAATTGGCCATCGCCAGTACCTGCGAGGTTTCGGTGTCCATCACGATCGCCGACGCGTTGACCGGGTCGTGGGTCTCGCCGACCTCGGCCAGGACCCGTTCGGCCTCGGCCTGGATCGCGGCGTCGAGGGTCAGCTCCACCGGGGCCCCGTCGCTGGCCTCACGGATCGTGTCGAGCCTGATCGGATCGCCGAGCGCGTCCTTGACCAGGCGCCGCTCGCCGTTCTCACCGCGAAGCGCGTCCTCCTGCGAGGACTCCAGGCCGGTAAGCCCGTCCCCGTCCTCGTTGACCGCCCCGATCACCTGGGAGGCGAGATCGCCCTGCGGCCTCGTGCGCAGCGTGTCCGGCAGCTGGCCGATGCCCTCCAGGCCGAGTTTCTCGACCTTCTGGGCCTTCGCCAGCCCGACCTTCTTCTGCACGTACGAGAAACCGCCGGGCTGTGTGATCGCGGTCAGGACGTCGGTCTGATCGGCCCCGAGTGCCTTGGCCACGGCCTCGGATTCGGCCTGCGCATCCTTGATCTGGTACGGCGTGGCGTAAATCGACGCGCCGGGCTCGGAGCCGGCCAGCGGCTGTCCGTTCCGGTCGAGGATCGGCCCGCGCAGCCCCGGTATCTCGATGATGTCCTGCTGCTGGTTCGCCGCCTGTGAGGCGAACGACGATCCCTGCACGCCCTGAAGCCAGAACGCCCTGACCAGGATGCCCGAGAGCAGCAGGATGCAGAAGAAGAAGAGGATTCCGACACGGCGTTCCAGGCGCGGCATCGCCGGGATCAGCCCCCTTCGGCGGCGAGCCGCTGGGCAGCGGCGGCGAAGTCGCCGGGTTTGAAGGATCGGTACCGGATGTCGATCGGCTCGGGCACGGTCATTCCGGATGCCAGCGCGGCGTCACGGACCCGCGGCATCGCCAGCGCGTTGGTCTCGTGTGATTTCAGGATCGCGTTGCGGCTCTGCAGAGTGTCGATGTCGGCCTCGATGTTGCTGGCCATCGAGCCGTAGCTCACGGTCAGCACGTTGATCGCGACGATTCCGATCAGCAGCACGCCGATCACCGCGATCCAGACCCGGGACCGGGACATGCCGACCACCGCGCTCGATTCGGGCAGGTGGGTGACGACGTGGGCGGTGCGGCCGACCAGATGTCTCCTCTGACGGCTTCTCGGCGCCGTGGCGTGGCGGCGTCTCGCCGGACCGGTACGGCCGGGGCGGCGGGCCGGAAGAGCTGAAGGCAGTGCCGAACCGGATGCGGGGCGGGCCGGGAGCTGTCGTGCGGCGGCGCCCATCAGATCCCTTCCCTTTCGGCCAGCTTGCGCGCGCCGCGCAGGCGGGCGGAGCGGGATCGCGGGTTCGCCTCGAGTTCGGCGTCGTCGGCGGTGATCGAGCGGCGGGTGAGCAGCTCGGCCTCGGGTTCGTGCCCGCAGACGCAGATCGGCAGCTCCGGCGGGCACTTGCAGCCGGTCGCGAGAGCGGCCAGGAACTGCTTGACCCGGCGGTCTTCCAGCGAGTGGAAGGAGATCGCGGCCATGCGGCCTCCGATCTTCAGGGTGTCCCAGGCGACCGGCAGGGCCGCGTCGATCGCCTCGAGCTCACCATTCACGGCGATCCGCAGAGCCTGGAAGGTCCGGCGGGCCGGATGGCCGCTGCCGAAACGGGCCGCGGTCGGCATGCCGGCCTTGATCGCGTCGACCAGCTGCGAGGTCGTCTCCAGGGGACGGCGGCGAACGATCTCACGGGCGATTCCGCCGGCGTAGCGCTCTTCCCCGTAGTTGCGAAGGATCTGCTTGATCCGGTTCTCGGGCCACTCGTTCAGCACGGTTGAGGCGGTCAGATCCTGCCTCGGATCCATTCTCATGTCGAGTGGGGCTTCGTGGGAGTAGGAGAAACCGCGTTCCGCGGCGTCGACCTGAAGCGATGACATACCAAGATCCATATACAGCGCGTCGGCCCGAATACCTTCATTTTGCAGGGTATTAAGGCCGAGGCTGAACTCGACGGGGAGAAAGCGGGTCTGGCAGCGGGCCACCGATTCGAACTCCTGGAAGCGGGCCCGGGCTACCGGATCGCGGTCGATCGCGATCAGGGTGCCCTCGGGACCGATCAGATCGGCGACCATCCGGGCGTGACCGCCGGCGCCGAAGGTGCAGTCGACGATGGTCTCCCCCGGCTGCGGCCCGATCAGATCGACCAGCTCGGCGGCGAGAACGGGGATATGGCCTTGCGGAGAAGAGTTCATGTGCTGCTCCCAGGACCGATGAGCGCGCGCGGCGGCGCTCACTCGGGCGCTCCTGACAGTCCTTCGGCGATCTCGGTGAAGGCGCCCTTGAGCATCTCCTCTTCCTTGGCCCAGGCGTCGGCGTTCCAGATTTCGATGTAGTCCCCGGCGCCGATCACGGCGCAGGCGCCGTCGAGCCCGGCGCTCTCGGCGAGGTGCTTGGGAATGCGGACGCGACCGGCGGAGTCGAGCTCGCCCTCTTCGGCGCTGGAGTTGAAGACACGGCGCAGCTGCCGGGCCTTGGCGCCGAACGGGCTGTGCGGCTTGATGTACTCGTCCTCCATCTGCTGGAAGGCGGTGTCGGTCATCATCCAGAGGCAGGCATCCGGGCCCTTGGAGAGAACGACTCCTTCGGCGAGTCCGTCGCGGAACTTGGACGGCACGGTGAGGCGGTCCTTTGAATCGAGGCTGTGTTCGTGCTGGCCTCTGAACGCCACCGCTCCTGTCCTTTCTAAAGAGATGAGTTGGCTGGATGTCTGCCGGGAAAAGAGTTGGACCGAGGTGATGAAGTGGGAGGAACCTCATCACCCCGGTCCTTGGCTTCAACTCGATTCGAAATGTATCCCACTTCCCCCCACTTTGCAACACAACTCCCCACAACGGCCTCACAGCTCGCCACCCACACCTTTCTCAGGTGCGACCATCCCGGGCCGAACTTGGCACAACCATGCGTATTTGGCTCTACCAGTACGAATGTATGTTCGTATCGGAAATCGCCGCCCCGCAATTCCGCATGCAGTTTTCGGCTGTAGATTCCTCGGCATGTCAGAGATCACGCATGCGAATGAGCTACGGGGAGCGGAGTTCAAATCTCTGACCCGCAAGACCAAGACCTGGGTCTGGACCGGCCTGCTCGCGGTCGCCCTCGCGGTCGGGGGTTTCCTGGTCGTGCCGGTGCTGGCGGTCGCCGGTCTGGTGCTCGGACTGCTGATCGGCCTCGGCATCGCCTTCTGGATCGCCGACCATCGGGCGGAGGAGGCATTCTTCGACGCCTACGCCCAGTCGCGGGGACTCACGAGATCGGACGCCTCACTGCCGGAACTCACCCCGCTCCTGCGCAAAGGAGACAGCCGCAGGACCGACGAACTGTTCACCGGACCGCTGAACGACGAGTTCGAAGGCTCGCTCGCGCTCTACACCTTCACCGAGGAGAGCCGTGACTCGGACGGCGACAAGACCGAGACCCACTACCCCTTCACGGTCGTGATGATCTCGATCCCGGAGACGGCCCGGCATGTTCCCGAGCTGATGCTCCAGCGCAAATCGGGCCTGAAGGCCCTGGAGAAGTTCGAGGACGCCTTCCGTCGCAACCACGAGCGCGTGACCCTCGAAAGCGAGGCGATGCGCGACCGGTACGAGATCTTCGTGCGCAAGGAGCAGGACGCGGTCTGGGTCCGCCGGCTCTTCGCCCCCTCTTTCATCGTCTGGCTCACCGAGACCCCGCCCGAGAAGTTCGCCTTCGAACTGGTCGACGGAAACCTCTGCGCCTACGTGCCGAAGCATCGCGACGACGCGGCCGGCTTCGACGAGATGATCACGGTCGGCACCGCGGTCGCCAAGCGGCTGCGGGGCGAATCGGCCGAGTAGCGCGTTAGGGCTCGAAGCGGCCCGTGGCCTCGCGGTCGTGTTCATATCGGCGGCCGACCGGAAACCGCGGCAGCCAGGACTCGCGGCGGACGATCCAGCCCTCATAGGTCGGGATCAGCTGATCCGGCGCGTCCAGCGACCCCAGGTTGACCTCGATCTCGTCCCCGGTGCGGGCGAAGACCGACGATCCGCAGCGGGGACAGAAGAACCGCCCCTCGTACTCGCGGGTCTCGCCGTCGACCGTGACTGCATCCTCGGGAAAGATCGCCGAGGCGTTGAAGAGGGCTCCGTGGTGTTTGCGGCAATCGAGGCAGTGACAGAGTCCAACCCGGTAGGGAGTGCCCGAGGTGGCGAATCGAACCGCGCCGCACAGGCAGCCTCCCGTGAGGTGTTCCCTGTCCGGTTCGGCCGGCGAAGTTCCGCTCATTCTCCGAGGCTACCCCAGGCGGTCCCGGATTCGGGGCCGGTCTACATCCCGGCCCCGAGCAGCCTGTCGCTGTTGGCCACCAGTGCCGCAACGATCAGCAGCAGCACGGAAGGGACGAGCACCAATGCGATCACCAGCTGGATCTTGGGGGCAGCCCTCGCCGCCTCGTCCTCGATCGCTCGGCGCTGATCCCGGCGCAGGCCGGCGGACTGACGGCGCAGCTGGTCCGCCAGCGGCGAGCCCAGCTTTCTGGATCGCTCGAGTGTCGCGCAGAGGGCCGCGATCTCCCGGCCGCTCACTCTTTCCCGCAGGGTCTCGAGCGCGGCCGCCTGTCCGCTGCCCCAGGCCATGTCTTCTCCGGCCCGGGCGAGTTCGGCAGCGAGCGGGCCCCGGGCACTCCGTCCGAGTTCGGCGAACGCGGCGCCGAGGCTCTTGCCGGTGGCGACCGAGACGGAGAGCAGATCGAGCGCATCGGGCAGCGCGGCGACCATCCGGCGGTGGCGGGTCCGGGCCACCCGCTCCAGGAGCAGGTCGGGTACGAAGAATCCGCCGAGAGCGGCCGCGGCGAGCACGAGCGGCCCGATCCTCCCGGGCAGCGCCGTCGCCGAGGTGAGACCGAACATCAGGCCCGTCCCTGACGAGAGAGCTTTCAGGTACAGAACCGATCGAGATGTGATCTCACCCTCCTTTCCGGCGCGCCGCAGCCGTGCGGGAAGCCCCAGGCTGACCGCCGCGCCGGGAATCTCGCGGGTCCGTCGGGTGGCGGGAGTCGCTTTCCGAGGTGTGAATCTGACCAGATCGCCCGCGCCGACGGCCAACAGGGGGACGGCGAGACCGAACAGAAGTGCCGCGGAAAGGATCACTCTGCGCCGACCCTTGCCAATCTCGATATCAGGACGAAACCGCCCGCCTGAAGCGAGACCGAGAGACCGACCATGATCAGGGCCGGCCCCGATGCCGTCACCGATCCGACGAGACCTGGTGCGATCAGTTCGGTGAACAGGGCAGCCCCGACCGGCATCGCGGCGACCAGGTAGCCCGTGAATCTCGCCTGGGCCGTCGCCGACCGGGCATCCTCGGCCACCTGGTCCCTTTCGGCCGCGCCGTCCGCGAAGCGGCGCAGCAGTGCCGCGAGATCACCGCCGGTGGTTCGCTGACTGACCAGCGCCGCCGTGAACGCGTCGACCCGCTGTGAACGGAATCGGCCGGCCAGGGTCTCGATCGCGTCCACCGTCGGATGTCCGAGCTCGAGCGAGTGGCCCAGCCGTTCGAACTCGACCGCGGCCGGACCTTCTAGTGAAACCGAAACCGCCGCCAGGGCGCCTCTTGGTGAACGTCCGGCCGAAAGGCCGTCGGCGATCGCTCTCGCCACGTCCGGCAGAGATCGCTCGACCGCCCGCCGGTAGCGGCCACGTGCCCGCCGGATCAGCCATCCGGCGACCAGTGGACCGGTCACGGCCATGGGCACGGCGACGGCCGGTCCGCCCAGATAGGCGCCGGCCAGCACCGCCGCGAGGCCCCCGAGCACGGCGAGCCTGGTCCGCTCGGCCGAGGTCGGAAGGTATCCCTCACCACGGGCCCGCCGAACCGGTTCGATCGCGACCCGCAGCCATTCCGAGAGTACGCCGCTCGCGCCGAGCACCTCGCGCAGCGCCAACACCGCGAGGCAGCCCGCAATCGCTCCGAACAGCATCGGACCCCCGCCGAGTCCGCTCATGCCGCCGATACCCGCTCGATCGTCTCGACCCGCCTGGTCCCATCGTCCTGCCTTCCGAGATGGACGACCAGATCCACTCCCCTCCTAAGCTGGGTCGCGATCACGTCGAGTGGCAATCCGATGCCGGCCATCAGGGTCAGCACCTCGAGACGGCTGAGCGCGTCCGCCGCAGAGCTGGCATGGACGGTGGACAGAGCCCCATCATGGCCGGTGTTGAGCGCGGTCAGAAGGTCCAGGGCCTCGGGACCGCGCACCTCGCCGATGAGAATGCGGTCGGGGCGCATCCTGAGGGCGTTACGCAACAGATCCCGGATCGTGACCTCACCTCGCCCCTCGATGCTCGGCGGACGGGACTCGAGGCGCACCACGTGGGGCTGCCCGAGATTCAGCTCGGCCGCGTCTTCGATCGTGATGATCCGCTCGCCGGGATCGATGAATCTGGCCAGCGCGTTCAGCAGCGTCGTCTTGCCCGAACCTGTGCCGCCGCTGATCAGGATGCTGTGCCGTTCGGCGACCGCGGCCTCCAGCAGAGTCGCCTGTTCGGAGGTGAGGGTGCCCATCTCGACCAGGTCCTCCGGGCCGGGCCGCTCGATCGAGAACCTCCGGATCGAGACGGTGGGGCCATCCACCGCTAGGGGCGGGATCACGACGTTGACCCGGGATCCGTCCGGTAGCCGGGCGTCGGCCATCGGGCTGAGCTCGTCCACCCGGCGGCCGAGCGGCGCGAGGATGCGCTCGATCGTGTTCCGGAGCTGGTCCTCGTCGCCGAATCGGATGTCCGTGATCTCGACGCGTCCCGCCCTCTCGACGTAGACCCGTTCACAGCCGTTGACCATGACCTCCTCGATCTCCTGGTCCTGAAGCAGCTCCTCGAGGGGCCCGAGTCCGGTCGCCTCCCGCGTGATCCGCTCGGTCAGCTCATTCCGCGCTTCCTCCGAAAGGGCACCGGCGAACTCGTCCACCACGGTCCGGATCGCCTCGTCGATGGTCTCTTCCCGGACGGCCGTTCCTCCCGAGCGTCGCCGATCCGCCAGGGAGGAGTGGATGGACTCGGCCAGCAAGGTGATCGATCGGCTCCGTTCGTCTCCCATCTCAGATGCCACCTCCCCGTGGCAGGACGGTGATCTTGCGGGCGAAGCTCTCGGCCTCGACCAGGGTGATCGCCTGGTTCCGGGTGAGCCCCAGAGTCACCCGGGTGAGGCCCGGTCCCGCATCGCTCTCCCCGGTCCGGGCGATCGCGATCAGAGGGACTCCCCGTGCCGCCACATAGGTCCGTCCGGAACCGGCCGCTCGTGGCTCGGTGGTCACGAGAATGTCGACCCGGCCCGAAGAGCCCACGAGCGCGCCCGCTCCCGAGACGGCGATCTCGACCGCATGCCTTCCCGGACCGGGACGGCTCGGCCTGTTCCGGTCCTTCCGGGGCGGGCGCAGCAGGTTGGCGGTGAGGACGCTGCCGGCGAAGAGCGGTCCGGCCGTCTCCAGCCCGATCGCGTCGTCCGGAGCGGGGATCGCTCCGGCGGGCGAGAAACGCGCGGGAATCCGGCGCACCTCGAGTGCCGAGGAAGTCAGCTTCGGTGTGATCTCCCGCCCGGGGGAAATCGCCCTGGTCACCACGACGATCGGCCGCATGGCTCCGTAGCTCTCCACGACCGAACTCGAGTAGCCCCTGAGCAGCGAGATCGCCACGGTCGCGGCGACCGCGGCCGACGCGATCAGCAGCAGGGCCCGGCGCCGCCGGTTCAACAGGCCGCCCGGAGGGTCGCCGTCGCGGAAGGCGCGGACCGATCGACGGGCAGCACCAGAGTCACCTTCGAGCCGGTCTCGGACAGATCCTTCTCGAGCCTGCCACCGTGGTTCTCGGCCGCCCGGCGAGCCACCACCAGGCCATGTCCGTGCCGCGCACTGTGGCTGCCACGGCCCCGAGAACCCCGGTCCGCGGGACCTCGCCCGGAATCGATCACCTCAAGACGCAGGTGGCTCGCGGTCACGACCGCGTTGAGCGTGACCTCGGGACCGCCGTGTTCGATCGCGTTGAGGAGCAGGTTCTCGATCGCCCCGGCAAGCGCCGGTCCGTCACCGCGTACAAAGGCCTCCGGTCCCGCCCAACGCATGCTGATTCGTGATCCGGCGAGATCGGCGGTGACCCTCAGGCGGCTCACGCAGGCGCCGGCCATCAGCCTGGCGGCGACCGGATCATGGCGGGGCGGCTCGTCGTCCGGCCCGTTCAGATGCCGATCCAGTTCGCCCACCGCACTGATCGCCTGCCACACGGTGCCCGGCTGAATACCGGTCGCACCCTGTGGAGGTGCCGCGAGGGCCATCGCCTGGAGCGGCCGGCGAATCTCGTGAAGGGCCCGGTTGAGCGCGACACGACGGCGCGATCCGCGCCAGGTCTGGGCCACGATCGCCGCGAGGGCGGTCAGTAGAAGCATCTCGGTGAGACTCACGGTTCCACCAGCCGATACCCGACTCCCCAGCAGTTGATGACGAACCCGCCCTCCTCCGGATCGAGCTTCCGCCGCAGTCGGCTGACGTGCGCCTCCAGGGTGCGGGTGTGCCCCATGGAGCGGTATCCCCAGACATCGCGCAGCAGCTCCTCCTTCGTGAAGACCCTGGTCGGGTCTTCGGCGAGTGCTCCGAGCAGGGCGAACTCCTTGCCCGAGAGCGCCACCTGGCGTTCACCGACCCTGACCGAACGCTCGGACCGGTTGATCACGATCTCGCCGACCCGGACAAGGTTGGATTTCGCGCCGTGCCGTCTTCTGAGGACCGCCCCGATCCGGGCGAGCAGTTCGTTGAAAGCGAACGGTTTCGTCAGGTAGTCATCCGCTCCCTGGTCGAGTCCCCGGACCCGGTCCCGTTCAGTGCCCCGGCCGCTGAGGATGATCACGCCCATGCGGGGATCGAAGCGGCTCACGGAACGGTCGGGCTCGCGGATCTCCCGCAGGACGTCCAGTCCGGAGGCGTCCGGCAGCCCGAGATCGAGCAGGAGCAGGTCGGGTGAGTCGAATTGGCAGTGGCGGAGCGCGTCGGCCGCGGTCGGTGCGGCGAACACCTCGAAGCGGTCGGCGGTCAGGTGGTCGCAGAGCAGGTCGAGGGTGGCCCGGTCGTCTTCGCAGACGACCAGCTTGGCGATGGGAGTCAGGTCGGGCAGCATGCATCTCTAAGTCGGCGGCGCGCGAGTCTCTCCCCCCTTGCGGCCGACCAGTTCGAGAACGTCCCGGGCCCGCAGGCAGCACAGCAGCCTGCCCGGCGGGGTGGCCGGATGTGCCGCCAGAAGGCGATCGTCCTCTCCGAGGAAGTAGACGTCGAGCGGAAATCGCATGCCGAAGGTGTGAATCGAGCGGCATCCCGGAATCAGCAGTCCCGAGCCGGCCGACTGCCGGCTCAGGCAGGAGAGGCCGAGGAGGCGGGCCGGGATGCTCTCGGCGATGGGAACCTCGAACCCGGCCAGATGCCGGGTGGGAAGCGAACGCAGGCGACGGGCGAGGTGGCCGGATGTCGGATCGGTGTCCATGGGGTCCTCAGTCTCCGCGGGCTCGGTCTCTCCCCCCTTGCGTACTCGCCGGTTCGCCGCAGTCCGCACCGCGGCGCTGCAACGCTCCTTTCAGGTGCAACCCCTCGTTCAGCGCGCGCCTCAGACACACCCTCCGAGCCCGCTGCAGGCATGATTCCGGCTGCGCCTCGGACCCGATGTCCCAGGGGCATTGGCTTTCAACGTGGAACGAAAAACAACCCGAAGGGGCAACTACGAGTCGGGCACCGATTACGTGCTCGAATACGGCGATCTGCGATTCGCGTTCAACGAACGTGATTTCAGTCAGCGCGTCGAGCAGGCGGCTGTCCGCCTGGGATTCGTCGAACCCGGCCTCACCTATGGGGAGCTCCACGATCTGCTTCACCTCGCCGTCTCCGGCGAGATCGACGAACCCTCTTCCGAGCTGGGAACGCACGTCACCCACCACTGGGAGGACCTTTCGGGTCCCTCCAACCAGAGCTTCGTCCATTGGATCCGCCGTCTCGTCTTCCGCGGAGCCTGGCTCGACCAGAGAGTCAAGGAGGGCGAGTTGGACATCGTGTTCGACGAAACCCGCCAGACCTTCGGCTACATCCAGCCGGAACGCGGCCCCGAGATGATCGAGCTGGCCAAAGAGCCAAGCTGGCGCCGCGTAGCCTTCCGGCGCTGAACCCACCAGCAGGACCACCAGCCGTTCTGGGTCGAATAGGGCACCAGATAACCATCAGATTCGACCCAGAACGATCCGGGGAACCAGCGTGAGGGGTTCTGGGGGCGGGTTTGGTGGGGTGGGCGCCCCCAAAACCCCCCCCCCCGGGAAACCCACCCCGGGGGGGCCCCCCCCCCCGCCCGGGAAA
>Ga0335075_10003844_pt1 | contig 23577 bp, 21 predicted proteins | sample Lox_Sample_24_FD_206723 | JGI IMG/M metagenome (GOLD analysis project Ga0335075, IMG submission 206723) | Soil microbial communities from Loxahatchee National Wildlife Refuge, Florida, United States - Lox_Sample_2.4 | ecosystem: Environmental > Terrestrial > Soil > Wetlands | place: USA...
CCGGTGTAACCGTAAGTGTGATCGTTCCGTACTGGCCCGGTGTGAGGCTCAACGAAGTGGGATTCGCCGTCAGGGAAAAATCCGGCAGGCTCGTTGCCCCTGCAGCGGCCGGCGCTCCCACTGCCGATGCCGCATAACCCGCGCTCCCCGAGTAGCTCGCCGTCACGCTGCGCGTGCCCTGGGGCAGCTTGTCGACCGTGAGCGTCGCAACGCCCTTGTCGACAAAGGCCGAGCCCAGCGAACCCTTTGCGGTTTCGAAGCTCACCGACCCATCCGTCGCCGGATTTCCCGCGACATCAGCAACCTTCGCAGTGAAGGTCGCCCCCTGACCCAGGGGTGCGACCGAGAGCTGAGTCCGCGTCGCCACCTGCGCTCCGGCGCTCAACGCCACCATCCAAGCCGCCAGTAAAAAACCCGCGGCCTTCGCTGCCCGGGAGCCGATGCCATGCCTCAACAACTGCAAACTCATTCTTCGGATTCTCTGCTCTCTCAAAAACGTCCTGGCGCACTCGAAGTTGCACCAAGCATTCATTGTATCCGAGCAGCCCGCACGCGGCCTCTCGCCGGGAAGCACTTCCCACACCGTGCTCCTCGCCCGCCGGAAAAATTTGCCCTATCGCAACTGGATTGGCTGGTCCAGCCGGAAGGTCATCACCGTCTCGGCCGGTATATCGATATCCTTGTTGCCTGTGAAGGCCGCGCCCAGCGTCCCTGCTCCGGCTCCGCTCAGGCCGCCGATCAGCAAGCCCACGCCCCCGGTAGCCACGCCGCCAATCAGCATCCCCACCCCGGTTCCGCCACCGATAAAGGCCGCTGTCCTCTTGCCCTTGCCCTTCTTCGTTCGCACCAGGGTGCCGGTGTCCAGCCGATAATGCCGCCCATTCACGTCCAGTCCGGTCAACGTCAGCTCCAGCACCGAACGGCCCTTGAAGTGGCCGCGCTTGTGCGCCTCTACCACGCGGCCATACGCAGTCGAGCCCACCGGAATCACCTCGGTGCCATTCACCGCCACCGGACTCACGATCGTTCCGTCAAACGGATCCCCGGCATGAGAAGTCTTCACACTGATGCGCTGGTTGATCCGGATCTTCAGCACCGTCCCATCCGGAACCACCACCGGCGCGGGCTGCGGAGTATTCGCCGCCTCCTGCGCACTGGGAGCCGGAGCTGGCTCAGAAGCCGCCGGCGCCGAAACGGGTGCACCCGTCGCTGCGGGCGCCGAAGCGGAAGAAGTCGCGGGAGCCCCCGCTGGCGGAGCAGCCGCATTCGGAACCGGATTATTGGGAGTCGGCGAGGCCGTGGCATTCGCCGCCGCCGAACTGTTGTCCGGGCTCGCAGGTTGCGCCGCGGTCTGAGGATTCTGCGCTGCCGTATTCTGCGCATTCTGATTCTTGTGGCACCCCGCCGCAACCATCACCATGCTCCCCAGCAACAGCCCCCACGTCACCTTATTCAAAGCCAATCGCATCATGTACCTGCCTCCATGCACGCTCGAAATTAGATGCAGATTTCCGCTGCAGCGTCGTCTCGGCCCGGCGTCGCAATCCGCTCAGCTCACTGATACGATGACTGGTTACGACTCCCGCATCGCGAGGCCCTCATGACCACTACGCTTTCTCAGCGCCCGCAGCTCCAGCACCTTACCGCACAACTCAATGAGCTTAAGGCCAAGGGCACTTACTTCCATCTGCGCGTCCTCGACGATATGCAGGCCCCCGTCTGCCACTACGACGGACGGCAGGTCATCAACCTCGCGTCCAACAATTACCTCGGACTGACCGCGCACCCGAAGCTCGCCGAAGCCGCCATCCAGGCCATCAAGGACTACGGCGTAGGCTCCGGAGCTGTCCGCACCATCGCCGGCACCATGAAGATCCACATGGAGCTCGAAGAAAAAATCGCCGCTTTCAAAAACGTCGAAGCCTGCGTCGTCTTCCAAAGTGGATTCACCGCCAACGCCGGCACCGTCTCCTCCATCCTCGGCAAAGAAGACTTCATCATCTCCGACGAACTCAATCACGCCAGCATCATCGACGGCGCCCGCCTCTCCCGCGCCAAGATCAAGGTCTTCCGCCACAAAGACACTGCCCACGCCGAAGAACTCCTTAAGGAAATCGCCTCCGAGCCCGGCCGCAAGCTCGTCATCACCGACGGCGTCTTCTCGATGGACGGCGACATTGGCCCTGTCGACAAACTCTGTGACCTCGCCGACAAATACGGAGCCATCATGATGGTCGACGACGCTCATGCCTCCGGCGTCCTCGGACGCAACGGCCGCGGGTCTGTCGATCACTTCCATTGCCACGGACGCGTCGACGTCCAGGTCGGAACCCTTTCGAAAGCCATTGGATCACTCGGCGGCTACGTCTGCGGCTCCAAAGACCTCATTGATTTCCTCTATCACCGCGCCCGCCCCTTCCTCTTCTCAACCTCGCACCCCCCGTCGGTCACCGCCACCTGCATCGCTGCATTTGACATTCTGGAATCGGAGCCGGAGCGCATCGACCGCCTCTGGGACAACACCCGCTACTTCAAGTCCGAACTCGGCCGTCTCGGCTTTGACATCGGAGGCGTCACCACCCCGGCCAGCGAAACCCCCATCACGCCCATCATCATCGGCGACGGCAAGAAGACGATGGATTTCTCGCGCGCCCTCTTTGACGCCGGAGTCATGGCCACCGGCATCGCCTTCCCCACCGTCCCCGAAGGCAAGGCCCGCATCCGCACCATCATGACCAGCGAACACACTCGCGCCCAGATCGACCAGGCACTGGACATCCTCGACAAGACCGCCCGCAAGCTTGGAGTTCTGAGCTAGAAGAAATGCACAAAGGGGGGGCCGTGCCGACGCAAGGCTCACCTCCAGATACTCAACCTTCCGGCCGCTGCCCTACAATTCCTCGCATGGCCCGACTAGCCTCTGCCTTGCTCGCTCTTTCTGCCTTTGCATCGATCGCCCTCGCTCAATCGCAGCCGCAGCCTCAGCCCGCGCCGATGCCGCCACCCATCGCAACCCCCATCGACCAGCCTTATCCCGGACCCATACAGCTTTCGGTCGACATTACCGACCTCACCGATCGCGTCTGGAAAGTGCATGAAGAGATCCCCACCGTGCCCGGCGCGAAAGAGATGGTCCTGCTCTACCCGCAATGGCTGCCCGGCGAACACGCGCCCGGTGGCCCCATCGCCTCAGTCGCAGGAATCGTCACCCAGGTCGACGGCGACAAAGTGCAGTGGGTGCGCGACGCCGTCAACATGTACGCCTTCCACGTCCTCTTCAGCGGAAACGCAAAAACCGTCAGCGTGGACTTCGTCTACCTCTCGCCCATCCACCGTGGCGCGGGTCGCGTCGAGGTCTCCGACGCCATCGCCGACCTCGCGTGGAACGAAGTGGTCATGTACCCGGCAGGATTCTTTACCCGCGACATCCCGATCGACACCACGCTCAAGCTCCCCGCAGGATGGAAATACGCAACCGCCCTTGAGACCGCCTCAAACGCCGGCGACACCATCCACTTCGAACCCACCACCGTCAACACGCTTGTGGATTCGCCCGTCTACGCGGGTCTCTATTACAGCCGCATCGATCTCTCTCCGGCGCCAACCGACCCCGTGTTTCTCGACGTTTTTGCCGACAAGCCCGAAGACCTGAAGACGACCCCCGAGCAGGTGCAGGTGCATAAGAATCTCGCCTCCGAGGCCGACAAGCTCTTCGGCTCGCACCACTACAAGCACTATGACTTCCTGTTTCTGCTCAGCGACAAGGTGGGCGGCAACGGCCTCGAGCATCATCAGTCAAGCGAAGACGGACTCGACGCGGACTACTTCACTGACTGGGCCAACGGCGCTCTGATGCGCGACCTCCTCGGCCACGAGTACACCCACTCATGGAACGGAAAGTTCCGCCGGCCCGCCGATCTGTGGACCCCGAACTTCAACGTGCCCATGCGCAACAGCCTGCTCTGGATCTACGAAGGCATGACTCAGTACTGGGGCAACATTCTCACCGCCCGCGCCGGCATGCGCACCGCCGAACAGACCCGCGACGTCTTTGCCTACGCCGCCGCTCAATTCGCGGCCAGCCGTGGACGCGACTGGCGTCCGCTGGTCGACACCACCGACCACCCCATCCTCTCGCGCTCTCGTCCGCCCAGCTGGTCCAGTTATCAGCGCGACGAAGACTACTACGAGGAAGGAATGCTGATCTGGCTCGACGCGGACACGAAGATTCGCGAGCTGACCAATGGACAGAAATCACTCGATGACTTCTGCAAGAAATTCTTCGGTGTATACAACGGCAGTTTTGTCACAGACACCTACACCCTCGACGACGTCGTTCGCGACCTGAACGAAGTCGCGCCTTTCGACTGGAGAGGTTTCTTTGAGAAGCGTGTCTATGATCTGCACCCCGAAGTTCCGATGAACGGCTTCACCCAGGGCGGTTACAAGCTTGTCTACACTGACCGCCAGCCGGAGTGGCGTCAGCGGGAATTCGAGAAGGCCGGCTTTGCAGACTTTTCAACGTCTCTCGGCTTCTCGCTCGGCTCCTACTATGCCCGGTCGGAAGGCGAGAACAAGACGATCGGAGATGTATGGTGGGGAAGCCCCGCGTTCAAAGCGGGCATCACTCCCGGCATGGAAATCGTCTCCGTCAATGGCACGGCATACACAGCAAAGGTTCTGACCGACGCTGTCCTGGAAGCAGAAAAGAATAAGCAACCGCTCCAGTTGCAATTCCGCAAAGACAACAGCTTCATCATCTTTTCACTGCCTTACTTTGACGGCATGCGCTATCCAACCCTCGAGCGCGTCGAAGGCACACCCGACCGCTTCGACGAAATCCTCGCCCCGAGCAAGAGTCCTCTGCCTTCGATGTAAAAACCGCTAACTCCATCGGCAAACCAACGGCCTGCCTCTTCTGCGTCGTTCGCGGGAAGAGCAGGACGAACTCCACAAACCGCCGCCTTTGCACTTTAGCGGCCGCAAACGCAGGCCGGAAGAAGCCCCGGGCTCAGCCCGGGGAGCAAAAAGTCGCTCCGAAGGAGCGCACCTTGCTGCCGCAGGCCGGAGCGCAGCCGCAGGCGCAGCGACGAAAAAGAAACCCAATTCCGTTCATCGCGTTTTTCGAGGAACGGGATTGGGCTGATCCGGCGCGCGATTCCTCGCGCCTCCTTATTCTGCCGCCCAAGCGATTCATCCCTCTAATCGGCACCTCGTCACAATGTCGAGCGCACAATTACTTAATGGTCCCAATTCCTAACTCGCCTAGCTAACATGGCGCGTGAATTCAAACCTGTCACAGGGAGTCGAGCCCATGCGAACCCCTTCCATCTTTTCTCTGTGCGTCTTGTGCTCCTCAATAGCACTCGCGCAGACCCCAGCCGCCAACGCCACCGTCGACGAAGCCGCCCAGGCATACTCGCAGCAGCAGTGGGACAAAGCCGAGCAGCTCTACGGCGCGCTCACACAGTCCCACCCTGACAATGCCCGCTTCTGGTATCGATACGCGGTATCGGCCCGCGCCGACAAGCATTACGACGTCGCGCTTCAGGCCTTCAACAAAGCCAAACAATACGGACAGGGCAAGGGCCTGCCATCCTTCGTCGTCGACTACGACATCGCAACCACGCAAGCGGCACTGGGGCACACCGACGAAGCCTTCACGGCACTCAAGTCCGCAACCGCGGCGGGATACGCCCAGCCCGACAAATTCGAGAGCGATGCCGTGTGGAACTCGCTCCGCTCCGACCCTCGATACCCCGCCCTCCTCGATCAGGCGAAGCGCAACCTCGCGCCCTGCAAGTACTCGGCCGAGAGCCGGCAGTTCGATTTCTGGGTGGGCGATTGGGATGTCGTGAGCACATCGGGCGGGCAGCCCGTTGGCAGTAGCCACATCGCGCAGGAGCTCGGCGATTGCGTTATCTGGGAGAACTGGACTTCGGCCGGACTGCCCTACGCGGGCAAAAGCTACAACGCCTACAACACCAGCCTGAAACGGTGGGAACAGTTTTGGGTCGACAACTCCCAGGGAATGATCTTCTTTTATGGAAATCTCAAGGACGGAGTGATGGACTTCTGGACAGATGAAATCCCTCAGCCATCAGGCCCGAGCATGAGACGCCATCTCCAGTTCTTCAATCTCGCGCCCGACACCGTTCGTCAATTCAGCCAGAAGAGCACCGACGGCGGGAAGACCTGGACGGTGGAGTACGACTTCACCTACCACCGACGAAAGTCCTAGGTCCGCGCTAGCGCCTCCAGCATTGTCGGATGATCGATCAAAAATTGCGCCTGCACAATCAGCCCCTCTCGCACCTTCCAGATGTGGACGACGGGCACACGATAGCTTGCGCCATTCGCCCTCACCGTCCCCTCTGTCCATCCCACCGCCACCACACGATCACCAGAGCGGATCAGCCTTTCGATCTCCAGTGTCGAGTTGATCTGCGATTCCAGCTTTCCGAAGAACTGCTGCGCTCCATCGTGTCCGCGATAGACACCACCCCATTGCAGTTCCTCCGATTGCGTAATCTCCACCTCAGCAGCCAACAGACTGAAAACCTTTGCCGGGTCGCGGCGTGCAAATGCGGAGTAGAGACTCTGCACCACTTCCACAGGAAGCGCGCTCACAGCCCCTCGACGCATGCCTTCAACGCCGCCAGCTCATCATCCATCAGCTTCATGCCGGCCTCGAAGATCTCCTCCGGCAGCCCCTCGGGCCTGGTGAGAGTAATGATGTACACCGAGGTCGCCGCTCCCACCGGCACTGCCCGCGCAGGCACCCACCACCGACCCTCGCCCGCATCGAGGAACTCGTGATCGAGAATGCCGCCCTGGTCCTTATAGTGGGGAACGAGCGCACCCTTGCCGCGCGGCGTTTCCATTTCCCAGCGCCCGTCGCCTAGCGGCCTGATGGCCTTCACATTGTGAATGGCCCACTTTGGCATCGTCGCCGGATCGGACAAAAATGCAAAAGTATCGGCCACCGGCCGCTCGATCTGCACATATTTCGTAACTGAATGTGTCACAATTGGTATCCTCCCCTACGTTCCCTCACGTAGTTGGAATTTTGCTCAACCTGTTCGTGTTCACCAGCTTTTTAAGGATTGCCATCAGCTCTTCGCGCTCCTTTTTCGAAAGCTCGGAAAAGAATTCTTTGTCATTCTCATCGGCGATCGCCGCCAGCCTCGGCACCAGCGTGCGTCCTGCTTCCGTCAGCTCCACGTCCTGAAAGCGGCGGTCCTCAGCGGCCTCCGCCCGGCTCGCAAGTTTCTTCTGAACCAGCCGGTCAACCAGTTTCGAAACCGCCCCGCGGGTCAGCCCCGTCGTCTTCGCCAGCACACTGGGAGCAGTCGCTTCCACATCAAACATCTTCCGCAGCACCACCCATTCCGCAACCGTGACACCGCTTCCCGCCAGCTTCCGGGCAAAACTCTGCGAGACATGATTCGAAACGAAGCGCAGCCAGAAGCCGGTATGACTACTCAGCTCGCTGACCTCCGCTTGAGCTGCTCTCGGCTTCATGGCTCTACATTAGTTTACTAGACAACTATTGTCAAGGATATCTTATCCTGCATCGGATTCTTTTCCTTGACAGCTTAGGAGAGCTCGCGCTAGTCTCCTAATCATCTTAGGAGGAGCTTCCGGAGAATGAGTTTCTCGGCCTGCCTTCGCTCTCTTGCCGCCCGATTCCTCCAACGCACGCGCACTGCCGCCGAGCTCGAAGAGGAGCTTCGCTCCCATATCCAGCACCGCGCCGACGACCTCGAGCGTTCCGGCCTCCAACGTGCCGAGGCCGAGCGGCGCGCCCGCATCGAATTCGGCGCCTACGAACGCTATCGCCAGGAGTCCCACGAAGCCCTCGCCGGCAACTCCCTCGACATCCTGCTCCAGGACCTCCGCTTCAGCCTTCGTGTCCTGCGCAAGTCTCCCGGATTCGTCGTCGTCGCCGTGCTCACGCTGGCCCTGGCCATCGGCGCGAACGCCGTTGTCTTTGCCGTTCTGAATGCGCTCGTCCTGCGTCCGCTGAACGTGCCTCAATCCGGCACCCTTTACGGGCTTGAGCACGGAGACGACTACGGCTACCAGTCCTATCTCAATTACCTCGATCTGCGCGACCGCAACCGAAGCTTCAACGGATTAGCCGCTTACACCATGACCGCGGCCATTCTCGACACCGGAAAGAATCCCGCCCAGGCCTGGGTCACCGAAGCCAGTGGAAACTACTTCGATGTCCTCGGAATTCAGCCCTACCTCGGGCGCTTCTTTCATCATTCTGACGAGCACGGCTCCAACAGTGCTCCGTATATCGTGCTCAGCCATGCATACTGGCATAGCCATTTTCACGATGATTCCGATGTAATCGGCCGCTCCGTTCTCATCAATAAACATCCCCTCACCATCATCGGAGTCGCGCCTCCCAGCTTCCAGGGCACGCTGCTCTTCTTCTCCCCTGATCTCTTCGTGCCCATGGTGAACCAGCCGCAGGTCGGCGGATGGGACGGCCTGAGCGAGCGCTCGAATCTCTGGGTCTTTGAAGTGCTGGGCCATCTCAAGCCGGGAGTCACTCCCGCACAGGCCGCCTCCGACCTCAATGCTGTAGGGGCATATCTTGAAAAGACTTATCCCGGCGAAGTCAGGCACAAGAGCTTTTCCCTGGTACACCCCGCGCTCTTCGGCAGCTTTCTTGAACGCCCGGTCGACGCATTCATGGCAGGACTCATGCTGCTTGTCGGCCTCATCCTGCTCGCCGCCTGTGCGAATCTCGGCAGCCTTTTCGCCGCGCACGCCGCTGACCGTTCCCATGAAGTCGCCCTTCGCCTCGCCCTGGGATCGACCCGCCGCCGCATCCTGCGCCAATTGCTGACCGAAGCCGCGCTGATCTCCATTGCCGGCGGCGCGCTCGGACTTCTTGCCGCCGTCATCCTCCTGCGCAGGCTCAGCGAATGGCGGCCATTTCCCCGGTTGCCTGTCCACGTGCCTGCCCATCCTGACGCCAAGGTCTATCTGGTGGCTCTGCTCCTCGCTCTGGTCAGCGGCCTGCTTTTTGGATTGGTCCCCGTTCGCCAGGTCTTCCGCACCAATCCTTATGAGATCGTCAAGGCGAACGCCCTCACCTTCGGCAGCCGCCTCGCTTTGCGGGACATCCTGCTGGTCGTCCAGATCTCCATCTGCGCTGTTCTGGTGACGGCATCGCTCGTTGCTGTCCGCGGCCTCATGCGCTCGCTCCACGCCAATTTCGGCTTCGACCCTGAAAACGCCACGCTGGCCGAGATCGACATGAGCATGGCCGGTTATACCGACGACCAGGTCCCTGTCATGCAGAAGCGCATGATCCAGGCAATGGAAACCATCCCCGGCGTTGAGCACGCCGCCATCATCAATGTGCCGCCGCTCGCCATGGGGAACGAGCGGAAGGGCGTCTTCAAAGATGACACCCGAGATCTGAGAGCCTCCAACGCTGCCGCTCAGGCTTTCATGTACCCCATCACTCCCGGATACTTTGAAACCGCCCGCACCACCCTGCTTGCCGGCAGATCCTTCACCTGGCACGACGACAAAAATTCGCCGCGCGTCGCCGTCGTCAATCGTGAGTTCGCGCGCGCCATCCTCGGCTCGGCCAGCGCAGGCATCGGCCGCTACTTCCGCCTGGCCGACGGAACACGCATTCAGGTCGTAGGCATCGTCGAGGACGGGAAATATCTCAACCTGACCGAGGATCCGCAGCCGGCGATGTTCTTCCCCATCCTGCAACAACCCTGGGGCCAGACCACCCTGGTCGTGCGCTCGACCGGCAATCCCGCGGAAGCCGCCCAGGCCATGCGCAGCAAACTGCGCGAGCTCGATCCCGGACTACCCGCCGACATCGAGCCCTGGAACAGCGCACTGGACTATATTCTCTTCGCGCCGCGCATGGCTACGCTTTCGCTCGGCGTGCTCGGCATCATGGGCGCGGTGCTCTCCGTGACCGGCATCTTCGGAATGGCCTCGTACTCGGTGAGCCGGCGCCTGCGCGAGCTGGGTATTCGCATCGCGCTCGGCGCGCAGCGCACCGAAGTGCTGCAGGCAGCGCTGGGACGAGCCGTCAAAATGCTCGCTCTTGGCTCCGCCGCAGGATTGATCCTCGGAATCCTGGCAAGCCGCGTCCTGGCTTCCATCGTCTATGAGGCAACTCCGCGCGACCCGTTGGTACTGGCCGCCGTCGTCTTCACCATGATGTTGCTCGGGATCGTCGCCACGCTGATCCCCGCGCGCCGCGCGCTCTCGCTCGATCCTCTCGTGCTGTTACGCGAGGGCTGAATCGGCGCCCGGGCAAAAGCGCTCTGCCCATCGCACTGTCGGAGGACTCCGCCGGAAGCGCTCATTAAGCATCAAACCCAATCCGTGCCGTAAAATTTCTCCCATGACGCGTTTCGCTTCGGCTTTGCTCGCTCTCTCTGTCTTCACACCTGTCGCGCTCGCGCAGAAGATGCCTCAACCCCAGCCTCAGCCCACACCCATGCCGCCGCCCGTTACAGCGCCCGTCGATAAGCCGTATACCGGCCCCATCCAGCTTTCCGTTGACATCACCGATATCACCGACCGCGTCGAAAAAGTCCGCGAAGAGATTCCCGTCGAACCCGGCGCAAAGGAAATGATCCTGCTCTATCCCGAGTGGCTTCCCGGCGATCACGCGCCCTCCGGCCCTATCTCCGCTCTGGGCGGCATCGTCACTACCGTTGACGGCCAGCGCGTGCAGTGGGTGCGCGATCTGGTCAACATGTACGCTTTCCACGTGCCCCTGAGCGCCGGCGCAAAAACCGTCGGCGTCGAGTTCGACTACCTCTCGCCGATCAGGCCCGGCGCCGGCCGCATTGAAATCTCCGACGCCATCGCCGACATCGAGTGGAACGAAATCGTCATGTACCCGGCCGGGCATTTCTCGCGCGACATCCCCGTCGATGTCACCCTTAAGATTCCGGCCGGCTGGAAATACGCGACCGCTCTTGAAACAGCATCGAACTCCGACAACACCATCCACTTCCAGCAGACCCCCCTCAACACCCTCGTCGACTCGCCCCTTTACGCCGGTCTGTACTACGAGCGCATCGATCTTTCGCCCACGTCCACCGATCCTGTCCATCTCAACGTCGTTGCTGACAAGCCCGAAGACCTGAAGATGACGCCGGAAGCGCTGCAGGAGACCAAAAATCTTGCCGCCGAGGCCGACAAGCTCTACGGCTCGCACCACTACAATCACTACGATTTCCTGCTGCTGCTCAGTGACAAAGTCGGCGGCGTCGGCCTCGAGCATCATCAATCGAGCGAAGATGGATGGCCCGCCGACTACTTCACCGACTGGTCGAATGGCATACTCATGCGCGACCTGCTCGGTCATGAGTACACACATTCGTGGAACGGCAAATTCCGCCGCCCTGCCGACCTCTGGACGCCGAACTTCAATGTCCCCATGCGCGACGATCTGCTCTGGGTCTACGAGGGCATGACCCAGTACTGGGGAAATATCCTCACCGCCCGTGCCGGCATGCGCACCCCGGAACAGACACGCGACGTCCTCGCCAACACGGCCGCACACTTCGCCATCAGCCGCGGCCGCGACTGGCGGCCTTTGGTTGATACCACACACCAGGAGATCCTCTCGCATCGCCGCCCCGTTAGCTGGGTCAGCTACCAGCGCGCCGAGGATTACTACACGGAAGGCATGCTGATCTGGCTCGATGCCGACACGAAGATTCGTGAGCTCACCAACGACCAGAAATCCCTCGACGACTTCTGCAAGAAGTTCTTCGGTGTCTACAACGGCAGCTTCATCACCTATCCATACACACTCGATGACGTCGTTCGCGACCTCAATGAAGTCGCACCTTATGACTGGCACGGCTTCCTCGAGCAGAGGGTTTACAACCTGCACCCCGAGGTCCCGATGAACGGCTTCACTCAGGGTGGATACAAGCTTGTCTACACAGACAAGCCGGCGGAATGGGCCGAGAAGGAATATGCCAAATTCGGCATCGCCGACTTCTCAACCTCCCTGGGATTCAGCCTGCGCGGCAAGGGAGAATCCAAAGCCATCAACAACGTGATCTGGGATAGTCCCGCATTCAAAGCCGGCATCACTCCGGACACAGAGCTGGTGTCGGTCAACGGCACCGCCTACACCGCGAAGGTCCTGCGCGATGCAATACTGGCTGCCGAAAAAGATAAGCAGCCGATTCAGTTGCAGATTCGCAAGGAGGATCGCTACACAACCCTCTCGATCCCCTACTATGACGGCTTGCGCTACCCTTCGCTCGAACGCGTTGAAGGCACGCCTGACCGTCTTGATGAGATTCTCGCGCCGAGCAAGAGTCCGTTGCCCGCAATGTAAGGCCTCCGTCCCACGGACAGGCCTTCGTCCGTGGGACGGAGGATCGCACCTCTCCGCCGAAAGCGCAGGCGAAGCTGAGGCGTCCGAATCAGTCCCCGCAGGCGACGCATTCTGCTTTGTGTCGAAGATTATATACTTGACACAAGGTAGTCATGCCTCTATGATTTCTTTTGTCGGGGCTTGTGAACTGCATCCTTCTGATTCTTTAGGTGCTTGACGACCTTCGGATGGAACAGATGGTTGACAGCCTCTTCGGTAGTCATCTCGCGCGGGTGTTTTGGCGCTTTGGCGGTCTTAGGCATGGCAACCTCCGTGAATCTGTGCAGCCTGATTGAAGAGTTTGGCAGCGAAGCAAAATGCCGCGCCTACCTTGAAGCTCTGCGCTGGGCTGGTAACGTTCGCTGCCCTCGTTGCGGGTCGGACAAAATCTCGCAGATTGTGAAGCGCAACCAATACGACTGCGACGCCTGCCGCTATCAGTTCTCGGTGACGGCGGGGACGATTTTCAATGACTCGCACCTTCCACTCTGGAAGTGGTTTCTTGCCGTCTACCTGCTCTGTGAGTCCCGCAAGGGGATGAGTGCCAACCAGATCAAGCGCACTCTCGGCATCTCGTACAAGACGGCTTGGTATCTCTGTCACCGTATCCGCGCGGCGATGAGGGAGATCAACTCTGAACCGATGAGCGGCATCGTCGAGATTGACGAGACCTGTATCGGCGGTCGCGAGCTCCATCAGGGCGTGAAGATTGGTAAGAGCAACAAGGTTCCTGTCATCGGCATCAAGCAGGGGGGCGGTGAACTCCGTTTCTTCCGCGCCGAAGAAGTGAACTCCGGCATTCTGGCGAAATACATCAAAAAGAACATTCGCGAGGATGTGGACGTTGTGATAACGGATGAATGTTCGCTCTACCCGTCTGCCATCATCAAGGCGGGCATCAGTGGGCGCAGGCACTACACCGTCAATCACAGCGCGGGGCAATACGTTGATGGAGACTTGACCACGAACGGCATCGAATCCGCATTCTCTCTGCCGAAGCGCGGCATCGTTGGTTCGTGGCATAAGGTCTCTGCGAAGCATCTTCCTGCTTACCTCAATGAAATGACGTTCCGGTTCAACAACCGTGAGAATCCATATCTGTTTCGGGACACAATGATGAAGCTTATTGAAGCTCCGGTTCTGGAGTACAAGACGCTCACTGCGGCCTAGTGTGGCTTGATCGTCCCGACGATGGGGACAACTCTCAATACCTTCACGGGTATGGAATCCTTCGATGCTAAGGTGAGCACGTAATAGGTATCAGCTGACATTGGTTTGATTGTCTGGAAAATGAACACCACAATGTTTGGCTCTTCAGGGCTTGATGCACTAATAAAAGTTGGGGATATAAGGGTGCTACGCTGGAATGGTTGTGCCTGACCCGCCATACATGGTCGGTCGCAGATAACTCCTATGCGCGGATCGTCCCAAGCTTCATCGGCATAAAACCTCACATTAGTTAGCGGATGACCACTGCTATCCTCTTTCGGATACGGGAAGCCTCCCGAATCCAGCTCTACCTCTTTGACATCGAGAAAATTTGGCAGCTTCGGGCCAAAGTTGTTTGTCACTTGCTGGTTTCCGAAGTTAGTCGAATCCTGGTTACAGATACTTCCCGCTTCGCAGGTTTGTTGCTCTTGAGGCATTCCGCCAGCGTGGGCGTTTGATCCTATAGCGATGCCGCTTGAATCAGCAGAGGCTCCGTTGCCTACTGCAGTTCCGCCAGATATACGTATGTTGCCGTGAGAGTCAGTCGGTCCAACAAATGTATTTCCGCTGCCCTTGACGGTTCTCTTTCCAGTATTCCCGTAAAAGGTGTTGTTGTTACCTTCCACCGAACCCAGAGAAGATGGCGTCTGCGCACTCTTTCTGTGTTGTTGTGACCCCTGTGGTGTAGCTTGTGGAGCGGAAGGCTTCTGCGAAGTTACAGGTGCGACGGGAGCAGGTAGTGGCGGAGGGCTGACAGAGTTAGGAAGCACCGAAGCATTAGCTGTGATCGGTTTGTAGGGCCATACTCTCCACCCGAAGAGTCCAATGAGACCCCACACGACGAGTAATACCGGAATTCGCGCGCGCCATGAGTGAACGAAGTGGAGGACCGGATACACCATCAACGCGGCCATACAAGCCACGGTAACCGTAGCCCAGATCGGCGTTTTCTCCATCCACAGGAGTGCTAACGCCATGGCACCCGCCATGCAAGCAAGAGCAACTGCGAGCCGGTCGCTCCAGCTCCAGCGATTCTCTGGATTACCCATGCCCGCCATCCTCCCACCAGATGATACCTTGCGTCAAGGTGATAATCTGCTTTGTATCAGGGCACGGCTTTAGCCGTGCCATAAAGGTCGGTCCGAAGGACCAACCTCTCTGCCGAAGGCTGGAGTGAAGCCGAAGGCGCAACGACCCTAGAAGAAACCCGATCCCGTTCCTCTCTTTTGGGAGGAACGGTGATCGAGCCTATGCGATGCGCGTAAGCGCCACCTTACTTCCGCGCCATAAAGCAAAAACCCGGCTGCTTAGCCGGGCTCTTATATCCGCGAGAAGGCAGGTCAAAAAATGTGTTTGATCCCTTTGCCGACTCCGGTAACGATCTTTCCGGTCCCCTTCACCGTGCCGACCGCGACGTGCGTGCCTGCCGCGACGCCACCTTTGCCCACGTCGGCCGCGGCATCAATCGGATGCAATGTCGCCAGGTCTACCGCTCCCTTTCCAGCACCGACCGCGAGACTGCCCGCACCCTTGCCCACTCCCTTGCCGATATTCCCCGCGCCGCTGGCCATTTCTCCGCCGGCGCTGCGGCCTTTCTTGCCGTGGTGAGCGGTCTTTTCAGGGGGCGGGTTCTGGCCATATGCCAGTTGGCTGACTGCAGAGACTCCGGCTGTCAGCGCGAGCAGTAGAAAGATTGCCAGTCCCGATTGAGATTTCACGATCCGCTCCATCGTCCCGCCTCGCCCCATCGTCCCTATGATGGATTGAACTCCGGCAAAAGACAACAGTCGCGGCCACTGTCTTTGTTGGCCGGCAATATTCCTCGATCCATTAAAATAGAGATAGAGACGAAAGAGCCCGGCCGGTCATCCCGCCGGGCTTTGTTGCTTTAGAAATGTTCCTCTGTTAACTCCTTTATTTTCTGATCTTTACCGCTAAACACCTTGGAATGAATGGGTTACAAATTGTTGACCGTTAAAGGCAATAATATCCTTGACTAACCAAGCCAGCCATATTAATCTATCTATGTCGTTTTATTTCTTCGGGTTAGAGTCACAGATAGTTACAGATTAGTCACAGTAAGGATGATTCCAATGTCTAACCGTAACTCCAACTCAAGCTTAGGTTTAACCCTCCGCCCCAACACGCTTCAAGAAGCCATCCGGTATTTCAGCGATGAGCAGGTTTGTATTAATACTGTGGCGCGGTTGCGCTGGCCTGATGGCGTGGAGTGTCCTGCGTGCCTGACTAGAGATCCCTACTATCTAAAGACTCAAAAGCGCTGGAAATGTCGGCAATGTGCGCGGCAGTTCTCCGTCAAGCTGAATACTGTTTTCGAGGATTCGGCTGTGCCGTTGCAGAAATGGCTTCCCGCGCTATGGCTGCTGTCGAATTGCAAGAACGGTGTAAGTAGTTGGGAGATTCACCGCGCTCTGGGAGTGACTCAAAAAACCGCATGGTTCATGCTGCATCGCCTGAGACTCGTCCTTCGCGGAACTGATATGGGCACTAAGCTGGGTGGCGCACAAAGTGAAGTGGAGTGCGACGAAACTTTCATCGGCGGCAAACTTCAGAACATGCACAAGGACAAGAAACAGGCGTATCGCGGCAGTGGTGGAGCAGTGAGGAATAAGACTATCGTGATGGGTCAGCTTGACCGTGACGCGGGACAGGTGCGAGCACAGATTATTCCTTTCGCGCAGCGCGATTACATGCACAAGAACGTTCAGAAGAATGTGAAGTACGGCTCGAAACTCTACACCGATCAGCATATCGGATATGACGGTTTGCGTCATCGGTACGACCACCAGACCGTGAACCACATGGAAGAGTACGTTCGGGGCCGTGTGCATACCAACGGGATCGAGAATTTCTGGAGCCTGCTAAAGCGGCAACTGGGCGGCACCTACGTGAGCGTGGAGCCGTATCACCTGCACAGGTATGTAGATGAGCAGGTTTTCAGGTTCAACAATCGTGCTACCCGGAAAGTGAATCGTACCGATGCTGATAGATTCGAGACTGCCTTGGCCCAAGTTGCACGCAAGCGGCTCACCTATGCGGAGCTGACAGGTAAGGATGGATGGAACGGTAAACCATCCGCAACGACGCCTGAGCCTTTCTAATCCTTACCGGAAGAAACGTGGTCCGAAGCCGAAGGAATAGCGTAGCGGGGTTTAGGGCCGCGTTTTGGCTTGCCTGCACGCTCGTCCTGATAGGCTTCCTCCAGGTTGCGAACGTCACCTTTCGTGAATGTGAGGGCGTGACGCAGATCAGACTCGAACGCGGTGAATTTCTCGTCAGGCGTCGTGTCGGGATCAGGCTGGGACTTCATAGAGGTATGATACTCTCCGCTTCTCAAAGACTCAGCCGGAGTTCCCCAAAATGGAAAGGAACGATCAAAAGCTGCGTGCTGTCCTCGTTTATATCCTGAGAACATCCAAAATCAACTTTTCGATGGCCGCGAAGATAAACGCGGAACTTGCCGCCGTTTCCGACGCCCTGCGGGGACTTGATCCAACTTTTGCAGATGTGCTGGAACAGAAGCGCAAGGAAGCGGCTGAGACGCTAGACTCAGCAACTCAGCAGATAATTGCTCAATACGATGACATGATTCAGCAAATCGAGCGAGCGGAGATTGTTTAGGTGCCATTTGAGTCACTGAAAAAGTTCCGTCGTGCCGACATGGGAGGTGGTGGATATGGAAGAACAAATTCCGTCCAGCGACGAGCAAATTCTCTCCGAGCGCGATTGGTTAGCAGCACTGGATAGATTGCATACCAAAGTTCAAGGAAAAGATTTTTACGTGGTATACAGCTTTCCCGCCGGAAACCTATTTGCCACCGGGTTCCAACTCCGGGTAGATGGGCAAACGATTCGTGTTCTCCTACAGCGAGAATCACGCGAGGGTTCAGCCGATACCGTGCTAGAACTTTTCCTTCCAGCAGAGGAAACGGCGCATTATCGCCAGATGGTGAGTGAAGAGGGAGAGATGCTTCTTTGGGTGACGTATCCGTACTGTACCCACAACCTACGCGATGGCGTGGAAAAGGCACAGATTCAGATTTCAACCAGTGTGGCGCTTTTAGAGATCGCAGAGATCGATACTCCGAGGCAGTAAGTTGCATCTACTCCGGCAACTCCTGCGCCAGCTTCCGCATAAATCCGCGAGCAGCAGAGATGATTTCTTCGGCCACGCTCGGACTGAAATCAGTATCGAGCCAGATAATCTGATTTTCTACATGCTCAAGTTTGTGTCGCCATGAATCCTTGACAACGATGGCCAGCGGAACAGTGTTTTCCAGTAACTTCGAGTGTTGCTGAGCTAGCGGAGTTCGTTTAGGATAGGGTTCTTTTATTAGGTTTTGGAGCCTCTTTAGACTTCCCCATCCTGGTTTGTCGCCCTCCACTTTCAGCAGCTTGGCGACTTGTATTACTCCGTATTCAGCAACCAGGCAAATGTGAAAGACGGCGGCACCGTAACGCTGCAAAGCATAACATCGTGCTGACTCTTCGATGTTGTACCGCGTTTTCGCGAAGCGGCTGGTGATTGGCTCCCAATCTCTTGTCGGGTTTTGATATTGTTTAGCCTCTTTGCTATTGAGGGCCAGAAAGTGTCGCGTCTGGAGATCATCTTCCCATCGCTCGCGTAGTTCCCTGAGAAGAACGTACATTCTTTCATTGAGCAGATTTGTTTTTTCAGTCTCCATTTCTGAGAGGATCCGCTGGCATTTTCGGTTGGCACTCTCTAGGGAGTGATAGGCGCACATCGACTGAAGCATCCGAACAGTAGTTCTAGTTCTCACCCATTGATCCGAAGAAATAGGTGCAGATCGATCGGAACATTCAAGGCGTCCTTCGTGTGCTGCCACTCTAGTCGAGAAAAGAACAAACTCATGCGCGAAAAACGTAAGCATTTCCCATAGGGATACCACCCCTGAAGGGAAAGAGTCGCAGGTGCCAAATGAGCTGTCGAGCAGAATCTCAGAGCCAGATAAACCCGACTCAGGGACACATTCCGAGATATTAGCGGGACACTCTTCAGAAGAGTCCTATGCGAGGTTAGTCAAGTATATTTACACCCCGTTAAATGCCGCGTAATGAATGGGTTGCAAATTGAGGGGGAGGGGAAGGGGGGGAGGGGTAGCCCTTAGTAGATCCAGTAAAGGATCACCACCGCAATGCCGACAACGTTCCAGTTCACAGGCTCTGGAAGGAAGTGTCCGAAGATGATGAGCAGGATACCGATCGCGTAAGCCAGCCGCATGAGGGGGTCTTCCCGCTCCTCGCATTCCATCTGCCGCCGCTGCTGAACCGAAGTGATATTCATAACTGCCTCCTGACAGAGACAGGATCGCTCCGAATCTCCGCCGCCGGCAGTATGCTTTGTCAGCAATCCGGCATGACGGATGTCATGCCGTCAGTAGTAGAGATACTTCCGCCACTTCTGGTCCGAGTGGCCGATCATCCGCATGATGTGCCGGCTAGTGTGCAGTGAGAACGGCCGCGGCTCCCGGATCAACTTCATTTCCTGGAGCTCGTGCAGCAGTTGATTGCCTTTCCTCCGGTTGCAGCTGTGGCAGCACGCGACCAGGTTCTCCCAAGTGGAGAGCCCTCCGCGCGACCGCGGATGCACATGGTCCAGCGTCAGCTCAGAAGAGTGCAGCGTGATCCCGCAGTATTGGCACATATTGCGGTCTCGCAGCAGGATATTCTTCCGGGAGAGCGCCCGTGTCTGGTGCGGGATCCTCCGGTATTCGAGCAGCCGGATCACCGATGGCATCGGCATCCGTACCCGGGCCGCATGCAGGACGGCCCCTTGCTCCTCCTCGGTCTTGGCGACCCCCTTCAGGACGAGTACCAGGGCCCGCCGGGCCCCGCAGATGTTAATCGGCTCATACGATGCATTCAGAACCAGCACCGGGGTCTGCATGGCGGAAGCAAATCGCGCCCGCGGTTCAGCCGCCTCGGCGTGCGGCAGGGCGTGGCACTTGGCGAGCGACTTCTGCTTGCGCGCGTGAACGGTTGATTTACCTAACGACATCCTCGTCCCCCTTTTCGGCCTGTTGTCTGCCGCAGGCTATCGCCTGCGGCTTACTTGAACTGTCGTGCCTCCATCCCAGAGAGCAATATCCTCGTGCATCGGAACCTCCGCCACCGCCGGCCGGAACGCCTCCACCTGCCGCCGCTGCGCCCGGCCCACCGTCGCTACCCAAACCCGTGCGGCGCCGGCCTTCCTCAGAACCTGGGAGCAAGCGCGGGCCGTAGCCCCCGTCGTGTAGATATCGTCGACCAGCAGAACATCTCGCCCCTCTACCCGGCGGGGGTCCAAAACAAAAAAGGCGCCGCGCAAATTGCGCCGGCGCTGATGCGGGCTCAGTCCCGCCTGACTCTCAGTCGCGCGTTGCCGCGCTAGAACCCCCGGGGCGAATTCGCCCTCCCAGTCCGGCCGCATCCGCCGCATTGCCCGCACAACGGCGTGCGACAGCAACTCTGCCTGGTTGAAACCCCGTTCTTTTCTCCGTGTTCGGAACAGGGGCACCGGAACCACCAGCATTTTCTCCGGCAACTCCAAAATCGCTACGACGCGGCTCGCCAGCAGCTCGCCCAACCTCTGAGCCACCGGTTCAATCCCCTCATACTTCAGCAGATGGAGCAGCGACCGCATCGTGCCCTGATACAGCCCGTACGCAACCGCCTCTTCAAACGGCGGAGGCGAAAACCGGCACTGGCGGCACAAAATCCCACCCTCTGGGGTCTCGCCATAGTCGGATACACCCAGATCCTCTCCACATCGGGAGCAGAGCGAATTCACTTGTGAAGAAAGATCGGTCCAACAGGAAGGGCACACGGGAATGCGTGCCAAGTCGGATAAGGAGTCACCGCATACGGTACAGTTGCCAGGTAGAGTCACCGAAGTCACACTGCTCAAAGGACTTCGAAGCACGCGGACCACTGCCCGCCAAGCCATAGCCTGACTTGACGGCAGGTCCTGGGTCAGAAGGTCACTCTGACTGCGGAAGACTCACCTCGCTCACTGGCGCGCCAGATCTCCGAATCCCGCGCCCCGATTGCCAAGAGTATACTCCGATTCGCAGCTTCAGATAAAGACGGCTCACCATGCCGTTGGCTCCGTTGGTTCAAAGCGCATCCCCGAGCATCAACGTCATTAATCCCCGACCATCAACGTCATTAGTGGTAGACAATCTCGTTCCCACTCGTGCTAAAAAGCAGTAGCATGATGCCGAATCTCTTGAACTTTCCAGTCATCGTCTTCTTGATTTCGATCCTGGTCCTCTGGTTCGCCGCTTGGATAGGTTCGCGTATCCGGGCTCGAGCGCAAAAGGACCTCCCCGAGGATCTACGCGAAGATTTCGGCGTTCTGCTTGCCGCCAGTCTTACTCTGCTCGGCCTCATCATCGGATTCAGCTTCTCGATGGCGACTGGGCGCTACGATCAGCGGAAGAATCTCGAGGAGGAAGAGGCTAATGCCATCGGCACCGAATACCTCCGCGCCGACCTGCTGCCGCCATCAGACGCCTCGCAGGTCCGTGCCCTGCTCCGGCAATACACTGACCTCCGCCTTCAGTTCTACCGCACGCGTTGGCGCTCTCAGTTGGGGCCAATCAACGATAAGACTGCAGCGGTACAAAATCAGCTCTGGGCAGCCGTTTCTGGACCCGCCAGCGCTCAGCCCACTCCCGTGCGGGCGCTTGCCGTCGCCGGCATGAACGATGTGATCAACTCTCAGGGCTACACTCAGGCCGCCTGGTGGAACCGGATCCCCCACGCCGCCTGGGGCCTGATGGCATTTATTGCCATCTTCTGCAATGTGCTATTCGGCTATGGCGCGCATCGCAAGGATGCGAGGGTCTTCATTGTGCTGCCAATCGTCGTATCGATTTCGTTTCTGCTCATTGCCGACATCGATAGCCCGCGCGGCGGCCTGATCCACGTTCGCCCGCTAAACCTTGAAAGCCTGAGCACCAGCCTTAACGGTCAGTAAGCTCTTCCTGTCGATTTGGCTTCTGCATCGACGAGCCCCGCTGCTACACTCAGCATTTCTCGGGCGAGGATATGAGCGCCTGCCCATGAAATCACCGGAGGAATCGCTTGCCCAGTCTGCCCGACTTTCAACCTTTTGTCCCCGCAAACGAGACGCGACCGGAATTCACATTTCGCGCCATTCTGCTGGGCTGTATCTTCGCCGTCGTCTTCGGGGGCGTCACCGTCTATGTCGGTCTCCGCGCCGGACTCACGGTCGCGGCATCCATCCCCATTGCCGTCCTCTCCATCAGCGTCCTGCGCGCTCTCGGCAAAGCCTCTATCCTCGAAAACAACATTGTGCAGACCACCGGCAACGCTGGCCAGTCCATCGCCGCCGGCGTTATCTTCACTCTGCCTGCGCTCATTTTCCTCGGCTTCGATCTCGAATACATCCGCATCTTCATCCTCGCCCTGCTTGGCGGCTGGCTGGGTGTATTGTTTATGATTCCCCTCCGCCGCCAACTCATCGTCGAGGAGCACGGCAACCTTTCCTACCCCGAGGGCACGGCGTGCGCTGACGTCCTGGTCGCTGGCGAAAAAGGAGGCTCTTTCGCCAGCCGCGTCTTCTTCGGTCTGGGCTTTGGTGCCCTCTATGCCCTCTTCCAGAACGAAAACCTGCTCGGCGCGTGGCCCGGTGAGCCAAATTATGAGCCGAAATGGATGCCCGGCGCCGCTCTCCGATGCGACGCCACACCCGAATACATGGGGGTCGGCTACATCATCGGCGCTCGCGTCGCCGGAGTCCTCTTCGCCGGCGGTGTCTTCAGCTGGTTCGTCCTCATGCCCGCCATCCATTTCTTCGGAGCTCACCTGACCACGCCCATCTATCCCGGCACCGTGCCCATCTCACAGATGTCTCCCAGCGATCTGTGGAGAACGTACGTCCGGCCGATGGGCGCCGGAGCCGTTGCCGCGTCCGGACTCATCACTCTCCTGAAAACTCTGCCCACCATCATCGGAGCCCTGACAGCGGGCGTGAAGACTCTCAGCAAGAACGTCGCCATGTCGTCCTCGAAGCGTACCGAACGTGATCTCCCAATGTCTGTCGTCGTGGGAGGCAGTGTCCTGCTTGTCCTGCTCATGTTCCTGTTCCTCACGCTGAAGCCTGTACCCGGCGCACAGGTCGGCTGGTTTGCCAATCTCGCCGCGTCGCTTCTGGTCGTGATCTTCGGCTTCTTATTTGTAACTGTCTCATCGCGCATTGTGGGTCTCATCGGAAGTTCTGCGAATCCCATCTCCGGCATGACCATTGCGACGCTTATGGCAACAGCCGCAATCTTTCTCGTAAAAGGCTGGACTGCTCCAGCCTTCGGAGCGCTGGCAATTACCATCGGTGGCGTTGTCTGCATCGCCGCAGCCAACGCAGGCGACACTTCTCAGGACCTCAAGACGGGCTTCCTCGTCGGTGCCACCCCGTGGAAACAGCAGGTCGCCGTCATGGTTGGCGTCATGGCCTCTGTCTTTTCCATCGGTATCACCCTCAACGCCATGAACCGCGCACTTGAAACCTTCAAGCCGATGGAGACACCCATCCCCTACAACCTCGGTGCACCTATCGCCGGCGTGCAGGTTCAGCAACAGCACTTCACCCGCGACCACTTCGAACTCACCGAGCCTGACAACACCACAAAGATGGTCACCGGCGGCCAGTATGTTCTGCTCAACGCACTCGGCTCGCCAGTTCTCGCCGACGGCAAGTATCTCTACAACCCCGCCACCGGTAGGATCGAAATTCAGTGGGCGCAGGGCATCGGCAGCGAAAAGGCCGCGGCCCCGCAGGGCCGCCTCATGGCGACTGTCATTAATGGAATCCTGTCGCGCAAACTTCCCTGGGGACTGGTTCTCCTCGGCGTCTTCCTCGTCATTGCCGTGGAACTGCTTGGCGTGCGGTCACTTTCCTTCGCCGTCGGCGCGTATCT
>Ga0335075_10003846_pt1 | contig 23576 bp, 24 predicted proteins | sample Lox_Sample_24_FD_206723 | JGI IMG/M metagenome (GOLD analysis project Ga0335075, IMG submission 206723) | Soil microbial communities from Loxahatchee National Wildlife Refuge, Florida, United States - Lox_Sample_2.4 | ecosystem: Environmental > Terrestrial > Soil > Wetlands | place: USA...
CGGTACGTCCTCGTTGTACTCTTGCTACCCGTACCACACCGGCAGATTGCCCGAGCGGCCAATGGGAGCGGACTGTAAATCCGTCGGCGTATGCCTACCCAGGTTCGAATCCTGGATCTGCCACCAACGCTCAGCGGGAGCGGCGTTCCAGCGCGCCGCTCGGGTCGTAGTACAGCTCCTGGCGGGCGATCCGGCCGCCGCGATACCGGTACATCACCACGTACGTCGAGCTGAGGCGTTCCGCACCCAGGGTCCAGTCGAACTGCACGCGCACGAACGCCGCGTCCGCACCGGGCGTGATGGCGTGCTCCACCGCCTCGTAGCGAATGGCCGCGCAGTCACGGATGGTAAGTGCGATGAACTCGAGCGTGCGCTCGATGCCGTCGATGCGTGCCGGCCAACCGAAGAGACGTACCGTCGGGCTCACGTACACAATGTCGGGCTGATACAGATCACGAGCGATCGCCGGATCGCCGTCAGCGAATGCCCGCGCGAAGCACGCCTCCTGCGCAAGTAGCATGTCCTCCGAAATACCGTGCGCAGTCAACCCTTACCACTCCACGCCTGTGGAGATTGCGGAAAAATGGTCGAAGCAGCGTCTTAGCGCTATGCGCCGCACAGTTGCTGATCGCTTGGGCTGATGCCAGCACCGCACCAATAGGGATTGCCGCCCTGCCAACTGGGAGAGCCATTTAGCACTGTCTGCTTGAGCAAGCCCTGCCTCTGCCACACCAACTGGACCGAGTCCCCCACAGCAGTCGACGGACCCGGGAGGCCGCTAACCGACGTTGTCTGGCCGTTGCTTAGCTTGTAGCTGACGGAGGTGACCGTGAGCGTCAGCTCTGTGTCGTTGCCGGACTCGACCGCCAGCGTGTCGCTCTCCGAGCAGGCGACCTGGGGGTTTTGCATGCACGGGCCTGCGCCTGGGCTCGAATTGATCGTGGCCGTCGTTGGAGTGATGTCGAGGCTCCCGTCGTGGACGTGCCATTGCCCGAGGAAACGGGCGCTGGCCGTCGCCGGGCCCGCGTTTGAACTGCTTGCGCCGGAAGATATTCCGGGATTGGGATTTGGGGGGCCGCCCGTAGTCCAGGAAGCGCCGCCCGACGTAGGCTTCGGGCACCACGCTGCGACTACCGCGACGATCACCGTGGCGACGATGGCCACCATCGCGGCCGACCTGCCACCGCGCTGCAACAACGTACCTGACTTTCGCACTGACGCGATCATGGGTTGACAGTACGGCACTACGCGCGGCTCAGCGGGTCATTCAGCAAACACCACCCGCGCCGTATCCCGTCGGGTCAGCTGTCGGACAATTGCCGAGCCATCACCGAGTTCGGGGCGGCCCAGTCGGTCGAGGCCGTGCGATGTTTGATCAGCCAACCGGTGCCGTCGGGCACGAAAGTGTCGCGGTAGCGGCCGACATGGTCGAGCCCGATATGGGTGACCACCGTGAAGTAGCACGAGACGTCCGCGTGGTCGCGACTCACCTCGTTGAACAGCACGTTGGCGACGTTGTGCCGGACCATCGGCTTGACGTCGGCGCTGACCGCGACTTTTCCTGTGACTCCGCCGAGGAACGCGACGATCTCGGACCGACCGTGCAGCGGCTGCAAACCTCGTATCTCCAAAACGCCGTCCGCGCAGAAGGTCTCGGCCAGCTCTTCGAGACGTCCGGCGTCGCCGGTCCAGTTGTACCGCGCGAGCGTGTCGCGAATCTGCTCGCGGGCGACCAGCTCCCACATCTCCACTGCTAGCCCGACGCGACGACGCCCGCCGACGACCACGGCGTCACTCGACCGTCGATCTCGGATCGAAAGGCGTCGGGAATGTCGTCGGTGACATCCCATGTCGCAGTGAGCTTTCCGATGCCAAGAGCGATCGCGCAGTGAAGTCAGGCGCGTCCGCGGGACCAAATGCCTCCGATGGTGCGATGCGTGTCATGGCCCACTGCTTTCGTCGCTGTGAACTACTCCCTGACGACCGCAACCGTCCACGCCGGCAGGATCGGCGCCCGGATGAGGAAGTGATCGCCTTGCCCAATGCTGCGCAGTAGAACCTGCGTGCGCAAGATGCAACATCCCATGCGGGCCATCGCGAACACCTCGTACCAGTCGAGATCGGCAAGCGGTCGGCCGATCATCTCCTCGTAGCGTCGAATCACCTGCTCGCGGCTGTCGAATCCGGGCAACTCGGGATCGGCATCAATGCCGTTGACCTCCAACATTTGCCGACGGGTTGCCAGCCACCATCCAAAATCCGTCTCCGCCGGACACAGGCAGGCCTGCTCCCAGTCCAGCGCGCCGATCAGTTGACCGTTGTCGTCGAAGATGGCGTTGGACAGCCGGGCATCGTTCCAGCACACCGCGAGATCAGCCGTCTGATCGGGCTGGCGGCGCTCCAACCAGTCGAACGTTTCGGTCATGACGTCCGGAATGTGATTGTCGGTACCCCACCGCGCATACTCGTGCCACCAGGCGAGTTCGGCCGAAACTCCCACTCCGCCAGGTCTTTCGAGCCACGGCGCCTCGCCGACGGGTACGCACTGCAGACCGGCGAGCGTCTCGAGAAACGAATCGTGGGCGCGCCGCTGAATCGCGGGTCCGGCGTCATGCAACCATCCGCGAGTCGCACAAGTCGTGTCCGACGGCGTGTGCCCGACGATGCGCGGCATCACCAGGAACCGGGAGCCGATCCACGACGTGTCGGGCTCGTAGATAATCGGCGACGGGGCCGCAATTCCGTGTTGGTGCAGCAGCTCCTGGGTGCGTGTCTGCGCTTCCAGGTCGTATTCGGGGAATATGCCGCCACCCGCGGGCGGAATCCGCAACACGTATTCGCTTGTTCCGGCGGCCAATTTCGCAGACAGCAACAGGCTTTCGCTTGACCATCCCGCCGCGCGATTCGCCGCCCGCAGGTCCGACACGGCGTCGCATCCGAACTTCTGCCCGAACCACGCCTCCAGTTGAACGCGAGTTGTCGCGAGGTCGCGTTGAACGAGGGCGATGCCTGCCATGTTCCATAGATTTACATAGGAACGGCGAGATGTAAATGCCAGCTGGTTTACATCTGACTGTGCAAATGTAATACGATCGGCCGGTGACTCCGCCACCTCCTCTCACGGCACGGGGCACGTGATGGGGCGATCGGCGCTGAGCTGCTCGGCGACCTCGCCTCGCACCTGCCGGCCGGCGGGTCGGTTGCCGAAATCGTCGACGGCGTTGGTCATTTCCTGCATCTGGAGAAGCCCGAGCTCATCGCGGCCACGATCGCCGACTGGCTCCGCGGCCTAGGCTGCTAGTCCCAGGTTCCTCATTAACCTCAGCAGTCGCTGCTGGAGCGTGTGGTACTTGCTTCAAATCGAAGGCGTATGCGATATCAACCGACTCGCTCAACGGCGAGTGATATCGCATATGGGTCGATTTCGAAATACGTGTGATGGTTAGTTCTTGGTGTACGCGTGGCTGCTGTGACTTGCGCCGAGGCCGGCCGCGTGGCGCAACTCGGCGAGAAATTGGCCCGGGCTGTCCCCGCCGATCACGTAGTGGCACACGGCGATTCGCACCACCGCGGCGGCCGCGATGTCGTTGTGTTCGCCGGGAATTATGCGGGCGATCCGATCGTGCATGATCGGCAGTACCCGCTTCATCTGGGAGAGCACGTGCTCGGGTTCGGTCTCGGCGAGTGAGCCCAGCGAATATGTGCTCTGGAAGTCAACGATGAACTTCAGTGCGGCGTCCAGCCGATCAGGGCCGCTCAGTCCCGCGATAGCGGTAGCGATGCCGGCGTCGAAGTTGTCCTGCTCGTAGAGGCCGAAAGCCTCGAGCAGCCCCTCCTTCGAACCGAAGTATCGGTACAGCGTGGGGCGCGACACCTTGGCCTCGGCGGCCACGTCAGACAGCTGCAACTTGCGCCGGCCGTCGCGCGCCAGCACGACGAACGTGGCCGCCAGAATCCGTCGTCTGGTCGACTGCTCGGCGTCCATCGCGTCCTTTAGATATAGAGGGTCAAATGTCACACTAGCCGGTGATACACCGACCCAGCCAATGTTAGGCCCTAAAGCAGTGACCAATCTCGTGGTCCGCAAGATCTCCTGGGAATTCGACGCGAGCGTGCCGTTCATGCTACGAAGACGCTCGCAACGGGCCGCGCACGCTATTTCACGCCGTTCCCACCAGCGAATTGGTCACAATGGTCTGGCGTTTAGCGTTGTCGCAGACGACGCATCATGATCCGGCGGATCAACCGCTGCCGGATTGGGCGGACACCTGGATGCGCGAATATGAGCGGGGTAGTGACATGACGGCCTTCTACCCCACGAGCGAGAGGTAATCGCATTGCTGTCAACGAACTACGGCGCTTTGGTACCCGAGGATGAGTTGCTCACCCATCAGATCGTTGACACGTTCGCGACGGTCAGCCAGTCGGATCCGTCGTGGACGGAGAAGATCTGGACGATCGCGCATGCGCGGGATAACTCGCTGCAAGTCGTCCTCGGTATCGGTAAGTACACGAACCGGGGCGTTTTCGACGGCGCGGCAGGTGTGTGCCGCGGTACCGAGCAGTGGACGGTGCGCGCCGGACGCCGGCTCTCGTCCGCGCCGGCCAGCACCGACGTCGGGCCGATTCATTACAGCGTGGTCGAACCACTGCGTGCCATCCGGGTCAGCCTCGACGCGACCGAGCACGCCCCGATCTCGTTCGACCTGGTGATGCGAGGGAGCTTCGACGCGTCGCTGGAAGACCCGTGGCCGGATCGCAGCCCGGACGGATACCGGGTCACCCACAACATCCTGCGCTACCACCAGGTAGGGGTGGCCTTGGGCTGGGTGGAGGTGGACGGCAGTCGTACCGAGATCACAGCGGACGAATGGATTTCGATCCGGGACCACTCGTGGGGTTTGCGGCCCGGCGTTGGCAAGCCGATACCGGGCCTGCCTCGCGGTGGGCGAAAGATCAAGCAGATGTTCATGACATGGCTGCCCATGACGCTCACTCGCGCGGACGGGTCCGCCTACTCGCTGTTCGTGATGTATCAAGAAGAGCGCGGCGACGGGTTCACCGAGATTCGTTGTCAGGCTGAGCAACAGAACGCCGACGGGACATCGCACCGGTTCGCCTCCGTCGAGCAGGATATGCACTTCCAGGACGACAACCGGCGATTCACCCACGGAACGATCACGCTGATCGACGCCGACGGGACCAAACGCCCGCTAACCGTTACCGCCGCCGGGCCGACCGGCTTCCACCTGGGCACGGGGGGCTACTACGGGTGGAACGACTGGGTGCTGGGCCAGTGGGTCGGCGATCTGAAAGTCGAGGGCGGCCACGTCACCGACTGCGACAAGCCGGAGAATGCACGTCAACTGCATCAGCTGAGGGATTTGCTGGTCCATGTCGACGACCCCATCGGCGGCGGCACCGGAGTCGGAAATGCCGAGACGTTTGCGCTCGGCGCCTTCCCGGAGCGCGGACTGACCGCGGAGAATTCCTTCCTGTGAGCACAGCGCCCAACAAGCCGACGGTGGCCATCGTCGGCGCGGGTCTCGGCGGGATCGCGATGGGTATCGAACTCGCCCGCGGCGGATATGACTTCACGATCTTCGACAGCGGCGACGCCTTCGGCGGGACGTGGCGCAAGAACACCTACCCCGGCGCCGCGTGCGACGTGCCGTCGCACTTCTACTCGTACTCGTTCGCGCTGAACCCACGGTGGAGCAAGACGTTTGCCAACCAACCGGAGATCCTCGCTTACATCGAGAAGGTCGCCGCCGACCACAATCTGGCCGAGCATCTCGTCCCACGCACGCGGATCACCACGTTGCGGTGGTCGGATGACGATCAGCGGTGGACTGTGACGAGCGAGGACGGCCAGACCCGCGAATTCGACTTCGTGGTCAGCGCGGTGGGAATGCTGGACGTTCCCAACATTCCGGACATCCCCGGCGCCAATCGATTCCGCGGCCGGGCATTTCATTCGTCACAATGGGATCATTCGAAATCGACCGCGGGCGAGCGTGTTGCATCGATCGGCACCGGCGCAAGCGCCGTCCAATATGTGCCGGAGATCGCCGCGGCCACCGCGCACTTGACGGTCTTTCAGCGGACGCCGATCTGGGTGTCGCCCCGCTACGACGAGCCGTTCACCCCGGAACAGCAGGAACTCTTCGAACACGACCCCGCGGAGGCGCTGAAGGTGCGCGATGCGGCTTACCAGGACTACGAGTCGGCGAATTTCGCCGTCGATTCCACGATGACCAAAGAGCTGACCGGCATGGCGCACAGCTATCTGGTTCGCAAGGTGCAGGATCCGGACCTGCGGGCCAAGCTGACGCCGTCCTATCCGGTCGGCTGCAAGCGGCCACTGCAATCCCGAGTTTGGTTCCCGACGTTCGCGTTACCGAACGTGACGCTGGAAACGTCGCCTATCGTCGAATTCACCGAGCGGGGGCTGCGCACGGCTGACGGCAGGGAGCATGAGGTCGACACCGTCATCTATGGAACAGGCTTTCGCGCAGCGGATTTCCTCGGCAGCCTTGATGTGTACGGCCGCGGCGGGCGCCGGCTGCACGACGACTGGAGCGATGGCGCCGAGGCCTACCTGGGCACCGTGGTGCCCGGCTACCCGAACCTGTTCACGCTGTACGGCCCCAACACGAACGGCGTCACGTCGATCATCTACATCCTGGAAGCGCAATCCGGGTTCGTCCGCCGCGTCTTGGACGAGATGGGCCGCCGGCAGCTCCGCGCGGTGGAGATCAAACAGCATCTGCACGACGCGTACAACGCCGAAATCCAAGATGCGCTGGCCGGGACCGTGTGGGTTGCCAACTGCAACAACTACTTCCGTCATCCCAGTGGCAAGGTCGTCACGCAGTTCCCTTACAACGGGCAGACGTTCGTCAAGCGGCTATCGCGGGTCGACCTCGACAACTTCAACCAATCTCCGCAATGACTTTCGCGATCAGCCACAGCACGGCGAGACGATCCTGTCAACCCACGACATCTATCACGACGACAAGATGTTCTCCACGCAAGCGCTCAAGCAGGAGATGCCGAGCTTTCCCGCGTTGCAGCAGGCCGGTGTGCGTTACCGCTGGGACGGCGAAGAAGCTTATGGCATGCTCGAACGCTCTAATCCGCTGGACAAGATACATTAACCGTCGTGACGATCACGCCTGAAACGTTCACGACCTGCGGCGTCGGCGGCACCCGCATCGTGGCCGACCGGATGGGCGATCCAGATGCGCCCGCCGTGGTGTTCCTGCACGGCGGCGGTCAGACCCGCCGGTCGTGGGGCAAGGCGGCTGCCGCGGTCGCCGAGCGTGGCTGGCAGGCGGTTACCGTCGATTTGCGCGGCCACGGCGAGTCGGACTGGTCGGAGAACGCCGACTATCGTCTCACCGCCTTCGCCCTCGACATCCAAGAAGTGCTGCAACACGTGCCGCCGCAACCGGTGTTGGTAGGCGCCTCCCTCGGTGGTTTCACGACAATGCTTCTGGCGGGCGAGATTTCGCCCGGTATCGCCCGCGCGGCAGTCCTGGTCGACATCGTCCCCAACATGGATCCGTCTGGCGCGAACCGGATTCACAACTTCATGGCCGACCGGATGAAAACGGGATTCGAATCGCTCGACGAGGTCGCCGACATGATCGCCGAGTACAACCCGCATAGGCCCCGGCCAACCGATCTGGACGGCCTGCGCACCAACCTGCGCCGCCGCGGCGATCGGTGGTACTGGCACTGGGATCCGAAGTTCATCAGCAACACCGCGTCGCTACCGCCCATCGAATTGGCAGACGTCGACCGGATGAACGCGGCGGTGGAAACGATCCTCACCGGCGGCGTGCCAATGCTGCTGGTGCGAGGCCAAATGAGCGACCTGGTCAGCCAGGAACGCGCCGACGAATTTCTGGCACGCTTCCATCAAGTCGAGTTCGTCGACGTCCGCGGCGCGGGACACATGGTCGCCGGCGATCGCAACGACGTCTTCGCGGATGCGGTGTTGGATTTCCTCAACCGACACGGGCGGTTCTGACCGCCTTCAAAGCGGAGGCCACTTCAACGCGGTTGAGCCGCGCGGTGCGGGCCCGCAGGCGGCGTCGTCGCTTCTCGTCGAGCCGGCCGGCCTCCAGGGCCTCCGCGGTGGTGTCGATGACGATCGCCATCCGCGCCCGCAGCGACCGCACGGTGGCGCGCAGCACGCCTTCGGGTCGATCGGGCAGCACGTAGACGGTCATCACAAAGCTGCACACCGTGCCGATCAGCACCGCCATGATCAGCCAGGGCAGCTCGCCGAGCTTCGCCCGCAGATACAGCGTGAAGAAGTAGGCCATGAACCCGACCATCCCCAGCGCCCCCCGCGCGGCGACAGCGGCGCAGCGCTGGTGATGGCCACGGCCGCGGGCAGCGGCAGCAGCGCCATCGTGATTTTCTGCTGACGCGGGTCCGGCTCGTTGACGGCGCGTCCGGCGACCATGGTGATCAGCACGCCGAGCAATGCCACTGTCAGCGGCTGGTGGGTGGCCTTGGTCAGCAGAAACAGGATCAGCAGGGCGACGGCCAGCGAGACCGTGGTGCGGGCGGCCATCCGCAGCCGCAGCAATCCCGGGTCGGAGCCGATCGCCCAGTTCACGGCGCGCAAATACAACGCAGTTGCGCGACCGGACACCGCTAACCCACCTTTCTGCTGCCGAACTCTTGTCTATCGTGACCCTAGTGAACGTGACGGAGCCGACGCGGACGAAGCTGGCCGATGGCCGTGAGCTGCTGTTCTTTTCGCTGCCCGGCCACACCCCGACACCGGTTGCCGACCGCCGGCCGCTGCCGGCGCGCCACCCTAACCAGACGGAGTTGCGGTTCGACCGGACGACGGGGCAGTGGGTGATCATCGCGGCGCTGCGCCAAGACCGCACCTACAAGCCGCCGCCCGACCAGTGCCCGCTGTGCCCGGGCCCGACCGGGCTGACCAGCGAGGTGCCAGCGACCGACTACGACGTCGTCGTCTTCGAAAACCGGTTCCCGAGCCTGTCCGGGACTGGGTCGATGCCATCCGTTGGCGACGGCTTCGTGTCGTTGCCCGGCAACGGGCGTTGCGAGGTGATTTGCTTCTCCAGCAATCACACTGGGTCATTCGCAGGCTTGGAGACGGCACACGCCCGGTTGGTGGTCGACGCGTGGCGGCACCGGACTGCGGCCATTTCGGCGATCCCCGGCGTCGAGCAGGTGTTCTGCTTCGAGAACCGCGGCGACGAGATCGGTGTGACGCTGAGCCATCCGCACGGCCAGATCTACGGCTACCCGTATCTGACGCCTCGCACGGCGACGATGCTGCAGCAGGCGTCTGGATATCGGGAGTCTCACGGCGGCAATCTCTTTGCCGATCTGCTGGCCCGCGAGGTGCACGACGGCAGCCGCGTCATCGCGCGCACCGATCTGTTCACGGCCTTCGTGCCGTTCGCCGCACGATGGCCGGTGGAAGTGCACATCTACCCGCACCGGTTCGTGCACAACCTGCTTGACCTCGCCGCCGCCGAGCTGGACGACTTCGCGCGGATCTACCTCGACGTGCTGCGCCGCTTTGACCGGATGTATTCCGGTCCACTGCCCTACATTTCGGCGCTGCACCAGTTCGCCGACACCGACGAGCAGCGGGAGGGTTACTTCCACGTCGAGCTGATGTCGATTCGGCGCAGTGCGGCCACTTTGAAGTATCTGGCGGCTTCGGAGTCGGCGATGGACGCGTTCATCAGTGACGTGACGCCCGAAGCCGTGGCCGAGCGGCTGCGAGTACTCGGATGACGGTCCGATTTACCGCGCCCGGTCGGATCAACCTGATCGGCGAGCACACTGACTACAACCTCGGCTGGGCATTGCCGATCGCGCTGCCCCAACGCACGGTGGTGACGTTCGAGCCCTCGGATGCCGATGCGATTACGGTGAGCAGCGATCGCGTCGATGGCTCGGTGCGGATTCCGTTGCGCACCAAGCCCGGTGAAGTGACCGGCTGGGCCGGCTACATCGCCGGCGTGGTGTGGGCGCTGCGGATGGCCGGGCACCCGGTGCCCGGCGGGACGATGTCTGTTCGCAGCGATGTCGAGATGGGATCGGGCCTGTCGTCGTCGGCGGCACTGGAATGCGCGGCGCTGGGCGCGTTTGTGACGGCTGCCGGTTGGCATATCGACCGGCTCGAGCAGGCGCGGCTGGCCCAGCGCGCAGAAAACGAGTACGTCGGTGCGCCAACGGGTTTACTGGATCAGCTGGCCGCACTGTTCGGGGCGGAGTCGACGGCGCTGCTGATCGATTTTCGGAAGCTGACCGTCGAGCCGGTGGCGTTTGACCCGTCCGCGGCTGGTGTCGCGCTGCTGCTGATCGACTCGCGAGAGCGGCACGGCCACGTCGGGGGCGAATACGCCGCGCGCCGGCTGTCCTGTGAGCGGGCGGCCGCCGATGTCGGGGTGGTGTCGCTGCGCGAGATTCAAGATCGCGGGCTTTCGGTGCTCGAAGGCGTCACCGATCCGGTCGACGCCCGTCGTGCCCGTCATGTGCTGACCGAGAACCAGCGGGTGTTTGATTTCGTTGCGGCGGTTCGTGGTGCGGACTACGCGGAGGCCGGTCGTATCCTCAGCGCTTCACATGCGTCGATGCGGGACGACTTCGACATCACCACCGCGAACATCGACCTGATCGCCGACACCGCGGTGGGGGCGGGCGCCCTGGGCGCCCGGATGACCGGCGGTGGATTCGGCGGCTGCGTGATCGCATTGGCGCCCGCCGACCGGGTGGAAGCTGTCAACGCGGCGGTGCGCTTGGCCAGTCACCCGGAGCCGGTGATCAGCCGCACCCACGCCGCCCGGGGCGCGGGCGCGACCTGACCGGTGTACGCCACATGGTTCTGGCGGGCGAGACCGGCTTCGGCAGCCTGCACACAGGAACACTGCGCAAGAATCGCACTGTGGAGATCGCAATCAGCGGCGCAGGTGTGGCGGGCGCAGCGCTGGCCCACTGGTTGCACCGCACCGGTCACACTCCGACCCTGATCGAGCAGGCGCCGAGCTTTCGGACCGGCGGCTACCGACGCGCCTTCGATGCCTATCAGGCGCTGCTGCGTCCGTTCATCAAAGCCAAACAAGCCAGTGCGGTGCGCTACATTCCGTTCTTCGCAACTCGGACCCGGTTCGGTCTGTGGTTCCGCAGCTTGGCGCTGCGCATGGCGAACTTTGGGCCGCTGGCCACCCTGTTTGCCGGCAGCGTGCGCGACGACTTCAGGCTGCCGGATTACGACATCTAGCTCGCCGGGGTAAAGCGGATCGCCCGCAGGTTCAGCTGTTCGACAGCCTCGGCGAACTGATCGCGGGTGGGCATCTGATGATCGCGGAACCCCAGTCCCATCGCCCGCGCTGCACGCTTGGTGCCGTACGACTCGGCGCAACGCAAGTAGAGGTCGGCGACGTGCGCCTGGTCGGTGATGAGCTCGCCGCGCATCGTCGTCGTCTTGCCGTCGTGCAAGACCTTCGCGGCGGCGCCGTCACGGAAGTTGTTCTTCCAGGGATTGCCAGTCATGGCATAGAGGATGCCGTCGACCATATGGGCGCTCAACGGAATTGAGTAGTGTCGGCCAGTCTTGCGGCCGGTGAAGTCGACCACCATGAGCTGGTGACGCGCCGCACCCGCGAGCGGGGTGTGTAGCAGCAGTTTCATGATCGGGTTGACGACGCGCAGGAACGCATCGGGTGGGTGCGAGATCGTGATGGGGTTTGACTGTTCGGTCATGGCCTCAGGCTAGTTCCCAGCCGACGGTGAAGCCATGGCGCAGGACCAGATTGGTGAGAATATCGGCGCGGTCGCCCAGCGGCCACGATTCGGTTGAGAATGGGTCGAGGGCAAAGAAGGCGTAGTTGACCGAGGTCTCCGGTGTGGTACGGGGCCGGTAGACCAGCGCATCCAGGGCGTCGGGCGCAGGCCACCACCGCTTGACGGCGTCAGCGAGCCGGTGGCAGGTGTCCCACACGTCGGGGTGCTGGCCGGTGCTGATCTGGTCGTCGACGCCGAGGATGTCGAGGTTCTTCTCGGTGCGCAGGTCCAGAGCCCGCAGATGGCGGGTGGCGACCAGTCGCACCAGGTAGTGCGCGGCGTGATCGGCAGGGATCATCGATCCCGTCAGCCGGTAACGCTCGCGAAAGGCGCCAACGAGAGTGCCTGCGGCATAACGGGTTCGGAATGCACCGGACGCTGGGTCGAAGCGATATCGGGGATGCGGGAAGCCGGCCCAGATCCACTGCTCGGGCTTCGCTGCCTCGACTCGCCAGAGCTCGGTGCCGGCGTCGATGCGTCGACGGCGCAGACCGGCCGGCCTTGCGCCGGGCAGCGATGCCTGATAGCCGGCGGGAAGGTCAGGCACCGACGGCGGCGAGCATCTGCCACGCGATGTCGGCGGTCTTCGGGCGGCGCAGTGCCTCGGCGATCGACGAGCCGCCAAGCTCGTCGTGGGTCAGGCGCATGATCCGGTCGGCGGCCAGCGGGTCGGAGGTGAACTCGCTCAGCAGCTCGAGAATCCGTGGCAGATCGGGTCGCACCCGATCAGCGTCGAACTGCCATGCCGGAAACCAGGTTTGGTTGCCGACGGCCGAACCCAGCAGTTTGCCGCGGCTGCGAAGCCGGTGCACCGCCTGGGGTGAATGCAAATCCAGCCGCTCCTGCACCTGCGGTGTCGGCAGCGCGCCCTCGACGAATTCGCGGACCAACGCGCCGCGGCGCTCGTCGTTCAGGCTGCTTGCGGCGATGCGTTCCAGCGTGCCCTGCGGGCCCGTCGGCGCCTCCAAAAGCGCGCCGAGGACCTCGGCGAAACTGGAGTCATGCAGGGCGCGTTCGGCGACCTGACGAGCAAGGGGAGCGACGGCGGTAGACATGACTCCATGCTACCAGCCGCCGGTCAATTGAAACAATCGAAACGGCCGCGTCATGTCCGGGCGGGCGTAGACCCGACCCTGCGGGCGGGCCGACGTCGTCGCGGCCGAGCGGTCGGGCCGTTGGCGGGTTTGGCGGCCGGCGCCCGATACGGCGCGACGTCGCCGACCAGCTTGATAACCGAATCCGACTGGGCGGTCACTTGTTGCGGGTGCACGGCGATACCGGCTTTGCGCATCAGCGCCGAGGTGTCTTTGCGCTGTTCGGGCAGCACGACCGTGACCACGTCGCCGGCGCTGCCGGCCCGTGCGGTACGCCCGGAGCGGTGGAGGTAGGCCTTGTGCTCGGCGGGCGGGTCCACATGCACCACCAACTCCACTTCGTCGACGTGCACACCGCGCGCGGCGATGTCGGTGGCCACCAGCACCCGGGCGGTTCCGGCGGCGAAAGCGGCGAGGTTGCGGTCGCGAACAGGCTGAGAAAGGTTGCCGTGCAAGTCAACTGAGGGCACGCCGGCTTCAGTGAGCTGACGGGCGAGCTTGCGGGCCTGATGTTTGGTGCGCATGAACAGGATTCGCCGACCGCTGCCGGACGCCAGCCGATGCACCAACTCTTTTTTGGCGTCAGCGCCAGGGACGTGGAAGACATGGTGGGTCATCTCGGGCACCGGTGAGTTGGCCTCGTCGACGGAGTGCATCACGTGGTTGCGCAGGAACCGCTTGACGAGCTTGTCGACGCCGTTGTCCAGGGTGGCGGAGAACAGCAGCCGCTGGCCAGTTGGCGGCGTGGCTGCCAGGATGCGCGTGACGCCGGGCAAAAATCCGAGGTCTGCCATGTGGTCGGCCTCATCGAGCACGGTGATGTCGACCGCGTCGAGGCTGATCAGCCGTTGGCGCATCAGGTCTTCCAGCCGTCCCGGGCAGGCGACCACGATGTCGACACCGGAACGCAGCGCGGCCACCTGACGAGCTTGCGGCACGCCGCCGAAGATCGTCGTGACCTTCAGGCCGTAGCGGGCGGCCAATGGCTCGAGTGTTGCGGTGATTTGGGTCGCCAACTCGCGCGTGGGTGCCAACACCAGCCCGGTCGGGCGGGCGGGCCGCCGCGTGGCTGATGCGAGTCGGACCACCAAGGGGATTGAGAAGGCCAACGTTTTGCCGCTGCCGGTTTTGCCGCGGCCGAGCACGTCGCGGCCGGCCAGGGTATCGGGCAGGGTGTTGACCTGGATCGGGAAGGGGTTGGTGATGCCGCGGTCGGTGAGCGCACTGATTAGTGGTGCGGGCACGCCGAGAGCAGCGAAGGTGTGTGCAGTCATGGTTGGGGAGGTGCCTTTCAGGCATCAGGTGTGGCGAGATTGCCGGTGGGCAAAATCGATCGCCGCGAAAAGAACTTTGAAATCCCGGGCTGCGCTGCTTGGCGTCTGCCCGAGTAGCGGATGCCGGAGCATTCCACGACGTGTCGGCCCCTAGTGGCGCCGACGTTGTTTGCCACTCTAGCCCATCGGCGAAGCTTTCCGATCATCGTGTGAGCTACAACACCAACGCGACCGCCCGTAAAGCGGCTCTGCGGGATCGGCTATTCGGGCGCCGCAGGTGATTTGCTCGCGTAGCATCTCGTCGGCGCGTGCGATGTAGTTGGAGGCGCGGATGAGCGATACGCAGAGCCCCCCTGCCACCGCCGAAGACCTGCTGAAGGACGTCAAGACCTTCTTCGATCACGGCGAATTCTTCCGCGCCTACGACCTGGCGGCGGATGCGCTGGCGTTGTTTCCCGGCGATGTATGGCTCGCCCACCGGGGGGTGCTGAGCCTCGCCAATGCCGGCGCGACCGCACTTGCGCTCGACAAGTATTACGAATTCGGCCTCGATCAACGATCGGAGACCGACGTCCGCAGCCTGCTCGGCCGGCTGAAGAAGGACCAGGCCTTCGCCGCGACAGGCGAGGCGCGCGCCGCATTGTTCGGCGAGGGCCGGGCCCATTACGAGGACGCCTTCCGCTCCGCCACGGCCGCCGGCGACCCGGAGGCCTATTACCCCGCGATCAATGCCGCGACCCTCGCCTTGTTCGCCGGCGACGCCGAGGCGGCCAGCCGGCTCGCCGGCGAGATTCTCGATCTCCTCGGGCCGCGCATCGCAAAACTGGATGAGGTTGCGGCCGACCGCTATTGGGTGCTGGCGACGGCGCTGGAGGCGCATCTGGTCCGAGGCGATCTCGAGGCGGCGAGTGGGCTGGTCGACCGGGTCGTCTCAGCGGCCGGCAGCGACGACGCCGCACTCGCCACCACTGGCCGACAGCTCGAGCGCATTGTTGCGACGAAGAACCTCGATTACAGCGTGCTCGCCGCTTTCAAGGTGCCGACTGTCGTCCACTTCCTCGGCAACATGCGGGCGACGACGGCGGCCGCCGCTATCGCCGCTCTGCTGGACGGGATGCATATCGGCGCGGCCTACGGCTCGCTGGCCTCTGGCGCGGACATCTTGTTCGCAGAAGCGCTGCTCGAGCGGGACGTCGCCCTGAATGTCGTATTACCTTTCGCCGCAGACGATTTCATCGAAGAGTCAGTCCGTCCGGCAGGCGAGGACTGGGTCGCGCGATTCAAGGCGTGTCTGGCCGCGGCCAAGACGGTGCGCTTCGCGACGGAGGGCGCCTATCTGGGCGACGATCAGCTCTTCGCTTATTGCAGCAGCCTGGCAATGGGCCTTGCCCGCCTCTGCGCCCGCCACCTGCATGCGCCGCTGATGCAGTTGGCGGTATGGGACGGCGCGGTGGATGAAGACGCGATCGCCGGCACCGCCGCCGACATGAGCGCGTGGCGTGAGGCCGGCCTTCCGGTGCGGGTCGTGCCGACCGGCCCGGACGCAGATGTCGAGAAGCTTCCGCCCTGGCATCGTCCAACAGTCGCCCGGGGCCGCCGCGACACACGGGCGATGTTCTTCGGCGATATCCACGGCTTCAGCAAGCTGAGTGACGCCCAGCTGCCGGTGTTCACCGAGAAGGTCATGGGCACGCTGGGCGAGGTTGCGCGCCGCCACAAACAGCACATCACCTTCGTAAACACCTGGGGTGACGGCATTTTCGTCGTCTTCCGGGATGCCGGCCGTGCCGCCGCTTGTGCGCTCGAGATGCAGGACGCGATGAACGCGGTCGACCTTGTGGCGGCCGGACTGCCTGAGACGCTCAAGTTGCGTCTCGGCGGCCACCTGGGTCCGGTCTATGAGCTCGACGATCCGATCACCGATCGCCCGAACTACTACGGTGCGCATGTCAGCCGCGCCGCCCGCATCGAGCCGATCACACCGGAAGGCTGCGTCTACGTGACCGAGACCTTCGCGGCGGTGTTGGCGCTGCACAACGCCGCTGAGTTCTCCTGCGATTACGTCGGCAACACCGAGATGGCAAAGCATTACGGCCGGCTCCGGATGTTCCTGCTCCGGCGCGCCGGCGACGGCAAAGGCCCGCCCGTGCTGGGCGATATCGAGCGCGCGGCGGGTTAGGGCTACTAACCAGCAATCTGACGGCACTAAGCTCACCGGCGCGGGGGGTCGGACCGAGGAGAGGAGAGCCTGTGACCGCAATCGCTCCAAACCCGAAGGGGCACGACGAACTCACCGATGAGCAGCGGAGTTGGCTGGCCGAGGCGTCGCGCACCGACGTCAACGGCTGGCTGCACGTCACGGTCAAAGGGTCACCGGCCGCCCGCGGATTCCAGTACGGCTTTCTCATCGCCGACGAGTACGCGGAGTCGATCCGGGCGTACCGGGAGATGACCTACCAGGACATCGGCATGAGCTACGACTTCTTTGTCGAGCGGGCCGCCGAACTGCACGCCGACAAGATCCCCGACGAGCTGCGCGAGGAGATGGACGGCGTGGCGGCGGGTCTGACCGCTGCGGGCGTGCCGGCCACGTTCAACGACGTGCTCGGCGTCAATGATTGGATGGAACTCACCGGCTACTGGTGGCCCAAGAACTCCGGCCGCTACACGGCGCTGGCGCCGACCGGCGGCGAGGGCAACCACTGCAGCGCCTTCATCGCTACCGGCGGCGCGACCGCCGACGGGTCAATCGTTCTGGGCCACACCAGTTTTGCTGCCTTCTGGCAGGGCCAGTTCGAGAATGTCATCCTGGACATGACCCCCGACGACGGCAACCGGATGGTCATGCAAACCGCGCCGGGCTGGATCGCCAGCATGAGCGATTTCTGGTTGACCGGTGCCGGACTGGCGATCACCGAGACTACGATCGGCGGCTATGACGGGTTCAAGGGCTACGACGAGACCCGGGTTCCGGAATTCGTCCGCGCCCGCAAGGCCTCGCAGTACGCCCGCGACATCGACCATTGGGTCGAGACGCTCAACACCGACAACAACGGCGGATACGCCAACTCCTGGCTGGTCGGTGACGTCAAGACCGGCGAGATCGCGCGCTACGAAGAGGGCCTGCTGTACCAAAGCCTCAACCGCACGACCGACGGCTACTTCTGGGGCGACAACGCGGTAACGGATCCGCGGATTCGCAACCTGGAGTGCTTCGGGACCGGGTTCAGCGATGTGCGCACCCCCAATGGCGCGCGGGAGGTTCGCTGGCGCCAATTGCTCGACCAGTACAGCGGGCGCATCGACGTCGAGGTCGGCAAGCGCATGCTGGCCGACACCTTCGACACCTACCTCGGCTACATCCACCCCTCGGCCCGGACCATCTGCGCACAATCCGACGTCGACCCCTGCCTGGACAGTGGGCTGACCCCATTCACACCGTTCGGGTCCGTGGACGGCAAGGTCGCCACCGCGGCCGACATCAAGGCGCTCAATGTGTGGGCGCGCTGCGGGCGTGCCGACGGCACCGAGTTCGACGTCGAGCAATTCCTGCGGCAGCATCCGCAATGGGATTGGCAGCGTGGCTATCTCAAGGACCGTCCGCAGCAACCGTGGACCTATGTCGAGTCGGGCAGTACCGGCGGGATCTGACCGTGCGTGCCTTCAGATGTCCCAACTGCGGCCAGGCGGCCGCGTTCGAAGTGCAGCAGTGCCCGACGTGCGCGGTGACGGTCGGCTACCACTACCCATCGCGGCAGATGGTGTGCACGCCAGAGCAAACCGTTACCGTGGACGGCCATGGCTGGTTCCGGTGCGCACACTGGGAGCGGGGCTGCAACTGGTTGACCGCGGACGACGCCGAATCCGGCCGTTGCTACGCCGACAGTTTCGTGCGTGAGAGCCCGGCGCCCGATGACACCGAGGCAATGTCCGAGCTCGATTCGACGCTAAAGGCGCTGCGGCGGTTGATCTTCGAGCTGATGGATCTGGGCCTGCCCATCCACCCGTACTACGCGGACCCGCACGGGCTGGCGTTCGATCTGCTGTCGAGCAAGACGCTGGGACAGCCGGTGACGATAGGGCACTCGAACGGCGTGATCACCATCGACCTGGCCGAGTCGCTGGAGTTGTATCGGGAGCGGCTGCGGATCAAGCTGGGTGAGCCCTATCGCACGATGCTGGGCCACTTCCGCCACGAGGTCGGCCACTACTACGAGATGCTGCTCGTGCAGAACACGCCGCTCATCGACGACGCCCGGGAGATGTTCGGCGACGATCGGCAGGACTATCAGGCCGCACTGCAGCGGCACTACGAGGGCCAGGCACCGGCCGACTGGCAGCACGACTTCATCTCGGAGTACGCCACCGCTCACCCGTGGGAAGACTTCGCCGAAACCTGGGCGCACTATCTGCACATCACCGGAACGCTTGCCACAATTGCGGATTCGGGCCTCATAGTCGAAGCTGACCGGGTGAAGTGGGACCTGTCTCACAACGTTGACGCGCGGGAGTCCTACGCCGACGGCACCATCGAGGACATCATGGGCGATTGGCTGGTGCTGTCGGGGGTACTCAATCGGGTCAACAACTCGATGGGTCGCGACGATCTATACCCGTTCACTATCCACCCACACGTCGTCGCGAAGCTTGGTTTCATCCATCGGGTGGTGACGGGGGCACAGAATTGACTACCATCGCCGACGCGGTCACCGCCGCACACGCGAAGCACAAGAACAACCGTCGCGGCAAGAACGCCAGCTACATACCTGCTTTGGCGGAGGTGGACCCGCAGCTGTTCGGCATCTGCGTGGCGACCGTTGACGGTCAGACGTTCTCGGCCGGCGACGCCGAACGTCAGTTCGCGCTGGAGTCGATATCGAAGGTCTTCACGGCCGCGCTGGCTATCGAACAAGTAGGTCCACGGCGGTTCCACCGCAAGGTGGGCGCGGACCCGACTGGCGCGGAGTTCAATTCGGTGCTTGTGCTGGAACTGCACAACGACAAGCCGAACTCGCCGATGGTCAACGCCGGGGCGATGACGACAACCAGCTTGGTGTCGGCCACCGACGCTGACGACCGCAAGCGCCAGATCTTGCAGATTCAAAGTGATTTCGCCGGGCGCCCGATCACGGTCAGCGAACAGATCGCCGAGTCCGAGCTCGCCACCAACTTTCACAACCGCGCGATCGCGTGGCTGCTGCTGTGCGGCGGATACATGTACTGCGACCCGATGGAGGCCTGCGACGTCTACACGCTGCAGTGCTCGACGCTGGTCACCGCCGTCGACCTGGCGGTCATGGGCGCGACCCTGGCCAACGGCGGCGTCAACCCTGTCACCGGCAAGCGCGTTATGGCGCAAGGCAATGTGAAGCATGTGCTGGCCTTGATGGCGATGGAGGGTCTCTACACCGCCTCGGGTGACTGGGCCTACACTGTCGGGCTGCCCGCCAAGAGCGGCGTCGGCGGCGGTCTGGTTGCGGTGTCGCCGGGCAACCTGGCGATCGCCGCCTTCTCGCCGCCGCTGGACAAGGCCGGCAACAGCGTTCGCGCGCAGGCAGCGATCACGCAGATCGCGCACACTCTCAAGCTGGGACTCTTCAGCACGTAGCGGGATCGGCTGCGATTGGCCACATTGAGGTGGGCTTCGTGTGACATCCTTTGGCGGTGGACCCGCTTTCGGGTGTGGTGACGTTTTTGTTCACCGATGTTGAGGGTTCGACCCGTCGGTGGGAGGCCGATGCGGAGGGGATGCGGGTGGCTTTGGCCGCCCACGACGGGGTGTTGCGCGCGGCGATCGCGTCGCATGGGGGCCGGTTGTTCAAGCACACCGGTGACGGGGTGTGCGCGGTATTCGGTTCGCCGCGTTCGGCGGTGGATGCGGCGGTGGCCGCGCAGCGGGTGCTGGAGTTGCCGGTGCGGATGGGGATTGCGACCGGCGAAGCCGAGTTGCGCGATGGGGATTACTTTGGTGCGGTGCTGAATCGTGCCGCGCGGGTGATGGCCGCCGGGCACGGTGGTCAGGTCTTGGTGGCCGATTCGACGGCGGGTCTGCTCAGCGGGGTGGATCTGGTGGATTTGGGGCCGCGGCGGTTGCGGGATCTGCCCACCGCGGTCGGGCTGTTTCAGGTGCGCGCGGCGGGCCTGCAGGTGGACTTTCCGCCGTTGCGGGCGCTGGATGCGAGTCCGGGGAATCTGCGGGCTGCGACGACGAGCTTGATCGGGCGTGAGTCGGAGGTCGCCGAGATTCAAGGCGTGGTGAAGGCTCATCGGTTGGTGACGTTGACCGGGGTGGGTGGGGTCGGTAAGACCCGGCTGGCGCTGGAGGTTGCGGCGCGGCTGGCCGATGAATTTCCCGACGGGGTCTGGTTTTTCGACCTTGCCGCGGTCACCGACCCTGCGGCGGTACCCGACGCCGTCGCGGCGGTGCTGGGCATCATCCAACAGCCGGGGAAAAGCGTGAGCGAGTCGGTGGCCGCCGCACTGGAGGGCCGCGTCCGGTTGTTGGTGTTCGACAACTGCGAGCATGTGCTCGATGCCGCCGCCGAGCTGATCGAGACCATCCTCGCGCACTCGGCGACCGTCAAGATCGTCGCCACCAGCCGCGAAGGACTGGGGGTCACCGACGAGCAACTGTGGCCGGTGCCCTCGCTGGATGTCGGCGCGGGCATCGACTCTGCCGCGGTGTCCCTGTTTATTGAACGCGCCCAGGCTGTTTCGCCGCGCTTCTCGGCCGCCGACGCCGATGAGGCGGCCGCGGTGGTGGAGATCTGTCGCCGCCTCGACGGGATCCCGTTGGGCATCGAGTTGGCGGCCTCACGCATGGCGTCGATGACCGCCAGCGAGGTCCGTGATCGTCTCGATCAGCGGTTCCGGCTGCTGGTCGGGCCACGACGCGGGTTGGAGCGCCACCACACTCTGCGGCACGCAGTGGCATGGTCCTATGAGCTGCTCACCGACGGTGAAAAGTCGTTGTTGTCAAGGTGTTCGGTATTCGCCGGGGGGTTCGACCTGCAAAGCGCTTGCGCGGTGGCCGGATCGGGCGATGTCGACGAATACACCATCCTGGATCTGTTGGACGCTTTGGTGCGCAAGTCGCTGCTGGTCGCTGACCGGTCTTCGGGGCGGACCCGGTTTTCGATGCTGGAGACGATCCGCCAGTTCGCCGAGGAACAACTCGTCGCCCGTGGCGAAGCATCCGAGGTGCGGGACGCCCACTCGCGGTACTTCGCCGGACGGGAAGCCGACATCCTGGCCCTGTGGGACAGCCCCCGCCAGCGTGAGGCCTACGACTGGTTCACTATCGAGCTCGCCAATCTCCGCGCCGCGTTTCGGTGCGCCACCGACCGGGGTGACCTCGACACCGCGGCCGCCATCGCCAGCTACGCGCCGCTTCTCGGCCTTCAGGTGCACAATTATGAGCCGGTAGCCTGGGCCGAGCAGCTCATCGGTCCCGCCCGCGCCGTTGACCACCCCCGGCTCGCGACTCTGTACGTGCAGGCGTCGGTGTGCTGGATGCCCGGACGCATCGACGAGGCTGTCGGCTACACCGACGCCGGCCAGACGGTGATCGCCAATGGTGGCGAGGTGCCGTTCGACTTCGAGGCCGCGCTCGGCGGTGTGTACCTGGTCATTGGCCAGCCCGAGCGAACGGTCGAGTGGTGTCGCGCCCAGCTCGCACGCGGCCGCGACAGCCATACACTGACCCGCACAAACCTGGTCCTCGCACTGACGGTCGCCGGGGCCGGTGAGGAGGCGCGGGCCGCCGCGGACGGGCTGATCGACGCCGCCGAAGCCACCCACAACCCCTTTGCGCTCGCGTATGCGCTGCACGCCTACGGCTCCGCGTTTAGCGATGCGGATCCCGTCCGCGCGCTGGAGGCCCTGCGCAGGGGCCTGGTGATTGCCCAAGACAGCGGGAACCGCTTCGTCGAATCACATGTGGCGATCGGTTTGTCTCGGCTTGAGCCCGAACACGGCGACCCGCTGGCGGCACTCGACCACATCGCTCTGGCCATCGGCAACTTCTACGACTCAGGCCACGTCGTTTACATCCCCGGACCTCTGGCAACTCTCGCGGTATTTCTCGACCGCCTCGGACGACCCGAACCGTCGGCCACCATCGCCGGTTTCGCGCTCAATCCCCTCACCGCGTCGACAGTCCCCGAACTCAGCACAGCGATCACCCACCTGCGAGATGTGCTCGGCGAGGCGACCTACGAATCGCTCGCCTGCAAGGGCGAGACGATGACCACCGCCGCCATGCTGACATACGCCTATGACCAAATCGACCAGGCACGAACAGAACTGAACGCGGCCTCGAATTAGACGACATACGACAGGCGGTGGTGTAGGTGTGAGTACCGTTACGTGGCGGCGGGTCATGATTGCTCTGGCCGTGGTGGCAGTCGTGGCGTCCGTTGTCGTTGTGCGGGTTTTCACGCATCGGGGTGAGGGCTCGGCAGCTGCACCCCCTCCGGCAGCCACATCCGCGCCTCCGGCACCGCTACCGTCAGGGTTTCCGGATCTCACTGGTTTCACTGACGTGTCGCCGGACCACGATGTGTCCCGTCATTACCCGTTGGCAACATTCACCAGCCCGACGGGCTTGCAGTGCGCAATGTGGAGCAGCCGTGGAGACACGGCAGCATTCTGCTTCGGGGCGATGCCTGGTCTCGATCATCCGGCGAACCAGGTTTACGCGGGGGACTACAAGGCCTATTTCGACGAGGGCAGGCCTCCCGCCCCAGACAAGCTCAACGGGAAGCCATTGGTATCAGGCCAGAAGGTGATCTTGGGTGCCGGCGGAAAGCTGATGGGCGGTGACCAGATCACCTGCGGCGTGCAAGACGTGGTAGTCGCGTGCATGTTGATCAGGGGATTCGGCCAGAACCACGGCGACGATACCGCCCAACGGCACGGCTTCGTTCTCGACCCACAACGAAGCTGGACGTTCTAACCGTACTCGCGCGCTGCATTTTCCAAGTGGAGTAGTGGACTACTCGTGCGGTCGCAGGCAGCCGCCGGTGATGATTCGCGTTGTCCGGGAACCGGTCCGCACAAACCCGATGCCCGGCGCGACAAACCTTGTGAGCTTTGAAAGGGATCGACATGACTACGACAGCACCGCCTCAAACGATTCGCAGCGTCCTGCTCGGGCTACTGGGCGTTCCCCCCAGCGTCGCGGCCCCAAGCGCCGCGGTCTCGCCCGACGACGCCCTGGCGCGGCCGGACACCGCGAAGGTGTACGAGTTCACCAGCGTCGACTATCCCGGCGCCGCGGAGACGCTGGTGTTCGACACTGACGGCACGACGGCGCTGGGCGCGTTCGTTTTCGACCCTAATAGCTCGTCCTCGC
>Ga0335075_10003847_pt1 | contig 23572 bp, 23 predicted proteins | sample Lox_Sample_24_FD_206723 | JGI IMG/M metagenome (GOLD analysis project Ga0335075, IMG submission 206723) | Soil microbial communities from Loxahatchee National Wildlife Refuge, Florida, United States - Lox_Sample_2.4 | ecosystem: Environmental > Terrestrial > Soil > Wetlands | place: USA...
CCGATGCGCTACTAACCCGCGGCCTCTATCAGTACCGGCCTGATCCGCCGTTCGTGCTCGGTGCCGAGATCGCCGGGGTGGTCCGGTCGGCACCCGACAACGCCCATGTGTGTCCCGGCGACCGTGTCGTCGGGCTGACCATGCTCACCGGCGGCATGGCCGAAGTCGCGGTGCTGGCGCCCGACCGGGTTTTCAAGCTGCCGGACAACGTCAGTTTCACGGCGGGCGCGGGTCTGCTGTTCAACGACCTGACCATGTACTTCGCGCTGACCGTGCGCGGCCGCCTGCAGTCCGGCGAGACGGTGCTGGTGCACGGGGCGGCCGGCGGGATCGGCACCTCGACGCTGCGGTTGGCCCCGGTGCTCGGAGCGTCCCGGGTCATCGCGGTGGTCAGCACCGAAGACAAAGCCGAGATCGCGACGGCGGCCGGCGCGACGGATGTCGTACTGGCCGACGGATTCAAGGACGCGGCAAAGGAATTGACGAACGGCCGCGGGGTCGACATGGTGGTCGATCCCGTCGGCGGCGACCGGTTCACCGACTCGCTGCGCTCGCTCGCCCCCGGTGGGCGGCTGCTGGTGATCGGCTTCACCGGCGGCGAGATACCGACGGTGAAAGTCAATCGGCTGCTACTCAACAACATTGACGTGGTCGGTGTCGGCTGGGGCGCCTGGGCAGGCACCCACCCCGGCGCCCTCGCCGAGCAATGGGCCGAACTCGAGCAGCTGCTCGCCTCGGGTCGGCTGGCTCCCCCGGAGCCGGTGGTCTACCCACTGGACGAGGCCGCCGCCGCGATCGCATCGCTGGAGAATCGCACCGCCAAGGGAAAAGTGGTCCTGCGCGTACGCGACTAGTACGCAGGAGCCTTTTCGCGGGGAACTGCCACCGGTAGCTGAGGCCGTCGGCAGGCCGGGTGCATGTCCGTCCGCGACACTTAAATGTCAGCGAAGACACCCCGGGATTTTGCGCCGTGGTTTAAGTCTCGGCGCATCCTGCATGCTCCCGCCTCTTGTGCCGCAGCAAAACAAAAACTAATATCACTTTTAGTTCTGCTCTAGTCGCCGTCGCTGTCGCACCTTGGAGCCGCCATGGAATCCTTCGTCCACCTGCGCAAAGGTAAAACGCCACGCCGGCTTCATGCTGATCTAGGCGGGTTGAAGGACGACGAGCTGGGCCGCGGTGGATTCACCGGCCGAACCGCCAACATCTACCGCCGTCACGACCCCACCGCATACCGGACGGAGGGCCCGCTGCGCCCGATCGACGTGCTCTCCAGCGAGCTCAAACCCAGCGATGCCACCGACGCCAACGGCGGGCCGCTGCTGATGTTCGCCAACCCTGACTGCCGCATCTCGCTTTCCCGTCGCCAGGCGCCGATGCCGTTCTACACCCGCCACGTCGACGGTGATCTGCTGTGCTTCGTGCACCAGGGCACCGGCCTGTTGGAGACCGAGTTCGGGCCGCTGCCCTACCGCGAGGGCGACTGGGTATACATCCCCAAGGCATGCACGTGGCGCCAGGTGCCCGACGGCGAATCGACGTTGCTGATGATCGAAGCGAGCGACGAGTTCCGTGTCCCGCCGCCCGGATCGCTGGGCCGGCACTTCCCCTTCGACCCGTCGCAGGCGGTCATCCCCGAGCCAATCCCCATCGAGGATGACGGGCGCGACGAATACGAGGTCCGGCTTGTCCACGAGGGCGGGCCGACAACGCTTTTCTACCAACACAATCCGATCGACGTCGAAGGTTGGCGTGGCGACAATTTCGCGTTCACGTTCAACATCGCCGACTACAACGTGATCACCTCCGACAGCGTTCACCTGCCGCCGACCGTGCACTTGTTCATGCAAGCCACCGGCGTTTATGTGATGAACTTCCTGCCCAAACCCGCCGAAGGCGTTCCCGGCACCGAACGCACACCCTGGTATCACCGCAACGTCGACTACGATGAGATCGCCTTCTTCCACGGCGGCTCGCTCTACGGCATCCCGATGCCGCCGGGCCTGATTACCCATGCGCCGCAAGGGGTTCACCACGGCGCACCGGAGAAGGCGCGAGAGCGGGCACGCCGCAAATTCGATGAGCATTCCCGTGTCGACTGGCAAGTGATCGCCGTCGATACCCGTCGCCGGCTAACCCCGTCGGCCGAAGTGCTGGCGCATGACCTAGGACAGCACTGATGACGACCACAGCCGTCAAGCACGACTACGAACGCATCCCCTATCTCGTTGCGTTCCAGAACGATTCCGGCGTTCGGGACGTCTACGGCGGGCTGGCCGAGATCACCGTGCTGGAAAGCTATCTGCTCAAGCCGAAGGACAAACCCTCGGATACCGTGCTGGTGTTCATGCATCCGATCGGCGGCGGTGCGTACTTGCCGATGATCAACGCACTGGCCCGGGCCGGTCACCATGTCATCTACTGCAACAGCCGATTTCGCGGCACCGACTCGGCGCTGCTGATGGAAAAAGTGGTCGAGGACCTCGGCGCGGCGATCAAGGACGCCAAGGAACGCTTGGGCTATCAGAAGGTGGTGCTGGCGGGCTGGAGTGGCGGCGGTTCGCTGTCGGTGTTCTACCAACAGCAGGCCCAGCATCCGACCATCACGTCGAGCCCATCGGGTGACGGGCCCGATCTCACCAAGCTGGATCTCCCCGCCGCCGACGGCATCATGCTGCTGGCCGCGCACATCAGCCGGCACGGCACGCTGACCGAATGGCTGGACGCATCCATTCTGGACGAATCCGACCCCACCAAACGGGACCCGGAACTCGACCTCTACAACCCGGACAACCCCAACCAACCGCCCTACAGCAGCGAGTTTCTGGCCCGCTACCGGGAAGCGCAGATCGGCCGCAACCGCCGCATCACCGCGTGGGTCAAAGAAAAGCTGGCCGAACTGAAAGCCGACGGCCGCCCCGATGACGAGTTCGGATTCGTCGTGCACGGCACGATGGCCGACCCGCGCTGGCTGGATCCCAACGTCGATCCGAACGAACGCACACCGGGAACCTGCTATCTGGGCGATCCTCAAGTGGTCAACATGAGCCCGGTCGGGCTGGCCCGCTTCTCCACTCTCCGCAGTTGGCTCTCGCAGTGGAGCTACGACGACGCGCACGGCGACGGGGTGGACTGCGGACGCGACATCGCGGTGCCGGCACTGGTGATCGGCAACCTGGCCGACGACGCCTGCACCCCCAGCCACACCCGACGGCTGTTCGAGGCGATCGGTCATCCTGACAAAGAGATCCACGAAATCCCCGGCGCTACGCACTATTACGCCGGGCCGGATCAACGTGACAAGTTGCGCCACGCCGTCGAGATCGTCACCGACTGGCTGGTCCGCCACGACTTCGCCGGGGCAGAATGACATCCCCCACCGGACCGCTGGACGGCGTCCGGGTGCTGGAACTCGGCACGCTGATCGCCGGACCGTTCGCCGGGCGGCTGCTCGGCGACATGGGCGCCGACGTCATCAAGGTGGAACCGCCCGGCGCACCGGACCCGTTGCGGACCTGGGGGCAGGCCGAAGTCGACGGGCACCACGTTTTCTGGACGGTGCACGCACGCAACAAGAAGTCCATCACCTTGGATCTGCGCCGGCCCCGCGGCCGCGAGCTGTTCCTCGATCTGGTCGAGAAATCCGACATCGTGGTGGAGAACTTCCGCCCGGGCACTCTGGAGAGATGGAATCTGGGTTACGACGCGCTCAGCCAACGCAATTCGGGAATCATCCTGGTTCGTGTGTCGGGCTACGGGCAGACTGGCCCCGACGCGCTCAAGGCCGGTTACGCTTCGGTCGCCGAGGCGGCGAGCGGCCTGCGCCATCTCAACGGTTTCCCGGGCGGACCGCCACCCCGGCTGGCGCTGTCGCTGGGCGACAGCCTGGCCGGCATGTTCGGCGCCCAAGGGGCGTTGGCCGCGCTGTACCGCCGCGGCATCACCGGGCGCGGCCAGGTTGTCGACGTCGCATTGACCGAATCATGTTTAGCGGTGCAGGAATCCACGATCCCCGATTACGACGTCGGCGGGGTGGTGCGGGGGCCGTCCGGCACGCGTCTGGAGGGCATCGCACCGTCGAACATCTACCGCAGCGCCGACGGTTCCTGGGTGGTGATTGCGGCCAACCAGGACACCGTGTTCGTCCGGCTGTGCGAAGCTATGGGCCGGCCCGAGCTGGCCACCGACGACCGATTCGCTACCCATGGCGCCCGCGGCCGCAACCAGGATGAACTCGACAAGATCATCGGCGCCTGGGCCGCCGAACGCGAGCCCAACCAGATCATCGAAACCCTCGGCGCCGCAGGCGTGATCGCAGGGCCAATCAACACGGTCGCCGAGGTGGTCAACGACCCGCAGCTGCGCGCCCGCGACATGCTGGTCGAGCATTACGATGAACGGCTGGCGCGGCCCGTTCTGGGCCCGGGCATCGTGCCGGTGCTCTCCGAGTCTCCGGGCAGCGTCCGCAACGCCGGCCCGGCGCGGCCCGGGCAACACAACGACGACGTCTACATCGGATTGCTCGGCAAGACCGCCGACGAGCTCGAAGAGTTAAGGGCCGAGGAGGTGCTATGACCCAGCACGTCGAGATTCGCGAGGTGTCGTTGCGCGATGGGTTGCAGATTGAAAAGCCAATCCCGTTGTCGGCCAAGCTGGAGCTGCTGGCCGCCGTCGCCGCCACCGGGGTGCGCGAGGTGGAGGCCACCGCGTTCGTTTCCCCGTCAAAGGTGCCGTCGATGGCCGACGCCGCCGAGATTGCCGCCCACCTGCGGGATTACCCCGACATCGAGTTCTCCGCGCTGGTGGCCAGCCCCAATGGCGCCAAGCGAGCAGTCGCCGCGGGGCTGCGCTCGGTCGAGTACGTGGTGTCGACCAGCGACGCATTCAGCCAGGCCAACGTCGGGCGCAGCAGCGCAGCGGCCACCGAGCAGATCGATGAGATCGTCGCTATCGCCCATGACAGCGACGTCACCGTCGAGGTGATCGTCGCCACGGCGTGGGACTGCCCGTTCGAGGGACCCACGCCGCCGCAGCGAGTCCTCGACATCGCCGCCACAGCGCGCGATCGCGGCGTCGACCGGTTTTCGATTGCCGACACCATCGGCACCACCACCCCGGGCAGGGTGAGTTCGCTGATCGCACAACTGCGTCCGGTGATCGGCGAGCTCCCGCTGGGCGGACATTTCCACAACACCCGCGGCGCCGGTCTGGCCAGCGCCTACGCCGCGGTCAGCTCCGGAGTGACCCGGCTGGACGCATCGGTCGGCGGGCTGGGCGGCTGCCCGTTCGCGCCGGGCGCTACCGGCAACATCGCCACCGAAGATCTCGTTTACCTGCTGAAGGACAGCGACATCGACGTCGACATCGACCTGCAGGCCGCCATCTCCGCAGCCGAGGTCGCGAAATCGGTTGTCGGCCATGACTTACCCAGTGCTCTGCTGCGCGCCGGTGACCGGATACGGCACTGATGCCGGTTGAAGTCCTGACCCCCAAAGGCCGCCAGACCAGAGCGGCCATCGAGCAGGCCGCCCGTAAGCTGTTCGCTGAACGGGGCTTTCACGGCACGACGTTGGCCGACATCACCTCAGCAGCGGGAAAGTCGGCAGCGGTCTTCTACCGGTATTTCGCCGATAAGGAAGACTTACTCGCCGCCCTGGCACAGTCGTTCTTGCACGACATCGTCACACCGTCCGGGTTGAGCGTCGACCTGCCGGAATCTCCCAACGACGATGCGTTCTTCACCGCCGTCGTCACCGGCTACTGGAACATGTTCAAGCAGAACATCGGCATCATGATCGCCGTGGCACAGCTGGCGGCCACCCAACCGCGGTTCGCCGTCGTCCAGAACGAGTTCCGGCGGTTCGGTATGGACATCGTGACCGCCTCGGTGCTGCGCGCTCAAGAGCACGGCTATGCGGCAGATCTCAATCCCGAACACATCGCCGCCGCCATCGCCTTAATGTTCGAGAACTTCACCACTGTGTTTGTCGGCCCATCCGTGCTCGGTGTCGAGATCAGCGACGAGGACGCCATCGCGACCTTGTCGACGGTGTGGAAGAAAACCCTGTACGGCGTCTGAGGAGGAAATAGTGGATTTCACTTTGCCAGAACACCTTCCGGGGCTACTCGCCGACATGGATGCATTCATCGAGCGCGAGATCGCCCCGCTTCAGGCCGAGAACATGCAGTACTTCGACCAGCGTCGGGAGCATGCCCGCACCGATTGGGACAACGACGGTATCCCGACCCGGGAGTGGGAGGATCTGCTTTCCGAGATGCGCCGACGGGCCGACAAAGCCGGCTGGCTGCGCTACGGGCTGCCGGCGTCGCTGGGCGGCCGAGACGGTACCAATATCGACATGGCCGTGATCCGAGAGCATCTGGCGCACAAGGGTCTTGGCCTCCACAACGACTTGCAGAACGAATCATCGATCGTGGGCAACTTTCCGCAAGTGATCATGATGGAGCGCTTCGGCACCGATGCACAACGCGCCGCCTGGTCGGAGGCGTTGATCACCGGCGAACGGTCAATGGCCTTCGGACTCACCGAACCGCAGCACGGCTCGGATGCGACCTGGCTGGAATCGCACGCTGTACAGGACGGCTCCAAAGAGGGGGCCTGGGTGATCAACGGTTCCAAGCGATTCAACACCGGTGTCCATCGCGCCACGCATGACTTGATCTTCGCCCGCACATCCGGCGAGCCGGGACAGGCCCGGGGCATCACCGCGTTCCTGGTGCCCACCGATGCGCCCGGATTCACCGTTCCCTACTACTGGTGGACGTTCAACATGCCCACCGACCATGGCGAAGTCGAGCTCAATGACGTCCGGGTGCCCGCCGACGCGGTGCTCGGCGAAGTGGATCACGGACTGGAGGTTGCGCAAACATTCCTGCACGAGAACCGGATTCGGCAAGCGGCCAGCAGCCTGGGCGCCGCGCAATACTGTATTGACCGTGCTGCCGAATATGCCGGCAGCCGCACGGTGTTCGGCAAGCCGCTGGCGGTCAACCAGGCTGTGCAGTGGCCGTTGGCCGAGCTGCAGACCGAAGCGCAGATGGTGCGGCTGCTGGTGCAGTACGCGGCCTGGCACTTGGACCGCAACCACCACATGGAGGTGTCCGACAAGGTGTCGATGGCCAACTATCGCGCCAACCGACTGGTCTGCGACGCCGGCGACCGTGCCATGCAGATCTTCGGCGGCCTCGGTTACAGCCGGCACGAGCCGTTCGAGCACATCTACCGCCATCACCGCCGCTACCGCATCACCGAAGGCGCAGAGGAGATCCAGATCCGACGGGTAGCACAGCGACTGTTCAAATTCGGCCAGAAGTGACCCTGCCGGACAGCTTGGCCGCGGTGCTGCGCCCGATACTCCGCGGCGACATCGCGATCGACAACCTGCGCGCGTTAACGGGGGGTGCGAGCCGCACCACGTGGGCGTTCGATGCCGTCACGCCCGACGAACGGCGGTCGCTGATCCTGCGCATCGGCCCGCCGGACGACGTGCACGCCGGAATGGAACTGGAAGCCCGCGCCCAGGCCGCCGCCGCGGCCGCCGGCGCGCCGGTACCGCACATCTTGATTGCCGACGATTCGCCTGCCGCACTGGGCAATCCGTTTTTGATCTGCGACGAGATCAAAGGTGAGACCATCGTTCGGCGCATTGACCGCCAACTCGACACGACCGGCCGGTCACAGTTGCTGAGCCAGTGCGCGCAGGCGCTGGCCGCCATCCACCGGGCCGATATCGGCGCAGTCAACGACCCGCAGCTTTCCGCCCAGGATCAACTCGCCGAATGGCGCGAGCGACTGGATGCCATGGGCGACACCACCGCCACGTTCGAGTGGGCTTTTCGGTGGCTTGACGCCCGCCGGCCGGCGCCGTCACCGTCGCGCCTGGTGCACGGCGACTACCGGATGGGCAACCTCATCATCGACGGATCCGAGCTCGCGGCCGTGCTGGACTGGGAGCTGGTGCACATCGGTGAGGTCTACGAAGACCTGGCCTGGTTTTGCATCCGGGCCTGGCGGTTCGGTGCGCCCGCCGACCGCGCGGCCGGCGGCCTGGGCAGCATCGAGGATTTTCTGCACGCCTACGAACAGGCCAGTGGGACCACCGTCGATCGGGTGGCGTTTCACTGGTGGTTGGTGCTGGCCACGCTGCGCTGGGGTGTCATCTGCCGCCACCAGGCGGAGCGCCACCTGAGCGGACAGACCCGCTCGGTCGAGCTGGCGGCCATCGGCCGCCGAGTCTGCGAGACCGAATGGGACCTGCTCAACTTGCTCAACTTGCCCGACAAGTCCGCACAGGACACGGGTTGACCATAGGATTCCGCTGTGGCCACTCCTGATGAGGCAATCGAAGCAATCCGCGAAACCGGTGGGGCACAACCCGGCCAACGGGCTTTGCACGCCAAGGGCAAGCTGTACCGCGGCACCTTCACCGCCACCGCCGAGGCCGCCCAACTCTCCCGCGCCGCACACCTCAACGGCACAGCTGTGCCCGCGCTGATCCGGTTTTCCAGCGGCTCCGGTAATCCGGCGCAGCCAGACAATGCCCCGGGGGTGCGTGGGATGGCGGTGAAGTTCACGCTGCCGGACGGGTCGACCACCGACGTCTCCACGCAGACAGCGAAGCTGTTTCCGGCGAGCACACCCGACGGCTTCATCTCGCTGCTGCGCGCGATGCGCCCAGGCGCCACCGCTCCGCTGCGTCTCGTCAAATACATCGCGACCCACCCGCGTTTCCTGGCCGCGTTGCCGGTAGTGCGCGAAGCGAACAAGGTGCCGGCCAGCTATGCCACCGTCGCGTACCACGGCTTGCATGCCTTCCGCTGGGTGGCCGCCGACGGCAGCGCGCGATTCGTTCGCTACCACTTGCTTCCGAACGCGGGCGAAGAGTTTCTGGCGCCGGGGGTCGCGGCCGAGAAGGACGCGAACTTTTTGACCGACGAACTCGAAGAGCGCCTGGCGGTGGAACCGGTCCGGTTCGCCTTCCGAGTCCAGATCGCGGCGGAGAGCGATTCGACCGTCGATCCATCCAAACCATGGCACAGCACCCAAACCGTCACCGTCGGCACCCTCGCCGTCACCGGCGTCGACACCGAACGGGAACACGGCGGTGACATTGTGGTATTCGACCCCATGCGGGTCACCGACGGCATCGAGCCCTCGGATGATCCGGTGCTGCGGTTCCGTACGCTCGCCTACTCGGCGTCGGTGAAACTGCGCACGGGCGTGGACCGCGGTCCGGAAGCGCCCGCGACCTGATGACGTCCGCACACGGTCGTCCCACCACGGCCGAACTCATCGCCGCGGTGGCCGAATTCCTGGAAACGGATGTCCGGGCGTCAACCACAGGCCAGGTCAATTTCCATGCCCGGGTTGCGGCCAACGTGTTGCGCATCGTTGAGCGTGAATTGCTCGTCGGCTCTGCCGACGATGTCGCCGATGCCTTGGCCGACGTGGGCTTTGACGACGAAGCCCGGCTGGCCGCTGCTATTCGCAGTGGGGCGCTGGACGGGCGTAGTGAGCGGGTGCAATCGGCGCTGCGCACGTTGGTGCGTCACCGTCTTTCCGTTGCGCACCCCGGTTACGATCGCGAGAACCAAGCGTAGTTCTAGTTGTCGCGAAAAGCGCTCTTCCGCAACGCATAAACAGGCGCCGCTCAGCGGCGACACCTATCGCCTGAACGGTCGCCGCCGTATGAGCACACCGGCGAGTACGGTCATGCCATGCCAGTAGCCGACGCCGCCGCCATCAGCGAGGTCGCCGATCACCTGTTCGCCGCGATCGAGCGGAGCGACGAGGCTGCACTGCGCGAGCTCTTCGCCGACGACATCGCGGTGCGGCGGGCGGGCGCCCGCCGCGACGACGACAAAGTGCGGGCGCTGAAGGTGCTGCACTGGTTCATCGACGTCACCACGCAGCGCCGCTACGAGATCCTCGACCGCCAACTGTTCCCCGGCGGTTTCGTCCAGCAGCACATCCTGCACGCCGCCGGCCGCAACGGTGGATCGATCGCCCTGCGAGTGTGCATCGTGATCAAGTTGGGGTTCTCGCCTAGTTCTCAAGCCCTGATCAGCCGTATCGACGAGTATTTCGACCCAGCCGAAATCGCCCCGCTGATGAGCTAGCCGACAACGGAGGAGCCGATGACCACCCTGGAAACCCTGCTAAGCGACCCTGATACCGCAGGAGTGTGGAACCTCGTTTCCGACAAATCCACGACCGGCTTCAAGATCGGGAACATGTGGGGTCTGCTCAGTGTCAAAGGCCGATTCGCCGACGTCAGCGGGGACGGCCAGGTCACCGGCAAGGGCGCCATCTTCGGCCGCCTCGACATCCAGGTGGCGTCGTTGCGTACCGGCATCCGTAAACGCGACGAGCACCTGCGGTCGGCCGATTTCTTCGACGCCGATCGCTTCCCGGAGATCGGCGTCGTGGTTACCGCCCTGGAGCCGACCTCCGGTAACGCTGCCGATCTGCGGGCCACCTTCACTATCAAGGGCATCACCGCCCAGGTGCCGCTGCCGGTCCAGATCCTCCTGCTCGATGACGGGTCGGTGCGGGTCTCGGCGAAAACCGAGGTCGACCGAGCCCAGTTCGACCTGGGCTGGAATCGGCTGGGCATGGTCGGCGAGCGGGCGACCGTGTTCGCCGACGCGTACTTCGTCCGAGCGCCACGGTAACCAACGCCGGGCAGTAGCTCGATTACCCGACTCCTCCTCGGGCCGCCATGCGGCCCGCATCGTCGCCGGGCAGTACGATCTGGACCGTGTCTGCCACCAGCCCTTTGCGAGTCCTCGTGTACAGCGACAACGCCAAGACCCGCCAGGACGTCATGCTGGCGTTGGGCAAACGCGTGCATCCGAATCTGCCCGAACTGAGTTACGTCGAAGTCGCCACCGGACCCGTCGTTATCCAGCAGGTGGACGCCGGCGGCATCGACCTGGCGATCCTCGACGGCGAGGCGACCCCCGAAGGGGGCATGGGGATCGCCAAACAGCTCAAAGACGAAATCGACCAGGGACCGCCGATCGTGGTGCTGACCGGACGCCGCGACGACGCGTGGCTGGCCAACTGGTCGCGCGCTGAGGCATCGGTCCCACAGCCGATCGACCCGATCCGGCTCAGCCGGACAGTGCTCGAGTTGCTGCGCCCTGCGGTGCACTAGCCGATCGCCGAACCCGGAGCGCAAGCACGCACGGGTCGCTCAGCGCAGCCGGCCGGCGCCGAGAGCCAACCCCGCAATCAGATCAAATACATTGCTGCTCAACGCTGCTCGCCAATCAGCGGTTGCCGGCTAACCGTTGCTTCCGCCGACCGGCCGACCACCCACTCGGCTGTGGTTGAGGTCACATCTAGCCTGCTGAGCGCGGGGCTACACAGGGTCGCTAGGCTGTGGTTGCGCTCACAGTCAGTCAGGCAAAAGACAAATAGTTAGGCAGCGTCGACGCGGCATGAATCTGTACCTACCCATCCTCGTGCTTGGGGGGATCGCCGCTGCTTTCGCCCTCGGCTCGGTCGCGATCGCGCTGATCACCGGCCCGTCGCGTTACAACCGCGCGAAGCTCGAGGCATACGAATGCGGGATCGAGCCCAGCGACCAACCGGCCAACGCGCCGCACGCGGGCAGCGGGCAGCGATTCCCGGTGAAGTACTACCTGACTGCGATGCTGTTCATCGTCTTCGACATCGAGATCGTGTTCCTGTACCCGTGGGCGGTCAGCTACGGCAAGCTGGGGGTATTCGCGCTGGTCGAGATGGTGGTGTTCGTGCTCACCGTCTTCGTGGCCTACGCGTATGTGTGGCGCCGCGGCGGCTTGACTTGGGATTGAGGTAAATCGTGGGCCTTGAGGAGAAACTGCCAAGTGGTTTCTTGCTGACGACCGTCGAACAACTAGCGGGATACTTTCGCAAGAACTCGTTGTGGCCGGCGACGTTTGGATTGGCCTGCTGCGCGATCGAGATGATGGCCACCGCCGGCCCGCGATTCGATATCGCACGCTTTGGCATGGAGAGGTTTTCGGCCACGCCACGACAGGCCGATCTGATGATCGTGGCCGGCCGTGTCAGCCAGAAGATGGCGCCGGTGCTGCGTCAGATCTACGACCAGATGGCCGAACCCAAATGGGTGCTGGCCATGGGCGTATGCGCGTCCTCGGGCGGGATGTTCAACAACTACGCGATCGTCCAGGGCGTCGACCATGTCGTGCCGGTGGACATCTACCTGCCCGGCTGCCCGCCCCGACCGGAGATGCTCCTGTACGCAATCCTCAAGCTGCACGACAAGATTCAGGAGATGCCGCTCGGCGTCAACCGCGAGCACGCTATCGCCGAGGCCGAACAGGCGGCACTTGCCGCCCGGCCGACCATCGAGATGCATGGGCTGCTGCGATGAGTTCGCCAGAACACGACCCCAAGCGGGCAGCCGCTGAGGTCGGCGGAACGCCGGTTGGCACCGACACCTCCGACGCCGAGGTGATCGGCGTCCGCCACGGCATGTTCGGCGTCCACGGCAGTGGTGACACGTCGGGCTACGGACGACTGGTACGCCAGGTCACGATCGACGAAGGCAGTCCGCGCCCCTACGGCGGCTACTTCGACGAGGTGGTCGACCGGCTGGCCGAAGCGTTGAAAGCCGACGACGACGTCGAATTCGCCGACGCCATCGAGAAAGTCGTCGTCTATCGTGACGAGCTGACACTGCACGTGCGTCGCGAGCTCTTGCCGCGGGTCGCTCGCCGGCTCCGCGATGACCCGCAGCTGCGCTTTGAGCTGTGCCTGGGTGTCAATGGCGTGCACTATCCCGACGAAAGCGGACGAGAGTTGCATGCGGTGTACCCGCTGAACTCGATCACGCATAGGCGTCGTGTTCGATTGGAAGTGGCCGCGCCGGACGGTGATCCGCACATCCCCTCGTTGTTCTCGATCTACCCGACCAACGACTGGCACGAGCGCGAGACCTACGACTTCTTCGGCATCATCTTCGACGGGCACCCGTCGCTGACCCGCATCGAGATGCCCGACGACTGGGAGGGACATCCGCAGCGCAAGGACTATCCGCTCGGTGGCGTGCCGGTGGAGTACAAGGGCGCCGAGATTCCCCCGCCCGACCAGCGGAGGTCCTACAACTGATGAGCGACACCACCATGAACGCGGCGCACGGCGATGGCTCGGACACCTTGATCGCTCTCACCGGCCAGGATTGGAACCAGATCGTCGAGGCCGCCCGCAAAGGCGAACCCGGCGAACGGATCGTCGTCAACATGGGACCGCAACACCCGTCCACCCACGGCGTGCTGCGACTGATCCTGGAGATCGAGGGCGAAACCGTCACCGACGCCCGCTGCGGAATCGGCTACCTGCACACCGGAATCGAGAAAAACCTCGAGTACCGGTACTGGACGCAGGGCGTGACGTTCGTAACCCGAATGGATTACCTGTCACCGTTTTTCAACGAAACCGCCTACTGCCTCGGTGTGGAGAAGCTGCTCGGCATCACCGATCAGATCCCCGAACGCGTCAACATCATCCGGGTGATGATGATGGAGCTCAACCGGATCTCCTCGCACCTGGTCGCTTTGGCGACCGGCGGTATGGAACTGGGCGCGATGACACCGATGTTCACCGGCTTCAAAGGGCGCGAGATCGTCCTCACGCTGTTCGAGTCGATCACCGGGCTGCGCATGAACAGTGCCTACATCCGGCCCGGGGGCGTCGCGCAAGATCTGCCGCCCGACGCGAAGACCGAGATCGCCGAAGCCCTCAAGCCGTTGAAGGTCGCGATACAAGAGATGGACGACCTGCTCAGCGAGAGCGCCATCTGGAAAGCGCGCACCACGGACGTCGGCTACCTGGACCTGACCGGCTGCATGGCACTGGGAGTGACCGGGCCGTGTCTACGAGCCACCGGGCTGCCGTACGACCTGCGCCGTACCGAACCCTACTGCGGATACGAGAACTACGAGTTCGACGTGATCACGGACGACGGTTGTGATGCCTACGGCCGCTACATCATTCGCGTCAAGGAGATGTGGGAGTCCTTGAAGATCATCGAACAGTGCCTGGACAAGCTGCGGCCCGGGCCGACGATGGTAGAGGACCGCAAGATCGCCTGGCCGGCCGATCTGAAAGTCGGCCCCGACGGACTGGGCAACTCGCCCGAGCACATCGAGAAGATCATGAGCGGCTCGATGGAGGCGTTGATCCACCACTTCAAGCTGGTCACCGAGGGCATCCGGGTCCCGGCCGGACAGGTCTACGTCGCCGTCGAATCGCCCCGTGGCGAGTTGGGTGTGCACATGGTCAGCGATGGCGGCACCCGTCCGTACCGAGTGCATTACCGGGACCCGTCCTTCACCAACCTCCAGGCCCTGGCCGCAATGTGTGAGGGCGGCATGGTCGCCGACGTGATCAGCGCGGTGGCCAGTATCGACCCGGTCATGGGCGGGGTGGACCGATGACTGCACCCCAGACTCCCGGCGTCGGCAGCAACGGCGAGCGGGTGTTCATCCGGCTTGGCCCCCCACCCGAAGAACCCGGTCAGTTCGTCACCGAAGGCGCACCCGCGTCATATCCGTCCGATGTGCAGGCACGGTTGGAGGTCGACGCCAAAGAGATCATCGACCGCTACCCCAATCCCCGCTCGGCGCTGCTGCCGCTGCTGCACCTGGTGCAGGCGCAAGACGGCTACGTGACACCGGCCGGTGTGGAGTTCTGCAGCGAACAGCTCGGATTGACTGGAGCTGAAGTTGCCGCTGTCGCAAGCTTTTACACCATGTATCGCCGGGGACCCACCGGCGAATACCTGGTCGGAGTCTGCACGAACACGCTGTGCGCCGTGATGGGCGGCGATGCGATCTTCGAATCGCTCAAAGAGCATCTCGGCATCGGCAACGACGAGACCACGTCGGACGGATCGGTCACCCTGCAACACATCGAGTGCAACGCCGCGTGCGACTTCGCGCCGGTGGTGATGGTCAACTGGGAGTTTTTCGACAATCAGACCACCGAGTCGGCGCGCAAGCTCGTCGACGGGCTGCGCGCCGGTAAGCCTCCCGCTCCCTCGCGTGGTGCGCCGTTGTGCAAATTCAAGGAGACCGAGCGGATCCTCGCCGGTTTCCCCGACCTGCGGCCGGACGAGGGCCAGGGCGGGGCCGGCGCGGCCACGCTGGCCGGGTTGCACGTTGCCAAGGAACGCAATATGACAGCACCGTCACCCGACAATGGGGAAGGTCAGTAATGGGGTCACCAACGCCGCTGGCTCCGGTGCTGAGCCGCTTCTGGGACGACCCCGAGTCGTGGACCCTCGAGACCTACCGCCGCAACGACGGTTACCAGGCGCTGCACAAAGCCCTGAAGATGCCGCCGGACGATGTGATCACCGCCGTCAAGGACTCCGGGCTGCGCGGCCGCGGCGGCGCGGGTTTCGCGACCGGAACCAAGTGGTCGTTCATCCCGCAGGGCGATAGCGGCCCGGCCGCCAAGCCGCACTACCTGGTGGTCAACGCCGACGAGTCGGAACCTGGTACGTGCAAAGACATTCCGCTGATGCTGGCCACGCCGCACTTCCTGGTCGAAGGGGTGATCATCGCGTCGTACGCGATCCGGGCCAGCCACGCCTTCATCTATGTCCGCGGTGAAGTGTTGCCGGTGCTGCGACGGCTGCAGAACGCGGTGGCCGAGGCCTATGCCGCCGGCTTCCTCGGCAAAGACATCGCCGGGTCCGGCTACGACCTGGAGCTGGTGGTGCACGCCGGAGCCGGCGCTTACATCTGTGGCGAGGAAACGGCGCTGCTCGACTCGTTGGAAGGCCGTCGCGGCCAGCCGCGGCTACGTCCGCCGTTCCCCGCGGTCGCCGGCCTCTACGGCTGCCCGACGGTGATCAACAACGTCGAGACCATCGCCAGCGTTCCGCCCATCATCCTCAACGGCGTCGACTGGTTCCGGTCGATGGGCAGCGAGAAATCGCCTGGCTTCACGCTGTATTCGCTGTCCGGGCATGTGACCCGGCCGGGCCAGTACGAAGCACCACTGGGCATCACGTTGCGCGAACTGCTCGACTACGCCGGTGGGGTGCGGGCCGGCCACCAGCTGAAGTTCTGGACGCCCGGTGGGTCGTCGACACCGCTTCTCACCGACGAGCACCTCGACGTGCCACTGGACTACGAGGGCGTCGGGGCAGCCGGGTCGATGCTGGGCACCAAGGCGCTGGAGATTTTCGACGAGACCACTTGCGTGGTGCGCGCGGTGGGCCGGTGGATCGACTTCTACAAGCACGAGTCATGCGGCAAGTGCACGCCGTGTCGCGAGGGGACGTTCTGGCTGAGTCAGATCTACCATCGCCTCGAAGCCGGTCACGGCACTGCCGAAGACTTGGACAAGCTGCTGGACATCTCCGACGCGATTCTCGGTAAGTCGTTCTGCGCGTTGGGCGACGGCGCGGCGAGTCCGGTCGCCTCGTCGATCCAATTCTTCCGCGACGAATACGTCGCGCACATCGAGGGCGGCGGCTGTCCGTTCGACCCCAAGCTGTCCATGCTCGCGCCGAACGGAGCCTCATGACACGCGCCAGTGACGATGCAGAGCGAAGCGATGAGGAGGAACGGCGCCCATGACTCAGGTGGCGGACACCGGAGAGAAGGTTACCGAGCCCGAGCTGGTGACGTTGACCATCGACGGCACCGAAATCAGCGTTCCCAAAGGCACTTTGGTGATCCGGGCCGCTGAGTTGATCGGCGTGCAGATTCCACGCTTCTGCGACCACCCGCTGCTGGACCCGGTCGGCGCCTGCCGCCAATGCATAGTGGAGATCGAAGGCCAGCGGAAACCGATGGCGTCGTGCACCATTCCGGTCGCCGACGACATGGTGGTGCGCACGCAGTTCAGCTCCGAGGTGGCCGACAAGGCACAGCACGGGGTGATGGAGCTGTTGCTGATCAACCACCCGCTGGACTGCCCGATGTGCGACAAAGGCGGCGAGTGCCCGCTGCAGAACCAGGCAATGTCCAACGGCCGCCCCGATTCCCGGTTCCACGACGTCAAGCGCACGTTCACCAAGCCGATCAACATCTCGTCGCAGGTGCTGCTGGACCGCGAGCGCTGCATCCTGTGCGCGCGCTGCACCCGCTTTTCCGATCAGATCGCCGGCGACCCGTTCATCGAGATGCTCGAGCGCGGCGCACTGCAACAGGTCGGTATCTACGCCAACGAACCGTTCGAGTCGTACTTCTCCGGCAACACCGTGCAGATCTGCCCGGTCGGGGCGCTGACCGGCACCGCTTACCGCTTCCGAGCCCGTCCGTTCGACCTCGTCTCCAGCCCGAGCGTGTGTGAGCACTGCGCGTCGGGATGTGCACAGCGCACCGACCACCGCCGCGGCAAGGTGTTGCGCCGGTTGGCCGGCGACGAGCCTGAGGTCAACGAGGAGTGGAACTGCGACAAGGGTCGGTGGGCCTTCACCTATGCCACCCAGGGCGACCGGATCACCACTCCCCTGGTCCGCGACGGCAGTGATCCCAGCGGCCCTTTGGTCCCTGCGTCGTGGCCGCACGCGGTGGCCGCAGCGATCGAGGGACTCACCACAGCGCCCGGCGGTGCCGGTGTGCTGCCGGGCGGGCGACTGACCGTCGAAGATGCATACGCCTACTCCAAATTCTCCCGGATTGTGCTGGGCACCAACGACATCGACTTCCGCGCCCGTCCGCACTCGAGCGAGGAGACGCAGTTCCTAGCGGCCCGAGTTGCGGGCAAACTGATCACGACGAGCTACTCCGATCTGGAGTCAGCGCCGGTGGTCTTGCTCGCCGGCTTCGAACCGGAGGAAGAGTCGCCGATCGTTTACCTGCGGCTGCGCAAAGCCGCACGCAAGCACGGGCTGGCGGTACATGCGGTTGCGCCGTTCGCCAGCAGCGGATTACAGAAAATGCACGGCACACTGATCCAGACCGCACCCGGCGCGGAGGCCACGGCGCTGGACGGTCTGGCCACCGGTGATCTCGGCGCGCTGCTTTCAAAGCCAGGAGCCGTCATTATCGTCGGCGAACGACTGGCCGGCGTGCCCGGCGGACTGTCCGCCGCGGCCCGGCTCGCCGACAGCACCGGCGCACAACTGGCGTGGGTGCCTCGCCGCGCCGGCGAACGCGGCGCGCTCGAGGCCGGCGCACTGCCCGGGTTGCTGCCCGGTGGCCGCCCACTCAGCGACGAAACTGCCCGGGCCCAGGTGGCCCAGGCCTGGCACGTCTCCGAATTGCCTGCTGCCGAAGGCCGTGACGCCGACGGAATCCTGGCTGCGGCCACCGACGGCACACTGGGCGCTCTGCTGGTCGGCGGCATCGAACCGGACGACTTCGCCGATCCCGCCGCCGTACTGGCCGCGCTGGACGCCGCGGGCTTTGTGGTCAGCCTGGAGTTGCGGCACAGCGCGGTGACCGAACGTGCCGATGTGGTGTTCCCGATCGCGCCGGCGGCGGAGAAGGCAGGGACCTACGTCAACTGGGAGGGCCGCCAGCGCAGCTTCTCGAGTGCGCTGCCGCCCGCCGCCACACCGGACCTGCGCGTGCTGGACACCCTGGCCGACGAGATGGGCATCGACCTCGGCTTCCCCACGGTGGCCACCGCGCTTGCCGAACTGACTGCGATGGGCACCTGGGACGGCGCGCCCGGTCCGACGCCGAGCGTCACCTCAGCCGCCCCGCCCACACCGGGAGCCGGTGAGGCCGTGCTGGCGGGCTGGCGGATGCTGCTCGACGACGGGCGGCTGCAGGACGGCGAGCCACACCTGGCCGGCACCGCGCGCAGGCCGGTGGTGCGGTTGTCGGAGGAGACCGCCAACGCGATCGGCGCCGCCGACGGCGACAACGTCACCGTCAGCACCGCGCGCGGCGAGATCACGCTGCCGTTGACGGTCACCGAAATGGCCGATCACGTGGTGTGGCTGCCGCTGAACTCACCGGGCTCGGCGGTGCACCGGCAGCTGGGCGTCACGCCGGGCGCCGTGGTGAAGATCCGCGCGTACGACGATGCAGTGGGGGCACCCCCAGCCGCGCGGCGGCGAGGCGGACGAAGCGATGCTGAGGAGCCGCGCACATGATCGGGGTGCAGAAATGATTCCCGGCTTCGGGCACGACACCTGGTGGCTGATCCTGGCCAAAGCGCTTCTCGTCTTCGTGTTCCTGGTGCTGACGGTGCTGATCGCGATCCTTGCCGAACGCAAGATCCTGGGCCGGATGCAGCTGCGCTGGGGACCCAACCGCGTCGGCCCGCGCGGCTATCTGCAAAGCCTGGCCGACGGCATCAAGCTGGCGCTGAAGGAGCCGATCATCCCGTTCGGCGTCGAGAAGCCGATCTTCCTGCTGGCGCCGGCCATCTCGACGATTCCCGCCATCACAGCCTTCGCGTTCATCCCGTTCGGACCGCAGGTTTCGGTGTTCGGCCACTGGACTCCGCTGCAAGTGACCGACCTGCCGGTGGCGGTGCTGTTCATCCTGGCGCTGTCATCGATCGGGGTCTACGGCATCGTGCTGGCGGGGTGGTCGTCGGGCTCGACCTATCCGCTGCTGGGCGGCGTGCGCTCGACCGCGCAGGTGATCTCCTACGAGGTCGCGATGGGCCTGTCGTTCGCCACCGTGTTCCTGTTCGCCGGAACGATGTCCACGTCGCAGATCGTGTCGGCCCAAGACCGGGTCTGGTACGTCTTCCTGCTGCTGCCGTCGTTCACGACCTACCTGGTGTCCATGGTCGGCGAGACCAACCGGGCGCCGTTCGACCTGCCCGAAGCCGAGGGCGAACTGGTTGCCGGTTTCCACACCGAATACTCGTCGCTGAGCTTCGCGATGTTCTATCTCGCCGAGTACATCAACATGACCACGGTGTCGGCGTTGGCCGCCACGCTGTTCCTCGGCGGCTGGCACGCACCCTGGCCGCTGAACATGTGGGCCGGCGCCAACAGCGGCTGGTGGCCGGTGCTGTGGTTCACCGCCAAGGTGTGGCTATTCCTCTTCACCTACTTCTGGCTGCGGGCCACGCTGCCGCGGCTGCGCTACGACCAGTTCATGGCGCTGGGGTGGAAGCTTCTCATTCCGGTGTCGCTGGTCTGGGCGCTGATCGCCGCGGCGATCCGTACCCTGCGGGACCAGGGCTACCCGCACTGGACGCCGCTGCTTGTCGTCGCCAGCATCGTCGTCACCCTCGTGCTGCTCTATTTGTTGCAAAGACCGTTCGGCGACAGGCAAATCCGCAAGAGGCGGCGCCACGAAGAGCCGGTGGGGGCAGGGTCCTTAGCGTCCTTGGCGCCGGCGTTCCCCACGCCGCCGCTGCCCGGCCACTCACCGGCGCCGGCGACCAAGGAGGCTGCACATGGCTAAGTTTCTGAGTTCCATCGCCGGCTTCGGTGTCACGTTCGGCTCGATGTTCAGAAGGCCCGTCACCGAGGAGTATCCGGAGAAGCCGGGACCGGTGAAGCCGCGCTACCACGGTCGCCATCAGCTCAACCGCTACGCCGACGGCCTGGAGAAGTGCATCGGCTGCGAACTGTGCGCGTGGTCCTGTCCCGCGGACGCCATCTACGTCGAAGGCGCCGACAACACCGACGAGGCAAGGTTTTCGCCCGGCGAGCGCTACGGCCGGGTGTATCAGATCAACTACCTGCGCTGCATCGGCTGCGGGCTCTGCGTCGAAGCCTGCCCGACCCGCGCGTTGACGATGACCAACGACTACGAGATGGCCGACGACAACCGCGCCGACTTGATCTACGAAAAGGACCAGCTGCTGGCTCCGTTGCTGGAGGGCATGACCCCGGCGCCCCACCCCAGAGCCGAAGGGGCGACGGACGCCGACTACTACCGGGGCAACGTAACATCAGAAGGCTTGCGCGACAAACAGAATTCGGAAGCGGCGCAGTGATCACCCTGCTAGCGGCCGACACGCTCGCCCGCACCTCCACCGGTGAGGCGGTCACGTTCTATCTGTTGGGCACGCTCGCGTTGATCGGTGCGGTGGGCGTCGTGTTGGCCGCGAACGCCGTCTACTCTGCGATGTTCCTGGCGATGACGATGATCATCCTGGCGGTGTTCTACATGATCGAAGACGCGCTGTTCCTCGGCGTGGTCCAGATCGTGGTCTACACCGGCGCAGTGATGATGCTGTTCTTGTTCGTGCTGATGCTGATCGGGGTGGACTCCGCGGAGTCACTGGTCGAGACGCTGCGCGGACAACGGGTCGCCGCGGTGGCGGCCGGGCTGGGATTCGGCATCGTGCTTATCGCCGGCATCGGCAGCGTGACGACCGGCGGTTTCACCGGATTGACGCAGGCCAATGCCGGCGGCAACGTCCAAGGTTTGGCGGCGTTGATCTTCTCCCGCTACCTGTGGGCGTTCGAGCTGACCAGCGCGCTGCTGATCACCGCGGCCATCGGCGCGATGATTCTGGCGCACCGAGAACGCTTCGAGCGCCGCAAGACCCAGCGCGAATTGTCGATCGAGCGGTTCCGCCCGGGCGGCCACCCGACCCCGCTGCCGAGTCCGGGTGTCTACGCCCGGCACAACGCAGTCGACATGGCCGCGCGTCTTCCCGACGGCTCGTACTCCCGGTTGTCGGTGCCCCAGGTATTGGAACAGCGGACAGCCGACGAGCTGGAAGTACACGCTCGCGGTTCCAATGGTTCCACGAACGGTGCGTCATGAATCCGCAGAACTACATCTACCTGTCCGTGCTGCTGTTCACCATCGGCGCGGCCGGTGTCCTGTTGCGCCGCAATGCCATCGTGATGTTCATGTGCGTCGAGCTGATGCTCAACGCGGTCAACCTCGCGTTCGTCACGTTCGCCAGGATGCATGGCCGGCTCGACGGTCAGATGGTGGCGTTTTTCACCATGGTCGTCGCCGCCTGCGAGGTCGTGATCGGCCTGGCCATCATCATGACGATTTTCCGTGCCCGTAAGTCGGCCTCGGTCGACGACGCGAACCTGCTTAAAGGGTAGGACCGTTGATTAACATCGCAAACTTCACCTGGCTGGTCGTTGCTCTTCCCGCGGCCGGCGCCGCGATACTGCTGCTCGGCGGCAGACGCACCGACCCGTGGGGGCACCTGCTCGGCTGCGCTACCGCGTTGGCCTCGTTCGGAGTCGGCATGACGCTGCTCCTCGACATGCTCGGCCGGCACGGCGACGCCCGGACCATCAGCCAGAACCTGTTCAGCTGGGTCCCGGTCGGCAACCTGCACGTCGACTTCGGTTTGCAAATCGACCAGTTGTCGATCTGCTTCGTGCTGCTGATCACCGGAGTCGGTTCGCTGATCCACATCTACTCGGTCGGCTACATGGCGCACGACCCAGACCGCCGAAGGTTTTTCGCTTACCTCAACCTCTTCCTCGCGGCAATGCTGCTGCTGGTGGTCGCCGACAACTACCTCGTCCTGTACACGGGTTGGGAAGGTGTGGGCCTAGCGTCCTACCTGCTGATCGGTTTCTGGTATCAGAAGCCGACCGCGGCCACCGCGGCCAAGAAGGCGTTCGTGATGAACCGGGTCGGGGACGCCGGGCTGGCGCTGGCGATCTTCGTCATCTTCGCCAACTTCGGCACGCTGTCCTACGCGCAAGTTTTCGGCCAAGCCCCCGGCGCGGACCGCGCTGCGCTGACGGCGATCGGGTTGCTGCTGCTGTCGGGCGCCTGTGCCAAATCCGCCCAGGTTCCGCTGCAGGCCTGGTTGGGTGACGCGATGGAAGGTCCTACCCCGGTGTCCGCGCTGATCCACGCCGCCACCATGGTGACCGCCGGTGTGTATCTGATCGTGCGATCCAACCCGCTCTACAGCCTGTCTCCGGATGCCCGACTCGGCGTCATCATCGTCGGCACCGTGACACTGCTCTTCGGGGCGATCATCGGCTGCGCCAAGGACGACATCAAGCGCGCGCTCGCGGCGTCCACGATGAGTCAGATCGGCTACATGGTGCTGGCCGCGGGACTGGGCCCGGCAGGCTATGTGTTCGGGATCATGCACCTGCTCACCCACGGCTTCTTCAAAGCCGGGCTGTTCCTCGGCTCCGGCGCGGTGATCCACGCGATGGACGACGAACAGGACATGCGCCGCTACGGCGGCCTGCGTGCCGCGCTGCCGATCACCTTCGTGACCTTCGGGCTGGGCTATCTCGCGATCATCGGAGTGCCGCCGTTCGCCGGTTACTTCTCCAAGGACGCCATCATCGAAGCCGCGCTGGGCGAAGGTGGCATCCGCGGTTACCTGTTGGGCGGGGCCGCGCTGCTGGGCGCCGGCATCACCGCGTTCTACATGACGCGGGTGATGCTGATGACGTTCTTCGGTGAAAAGCGTTGGGCCGCAGACGCGCATCCGCATGAGGCGCCCGCGGTGATGACCTGGCCGATGATCCTGCTGGCCGTCGGCTCGGTGTTCTCCGGTGGCCTGCTCGCGGTCGGCGGCACCCTGCGGCACTGGCTGGAACCGGTGACCACCTTCGAGGAAAGCCCGCACGTGTGGCCGACGTGGGCGTTCACCATCGTCGCGGTCGGCATCGTCGTGGTCGGAATTGGCGTGGCCGTTCTGCTCTAC
>Ga0335075_10003848_pt1 | contig 23560 bp, 27 predicted proteins | sample Lox_Sample_24_FD_206723 | JGI IMG/M metagenome (GOLD analysis project Ga0335075, IMG submission 206723) | Soil microbial communities from Loxahatchee National Wildlife Refuge, Florida, United States - Lox_Sample_2.4 | ecosystem: Environmental > Terrestrial > Soil > Wetlands | place: USA...
GCCGATCAGCCGCACCGCCTGCTTGAACGTATGCTCGATCTTGAAGCGCAGGCCGTAGAGGCGAATGATCTCGATGGCCGCCAGGGACGTATCGGTGCACATCAGCAGGCATGAGCCCCTGGTGGGAGGGGTCACCGCGACGAAGCGCACCAGCCGTCCGGCCGGGCGCCACAGCAGGTCGCGTACCTTATAGTGGATGACCACGTGGCGCTCGCCATAGACGCGACTTTTGGCCTGTTCGAGGCCCTTGGGGTCATCCAGCAGCGACCTGAGCTTGATTTTGCGGCCGTACACCCTGGGCCTGCCCCGCTTGCGCGGGCCGCGTTGCTGATGGGCGGTGTAGGCGACGGCGTTTGATTTCACCCGGGTGACCAGGTGATACCGGTGAAACCGAAGACGGCTTGCCGTCCGGTGAGGGCGCGTTGCTCGCCTGCAGTTTCTGGTTCGTCGACAACCTGGTGCAGCAGGGACGCCTCCGCGAAGCGCATGCGATGTTCGAGCGGAGAGACCGCCTTCAGCGTCCACCGCGCTGGCGCATTGCCGGCGGGGCCGTCAGACGCCGGCGAACCAGTCATAACCCTGGTTCTCCTGAAGGCCGCCTCGCTCAGCGACAGCTGCTTCCCACAGTTGAACATCGACAAAGCCGATACCTCAACAATCGGGCGGAGAATTCACATCGACCAACTCGATGTCGGGAGCGGCAGATGCAGCGTTTCAAGACATCCTGGCAAGCCCAGCGCTTCCTATCGGCCCATGCGTTCATCTATGGACATTTCCGTCCACGACGCCATCGAATGGAGGCAGACCGCTATCGGGCTGCCCGTGCCATCGCATTCAAGGTTTGGAAGCAGGAGACGTGCGGCAAATTGGTGGCATAATCGCATCATGCTTCCTTGTTCTCATTCAAAGGCGACCTTAACCGGTTAAGTTGACAATGCCCGTCAAACGCATGCTGACGCGACATCCTCGTCATGCCCCGAGCTTTTCAGCCAATTCAAGGAAGCTTGCGACGACGATGTCGTGCCGCGGATCCGGCTCCGGATCGGGCGGTCCTTCCGCACCCCATTCGTCGGGCCGGCGCACGAAAGCCGTCCGGTAGCCGCAGGCCTTCGCGGCGTTGAGATCGAAATTATGGCAGGCGACCATGCAACATTCGCGGGGATCGAGCTGGAGAAACCTGGCGCAGGTCTTGTAGGCTTCGGGCAGGACTTTGTATTTGCCGATTGCTTCGCAGGAGATGACGGCATCCCAGGAAAGGCCATTTTGCCTGGCCGTGTCCATGATGATACGGAAGCTCAGCAGCGTGAAAGAAACGCACATAAACTTGCCGCGCAACCGCGCGAGTGAGTTAGGGAAGTCGGGCCAGCATTTCAGGCTATGGATCGTATCCCACCACAATGAGCGGCGCTCTTGCTCGCTGAATAGCCCAAGCCCGTTGTCGGCGAGCACTTGATCGAGCGCGTCGCGATGGGCGTCGTCGAAAGTCATCGTGGCTGGCGCGTGTTCGCCATGGTTCACGATCAGCTTTAGAGAACGATGGCGGAACTCGTTGGCGAGCCTGGCCCAATCGCGTTCGACACCGTGCCGCGCGCCAACCGCTGCAAGCGCCGTCCGCATACCGGTATGCCAGTCAAGAATGGTGCCGCCGGTATCGAAACAAAGCGCCTTGACATTGCTCATGCTCATGATGTTATTGCTCCCTTCGCAAATGCGTCGCATGTGGGTGCCGGTTCCGACGGCGCGCCAGACAGTTCCACGTGATATCTCCTTGGTCGTTCCAACCGGACCGGGTCATCCCGCCGCCGGAATGCGATACAGCCGGCCAGTCGCGTGAAGGTCCTCCACTGTCCACGGCGCGCCCACGCCGCCGATCATCCAGCCGAGGATCACCCACAGGTCCTGGTCAACTACATCATCGTCGAGCGGTTCCAGCGCGTCGACGATCGCGTAGATCTCCAGTCCCGACGGGAACGGCTCGCCGCTCCGCCCGACGAATACCAGCGCATAGGCCATCCCGGATGGTGCGCGGACGAAACCTGGCTCGGACAGCCCCACTCGATCGAGATCGAATGTTCGCACGAAGAAGGCGCGGAATTCGGGATAGTGGCCAAGCCGGTCTTCCGTCAGCACTAGCGCATGACGAGTGCCTTCGGTGACGGGCTTAGCGATGATCGCGACGTCAGCCATCACACGCCTCCCTGCCTGTGGAGAAAGGAGACGATCAGCCGGGCGATCTCGGCACCGGAATCCTCTTGCAGGAAGTGCCGGCCGGTCACGATGTGCGGCCCGTCGGCGTGTGGCATCAGGCGCTTGAAGCGTTCGGCGAAGGTCGCGGCGTCGAACACCTCGTCCTCGCGTCCCCAGATGATCAGCGTCGGCAATCTGGACTTCGCCAGTTCCGCCTCCAGCCAGGCGAAGCGGACCTTGGCGCGGGCCGTGTCATCCAGGGGGATCCAGCGCGGCCACACCCAGGTCAGCAGACGGGTCTCGGCATCGGGCAGGACGGCCTCGTAAGCGGCCTGCGCCTCGCGCCGGAATTTGTCGCGGCCGACGACGGACAGATACACCCCGCGCCGCGCCAGGACGTTGTGCCGGCCCAGCAGATAGGGTCCCACCAGCGGTGCGTGCATCATGCGCCACGGGAACAGGCGGGTGTGGAACTCGGCCGGCGGCGTCGGCCAGGCCCAGGTGCTCATGACGGTCAGCGCGCGCACCCGCGCGGAATTGCTCATCGCGAAGCCCAGGCCGGTCGGCCCGCCCCAGTCGTGGCAGACTACAGTCAGGCATTGCAGGTCGAGTTGCCGGACCAGGCTCGTCAGGTTCGCGATATGTCCGTCGAGGCTGTGCGCCTGCTCGCGGGCCGGCTTCTCGGACAGGCCGAAGCCGATCATGTCGGGGACGATGACGCGGTATCCGGCGTTCACCAGCGGCGGGATGACATCGCGGTAAAGGAAACCCCAGGTCGGATTGCCGTGCAGCAGCAAGATGGGATCGCCAGCACCCTCATCGACGTAATGCATTTGCCAGCCATTGACCCGCGCGTAGCGGGTGGCGAAGGGCCATTTGTCCCGAAACCCTTCGATGTTTTCCAGAGCACTTGCGATCATGTCCTGTCCCTCATGCCGTGACGCGGCGCAGGAATGCGCAGATCACCAGCATCTTCACGATCACGTCCCCGGCGAACGGCTCGATGGCGGTGCTGATCGCCGCGGCCTGCGCGGGCGGCGGCGATGAAGCTGCCAGCCGGACCAGCAGCCGGTCCGCCCGAACCGATGCCGCGTCCCGCGCCTGTTCGATAGCGGTTGCCAGCCGCCCGTCGCTATCGAGCGGCGCGAGCAGCAGCCAGGCAAACGACAGATACGAGGGCCAGTGGGCAAGATGCCGATACATGCTCGCCAGGACCGCCCCTGGACGCCGCGTGCCGAACCCGTTCAGCGAGCTCACCAGCGCGGCGGTCTCGGCTTGCATGTCGGTCAGGTCGAGGAGCTTCGGCAATCCGATCCGCGCCGCGGCGGCCACCGGCGCCGGCTCGGCGGCGGCGGCGTCATGCGGCGTCCGACCATCCAGCCGCGCGCGCAGAGCGGTCACCGCCACCGTCGCCATCGCATTGGTATGGTCGTAGGCGGCAAGGACGCTCCGGATGGCCGTCAGCTTCTCCGGGCGCAGGCCCAGCCCCGCGAAGACCTCTGCTGGGATCGCAGGCATCAGCGGCAGCGCCAGCTCCCTGTGCAGCGTCGCTGCCTCGCTGATCACCGACCCGTCGGCATAGAGCGGGCGCAGCGTCCCCCAGGCCCAGGGCAAGGCTCCATCGATCGTCGCCAGGTGACGCCAGATCAGGTTGACGACATCCACGCCCAGCACCTGGCGGATATCGGCGAAGATTGCCGCGGTCTCGCCTGTCGCGGCGGCTTCGGTGATGGCGGGAACCGGGTCGGTCATGCTGGCCTCATGCGATGCGATAGCGTTTGACGGCGTCCGGATCCCAGGCCACGCCCGAACCGGGCCGGTCCGGCACCTGCGCCATCCCGTCGACGATGCGCAGCGGCTCCGCCAGGATCGGTGCTGCCCAGTCGACATATTCCAGCCAGTGGCAGGTCGGCGTGGCGGCGAGCAGATGCGCGCTGACTTCCGGGAAGATGTGCGAGGACATCTCGATCCCCGCCGCCGAGGCCAACGCCGCGGCGCGCTGCCATCCCGTCACGCCGCCGATCCGTTCCAGGTCCGGCATTACATAATCGCAGGCACCGGCCGCCAGCGCGGTGGCCATGGCTGGGGCGCCGGCGAAGTTCTCGCCGATCTGCACCGGCGTCTTCAGCGCAGCGGCGATCCGGGCGCAGCCGGCATAGTCGTCGTGGCGGGTGGGTTCCTCGATCCAGTACACACCCTCGCCGTCCAGCGCCTGGCCACGCCGGGTCGCCTCGGTGACCGTCAGAGCCTGATTGTAGTCGGTCATCAGCGCGACCGTATCCGGCAGCCGGCGCCGCACTGCGCGCACGACGGCCAGATCCTGCGCCGCCGTCGCCCGCCCCAGGCGCAGCTTGACCGCTCGGAATCCATGTTCCAGCAGCGCTTCCGCCTCGTCCGCCGCCTGCTCCGGCGACATCAGGCCGAGACCGTTGCTGTTATAGGCAGGAATGGGTCGGGGCTGAGATCCGATATGGCTGGCCAGCGGCAGACCGGCGGCCAGGGACAGCGCGTCCCAGCAGGCCACGTCGAAGCCCGCCAGCGCCATGCGGACGATCCCCTGCGCCCCCAGCAGCCGATAGCGTTGCAGCAGACTGGTGGAGAGATCGACGGGCGCGAGTTGCTCCCCGCGCGCGGCGTCCTGGATGTCGGCCAGCACCGCCGCGATCGGTCCCGGCGCCATCCGCGCATAGCAGAACAGATAGGCGTGGCCGGTGATCCCTTCCTCGGTTTCCAGGTCGATCAGCAGGATCGGCGCCGTGCGCATGGTCTGCGCGCTGGTGCCCAACGGCCGGGTCATCGGGACCTCGACGGCGGTGGCGTGGATGGCGCGAAGGGTGAGGAGAGCCGCCATCTCAGGCCGCCGTTTGGCCGGCCGGCACGAATGCTTCCTTTCTGCTTCCCACCATTCACCGCGCTCCGTTCTATATCGCCTGTACTAGAATGGATCTGATTGTCATCGGAGGCAATCCCACCCCCGCCCGGATCGGGAAGAATGAAAAAACGGTGTGACGCACTTCGATCTTTTGCGCATGGCCGGACGCCCTTGGTCCGCTCCGATCAATCCACCCCGGGCAGCCGGTGCCACGTGCTCAAGGGCGCCGGTCCGTTGCTCTGTCATGGCGACATGATTTTTTCGCTGACCGGAATGGGGCGGGTGAAGCCCCCCGCGGTCCTCAGGCATTGTCAATCGATCTGGCGAACGAAGGCCGAGAACCGGGACGGGTCGCGCTGTCGATGATGTCGTCCCAGCTTTTGCCCCGAGCCCGCAGGTTCTCGATGGTCGGGCCAACGGGATCGCCATAGGCGGCCAGCGTCCGCGTGTGGATCCGCGAGCGCCAGGGCTCCGGCGTTACCTCCTTGAAAGCGGCGGTCAACCGCCTGCGTTCGGCGTGGATCGTACGTGCGATCGTCTCCGACGACGCGGCATCGTCCCGCATTGCGGCAACCTGCACGCGCAATGCCAGAACGGCCGCCTCATAGCGGGATCGCAAACATCCATCTGTCATCTCGCCCTGCAGCGTTGCGGAAATCCCGTCATTTTGCTCCCGCCCCGAATGCCCCAGGCTCAGCGCGGAGAAGTGCCAGTGCCGGCGCGACGACACCCTCGAGCAGAGCGCGCTCCGGGCGGATGCGCGCGAGGACGCGAATGCCCATCAGCACGCCGAGGAGGTTCTGCGACAAGGTTTCGGCCGGCAGCGACCGCGTAATGGTCCCGTCGGCCTGGCCCGCCCTGACACATGCCAGGAAGAACGCTTCGATGCCGATGAGGACCTCGGCGACAACCTTGCGAAACGCGGGATCGTGCGGCGCCACATCCAGGGCCGCGTTCACAAGCATGCACCCTTTCCGGTCGCGATCGTTGAGCGAGCGCTTCACGATGTCGTCAAAGAATGCTTCGATCGCCTGGCGAGGCGCTAGCGCCGCGCAGCGCCGGATTCTGTCGGCGACGCTCGCTTCGACGTAGTGATCCAACGCCTTCTGGTAGAGCGTGCGCTTATCCCCGAACGCGTTGTAAAGGCTGGCTGCAGTGATGCCGGTCTGCTCGACCAGGTCCCTGACCGAGGTGGCCTCATACCCCTGCTTCCAGAAGCACCGGACCGCCGCATCCAATACGGCGCCTTCGTCGAATTCCCTTGGCCTTGCCATTCCACCCCCTGCTCTCGGCGAATTCTGCATCTTGCCATACCTGATGGGAGAGCGCATTCTAGAACAGTCGTACTAGAACGCAAGGCGCGGCTGACCGTCGCCACCTTGCGAGCGCTTGTGCCTGTGATGTCGGGGCCGGAGAGGATCAGCCAGATGGGACTGCAACAGCAGCTTGACGTCTTCAAAGTCGAGTTCGCGCGCACTGCGCCGGCCGGCCGGCCGGCGCTATACGAGGCAAAAATCGAGGAATTGCGTGCGAGTTTCGCGCTGGAACGCGCAATTCGGACCGGTGACGAGGTGCCTGATTTCACCTTGCCGGACCCGCAGGGGAGGAACGTCTCGCTTGGCGCCCTGCTGGAGGCCGGGCCCGTGGTGGTGACTTTCTACCGCGGGGGCTGGTGCCCTTACTGCAACATCCAGCTCCGCGCATATCAGGCGATCCTGCCGGAAATAAGCGCGCTCGGAGCTCGGATGGTCGCGATCTCGCCGCAACTGCCGGACGGCTCGCTTTCAACCGCCGAGGCGAACGAACTGACCTTCGACGTGCTCAGCGACGTCGGCAACAGGGTCGCCCGCACGTTCGGGCTGGTCTGGTCACTGCCCGAAGAACTGCGCGCCGCGCTGCGGTCGAACAACAAAGCGCTGCCGGACATCAACGGCGACGACAGTTGGGAACTGCCGGTGCCGGGCACCTATGTCGTCGCCCGCGACGGCCGCGTCGCCCTCGCGGCCATCGACGTCGACTACCGCAATCGCCTCGAGCCCGACGCCATCGTCAACACGCTGCGGTCGCTGCGGCCGGCGTGACCCTGCCGGGTACGCGAGAGCACGCATTATCCACAGCGACCTGCTGCCACGCCGGGTGGCGGCAACACTGCCCCAAGGAGACGCTATGATCCGGTTCTATTTCCACCCGACTCCCAACCCCGCGAAGGTTGCGCTCTTCCTTGAGGAGACGGGTCTCCCTTATGAGGCCATCCCCGTCGACACCAGCAAGGGCGAGCAGCACACGCCCGCTTTCCGGGCGATCAATCCGAACGGCAAGGTGCCGGCGATCGTCGATACGGATGGTCCTGGCGGCAAGGAGGCGCGGGTGTTCGATTCCACCGCGATCCTGCTCTACGTCGCCGAGAAAACCGGCCAGCTCCTCGGCAAGCCGGAGGACCGTCCGGAGTTGCTCTCCTGGCTGCTGTTCATCGCTTCCGGCCTCGGGCCGTTCTCCGGCCAGGCCGTGCATTTCCAGTTCGCCGCCCCCGAAGGGCTGGACTATGCGGTCAACCGCTATCGCCGCGAGGCGGAACGGCACTACCAGGTGCTGAACGACCACTTGCAAGGCCGGGACTTCATCGTCGGCGACAGCTACACGATCGCCGATATCTCGGCCTGGGGCTGGCTCGATCGTGCGTCCCGCGTCCGCAAGGGCGCCGATGATCCGCTCGCGCCGTACCCTCGTCTGAAACGTCTTTTTCAGACGGTCGACGCGCGGCCGGCGGTGCAGCGGGCCCGAGCTGTTGGCAAGGATCACGACTTCAAGAAGGTCAATGACGACGAGACGAAGCGTGCGCTGTTCCCGTCGAACTATCCGCCCGCCGCATAAGGACGACACTTATGAAGCTTAAGGGAAAGCGCGTCCTCATCACGGGTGGTTCGAGCGGCATCGGCTTCGCGATCGCCCGTGCCCTCCTGGCCAAGGGCGCGAAGGTCGCGATCACGGGACGCCGAGCGGCCGTCATCTCGACCGCTGTGGAGGAGCTACGCGGGACCGGTGGATCGATCACCGGGATCGCCGCGGATGTGGGCACGGACGAAGGCCGAGCGCTCACCTTGCGGCAAGCGCTCGATGCACTCGGAGGCCTCGACATCCTGGTCAACAATGCGGGTGGGGTCCGTGCCGGCCGGATCGAGGCCACGCCGCAGAGCGAGATCGAAGCGATGCTGAACGTCGATCTTCTGGCACCGATCCTGCTGACCCGGGCGGCCCTGCCGTCACTTCGTGCCGCCGGCGACGCGATGGTGGTCAATGTCACCTCGGGGATCGCCCTGATCGGTGCTCCGTTCTACGCGACCTACGCCGCCGCCAAGGCGGGTCTTGCCCGGTTCGGAGAAGCCCTGCGTCGTGAGTTGAAGGGCGAGGGGATCCATATCCTGACCGTGTACCCGGGCGGCACTGATACGCCGATGATGCAGACGAACCGGGCCGGTCCCGAACTAGGTTTCGGTCGTGAACCTGCCTCGGCAGTTGCCGACGCCACGGTCGATGGCATCGAGGCCAATGCATTCGAGGTCATCCGGGGGGGAGAGACCCGGGCCCAGATGATCGCTCTCAATCGCGACAATCCAGCCGCGATAGATGAACGGATGCTCACCATGAAGCCGGCTCTCGAAGAAGCCGTGAAGGATCATTCAGCCCTTTGAAGGGCGAGCCTAGACCCTGCAACGCCGACCACGGACACATATCGCGATGATTGAGCTCTACTACTGGCCCACGCCGAACGGCCACAAGATCACACTGTTTCTCGAAGAAGCCGGCCTCGACTACACGATCAAGCCAGTCAACATCAGCGCCGGCGATCAGTTCAAACCCGAGTTCCTGGCATTCTCCCCCAATAACCGAATGCCCGCCATCATCGACCGCGACCCTGTCGACCATGGGGAGGCGGTGACCGTCTTTGAGTCAGGCGCGATCCTGCTGTACCTCGCCGAAAAGACCGGTCTGTTCCTTCCCGCCGACATGCGCGGTCGGAAAACCACGACAGAGTGGCTGTTCTGGCAGATGGGTGGCCTCGGCCCCATGGCCGGCCAGAACCACCACTTCGGGGTCTATGCGCCAGAGAAAATCCCATATGCCATCAACCGCTACGTCAACGAGACGAACCGGTTGTACGGGGTCATGGATCGCTGTCTTGCGGAGCGCCCATTTCTGGCCGGCGACACTTACACGATCGCGGACATGGCAGCGTATCCATGGATCGTTCCCTGGAAGCGGCAACAGCAGAACCTGGACGACTTCGTGAATCTCCGCAGTTGGTTCGACACCATCGTCGCACGCCCCGGGACTCGACAAGCCTATGCGAAGGGAGAGCCGTTCTCCGCACAGCCCGCGGTGACCGAAGAGGGTAAGCAGCTGCTCTTCGGCCAAACCGCGGCCAGTGTGGCCAAGAGCTGACCTGACACGACCGAGAGGCACGCCATCGTGACTACACTACAGGAATTGGCTGATCGCCAATGGCGTGACTACAGGGCCCGTCAACCCGGGACATGCTTTGCGGACCCGGATTTCGACCTGTCTATCGCTGCTGCTTATGAGCTCCAGGACACTGTCGCGAAGCTTCGGATAGCGGCCGCCGATCATCTGATCGGCTATAAGGTTGGTTGCACGGGGCCGGGTACAGTGCAACAGTTCGGGATGCAAGGGCCGATCCGAGGGTGCCTCTTCGAGAGTGAGATACGGAGGCACGGCGACACCTTGAATTTCAAGGAATTCGCGGACCTGGCGATCGAAGGCGAAATGGCCGTACGGATCGCGTCCGATGGCACGATCGCGGCGGCGTTTCCGGTCATCGAACTGCATCATTTCGTCTTCAGGGGACCCACTAAAACTCTCCCGGAACTCGTTGCTAACAATGGTCTCAATGGTGGCGTCGTGCTGCCACATGACGGTTGGCTCTCATCGCCGAAATTCATCAGCGGGGCGGGCACGCTGTCTGTCCGGATCAACGGTCGCCTTGTCGCATCCGGCGAGTTATGGCCGCTTTCCGGTGGCGCCGATTCCTCGCTTCGGTGGCTTCAGCGGCACTTGGCGGATACCGGGCGCGATCTCCTGCCGGAACAGATCGTTCTGACGGGAACACCACTCGGGCTTTATCCCCTCCGAAGAGGCGATCAGGTAGCTGTTTTCGTCGACGATGAGATCGGATCCCAGTGTTGGGTTACTTGACTATCGACGCGTGGTATAGCTTGCGAGGTGCCGGAAGTGGGCACCGCACCGATGACACGCCGCAACGCCAGCGCCGCGTCGTGGATGCACAACCGCTGCGTCCGGTCCCGGTTGAAGTGCGGTCCGGACACAACCGCGCTTTTCCAACTCCCACCAACATAGTTGTGTCCGTGACGACGGGGACGGTGCAGAGCAGGGACTGTCTATTATTGAGTTGTCTGAAAAGGATAGAAGGCGGCTATGCAAGATAACTTCCACATCGCGGAAACTGGCGCTGGCTCATACCGGATGCTGAGCATTCTGCGATGGGTCATGGTCGTCATATTCGTGGCCTTTGGCATGCAAAAGTTCACGCCCCAATCTGCACATGGCATTGAACTCTACATCTCGAACAGTCCCTTCGTCTCCTGGCTTTCAATCTTTGGTATCCGGGGAGAAGCTGATCTATTGGGTGTCATTGAGCTGACCACTGCTGCACTTCTTGCCATCGGCGCCTTTAATCCGACCGTGTCCGCGGTAGGTGCTTTGATGGGGATCGGAACATTTTGCATTACCTGGTCATTCTTCTTCTCGACTCCTGGCGTCGTAAGGTGGAGTCTTTCCACGGACCCAATCGCATGGAACCTCACGGGTGAATTCCTGTTCAAAGACATTGTTCTACTCTGCGTATGCGTCGTATTGTTTCTTGCGTCCCTGCCGAGAGAATTTGTCGCGCTTCGGTTGCCGGATTCTGTTGCAAAGTCTGGCATTGATCGCGGACCATCCGCGCAACGATCGCGTCGTATCAAGTCAGGCGGCAACCCCGAATAGCTCGGCGATAAAGGCTGCCTGTGCCATCATGTCTCTGCCGTCGATCTTCCCAACCTGCCCCATTCTGATCATCGCCATTGCCTCTCTATGGTCCGCAAGAGGCGCTGTCATCCGTCTCGTAGGCGCAACCCTTCCGTTGCCGGAGATACCGCTCGCATTCTATAGCACACATACCAAAATCACTCCGAAGCAAGGTAAATGGCACAAACTGATGGGATACCGAGGTGAGCACGGCGCGGCTTGCGGTTGGAGGCCCCGTGGCGTCTGTCATCGAGATCAATCCGCCGTCGGCTGCAGATGACCGAGCAGCATCAGGAGGTATTCCGGATATGGCCGCATTGTTGGCGTCTCGGCAGCGTTGCCTGACTACCGCGCACCCGACTGCTAACCCGGCGGAATCCCGTTTATGTTCAAATCATTGAGGTCCGATCACCAAGACAAGCACTACGCTGCATGGGATGCTCTCATGGTCGCGGCGCAAGCAGGGGATGCCACCGCGTATCGGAAGCTGCTATCGGAGATCGACGTCTGGCTGAAACGCTACTATTCGCGGCGTCTTCCGTCCCCGATGATCGACGATGTCGCCCAGAACGTGCTGCTTGCGATACACGCCAAGCGGCACACCTACGACCCCGGCCGGCCGTTCATCGCCTGGCTCAGCGCCATCGCCCACTACAAATGGGTCGACGCCCTGCAATCGCTCCAAGCACATGGGACGATACCCTTGGATGAGGACATGGCTGTCCCGGCCGACGAGGCAGCGGTAACGAGTGCATTCTCGCTCGAAAGCCTTCTCGCAAGGCTGAAGCCCGCGCAGGCTGAAGTTATCCGTCTAGTCAGATTGGAGGGGCATAGTGTCGAGGAGGCCTCTCAGGCAACCGGACAATCGGCTTCACTCGTAAAGGTGAACATACATCGTGGCTTAAAGCTGCTGGCCGATTTGCTCAGGGACGATTCTGATATCCGGTGATCAGCTGATCGACCGGCTTGCCGCGACGAGAGGGACGTCCTCGCCGGCTCTGATCCTTGAGCAACCGCGCTGAGCCTCCCTCATTCGGGCCCACGACCAGCTACCGGTCAAATTTTTTTTGCCAGCGCTGTAACTGCTGGGAGCGCGCCGCCGAATACAGGAAAGGACGCCGCAACGGCTGCTCGCGCGTCGACAACCCTTGAAGGAGCCATCCATGTTCAAACACGTCCCGACCTTTGCCGCCGCTGCTCTGATCGCTGCATCGTTTGCCGTTCCGGCACTCGCCCAGAGCTCATCGACCATGTCGCACGACACAATGTCCCACAGCACCGTGGGGAACTCCACGATGTCGAACGACTCCGGCATGAAGCACGACACCATGGGGCACACTGCCGCGATGAGCCACGATACCATGTCGCATGGAAGCGGCTCCGGCTCGATGGCCCACGACAGCATGTCGCACTCCTAGTAGCCCAACATCCGACAGCGGCCGGAGGTCGCGTCCGGGATGGATCTGCCAGTCGGTCCCGCCCGTGCCGCATCTCACCGGTATGGGCGGTTCGGCAACAGCCGAATCGCCCACCGTCGAATGGCCGGCGCAAGCCCGACGCATTTGCACACGTGCGCCGTGCCGGCGTCGAAGCTTCAATCCGTGTTGGAACGCACAAGCATGAACCGCCAAGCAGTTCTGTCCGCATCAAAGGCATTCAACTGCGCCGGCTGTGCGCTGCGATTTCCACTCCTCTGCGACCAAGGTATATTGCAGCCAGCGTGCCGGTCACTTCGGCCACATGTTTCACGATGGCCCCCAACCAACTGGCTTCGCTTCTGCAAGAACAGTATGGCGCTGCACTTCACCTCGAGGAGGGTATGATGCGTAAGGTAGTCATTTCCGTTTCTCTTGCCGGCGCATTGGCGGCTGCTGCCGGAGCTTGGGCGCTTGCGGCTGAACCCGTCGTGCTGGCGCCGGCGCCGGCCCTCGACGCGCCACTCGCCAAAGGGCGCGGTACAGCAACGGTGATTCTGTCCGGCGGCTGCTTCTGGGGGATGCAGGATGTCTTCCAGCACGTCAACGGCGTGACGGAGGCGATATCGGGCTATACGGGTGGCGCGGCGGACACCGCCCACTATGAGATCGTCAGCACCGGCACGACTCGTCAGGCTGAGTCTCTGGAGATCACGTACGACCCGAGTGTGATCACCTATGGAACGCTCTTGCGCATTTTTGTTTCCGTCGCAGCGAATCCGACGGAGCTGAATTACCAAGGCCCCGATCACGGCCCACAGTATCGGAGCATGATCTGGGTCGAGAATCCGGAGCAGCGTCGGATTGCGGTCGCCTATCTTCGACAGCTCGATGCTGCGCACACGTTCGATGCCCCGATCGTGACCCAGGTCGCCACCGCGATGCCGTTCTATCCGGCTGAAGCCTATCACCAGAACTTTGCGACACTGCATCCGGACTCCCCTTACATCGCGATGATCGATGCGCCAAAAATCACGGCGCTCGCTGAGCGGTTTCCGACGCTCTACCACGCGACGCCAACGCAGGTCCGTGTTGCATCGTATCGCTAGGGGTCTGCAATGTACAGCACCGATACGACGATCGCCCTGGTGGCCCGAGCCCATAGAGACGTGCCGGCGAAGATGGTCACAGCATCCTTGCCGCACGCCATGCCGGCACAGGATACCGATTTGCGCGGCGACGCGCATTGGCTGGTGTGCAGTGCCGTCATCTGTGTACCGCAGCTGGCTACCTTCCACCTGCACCTGCCTGAAGGGGCAGCATCCTCCTCTGGGCAGGCCGGGCCTTTCGTGTTGGCGCACGAGACAGAGCCGAAGTCCTCGCCTTTCCGATGTTCGCAACGACAATCTGGCTCCTTTGGGTCGTGGCCCGGCAGGCGGGTGCGTCGGGTGTTCTCGTCGCGCTCATTGGCGCGATGCTCCTGGGTTTCGCTCTGTGGCTGCTGAGGTTCCGTTGCCGGATCCTCTTTACTGCGAGCCGCCAGCCATGGGCCTCACTGAGGCACCGGGAGCAATCTTAAGCCGCTACGCCAGTATCTCGTCTCCACTGGAGCCAGAGAATGACGTTTGACTCGTTGATCGATCGTCTCTCCAGGGACCTGAAGCCGGTACGCGCTCGACATTCATCTCGGGAACTCTGCATCATAGCTGCGGTATGCATCGTCGAGATGATTGTATTCTTCGCGCTGGGTGCCGCTTTGCCGGATATGCCCATGAGGATGCACCAGCCGACATTCTGGTGGCGACTTGTCAGCCTTGGACTCGTAGCAGTGATCAGCGGCGTCCCGGCTATTCTCTCCTTCAGTCCTACATACTCACCCCGGCGCAGGCTTCGCTGGGTCATCATCGCCATCGGCGCCTGTCTTCTCGCCGGTCTGTGCATCAGCGCTGCCCCCTACGATACCAAGAGCCTTATAAGCAGGATCAACTGGACCAACGGTATCCAATGTGCGGGCAAGATGATCGCGCTCTCGGCTCCGCCGGTGCTTGGGCTCGGCGCGCTGATGCGCCGAGGCGCACCGACAGACGGGAAAGGAACAGCTTTTCTGGTTGGTATCGCGGGCGCCGCGTGGGGAGCGTTTGTATTCGTGTTTGCCTGCCCGTTCAACGATCCGCTGTACATCGCCGTCTGGTACAGCATCGGCTGCGGCATCGTCGTCCTGGTCTCGCGAGCGACACTGCCCCGCCTATCTCGCTGGTAGGCGCGTGAGTTGTCATGTCAACCGCATTCGGCTCATCGCCCGGCAAAGCTTCCCCCGTGGAGTAGGACTGGTGGCAAGAATGCTCGGGACCGGCATTGTCACGTTAACTTCGCGTGGGCAGTATGGAGCCGAGGTAGTTGTGCCGTGCCGATCACGCTGCGCGGCGGGCGCAAGTCTCCTGATGCCAAAGTTTGAAAGCGTCCGGCTGAATCATACGATAGGCGTGGGCGGGAAGTCGGTGTCGACGAGGATGGAGATGACGGTAGATGAAGGCGTGAGCGGAAAGGAAGCCCTGGGCTTGCTCGGTCGATTTGAACCGTTGCATCTGTCGCTCTCTTCGTCGCGTCGGTCGGTGCGATTTCTCGGCCCGATTATTCAGATATCGGCTGTTTGTCGGTGCTCAACGCCGGGAAGCAGTTGACGCTGAGCGACGCCATAGCTCCTCAGCTTGTCGGTCACGATCACCCGCGGCACATATTGCAAGCCCTTCAGAAGCCGCTTAAAGAAGCGCTTTGCCGCGTTGGCATCGCGCCGGGCCTGAACGAGGATGTCGAGCACGACGCCATCCTGATCGACGGCGCGCCAGAGATAGTGCTGGACATCCTTGTTCAGGCGCGACGCGATGCCAGCGTCGCGAAGCGCTTCTTTCGGCGGCTTCTGAAGGGTCCGCGATATGCACCGCGGGTGATCGTGACCGATAAGCTGAAGAGTTACGGGGTGGCGAAGCGTGAATTGCTGCCAAACGCAGAACACCGGCAGAGCCGCTATCTGAACAGCAGGGCTGAAAACTCGCATCGACCAACTCGGCGTCGGGAGCGGCAGATGCAGCGTTTCAAGACGTCCCGGCAAGCCCAGCGCTTCCTATCGGCGCATGCGTTCATCTATGGACATTTCCGTCCACGGCGCCATCGAATGGAGGCAGACCGCCATCGGGCTGCCCGTGCCACCGCATTCAAGGTTTGGAAGCAGGAGACGTGCGCCAAATTGGTGGCATAGTCGCATCATGCTTCCTTGTTCTCGTTCAAAGGCGACCCTAACCGGTTAAGTTGACAATGCCGTTTGCACGCCTCGACGATAGCCTCGTATGTGTCCCAGACGCGGCTGCAGAGTTTGTTGGCGCGCAAATATTTCCGGTCATTCGCCATTGGGTTCAGCTCCGGCGTGTAGGGCGGCAATGGAACCAGGGAGATATTGTCAGGAACGCACAGGTTCTCGCTGCTCTGGTGCCATCCTGCGCCATCGCAGATCAACGCGGCACGCGCGCCCGGAGCGACCTGACGACTGATCTCTTTCAGATGCTCGTTCCTGCCTTTGGTGTTGGCGGCCGGCATGATGATAGCGGCACCGACACAGCCCTCGAGGCAGGTCGCCCCAAAGAGGTATGCGGAACCGCGCCGGTTGTCCCGCACCATCGGCGGTCGGGAACCGATCGGTGCCCGCGTAGCTCGATGTGAGCGGCCAGACGAAGGGGCGCGCAGCGATTCAGGTCATCTGGCGGACGGCTGCAGCCGGATTCGACCCATCCAAATCACAGGGGAACAGGGCCGTCAATTCGGAAAGCAGTCATTCGCTCGACTTGCCGAATACGTTCAACCAGGTCAGCGCGACGGTCAGGTAGATGCTGACGCGCGTGCGACGGGACCGGAGCGGAGCTTCGGTCCTGCGCATGTGATCATGCGTGGTTCAGGCTGGCATGATGCCGGGGCTGTTTTTCGGGAACCTGGCGATCACCGCCGGGTCGAGGTTGAGCGTCTGCGCGACCATCGCCGGTGGCGTATGGGCGAGCCAGTCGGAGAGCGAGACTTCCTCGTAGCGCGCGGCCTTGAAGACTCCCATGAACACTAGGTCGGTATCGCCGATATTCTCGACATAGTGGCCGAGGCCTTTCGGCACGTAGCTGATATCGCCCGGCTGGAACTCGGCCGTGTTGGCGTTTGGCCCGGTGTTGAACACCGTCATCCGTCCTTTGCCCCGGATGTAGTACTGCCACTCGTCGGCGTTCGGGTGCCAGTGCAGTTCGCGCAGGCAGTGCGGCTTCACCGTGATCATCGCCGCGGCGACCGTCAGCGAGGCATGGAAGTTGCTCGTGTCGGCGATCCGGACCGAACCGGAGGTATTCACCTTGTTCGGCTTCATGTCGGCGAGGCGGTAGATGAACGGGTAGGGCGGCGCGCCGGCGGCCGCGACGATCGCCTTTTGATCCGCGGCGAGCGCGCCGGGCAGCTCGCCTTGGAAAATCCAGCGCTGCTGCAGCGGAATGTTCTTGAATGCATCGGCGGGCACGCCGAAATTCTTCGCCAGTACTTCGGGCGGGGTGTGCGCGAACCAGTCGGTGACCAGCAACGTGTTGAATTCGCCCGACGCATCGTTATCGAAAGCGAGAACGAATTCCGCGCCGTCCGGCCCGAGTCCCTGAAGCGAATGTGGCAGGCCGGACGGGAAATACCAGAGATCGCCGGCCTTCACATCCGCGACATAGGGGCGTCCTTCGACATCCAACGTGGTCACCCGGCAATTTCCGTAGGTCATCAGCGACCATTCGGCCTGCTGGTGCCAGGAGTTCGCGAATTCCGCCGGCCGAAAGGCGCATGTTGACGCCGGCGATGTCCTTCGAGATCGGGAACATCCCGGTGTTGATCTGGCGCGCCCAGCCGCCGGCCTGCACCCGCTTCGGCGCGATGTTGAACGACGACCAGAATTGCGGAATGTTGCCGACATCGGTTGCCGGCGGATTGAGGAAGGGCTGCTCGTTGTTCGCGAGCGCCGGGTTCTGCGGACCCGGATCTGAAAGCGCCGCAGCGGTCGCATTGACCGCGCCTTGCGGCGGCAGGTCCGGATTGCCGAACATGCCCGCGGCACGAGCGGCGGCGGTCGTCGCCGCCACGCCCCCGGCGGCCAGTACCGACCGTCGTGAAAACTTTGACATCGTATTCTCCTATCTCCTGCGCCCAGCTGGCTTCAGAGCTGCCGTACATCTGATTGGGAATGGCGTCACCGAAGCCAGGGACAATGTGCATTAGGTGCAGGCGCCTCAAACCCGCTTCGCGCTTGTGTAAATTCGGATCCAGGTTTCTATGCTCGGCGCGGCCGGCGGCCTCCCCATGACCTGCTTGATGTTAGGAAGGGCATTGTCACGGTAACCGGGTCCGGCAGCGGGGGCGACGCCAGGCGAGACTGACAGCATGAAGCCGCAACCCGACCCGTCCTACCGCCATCGGTTCCCCGCCGAGATCACCGGCCAGGCCGTCTGGCTGTACCAGGTCTTCAGCCTCAGTCTGCGGGATATCGAGCTGCTCCCGGCTGGTAATTGCTCACCCCGGCCAACACCCCCATTCTGGGCATAGGCTGGATCGGTGGTGGCGGATCGGACCGGCGGCCTCACTTCTCGCTTGACACGGTCACGGGCGGCTCGATTCTAAACCCTGGGTGCCCGGACCACCCGACCTCAGCAAGTTGAACGATGCCGACAAGGACAGGTTGATCCTGGCCCTGATCGGGTACGTCAGCCGCTGGGTTACGCAATGGCCGGCGAGCTGGTCGTGTCGCAACTCCTCACACTGTTTACGACGCCCGCCGTCTACATCTACATGGACAAGCTCTCGCGTCTTCTGTCGCGTGGTAGAGCGATGCAGCGCGTCGCAGTCCCGGCGGAATGAGTTGGCAAATGAACGATCGAAGCGCATAAGGAGAAGCTCATAGCTGCGCTCTTGGCGATTTCGTTGGCATGGCAAACACCTCGTTCTCCGCGTCGCGCGCGGCGATGTTATATTTGCCAGACCCAATACTAACCCGACAAAACTAACTAGCCAACTAGACACCGTCGCAAACCTGGGGGTGATATGGGTGAGGCTGGTAACGGCTAACCGGCGGAGCGGGATGAAATGGCGCGTCATAGTGGAGTTGACCGGGAGCGACGGCAGCGTCCGCTGACACGAGGTCAGCTCGGGTGGTAGCAACACGGGCGAATGCTCCACTGCGACGGTCGGGCTGTCGCTGGCAGATGGGAGAAGGACACTCGCAGCGTTACCGGAGCACGTGGTCCGGGAACAAGCGGAGGAGTACTGCCACCAACGGCGCGCCTGCTCCCACTGTGGATCGCAACGGTGGTTCAAGGATATCCGAGCGCGGCGGCTGTTGTCGGTGTTTGGGACGGTGAGGTTCGCGCACCGCGTTTTCTAATCTGCCGGTGTGCGGTAACCCGTCGGCATACGCTGAACCCTGTCGCCGAGATCATGCCGGACCGATGCACGCCCGAATATGAGCTCATCATCGCAAAGATGGGCTCTCTGCTTCCGTACGCTCGGGCGAGGACCCTGCTGGCAGAATTCCTACCGCTAGCCTGCGCATTCCAGTGATCGTGAATGAGTGTTCACGACCGACTGGAATTAGCGTTCACGATCCACCGGAACGCGCAGCTAGCCGACGTACCGGCGGTGGAGACGACCCGCCGAGGGGCCCTGCAGGTCGGCGCTCAGTTGATGCCCGTCCAAAAGCTGGAGGTAATAAGGCCCGCTTGGAGTTCAGCAGGGGCGGGCGCGGGATGAAGTGGCGCGTGATACCTGAGGTGGTAGGGGAAGACGGCGGCGTCCAAGTTCAGGAGGTTGGCTGACGGACACAGCACTGGAACTGCATCTGGTGCCACATTGGGCCTGACACTGGCTGACGCCAAGGGCATGTCGGCCGGCCTGCAGCGCCACCTCGCTCAGGCTCAAGCAGCGGAGCACTGTCGGGTGCGGCGCCAATGCCAACATTGCAGCACGCAACGCCAGGCTTTGGCCTCCCAAGTGATGTCTGGCCTGCGGCCGAGCCGCGGGCTGTCATCGAGAGCCGCCATCACAGCGAGCCGTACCACCCGGTATAGGCAACGCCGTACGGTATGATGCATCACGCCAATCTGGGCGCCCATCGCCGTCGACGGTCAGAGCGGCCAGCGCGCGCCGATTGCGAGGTTCAGTACGGTCGCGTAGGTGGGATACATTAGCCAGATCCCGGTGATCGTGTGGAAGAAGCCGAGCCCCTTCAGGCTGAGCGGCATGAACAGACCGAAACTCGCGAAGAACTCGGTGAAGTAGACGCCTGTCAGCCCAGCGAACAGGACGGCGACCGGCCAATCACCGACATCGGCGAATACGATCAAGCCGAGAACGGAGATCAGGAAGAAGGCGATGCACATAAACCCATTCGGGCGCAGGTCGCCCCCGCGGATGCGGATCGCACCGAGAGCGAGCCAATGGATGCCGAACACTGTGGTAATGACGCCAGCCGCGTAAAGCGGAGCGCCGTGGAACACCTGGAACCAGCTCAGGCCGATCAGGATGAACGTGCCATTCATGACCTGGCAGACGCCGGGCATCCAGACGCCCCACCAGCCGTTGCTCCAGTTTACGGCCGGGCTGGGCTTCGGATAGCCGAACAACTCCTGCGGACCGAAGATAAGGTAGCCGGTACCGAGCCCGAAGAAGGCGACGCCGAGCGGAACATAGGTCGAGAGCGGAAATTGAAAGGCTGCCTCGTTCATTGATAACCCTCACTCATAGATAAGTCTCCGTTCAACCGTCGCAAAGGAGTACTCAGCCACAAGACCATTGTAGGCAGGGAAAGCATCGTCGTGGCCCAGGTCAGAGAAACATTGGAGCCCCAAGATTGTAAGCGACGTCGAGCACTGTGTGTGCACGGTAAACGCAGGATGCGGCCAGTTGGGCAAGGCCGTGAAGATTGAGAGGAGGTCACCCGAGGAGCAGCTCGACATCCCGCAGACTGCGGCTCAAGACGTGGTACAGCCAGACAGCGTGGCTAATGTCGCAGCGGGGAACCGATGACGATAGTGCGGGTCGGGTGGCGGCTTCATGCCGCCAGTCTCGCCCGCCTACGGGCACGCGACCAGACCTGATTACCATGACAATGCCCTCAGCGTGGGGTCGGAACCACCTCCGGTGGCCCCCCGGCACGATCAGCGTGCTGGTGTCGTTGCCGTTGTTCTCGAGAAAACCAGGTTCCGGCACTGCCCGGGAGCGTGGTAGTTTCCACTGAACCGAGATTGCCGGCTACGACGACTGGCCTGCTTGGCGTAAGCACCGATTGACCCACCGTTGGTCCTTTCGAACCGACAAATGCTCCTTGCATCCCCAGGAGTTCGCTAGCTTGGGCCGAAGCCAGGCCGCACATACCGGCCAGCAGGACAAGGGCCAAGATAGCGGCAGGCCGATATACGACTTAAAAGTCGTTGTTAAGAGTTCTAGTCATCTCAGTCTCCTTTGGATCCTTGCAGTCATGTCGGCTTCTCCCGTCGAGTCGGTGGGAGAATTCGAGTTGGACGTTTTTCGGAACGCTCTCCGAGGTAGACCCTAGGCACGCGTGCTTCAGGTCCGCTTCGCTCAAGCTTAAAATCGGCTTTATCAGCGGTCTTTGGGTCTTCAGGAGATCGGGTGCATGACCATCCGGCATCAGAACCCGGGAAGCATGAATGGGAGGGCCTCGAGGGGACGACATTCCTCGTCCGTGAGCCCGTGGGCTCGCCGATGGAGCACCCTATGTCCGGCGACAATCAAGGTAGATGCGTGTTGCGGTATCCATCCTGATTGCCGCCCGCCACCATCCTGATCGTCGCGCTACAACCCTAGACCAGCGGCAATAGATTGCCCGAATTCTCAGTCCAAACGGCAGCGCGATAACGATGCTCCGTCAGTTCGGCGCGGTCAGGAGGACACGGATGACGAAACCGAGCGCCGGCGTGCTCGGCAGGTGCGGGAGGTCGACACAACCCTTGCACCAACATGGGCAGTGAAAGAGATGGACGGATGTCCATACGCAGGGCTGATTGATTCCAAAGGCCCGCCATCAATATGAGCTGGGAAGTTTTTGCTTGAAAAAACAGCTTATGCCCTCGCCGATCTGGCTCATCACTCTGGTGCCGGTGCTGTTTGCGGGAATCGTTCTGTTCTTCCGTGACAGGTTACTGACTCGCCACCCGAGGCTGCGCGCGATCCTGAGCCATGGGAGCTGGCCGAGGCTCTATGCCTGGGAGCATGGCGCGTTCATCCTTTCATTCCCATTGCTGATGCTGACCGGCACGGCGCTCTATATCGAGGCTTGGCACCGGGCGCTGATTGCTTGGCTCGAAGGGATTAAGACAGTTCATTCCGGGTTGGGGCTGGCTCTGGCGGCGGTCATCCTGGCGGCGGTTATTGGGCTGCCGGTTGCCCCGAAACGGCTGCGCTGTGCAGACTGGCTGCTGACTGGGTTTCTAAGCCTGGTGGTGACGCTGAGCGGAATCGCGCTCTGGCAACCGCAGCTTGTTCCGGCGAGTTGGAATGCGGTGGGCATTGTCAACTTAAGCCGTCGTAGTCGATCTTGAACTGGAGAAGAGAATCGTCGATGTGATTAGGCCGCCATTTTGGCACACGTCTCCCGCTGCCAAACCCTGAATGCGATGGCACGTGAGGTGCGGTAGCGGTCGGCATCCATTCGATGGCGTGGTGGATGGAAGTGTCCATAGATGAACGCATGCGCAGACAGGAAGCGCTGCGCCTGCGGAGACGATTTGAAACGTTGCATCTGCCGCTCTCGACGCCGGGTTGGTCGATGTGAGTTCTCCGCCCGGTTGTTCAAATAGCGGCTCTGCCGGTGTTCGGCGTTTGGCAGCAATTCACGCTTCGCCACCTCGTAGCTCGGTAGCTTGTCGGTGACGATCGCCCGAGGTTCGTATTGCAGGCCCTTCAGGAGCCGCCGGAAGAAGCGCTGCGCGGCGTTGGCGTCGCGTCGAGCCTGAACCAGGATGTCGAGTACAACCCCGTTCTGATCGACCGCGCGCCAGAGTAGTGCTGCACGCCTTCGATCCGGATGAAGACTTCGTCCATGTACCATTTGTCTCCCGGCCGTGACCGGCGGCGGCCCATGCGGTCGGCGAAACTGGCAGCGAACTTCTTGCACCACCGTCGTACCGTCTCGTAGGAGACGACAACGCCACGTTCAGCCAGGAGTAGCTCGACATCGCGCAGGCTGAGACTGAGCACATGGTACAGCCAGACGGCATGGCTGATGATCTCAGCGGGAAACCGATGGCGGTAGGACGGGTCGGGTTGCGGCCTCATGCCGCCAGTCTCGCCCGTCGACAGGCACGCGGCCAGGTCGGGTTACCGTGACAATGCCGGCCGGATGGGCCGCGTCTGGGGCTTCGATGACGAAAGCGAGCTGCACGGCATGTGGCGGCCAACCGGACAGCAAGGGCTTTGGTTCCACGCCAGCGGGCTGGCCCAGTGCCGCATCTTTTCGAAAGTGCTCGCGTTGCAGATCGTGGCACGGGAGTTGGGCATCACTGGGTGATCGACGCGGACGATGGCGCTTCGGCGGCTACCTGTTGGGACCACCGCAGTTCAGACATCGGCGGCACGGCGATGCGGTAAATCCATGGCAGCAACAGGGGCGGTGTCGGCGAGAAGCCGGCGTGCCGCGAGGACCGCGTCTGCCACCGAGAGATCAGCCATGCTGGGGCCTCGCGCGAGTGCCCATGTTGCAGCGCGGCCGATCGGTGCCATCTCCTCCGCCCGATCGATCGTCGCCCCACAGAGGCCGATCGTTGGTGTGCCCGCGGCGGCAGCGAGATGCATCAACCCCGAATCGTTTCCCACGTAAAGGACGCATCGCCGGATGCAGCTTGCCGCCTCCGGCAAACTCAGTTTGCCACACAGGTCTATCGCGGCAGGTAGCGCTTTCAGCAGCGGACGAACCATCGCATGCTCCTGCTCGCCCGGTCCGCCGAAAATCGCCGGCACAGCGTCTCGAATC
>Ga0335075_10003849_pt1 | contig 23554 bp, 16 predicted proteins | sample Lox_Sample_24_FD_206723 | JGI IMG/M metagenome (GOLD analysis project Ga0335075, IMG submission 206723) | Soil microbial communities from Loxahatchee National Wildlife Refuge, Florida, United States - Lox_Sample_2.4 | ecosystem: Environmental > Terrestrial > Soil > Wetlands | place: USA...
CCGAGCGCGACCACGATCAACTGGGTCTGGTACCCGTGGCCCCAGGACGCGGTCGACCTGCTGGAGCGACAGTGGGACCAGGCCATCGCCCTGTGGCAGGAGCTGAGCGCGTTCGCGGAAGACCACGGGGTGCGCCGCGTCGCGCTCGAGCTGCACCCGCTGCACCTGGTGTACAACGTCCCGACGCTGCTGCGCCTGCGCGCGGCGACCGGCCCGGTCATCGGGGCCAACGTGGACCCCAGCCACATGTTCTGGCAGCAGATGGACCCGCTGCGGGTGGTGCGGGCGCTCGGCCCGGCGGTGCATCACGTCCACCTGAAGGACACCGAGCTCGCCGACGAGGAAGTGGCCCTGGCGGGCGTCCTCGACCAGCGGCCGTTCGACGCGTCGGGCCATCGGGCGTGGCGATTCCGGACGGTAGGCCGGGCGCATCCCCCGGCGTTCTGGGCACAGCTGGTCGCCGCGCTCAGGGAAGTCGGCTACACCGACGTGCTGTCCATCGAGAACGAGGACTGGATGCAAGACCGGCTGGAAGGGGTCGCCGAGGCAGCCGCGATGATGACCACGCTGCTTTCCTGCGGGCAGTCAGGGCAACCGTGACAGGCCCCCGAGGAAGGTGCGGACGACTCCGGCGGCGAGCGGCGCCCGCCGACGTAGCTGACGATGGCGGGAGCCGTCAAGTTAGGCGCAGAGGACCTAGATGCGGCGTCGGCTGATCAGAAAAGCGGTGTGAAGACGCACTCAAAGCCTGACCGGTCACCGTGCTTGGAGTCGAGGATCCAGTACTCACCCTTGCGCACGATGCCTCCCGCGTAAGAGTTCAGGTCGTTCCTGGTATTCGCCTCGCAGATGCACTCGGTCGGCGGGTCGTCCCACCCGACCAGCAACCTGACCACGGAAGTCCGGCCGCCGGTGAAGAAGAGCGACACATAGCCGGTTGCCTCCGCCCGGTGCACGACGCCGATGGCGGGGCGGCTCCGGGCCAGCCCGGCGCGCTGCTCCGGTTGCTCGCTTTCTGGCATGGTAGCCAGGATAACGGCGTGCCGCGGATCTGCACTGGCGGAACGGTCACTCGCGGACCCCTCCGAGGACGCGTGTACCGGGGTGGCCGCCATCCGACGCGGACCACCCCGGTACACGGCGCGGGCTACCGGACTGTCAAGGTGACAGGCACCGGGGTGACCTCATACGGCGTGTCGGTCTCGAGCCCGAGCGCCGCGGTGACCGTGCCGCCGCGGCTGAGCCCGGCCCCGGCCGCGTTCAGCCGGATCGTGATCGTCACCGAGTGACCCGGCTGGATCGTCCCGGTTGCCTGGCTGAGCGACAGCCATGGCAGGCTGACCGGTCCAGCCTGGCTGTAGCCGGATAGCACATACGCCTCCTCGATACCAGGATCGTCCGCCGCTACACCGCCGAAGGCGTAGAAGCCATCCGCGCCCGCCACGCCCGCGGCACCCTCGAGGGTGAACGGCGTGGCGGGAAGGGGCGTCCACCAGTTCATGACGGGGTTGTACGCGTAACCCGCCGCGGTGTTGGCACCGGAAGCGTCCTGGCCACCGGAGACCAGCAGTTCGCCGTTGGCTACGCCGAAGGCCGAGCTGCCGAGCGCGGCCGGCAGCGAGGCGACCTGCTGCCAGTCACTGTCACCCGGTGTGTACTTGTACGCGGCCGACACGGCGGTACCCGCGGCGTTCTCCCCGCCGGCGCAGTACACCGAGCCGCCCATGACGCCGCACGCCTGACCCGATATGGCAATCGGGTACGAGGGTGCCTGGCTCCACGTGCCGGCTGACGGGTCATAGACCGAGACGGCGCCGGACGGGGCGAGCGTCGAGGGGTCTTCCCCGCCGACCTGGTACAGCTTGCCGCCGAGCACGGCGTCGGTGCCGATGAACGTGAACGGATCGGCTGCTGCCTCGCTCCAGGTGTTGGTGCTGAAGTCGTACACCTGGGTGGGCGTCTCCGCGCCGGTGATGTCAAATCCTCCCGTGAGGTAGAGGTTGTCGCCGATGACGCCGTATCCCGTCACGACCGAGGGGATGGGTGCTGCCGCCTCCTCAGTCCACGTGCCGCTGGCCGGATCGTAGGAGTTCAGGTCGCTCCACAGGCCGGTCGCCAGCCCCGACCCGCTCACGCCGAGCCCTTCATACAGGCGACCGCCGTACGCGGCGGCGACGCCGTAGAACATCGGGGCGGGCATGTCCGGGAGCGCGGACCACGCCGGACTCCAGGACGAGGCCGAGGACGCCCTGGCGGCGGGCGGCACGTGCGCCGGTCCGTTACCGACGTCGGCCTGGGCTTGCTCGGTGATCACCCGGAGCCGCCGCAGCACGGTGGCTTCCCGCGTGTCGCCGTCGGCCGCGGCCTTCTTCGCCTCTTTCGCGGCCGCGCGGAGCCCGGGCAGCATGGTCCGGACGGTCGCGGGCCCGGTCTCGATCGCCGGGCCCCCGCGGGCGGAGGCGTCCGCGGCGATAGTTCCCGGTGCGGCGGTTCCCGCGGGCGTCACGGCCGCGTTCGTCGCGGCCGAATCCGTGCCCGGGGCACTAGCCCCTGGGAACTGGTCGATGGCAAACGTTGTCGGGCGGCTACCGGTGTTCGCCAGCGTTAGCTTCTGGGTGGTGGTCCCTCCGGCCGCGAGCGTGGCCTTGATGGCCGGGGAGGCGGTGAGCCTGCCCGCGGGCAGGGCGAAGTCGCTCCGGGTGACTGTGCCGGCGGTGACGTTGGCCGTGGCGTGGACCGTGCCGTAGTTCACCTGCGCGGCGGTGACGGCCTGCCGTCCGGTGGGCGCGAACAGGTCGTAGAACCCGTCGCCTGGGCCGGTTGCCGGTCCCGTGGTGGCGGTGGAGCCCGCCTGCCCGCTGACGGCCACGCTCGCCCCGTTGACCCCGGCGCCAGTACTGGCGTCGGTGACGTGCCCCTCGACCAGGCCTCCCGGCGTCGGAGTCAGCCACGCGGCGCCGACTCGCACGTTGGTGATGAGCCAGACGCCAACGTCACTGGTGGAGTTGGTCCCCTGGAGGCGGAAGCGGAGCTGCACGGTTTGCGCCGAGCTGGCGCTCGGCACCGTGAACTGGAACTGCCCGACACTGGTGGTGCTGGCGCTCCACTCGGTGTGCCATGTCGTCCCGCCGTCCGTCGTGACGTCAACCTCGGCCAGCGCGCCCGGTCCAAAGTTCGAGAAGAAGGAGACGAGCGGCGACTGCCCGGCGGGCACGGATACCGGCGACGTGTACAGCGAGGTGTCGGTCGGGCCGTCGCCAAGGGCGAGCGAGTACGCGACTCCGGTGCCGGAAGGCCAGTCGCTAGGATTGGCAGCACCCCAGTCAGCGGCGCTGAAGAAGCCCCAGGGGGTCCCGGACGCCGTGCTGGTGCTCCAGCCGGATGGCAGCGTCCCGGCGGCGAACGTCTGCGCGGTGCCGCTCGTGTTCTGCTGGTAGCCGAGCGCCGAGCCCTCGCTGGCGAGCAGGTCGGCGGCCACCGTGAAGTCGCGGGTGGCGTCCGTCGCGCCCACGGTGATTGCCGTGCTCGCCGTCTGGTAGCCGGTGAGCTCCGGTGTCACCTGGACCTGGTAGCCGGAATCACCGGGCACCCGCAGGGAGTACCGGCCGGTAATCGGGTCCGTGCTGGTCTGCACGGTGCCGGTGCCGTAGTCCAGCAGCACCTCGGACTGCACGGGCCATCCCTGACCCGAGCCGTCCTTCACCGTGCCGCTGACCGTCACCAGCGGCTCCGCCCTCAGCCTCACCGAGCGGGCGGCGGTCCCTCCCGCCGTGACGGTGACTCCGCTCGCGGCGGGGGCGGCCGCGTAGCCGTAAGCCGAGACCGCCATCGAGTAATCGCCCGCGGGCAGGCGCACCCGGTAGCTGCCGTTGGCCTGCGTGGTGGTCGTCACCGCCGCCGCTCCGGTGAGGCGGACCTGGGCGTCCGCCACCGGCCTGCCACTGGTGGAAGCGACCGTGCCGGTCAGGGTGCCGTAGCTGGTGTCGGTGAAGGCACCGAGGCCCGACGGGGTGCCCAGACCGGTGGGGCCGTCGTAGCCGGGACCTGCGGTGCACAGGTAGGCCGGCGAGCAGGTGCCGTTGGAGCCGGAGGTGACGTCGTTCAGGTCGGAGGTGTGCGCGTACGGGTCGGCGTTGGGGTGGTCCTTCGCCGCGATCGGGCCGCCGAGCGCGTAGGTCGCGGCGATGATCGGGGACGCGACGCTGGTGCCGCCGTACTGTCCCCAGCCCTGCCCGTAGTCGGGGGCGCCGCCGCTGTACGTGTCGTAGACGGCCACCCCGGTGTCGGGGTCGGCGACCGCCGAGACGTCGGCGACCGTGCGCCCGGCGCAGCCGGTGTCGGCCTGGAAGCTGGGCTTGGGCTCATACGCGGAGCAGCCTGAGCCGGTTCTGCTCCACGCGGTCTCGGTCCAGCCGCGGCCGGTCCCTGGAGCCCGGGTGAGCGAGGTGCCGCCGACCGCGGTCACGTCCGGCGCGGACGCGGGGAACTCCGTGCCATAGCCGCCGTCGCCCGCGCTCGCGACCACCGCCACGCCGGGATGGTCGTAGTCCTGTGTGGCGGCCGGCACGTCCTCAGAAGAATCGGGTCCGCCGTAGCTGTTCGATACGTAGGAGGCGCCGAGGGCAACGGCCTCGTTCACCGCGGCGCCGAGGTCGGACAGGTCGGCGCTGTTGGCCTCGACCAAGATGATGTCGGCCTTGGGCGCGACCGCGGAGACCATGTCCAGGTCGAGGGAGATCTCGGTGGCCCAGCTCGGGTCACCCGCCGGGTAGTCGCCGGGGAAGCCCTCCTGGTTCACCTTGCGGAACTGCCCGGGCGCCAGCGCGGGCAGGCCGAACTGCTCGCGGTAGACATTCAGGTCCGCGGCGGCGCTGGGGTCGTCGTAAGCGTCGACGATCGCGATTGTCGCGCCCTCGCCGCCGTCGGCCGGCAGGTCATAGGCGCCGAGCAGGTCGCTCGGGCCGTATCCGGATGGTGCGCTGGCGGCACCGAGCCGGACTCCGTAACCGGTCCTGCCCCTTTCGTTCCTGACCACCAGGCAGCTGGCCACGCCCTGCTGCTTAGGGGTGGAGCAGACCTGGCTGAGCGCGCCGCTCGTCTCTGGTGCGACGTTGGGCACGATGCCGGTCGCCGGCGTGCCGGCACTGACCTGCCCTGTCGCGGCGCTGGCCACGCCGGGGGCCAGGCCCGCCATCGCCATCGCCATCGCCACGCTGAGCGCGGCGCCGGTCAGTGCCGCGGATCTCCGCAGGACTCTGAGATGCTGCAATTCTTCACCCAATCTCTTTGCCAGGGCTGGCTCATGGCCGACCTGTTCGGGGGCACGCGACCTTGTTCAGGTCATTCCTCGGAAGCCTTGCCATAGCGGTTCGTACTCGTCGTCTTCCGCTTCGTCGGCCGAGGCGGGCTCGCCCTCGGCTGTCTGTCCGCCGACGGCAGGCACGAGGTCTTCCGGCTGTGCGTCCTCGGGCTGTGCGTCCTCGGGTTGCGGCTGCGCTGACGCTGCGGGATTCACCTGCTGTTCTCCTGGACGCATCGCGGCGAATACTGATGCGGCAATTGTCGGAGCGTGAGCAGGTAACGCACATCGAGCAAATGAATGAAACATGGGGGTGCGGACAGATGAAAACTTGCCGCCGCTGGCTCAGCCAGCGCTCATCAGGATGGGCCGGCTGGTCATTCCTGCGAGCCGGGCACGATCCCGGCCTGGGCGGCACGCATCGCCAGTGCGGTGCGGCTCGAGACGCCAAGCTTGCGCATGGCTGACTGCAGCTGGGTCGCGACGGTGGCCGGCGAGCGGTGCATCAGCACGGCGATCTGGCGGTTCGTCTGTCCCTTCGCCACCAGCCGGACCACGTCCAGCTCACGCGGCGACAACCCGCTGCCGTAGCCACGCCGTCCGCTGGCCGCGACTCCGTTTTCCCGCAGGCAGCGGGCGACCCGGGCCGCGTCGCCCGCGGCACCAAGCTGCTCAAGCCCGCGCAGGACGCCGGACAGTACGTCCAGGCCCTCGTCCCTGGCCGCCTTCTTCCCGCCGCCCGCGGCCAGCAGGCTCCGCGCCCGCTGCTCCCCGGCCCGCAACGCGTCATAGGGGCGGGGCAGGTCCCGCCACGCGGCCGCCACACCAGCCCACAACGCCGCGGCCTCGTCGTGGGAATCGTGTGCCCCGGCCAGGATCGCGCGGGATTCCAGCAGGTGCGTGGGCCCGACCAGCCCGCTGTGCCCGGCCAGCCCGGCCGCGTACGCGGCCACCAGCTCGTCCGCCTCGGCGAGACGGCCAGCAGCCGCGAGCGCTGCCGTCCGCACCGGCACCAGGTCGGCCGCCCCCACCCAGATGCCTTTTCGTGTCATAACGGCGGCTGGCTCATCGGTCAGCGTCACAGCCATGTCCGCATCGCCGCCCGCCAGCCGGAGCCTGGCAAGGGCAGCGGCGGGCTCCAGGTAGTCTTCCGGCGCTTCCATGGACCGGATCTCGGCGACCACCCGCTCCAGGCACGCGCCGGCCTGCGCCTCATCGCCCGCGGCGAACCGCAGCAACCCGGCCACCAGCATCGCCTCGCACCGGCCCAGCGGGAGCAGGTGCTCGCTTTCCGGCAAGGCGGCGGCGTCGGCGGCCAGCCCGCCCCATTCGCCGGTGAACCAGCGGAGGTGGGCGAGGGTCACCTGGATTTCCGCACGCATCCGGGTGAACTCGTGGGTGGCCGCCAGGTCAAGGCCCCGGCCGAGGCGCTGCCGCGCCTCGGCGTAGCGCCCCCAGCGGATGGCGTGGTGGCCGAAGTTCAGCCCGGTGCCGGCGATCGTGATCAGGTCCCGCGCCGACGACGCTTCCCCGGGTATCGCCGCTGCCTTGTCCCAGCCATCCTCCTCGCCCAGGGCCAGCAGCATGGTCGCCTCGTTCGCGGCGAACGGCAATCGCTCATCTTCCGGGACGGCCGCGGCCGCCGCGGCGGCACGGCGCAGCCATGCGAGGTGCACCGATTTCGGGGAATTGAAGTCGCGGGGCCAGGCGAGCAGGAGCATCGCCCGTGCCGCCTCGCGCGAGTCCGTGGGCAGCAGTGTCACCGCCTGCTCCAGGTCACGCCGCGCCTGCCTGAAGTCGCCCACGCTGTTGAGGAAGCGGCCGAGCTGGTACTGGATCAGGCCGCGCACCCGCGGCTCGGCCGCGTCGGACGCGAGCGCGGCGCGCAGCGCGACGGCCAGCCCCTTGAGCGTGTCCTCGGCCGTGACCGCGGGAAGCCGTACCTTCTTGGCCAGTCGGGCGATGTCCTGCGGCGCCAGTCCGCCCGCCGTGATCGCCTGATATTGCAGTGCGACCGCCGCCTGGTCATCGCCGGAGGCCAGGGCGAGGTCCGCGGCCCGCTCGGCGTACCGGCACCACGCCTCCGCCTGACCCGCCGCTCGGAAATGCCGGGCCAGCTGAACCGCGGGCGGGCGGGGCAGCGTCTCAAGCTTCTGCCCGGCCCGCAGGTGCATCCGGGTCCGCAACGGCGCCGGGATCGCCTCGTACACCGCCTGCGCGGCCAGCACGTGCCTGAAGCGGAACCGGTCACCGTCCTCACCCAGCAGGCCGCAGTCAAGGGCGGTGACCAGAGCGACCACGGCCCGTTCTGGAGAAATGGCTGCGATCGCGGCCAGTACGGCCTCATCCGCGGAATCCGCCAGCACCGCCGCGGCCCGCAGCACCGCCTGCGCATCCGCGTCAAGCCGCCCCGCCCGCTCAAGCACCGCATCCCGCACGGTGGGCGGCACGGCGATCTTTTCCGACCGGCGGCGGACCCACTCCCCGCCCCGTCGCGCTAGGTCCGCCCGATCAGCCAGCAGGCGCACAGACTCCTCCACCGCGAGCGGGACGCCCTCGGTGTGCCGGTGCAGGAAGTCGGCGAAGTCCGGATGGACCCGTTCCCCGTCCAGCATCGAGGAGATCAGCTCCGCCGTCTCAGGAACCGACAGCGGCGCCAGCGCTAGCCGCCTGACCCCCGGCGCGCCGGGGCGAGACGACAGCCTGGGCAGCAGCGAGTCACCCGGCACCTCGTCCGGCCGGGAGGTCAGCAGCAGGCTCACCCGTTGCGAGTGCTGCGCTGTCAGGAACAGCAGGAACTCAAGCGTCGCCTCATCCGCCCAGTGCACGTCCTCCACCACCAGCAGCCCCGTGCCCAGGCAGTCGATCAGCTCGTCCAGCGCGCGGAACAGCCGGTGCCGCGACGCCGACGCGTCGGGCAGCGGCTCCGGCGCGGGCGGCAGGTCGCCGGCCCACTCAGGAAACAGCGGTCGCAGCGCCCCGGCCAGCCCGGAAAGCGGCAGCCCGGCAACCCTGCCCGCGGCGGCCCGGCGCACCCCGTCCACCACCGGGCCGAGTGTGTACGGCTGCCGGAACGGCAGGCACGCCGCCACCAGCGGCCGCAGCCGCTGGCCGGGCAGCCCGGCCAGGAGCTCCGCGACAAGACGGCTCTTGCCGATCCCCGCCTCGCCCTCCACCAGCACCAGCGACGGCGGCGTGGCCAGCGCGTCCGCCAGCGCGGCCAGCTGGCGCTCTCGGCCCACGAAGCCGGGTGAGTGTACCGTAAGTGACGGTATGTCACTCTGTCCCCGCTGCCCCACAGGGTGTGCCTCCAGCCGGAGATAACCACATTTCTTCGCATTCTGTATCAAATTGGCAAAGTACGCCACCCCGGTCAGCCGGCCGGGTCGGCTTCCTCCGGTCGGCAAAGAGCGGATGCCCGGGCCCCGGCCACTGCGGCCGGGACCCGGGCACCCTGCTAGCGTGCGGCGTCGGTGTCGCCTGCCTGGCGCCGGGGACCTGTGGCTAGACGGCATTGCCGCCCGCGGCGGGCTAGTCAGGCGGCGGTGCTGAACGCTTACCGCCGGGGGAGCGTCAGCTCGCGGCGAGGCCGAGTGACTGCGTGGGCAGCGCCTGCGTGCCGATGGCGGTGAGCCGGGCGCCGGAGCCGGCGCTGAACTCGGTCAGCTCGTCCTGGTTGCCGTTGAGGACATACAGGTTCCGGCCATCGGAGGAGAGAGCTTCGTCGACCGGCGTCGCGCCGGTCGCGACGCCGGTGTTGCGCAGGAAGGTCACCTGCCCGGACGCCGAGACATGGTAGCTGGAGACCGTGTCGCTCGAAGAGTTGACGACGAACGCGTCGCCGCTTGCGCTCTTCACGATCCAGCACCCCTCGTTCTGGCCGTCTGATACGGGGGCCTGCGTAGCGTTGAGGACCCCGCTGGGCGCGACCCGGTAGGAGGAGAGCGCGGAGTTATCGGCGCTGCCGAAGTCAGCTACCAGCAGCCGGCCGGCCGGGGTGAACAACTCGGCGAACGCCGACGGCGCGTCAGGAGCGCTGGTGACCGCCGGGGCCAGCGTCCCGCCCTGGCCAACCGCGAAGGTGTCGATCGTGTTGGACAGTGTCTCGGCGACCGCGACCCGCGTGCTGCCTGGGCTGATGACGACATCCGTGGGGCCGCTCGCACCGCTGCTGAGCGGCTGGCTCCCGCCGGCGATGGGGGCTAGGCCGCTGCCCGTCGCCCGGAGCCCGGTCACGTTCATCGGGCCTTCAGCGTTCAGGCCGCCGCTGTTGAGCACCTCTGCCAGTCCGCCGTTGATCGCGACGCTGGTGGGGGCGGTACCGCCGCTGGCCACGACGTTCCGCAGCCGGAGCGCGCCGCCCGGCAGGACAGCGAAATCTGAGACCTGGTCGGAGCCACCGTCCACCACGAGCAGCGTCCGCTGGTCCGGAGAAAGCGTAACGGCACCCTGTGAAAGGCCATTGACGCCATTTCCGGCTCCGCCGGTGTTGTAGGTGCCGGCCAAGGCCAGAGTGCCGTCGGCCTTGCGGGCGAAAACCTCGACCTGGTTTCCGGCGGTGGAGTTAGTGCTGGTATAAACATATCCTAGAACCCTTCCGCCGCCCGGTGGCGTCGCGGCTGAGGCGTTTGCCGCTCCGGCGAGCGCGAGTCCGCCAACGGCGGCACTGCCCAGCGCGATTCCCGCGATCCGGTTCTTCAGATAACGCATAGTATCTTGCCCTTCGTTGCTTCGCGCGGCTCAGCGCGTTCACGCTTGTCCTGCTCCGGCCCCGTGCCGGATGCGAATCTGACATGTCTACCATTTAAAATTACATTAATTAATTAGACATTCGATTAACGTGAGGTCAACACCGGCGCCTATTTTCGCCAGGCGGTCCCATGTGGCCAATAGCCTTAACGCGTGCCCAGCCAGGTTGACTGCCGCAAGCAACGTGACCGCGCGGCGCGGGACGTGCTACAGCCACTGACCCCCGACGAACTGCCGCCCTGGCGGCCGGGGCAGGAACCGGGCGCAGGAACAGGCAGGCGCGCTACGATGGGAGCGCCCGACTGCGCGGCCTATCGCGGGCTCAAGGGGGTATCGCATGAGCGTGGACATGATCGCCCCGCAGTGGATGCACGCCCAGATCACGGTAGAGGAATACGAGTCGTGGTCCGAAGAGCAGTGCGTCGGCATCGAGGTCGTGGACGGGATGGTCGTCGTGAGCCCCAGCGCCTCCAAGCGGCACAACCGTCTCGCCCGGGTGCTCGCGAACGCCCTTGACGCCTCGGCCGGGACGGACTGGAATGCCGACACTGACTTCGATGTCCGGCTCCAGGACGTGCCGCTGACGAACCGCCGCCCCGACGTCGTCGTGTACCGGGCCGACACCATTGACGTCACCCCCACCCGTCCCGAGCATGTGCTGCTGGCCGTGGAGATCGTCTCGCCGGGATCGGAGACCACCGATCGGGTCGTTAAGCTCGACCAGTATGCGCGCGCGGGGATCCCCTTCTACTGGCGCGTGGAACTGACCGCGACCCGCATCCCTGTTGTGTACACCTACCTGCTTGACTCCGCGAGCAGGCGCTACCGGGACGGCGACGTATTCACTGGAGTCGTCAAGGCCAGCGTGCCCTTCCCGGTCGAGGTCGACCTGTCCACCGTCGGGTAACAGCCAGGCAAGCGGTCCCCTCAGCGGACGAGGACCTGAGCGATATCCGGAGGGGTCGTCATCGTCCCATCCGGGGCGCTAAAGCCGTACCTGACGGACAGGGTCAGCAACAGGCCGGAACTTCTCCCGTACTTTCCGCTCTGGCAGCGGTGGAGCCAGTTCCCCGAGTTCAAGTACCTAGCGATCATCACCGTAGAACATGACGAGACAAGCACGACCGTTGAGCGCATCCCGAAAGGACAGGATGGCCGGGCGCGCGCGGCTAGAAGAGCCCGTCCGACTGACCGTTGACATCAGGGCGGATGGCCCGTGTCATGCCCTTGCCCGAGTCGCCCAGCAGCTTCGGCTGCACGTCGGCCTCCTCGCCACGCAGTCGTCGCGCAATGGGGTCAGTGTCGCCCAGTTCGATGCCCACCCAGCTGCGCTCCATCTCCTGTGCGGCTGCGTAGGTGGTTCCGCTTCCGCCAAACGGGTCGAACACAACGTCCCCCGGACCCGTGCTGATTTCCAACACCCGGCGCAGCAGCTTTATCGACAGCTGGTTAGCAGACCGATGCTTCGTGCCCTGGTGCCGGACAGGGGGGATGTCGGCCCAGACGTCCGTCAGGTTCAGGCCGTCCGGGTGCAGCTTGTTCCGGTGCCCGCCGTAGTCCTTGATGTCCCCGCCGCAGTGACGGCAGACCGGGATTGGCACCCTGGGCCGGGAGAAGGCGCGCGGCTTGCCCTTCGTGTAGTAGAGCAGGCTGTAGTGCGACGGGTACAGCTTCCCCGCAATCGGCAGGCTGAACTTGATGTCGATGGCGATCCAGTGCCGGAACGTCATCCCCGCCTGGTTCAGGAAGTGGCCCAGCTCTATGTTCCACTTCGGGATGTTGTAGAGGAAGAACGCGCCGCCAGGCGTGATCGTCCGGGCGCACTCCTTCACCCACGACTCGCACCACGCGAGGTATTCCTCGTCCTTGAGCGAGTCGCTGACACCCTTCCCGTAGTCCTTGCCCAGGTTGAACGGCGGGTCGGCGAAAACCAGGTCGAACGTTTCATCCTCGGTTGCCGCCAGCAGTTCTAGACAGTCCCCCTGGTAGAGCTTGCCCAGTCTTGTCTCGAAAACAGGTTCCATTAGCATTCCTCAAACTTGGTATTCCTCCAACTCCAGATGGCCTAGCGTACTGGGAGGGTGTGACACTGGACGTGCTTCCAGCATGAGATGCGCTGCCTCTTCGCTGATAGACACAATGGACACGTGGGTCATGTTAATCAGAGTGGCCAGGATGCGCAGCCCGTCCACAGTAATGATGATGGACACGTGCCGCGAACACCCGAACTGCCCAGTGCCCGCGTAGAGGCCGATCTGCGCCGCCGTCTTGCCGCAGGCGAGTGGGCAAGCGGCGACCCGATGCCCACTGTTGCTCTCCTGGCCGAGCACTACGAGGTAGCCCGTGGCACCGTGGCCCGCGCTCTGCGCACCCTAGAAGGCGAGGAGCTAGTCCGCATCGTCGCCAGGTGGGGAACCTTCAAGACGTGATGGAGGTAGATCTGTCTCCGGGTCTCGGGGCTTTGACGCGACCGGATGGCCTGGGAGACAGTCGAGATGCTCAAGCGAGCGCAACTTCGCGAGCAAAGAGAACCAGCGTGGCGCTACAGTTATCGGCCAGGACCCGGAGAGCGACACCAACAACCGCCCGTCGGTGTCGATCGACCGGGAGACGGGTGACTTGCTGCCCGCGCTGGATCGTCAGCGACCCGGATTCGCTGCCCAGTGCCTCCAGTTCTGCCTCGGAAAGGCCCGGCTTGGTCGCGCGCGGCGGGACGACCAGCTCAGCCGGGAACATCAGGCCTGAAGGGCCGATTCCGTTCTCCTCGACGTGCATGAGCAGCAGCTTGACGACGCCGCGGTCGAGCTTGAGCTGGCGGGTCTCGCCGGCGGGAGCGATACGGTCACGTGGCAGTGGTTCAGATGGTAACTATGCGAGAAGCCGGCCCGATCTCCCCTCTGCAGGAATTGTTATGGAGTATGTGATGACGCCGACGGCAGTATGCCGGTAGCACGTGATTGACGTCGATGGATACGATTTTCAGCCCCGCTTTGTCACTTGCGTTAGAGTAACTGCCACTATCCCCGCCCCCACAACCACTGCTGCCATTACCGATGTCACGGCTGACGTCGACGTCGACGCGATCCAGGCAGTCCCAACCAACGCCGCTACGCATAGCACGGCCATCACCGACAGGGCCACTTGTGCTCCGGTTAGGGGATCGCCCGGGTCGCGCTGCTCGATGTCCACGTCCGTGAGTGTCTGCTCAGGTTTGCAGAGATTGGGGCGTGGCCCGTCTGTCAGAAGGGTGTAGGTGGTGGTCTGGCGCTTGCCGATTAGGGTTGGCTGGATGAGTAGTGCGGTGCCGTCAACAGTGGGTTCGGGCATTGTCCGGTCGGCGGGCTGGGTGGTGACGTTAAGGCATTGGATGATCGGTGTGCCGATGTCGAGGCGGACGGGGCGTCCGCCATCGAATGCTGATCGTGGTATGTCGTTGCGGCCTCTGGTGTAGAGCTTGAGTTCCACGACGCGGGGGTTGCTGAGGAGTTTGCCGTCACGGGTCACCTCGATGTTGCCAGTCTTGGCAGCGACTCTGTTGAGCAGTGGCGTGATAACTGGCATGGCAACCATGAGGCGGCGCTTGGGGTTGGCGACACGGATTGTCACCCACACGATCGCGAGAGTGCTGAGGATGGCGACGATTGGTCCCGTTACGGTCCAGAAGGTAAGGGATGCGTACCAGTGTCCCGCTGTTGCTAGCTCCACGGATCTGATCAAACACCCTAGGTGGATGCATGAGTGGGTAGATCGCGCATAACGTTGCCGTGGTGTGAACCGTGCGTCGTCGGCTGGCCGTCGGGTGAGCGTATATGGTTCTTGCCCGTGAACTGCCCGCGCCGGTCGTGCGAGTCCCGGCGTAGCGGGAGGGGGCGGGAGCTTGGCGGGATGGCGAGTTGGGCACTTTCCGCGTGTGCCGGTGCGGGCCTGGGCCGGGGCGTCGGCCGGTGAGCGTCCCTGCTGGCCTGCTGTTTGCTTGCTGGGATCAGGGCTTGGCCGGTGAGTGCAGGGCGCTAGCGCCATTTCCGCGCGGGAACAAGGGCACGGGCCGGAAGCGATCGGGCACGCAACGGGCACGCGGCCCCAAGCGGGCATCTTAAGAGAGTTCGAAATAGGCCTCTGAAATGCGAGAGCGGGCGACGGGAATCGAACCCGCATGACCAGCTTGGAAGGCTGGGGCTCTACCATTGAGCTACGCCCGCGCGGCTTGCCCGGTACCGGACGAGCCTGTCACCGGTAGCGTACCGGCTCTTGCGGGCTTCGGCGCACCGTCCGCGGATGTCGGCGCGGCTTGCGGGGCCAGGCCAGCCTCGCCGCGGGCACCACTGGTCCGGCCAACGTGGCCGCCTGCGTGGCCTGCCGCCGCAACCCGGAGCTCTACGAGTTCCTGACCCGCAAGGTCGGCGGCATTTAAGCAATCGGGCGCATCGAGGTCGCCCCAGCGTCCGCACGGTCAGGCAGGCGTCATCGATGCTGGCTCCGGGTGCCTGACTGGCCCCTGGCATACTCATTGCGGGCGGGGTAACGAACGGGCGGGGTGACACCATCGCTCCCACGGCCTGGGAGCGATCTAAGCAGACGGAGGCGAGCATGGCAGCGCCAGAGCAGGCGACCGGAACGGCCCAGATCGGGGTCACCGGGATGGGAGTGATGGGACGCAACCTGGCGCGGAACTTTGCGCGGCACGGGTACAGCGTCGCCCTGCATAACCGGACGGCATCGAAGGCGGTCGACGTCGCCCGGGACTTCGGCGACGAGGGGACATTCGTCGCGACGCAGACCGCCAGCGAGTTCGTCGCCGCCCTTGAGCGGCCGAGGCGGCTGGTGATCATGGTCAACGCCGGGGCGGCCACCGACGCGGTGATCGACGAGTTCGCCCCGCTGCTCGAGCCGGGCGACATGATCATCGATGCGGGCAACGCTCACTTCAAGGACACCCGTCGCCGGGAAGCCAAGCTCAAGCCGACCGGTATCCACTTCGTCGGGATGGGCGTGTCGGGCGGCGAGGAGGGCGCGCTGCACGGGCCGTCGATCATGCCTGGCGGCTCCCGCGAGTCCTACCAGTCGCTCGGGCCGATGCTCGAGGCGATCTCGGCCAAGGTGGACGGCACGCCGTGCTGCACCTATATCGGCCCCGATGGCGCTGGCCACTTCGTGAAGATGGTCCACAACGGCATCGAATACGCGGACATGCAGCTGATCGCCGAGGCCTATGACCTGCTCCGGCAGGGCGCTGGCCTGACGCCGGAGCAGATCGCCGACACGTTCCGCACCTGGAATTCCGGGCGCCTTGACTCCTACCTGATCGAGATCACGGCCGAGGTGCTCGGTCACACCGACGGCAAGACCGGCAAGCCGTTCATCGACATCGTGCTTGACCAGGCCGAGCAGAAGGGCACTGGCCGGTGGACCGTCCAGGACGCACTCGACCTCGGGGTCCCGGTCAGCGGGATCGGCGAGGCGGTGTTCGCGCGGTCGCTGTCGGGGCACGGCGCGCTGCGCGAGGCGGCACGCGACCTGTCCGGCCCGCGGGCCTCGTCGGTGGGCACGGTCGCGGACCCGGACAGCTTCGCCGACAAGGTCGAGCAGGCGCTGTACGCGTCCAAGCTCGTCTCCTACGCCCAGGGCTGGAACATGATCGCCGACGGCAGCCAGGAGTACGGCTGGGACATCGACCTCGGCTCGACCGCGGTGATCTGGCGCGGCGGCTGCATCATCCGGGCCAAGTTCCTTGACCGGATCCGCGCCGCCTACGCCGCCAACCCGCAGCTGCTGACCCTCCTGACCGACCCGGAGTTCGCCAAGGAAATCGAGCAGGCCCAGGCCGCCTGGCGGGACGTCGTCGCGACGGCCGCCCGGCTCGGCATCCCCGTCCCTGGATTCTCGGCCGCGCTGGCGTACTACGACGCCCTGCGCGCCCAGCGGCTGCCTGCTGCCCTCGTGCAGGGGCTGCGTGACTTCTTCGGCGCGCACACCTACCGGCGGGTCGACGGCGAGGGGTCGTTCCACACGCTGTGGGCGGATGACCGCTCTGAAGTATCCCGCTAAACGGGCTGAACCAGCGGTCGCCTGCCCGCCCGCCCCGGGCCAACAGGCGAGAAGGCGAACAGGCGACCGCGCCAAGCCCTCAGCCGCCCCGCGTAAGGTTTCCTGGTGACCGATGTGCTGGATGATGGAAGTGTCGCCTGCTCTAGCGTTCCCGCCTGGTGCGAGCATGGGCCGGGAGCGCACGATGGGACAGTGGCGGCACCCGCGAGCGCTCCGGTCGCGGCCCGCGCCTGGCTGCTGATCGAGCACCTCGGGCCGTGGGCGCACTCGGCCGTCGAGACGCCCCTGCCCGGTCCGCTCGCCGCCCTCGCGGCCGAGGCGGACCAGGCCGGCCTCCGGGTCCAGCTCATCCGGCGCCCGCTGCGCTCGGGCAAGCAGGGCCAGCCCAGCCTGCCCCGTCCCGATCGCCTTGCGGCCTATGCCGCCTGGACTGGCGGTCCCGACCCATGGCTGCGCCGCATTGACCGGGACATAACGGCCGGGGAACCGGTAGTGAGCCAAGCCGATCTTGCTGTCATCGCTCAGGGGGTCGCCCCCGCCGGCGCCAAGTCCGGCCCGCTGTACCTGGTATGCGCCCACGCGCGGCGCGACCGGTGCTGTGGCCGGCTAGGCGGCCCGCTGGCGCGTGAGCTCGCGGCGCGGTACCCGGAGCAGGTCTGGGAGACGACGCACCTGGGCGGCCACAAGCACGCCGCCAACCTCGCCCTGCTGCCGCATGGCCTGTATTACGGCCCGGTCGACCTGCCGGCCGCGCTCGGTGCCATCGAGGCCTACGAGCGTGGCGAGATGACGGCCCACCGGTACCGCGGCCGGGCCGGCCATGACCAGGCCTGGCAGCAAGCCGAGCAATCCAGGCTGACCGCCCGCGGCCGCCTAACGGTCTGACTAGCAAGACGACCCCGGAGCCCAGCCGCAGGATTTCGGCTACACGCCCTACCAGGTGCGCCACACTCACGCCTCCTGGCTCATCGACCAGGGCGTCGACCTCGCCCGCGTCCAGTACCGCCTCGGCCACGGCGACCTCCAGGCCACGACCCGCCAGAGAAGATCCTCGACGCCCAGGACACCAAGGCCGCGGACGTGATGGCGACGATCCTCGGCGACGTTGCCTTACACTTGGGAGGTCTACGTGCCGTAGCCCGCCTGTATGGGTGCCCCGGACCGCTAGACTGTTGCACGCACGGGCTGTAGCGCAGTTTGGTTAGCGCACCGCGTTTGGGTCGCGGGGGTCGCCAGTTCGAATCTGGCCAGCCCGACAAGATTGACGAAAACCGGCTTGCGCAAGCTACACGCTTGCGTTGTCGGGCCTGCGGCCTCCGCCGACCGAACACTCAGCTGATCGTCGTCCTGCGGCCAGGCCGGGCATGATGCCAAGTTGTCGCTGCGCGAGCATCGTCTTGTTCGCGCTGGAGCCAAAGAGCGCTTGGTGATGGCCCATTGCCCGCGGATCTCGGCGGTTCGCACTGACGCTGGCTGACGCACCTGGGCACGTGCAAGGGCGGGAGGGACTCGACTCCGCCTCTCGCGGATTCCGATTGCGTGGTGCACGAGTCCGCCGCAGGCTCGCTGCTCCGCGTCTTAACCGGGTCCCTCCCGCCATTCACCAGTTAACTGCCCCAGTTGCACGCCCGAAAGAGGCCAAAGTCCCAACCTCGCACGGCGCACCGGGCTCTATGCCTTGCCTGTCCTGGTTGGCCGATGGCCTGGGATGGAGGTGGCGAAAGTCCCGGTCAGCTCGGGCCTCTTGACCATGACCAGAAGAGGGTCCAAAACCAGATGCTTAAGGCGTAAGGAATCACTGCAAGACCGGGCTGGGAGGCCCGGCAGATGTCAGGGAGATGTTCCAGATGCGCCGCACTACGTTCGACAAGGTTCTCGGGTGGGTTGGCACGGGCCTCGGGGTCGTGCTGCTGGCCGCGGGTGGCCTCCTGCTGTGGGGCTCGGCCTACATCCACAACACGGTGCAGGGCCAGCTGGCCGCCCAGCAGATCACCTTCCCGCCGGCGGCCGCGTTCGCGCATGCCAAGGCGGGCACTGAGATCACGCCGTCGATGATCCCGTCGGTGTCGCAGTACGCGGGCCAGCAGCTGCTGACCGGCCAGCAGGCTGAGGCCTACGCTGACCACTTCATCGCCGTCCACATCCAGAACATGACCGGCGGCAAGACCTACGCCCAGCTGTCCGCCGAGTCCCTCGCGCAGCCGGGCAACACCCAGCTCGCCGGCACGGTCAGCACCGTCTTCAAGGGCGAGACCCTGCGCAGCATGCTGCTCAACGCCTACGGCTGGTGGAAGGTCTCCCAGATCACCTACATCGTCTCCCTGGTCGCCTTCGGCCTGGGCTCGGTGTCCGTCCTCGGCGGCCTGTTCGGCTTCGCTAGCCTTCGCCGCGACCGCAAGCCGGCCGTTGCCCAGGTCGGCCCAGCCATCGAGCAGATCAACGAGGCCGGCACCGCCGCCTAGCCCAGACAGGAAGCCAGGTCGCGTCGGCCAGCGCCCCCTGGCTCCCGGATAACCGGGAGCCAGGGGGCGCTTCCGCTGTCATCCTCCAAAACCGCCATGACAGCTGGCCTGTGGATCGGGAGCCCTTATCCCCAGCGCCTCGTGGCTGCGTTCATCAATTGCGTGGGGTCCGGCTCGGCGAGTGTGGTGCGGATGGTGGCAGCGCGGGCCTCGTCCCAGGTGAAAGTCGGGTCGGCCTCGAGGAACGCGGTGGCGATAGCTCCCAGGCCGAGGGCGGGAAGCGACCACTGGCCGACTGCTGGTGCGTCGAACGGCCGGGCGGTGACCTCTTGCGCGCCGATGCCGGGTGTGGCCAGGGCGGTCATTACCAAGGCACGCATGGCGGCATCGGCCAGCGCGGCTAGCGTTTCGGAGGTCACGCCGGCCTCGGGGCGCAGCCGGAACCCGAGCATGCCCGCCATGAGCATCCAGGCTCGGGCAACCTGGGCAAGATGGTCCTGCTCGGCCTGGGCGAGGGCCGCCTGGACCTAGTCGCGGAGTCCGCCATCAGCCAGGCTCAGCAGCGTAGCGTGCAGGGCCAGGTCCCCTTGACGGCACCTGGCAGGTCGCGACTGGCTCGGTAGCTGGCTTCCGCATAAGAGAAACCGTCATTGGCTTCAGCGTTGCCGGTACGGTCGCCCTGGCCGGGGGGCAGGTCTCGCGCGCCGCGTTCCAGGTCAGCCTGGCCACGATGAGTGTGAACGGCAGGACCCGCCAGCCGCAGCTGCTGCAGAGCCGCGACGTTGCCGTCCACCCCGACGCGCGGATGACCCTGACCCGGCCATCGACGTCGGCGGATCACTGCCAGTCTCCTTCGCGGACTACGACATCAAAGGACCCCATGGTTACGGCGCCCTTGGCTCGCTGGTCAGCAACAGGACAGCCGAGTTCCTGCTCATCCTGCGGCTGCGGTAGCAGCGGCAACTGATGTACAGCCGGACCTCATCGCGGCCTGGCGCACTGCACGCGGGCAGCCAGTGCACTTCTGCCGGCGCGGATCAGGTGCCGAAGGTGCCTGCTTCCTTGGGGCTAGCGGGAGGAGGGGACGGTGACGACAGGGCCGTGGGCGTGGTTCAGCAGTGCGTGCGTTACCGTGGATGGTCCGCGGTGGTCGGCCCCACTCCTGGCGCGACCGCCAAGGATCGTCAGGTCCGCGCGGGCGGATAGCCCCGCGAGGACGCGGCCAGGGTGACCATGCGCCAGTTCGTGGCTGGCCTGGACGGCGGGGTACTTGGCCTGCCAGTCGGCCAGTAGGGCCGCGAGTTGGTGCTCCGCAGCGTCCTGTTCGGCCTCTTCGGCGGCCGGGCCGTGCCAGGCGTGGACCGCCGTCAGGGCCGCGTGCCGCTGTGATGCCTCTTCGAACGCGAAGGCCAGCGCGTCCTGGCTGGTCGCGGCGTCGCGGATGCCGATGGCTATCAGTCGGCGCGGGGGTGTCGTCTCATCGCGGATGACGGCGACTGGGCAGCTGGCGTGGGTTGCGGCATACCGGCTGACCGATCCGAGGATCATCGCGGCGAACGCCCCGCTGCCGCGGGAGCCGACGACGAGCATCAGCGCGCCCGAGCCGCTGTCGGCCACCGCCTGGGCGACTGGCCCAGACAGTGGGTCGGCATCGACGACCAGCCGAGGAGCGATCGCGGCGGCCCGCTTCACCCCTGCGTCCAGCGCACGGTCGCGGTTCTGGATCAGTATGTCGGTCACAGTGGCCGGACCAGGGCCGCCGATGGAAAAGCCGCTCATCCGGGGCAGGATTTCTGGCGCGGCCACGATCCGTAGCGGCGCGCCGTGCAGGACGGCTTCCCGGGCGGCCCACTCGACCGCGCGCAGGGATTCCTCCGAGCCGTCAGTGGCGGCCACAAGGGGCTTGGTCGACATGATGAATCCTCCTGACAGGCAGTCCGCAGCAGCACTCGCGGGCGGATGGGTTCCTTCACTCGCCACTATCGGCCCGCAATCACCCTGGCCGGAATGGGCTTTGGGGGCTGTTGGCCGGGACCAAGGTCCCGTCCAACGGCAGCAGTGCCAAAGGTCCTCCAGAAGATGCCCATATGACCTCTTCCATGCCGCATGAGGCGGCGATAAGACGCTAAGGCAAGGCGGAAAGCGCGGCTTCGCGCAAGGTTCGCATTCTCGGAAGGGATGAAGGTTCATGTACGACAGAATTCTGGTCGCGGTCGATCAGTCACCGGTGTCCGACCGTGCCGTCCTGGCGGCCCGGGACCTGGCTCTGCTGTCCAAGGGTGAGGTGTGGGTACTCCACCTGCGCGAGCATGAGCTTGGTGGCAAGGCAGGCGTTCTGCCGGCCCGAGAGACCGCAGAAGAGGCCAGCGATGAGGTCATGGGCTCCGTCGAGACCCTGACCGAGGCCGGGGTCAAGGCGCATGGCCTGGTGAAGAACACCCTGTACGGCCATGCCGCTCGGGAGATCGTCGCCGACGCCATCGAGCTCGGCTGCGGCATCATAGTAATGGGCTCACGCGGTCGCGGAGAGCTGGCGGGCCTGGTCCTCGGGAGCACCGCCCACAAGGTCATCCACCTAGCCGACCGGCCCGTCCTGATCATCCGCTAGAGCAGAGGGCCGGTGCCGATGGTCGCCCCGAGGATCCCTTTGCCCGGCCCGTATGCCTCATCGTCGCTGGAACTCTACCGCCCGCCGAGAACCAACGACGAGGGGTAGCTACGAGTTGTTGCTATGCCCTCAGTGCTGGGCGGGGTTGACGCGACTAGACGCCAACTTTGATGGCCTTCGACTTCGCCTTTTAACTAGTCATCGCGCTGGGCCTGCAATTAGGGTACTCGCGCCTGCTCAAAAGCAGCACGTCTCGCAGTGCGAGCCCACGAGTTGCTTCTTTGGCGGTGCCGACCGCGCGGTCTGGAGGAATCTCGGGACCGTCGCAGGCGGCATTTACTTTGGGCTGAAGTCTGGGCAGTCCAAACATCCCGGAGATCCGCTTGATGCAGTGTCGCGATACAACAACGAGCCGGGCAATCCTGTGCTCGCGACGATTCGGGATGCGAAGTTGTCGGCCGCCAGCTCGTCGCCCACCAATGCCAGGCGGTTTAGGTTTTTGGGCTGGTTGTCGGGTTTTTCCCTGGCGGTTACTGTCGGTGGCTGTCAGGCCGGGGTGTTGCAGAGGATGATTTGTGGCGTGGCCTTGGTAGTGGCGAGGGCGCGGCCGGCGCGGGGGAAGGTGAGGCCGTTCTTGGCCTTCCGGGGCCGGTGGCGGTCACGGTCGATGGTGGTGCGTGCCTTGCCTAGCGTGGCGACCACGGTTTCGTAGCCGCAGGTCCCTGCGCGGGTTGCGGCCCGGCGGGCGGCGGTGAAGGAGATCTCGCGGGGATGGACGGGGAGCCCGGCCTGGCGGCCCTTGCGGGCAGGGGCGGCGGTCAGGGCGGCGTCGCGGGCCAGGCCCCGGACCATCTCGGTGGCGGCGGTCCAGGCGGCGATTTCCTGCCTGGCCATGGCCGGCGCCCCGGAGCGGAGCATGGGCCCGGCGGACGGCCCGGCCCCGGTAATGGCGGACTTCGCCTCGCGCAGGGCGGTCTCCGAGCCGTCCCAGCGCCACTTATAAGCCCGGGCGAGGCCTCCAGCGGGGTATTCCTCCCAGTCCAGCAGATCGGTGACCAGGCAGAACATCTCGGGGACCTCTTGTCCTTCCATCCTCACGTCGTACTCGATGACGCGGACGGCGACGATGGTGCCGTCGCCGTGCAGGTTCGCGAGGTAGGAGCCATCGGGCAGGAAAGCTGACGTGCGGTCGAGCCGGATGCTGGCCTTGACCCTGATCAGGACGTGGGTGCGGCGGATGATCCGGGCAATCCGGGCGGCACCGGGAAAGTTCCGGTCCAGGATCCAGCACCGGTCCGGGGTGAAGAGCCGGGGAAGCTCGTCCATGGCCCTGTCCAGCAGGGCCTGCTCCCCGGCGGCCTTGTCCCCGCCGGACGGCCCGTGGACTACGCCGAGCGTCGCGCGGGTAGAGGCGTCCGACAGCAGCAGCGCCCTCACCTGCGGGAACGGGGCGGAGTCGTCGCTGGTGCCCAGCGACCCGAACGCCGCCCGGTTTCCCGGCGTGTCCGGGACCCGGATCAGGGTGCCGTCGATGGCTCCCGCCCGCAGCCCGCCGATCGCGACGGCCCGCCAGTCCCGCTCCCGGTGCTCCAGCAGCCCCGCGTCCAGCACCACGTCCCGCAGTTCCTCCAGGGGCTCCGGGCCCAGCGCGCTCCTCCAGTCCCGGAAGGCCTGCGGGGACGCCGGCCGCCAGGGCCGTGCCCACGGGACCAGCGCGAGGTCCCCCGCCAGCGCGAGCAGCACCTCACGGGCGTCCGCCTGGGGCATCAGCGTCATCAGCACGACCGCGCGCAGGACGAACGCCGCCGACAGCAGCCGCCTGCGCTCGCCAGCGACCGGCCCCCGCAGCACCACCCGGCCGGCAATGCCGTCGATCACCCCAGGGCCGGCGGCCCGGTCCAGCCGCTCTTCCACGGCCCCGAGCGTCGCGTGGTCACACGGGCTGCCATCCGCCTGCACCCGGCCATCACGGCGCACCCGGGCCGGCGCGACCGCGATGACCTTCAGGAACACGACCTCATCGCCGCTGCGGACCCGGCTGGTCCCAGCGATCACCAGCGCCGACCGGTCGCCCTCGCCGAGCGCCCAGCCCGACGGCGACGCCAGGTCCGACAGCCGTACCGCCACCACCCGCCCAGCCGCATCGGCGATGCTGCTGACGGCAGACGGCACGACAGGGTAAAAAGACACACGGGGCTCCTGGGAGGAAAACGGAAGAGAGACATCAGCAATCCCTCTTCTACCAGGAGCCCTTCCGCATGTCCCGGACACCACAAGAGACCCCACACCCGCACAGTCGCTACCCAACGTGACAGGCATCAGAGCCAGCCCACACACCCAAGCCCCTTAACCGCATGGCATTGGGTTCTGGCCCGTGAAGCGGACCTATAT
>Ga0335075_10003850_pt1 | contig 23550 bp, 23 predicted proteins | sample Lox_Sample_24_FD_206723 | JGI IMG/M metagenome (GOLD analysis project Ga0335075, IMG submission 206723) | Soil microbial communities from Loxahatchee National Wildlife Refuge, Florida, United States - Lox_Sample_2.4 | ecosystem: Environmental > Terrestrial > Soil > Wetlands | place: USA...
TGGCCGAGATCGTCGCGCCGGTGTTGGGCTGGAGCGCCGCCGACGTCGACCGTGAGGTCGAGACCTACACGGCGCGGGTGGAAGCCGAAGTGCTGTCGCAGGCCCAGCCCGACGACGCCTCCGCAGATGCGCTGCGGGCCAGCGCTCCCGAGGCCCGCGCGGAGATCCTCGAACCGGTGCCGCTAAATTGAGCGCGTCTTGAGGCCCGCGCCGCTGCCGCTACGCGACGGATTGGGGCCCGCGCGACTGCGGGTGCGTGGCGGAGCGCTGGGCGAAGAATTGCTGACTCGGTTCGGGCCGGAGGTCGCCGCGAAGGCGATCGCCGGCGAGGTCGTCGACCAGCACGGTGCGGTGCTCGATCCCGCGACCGTGCTGCCGGCCGACGCCAGCGTCTACCTTTATCGCGACGTGCGCGACGAGGTGCCGGTGCCGTTCACCGTCCCCGTGCTCTATCGGGATGAAAACATCGTGGTTGTCGACAAGCCGCACTTCTTGGCCACCATGCCCCGCGGACGCCATGTCACGCAGACCGCGCTGGTGCGGCTGCGTCGAGAACTGGATTTACCGGAGCTGAGCCCGGCTCACCGGCTCGACCGGCTGACTGCAGGGGTGCTGCTGTTCACCGCCCGCCGGGAGATTCGTGGTGCCTATCAGACGCTGTTCGCCCGAGGAGAGGTCCACAAGACGTACCTGGCGAGGGCCGCAGTCAGCACAGTGCTGGTGCTGCCGCAGGTGGTGCGCAGCCGGATCATCAAGCGCCGCGGCCACTTACAGGCCGTCGAAGAACCCGGCGAGCCCAACGCCGAGACACAGGTGGAGTCGATGTCGGCGGACGGGCTCTACCGGCTGATACCGCGCACCGGCCGCACCCACCAGTTGCGGGTGCACATGGCTTCACTCGGGTTAGCGGTCTACGGAGATCCGTTGTATCCGAACATCGTTGACGTAGCGGCCGACGACTTCTCCGCGCCGCTGCAGTTGCTGGCGCAGCGGATCGAGTTCAACGACCCGCTGACCGGGGCGCGGCGCGGATTCGTCAGCGAACGACGGCTGGATGCCCGGGGCTAGCAACGCTCGACGCCGCGACGCATCAGTGGCAGGTCGTGGTCAACCCATGCCGCCAGGTCCGGCGCGGCCGCAGCGTCGCGAACGGGCGATCCACCCGGCGCATGGGCGACGCTGAAGATAGGCGCTACAGCGCGGGTGAGTGCCACGCCGTGAACGGCGGCGCGCAGTGTCGCCAAGGCACGCGCCGTCAGGGTGCCAGCCCGCAGTGAGCGGATAGTCGTCAAGTTGTTGATGCTGACGCGGTTCTGCAGTGGTAGCACGCTGGTGCCCTTCAATAATCCGGCGACGTCGTTCGTCGTACTCCCGCGACGCCGTCGGTGTATTCCTCTGACTAACACGAAGACCCGCCGTGTCGGTGATCGGGGTCACAGGCCAGTCAGCGATGACCAACCGCCAATCGGCAATTTCTATTCCACGGTACGTGCTGACAGATGTTCTTGCGGGCTGGGTCGCATACCGTGTCGCGAGTTTTCATCGTCCTATTACCGACGGCTTACCCAGACGAGGGGTGTGCACATTTGGCCGTTCGGCGGGCTTCTGTTGCAGGTCAGTGCCCGTCTTCGCCGACGATCGAACGCCAGCGTCGCTCAAGCCGCACTCAAGGCTTGCTTGGAGATATTGAGCCGGACCGTACCTGCCCGAGGCGATTATCGGCCCACCACGCACGCGTTCGTCGCCTCGGAAGCCATCGGATCCGTTTTTCGCCGCACACGGGCTTTGACGTCAGGACCGTTAACAGCTCGGAAACTGCGGCTGAAATTCGCGAATCCGGCGACATCTGGGCTCGGTTGCCGACGAGCGGATCTTGTTACCATGCCTCATGGCTGCGAGGAGGAGAGCAGTTAAGCAGGCTGCAGCCGCGCCGGCGTCGATCATCACATCGTTGCATCTGAAGGAATTAGATTGAGAATCAGGAGATTTGGCGCTGCGCTGAGCATTGTGGCCACTGGTGCACTGATCTTGTCGGCGTGCGGGGGGAGCAACCACGCCACCGGTGGAAGCGGCTCCTCAGGCACGTTGCCGGTGAAGGTGGCCTGCGGGGGTAAGGCCACCCTTAAGGCCAGCGGGTCCACAGCCCAGGCAAACGCAATGAGCCGATTCGTCAAGGCTTTCGAACAATCCTGCCCCGGCCAGTCGGTGAACTACACGCCCAACGGCTCGGGTGCTGGGATCGGCGAATTCATCAACAATCAAACTGATTTCGGTGGATCGGACTCTGCGCTGAATAGGGACGAGTCTGCTAGGGCGGACCAGCGGTGCGGCTCACCGGCGTGGAATCTACCGCTGGTGTTCGGCCCCATCGCGATCGCTTATAACGTCAACGGCTTGACTTCGTTGAACCTCAACGGTCCGGTTGCGGCCCAGATCTTCAACGGGCAGATCACGATGTGGAACGATGCCGCGATCGGGCTGCTGAACTTGGGTGTGACGCTGCCAGCTGAGCCGATTCGGGTGGTGTTCCGTAGCGACGAGTCCGGGACTACTGACAATTTCCAGAAGTATCTCGATACCGCTTCCGCCGGCACGTGGGGCTTCCCCGCCGGAAAGAAGTTCAACGGCGGCGTCGGCGAGGGCGCCCGCGGCAATGACGGCGCCGCTGCGGCCGTCAAAAGCACCGAAGGGTCGATCACCTATATCGAGTGGTCGTTCGCCCAGGCGCAACACCTCGATGTGGCCAAGATCGCGACGTCGGCCGGCCCGGAGCCGGTGGCCATCAGCCCAGAAACGGTGGGAAAGACGATCTCTTCGGCCTGGTTTTTGGGAAAGGGTAACAACCTCGCCTTCGACACCATCTCGTTCTACCGGCCAAACCAGCCGGGTTCTTACCCGATCGTGCTGGCGACGTATGAGATTGTGTGTTCGAAGTACCACGACCCGCAGGTCGGTACGGCCGTCAAGGCGTTCCTGCAAAGCGCGATCGGCGCCGGCCAGAACGGCTTGGTGGACCACGGCTATATCCCCATTCCAGACCAGTTCAAGTCGCGATTGTCGACCGCGATCGACGCCATCTCGTGATCTGGTCCTTCCGAACCTGAAAGTTCGAGGGTTTTTTTCACCGTAGTCAACGTAAAGTTCCAAAAGTTTTCCCGTGATGGTCAAAGTTTGGAGTCATGGAGTTTACGACGTTGCCACCCGAGGTCACCTCTGCGCTGATCCACTCGGGGCCCGGCGCAGAATCGCTGGTCGAGGCGTCTGCGGCGTGGCAACAGCTCGGCACTTATCTCGAAGACTCGGCTGAGAACTATGCGGCCGCGTTGTCGTCGCTGGCTGAGACCTGGCATGGTCCGTCATCAGCGGCGATGGCGCAGGCTGTCGAGCCCTATCTGGGTTGGCTGCAGACCACCGCGCAGCAAGTTTCTCAAGTAGCTTCTTCCGCACAGGCCGCCGCAGCGGCAGTTAACTCGGTCCGCGCGGCCGTGGTTCCGGTCGCACAGGTTACCGCCAACAGGATGCAGCTGGTGCAACTACTGGCCACCAACCGGTTCGGGAGCAACCTTCCGGCTATCGCCGAAAACGAAGCTCAGTACCAAAGCATGTGGGCAAACAACTCGGCGGCGATGAGTCGTTATCAGGCCGCCTCGGCACAAGCCACAACGCTGCCGCAATTCACCTCGCCGGCTTCAACAACCAACCCCACCGGGCAGGCCGTTCCGGCCGGCGCGGTGCCAGCCGCGACCACTTCGGCGACGCCCACCGTCTCAGCGGCAACCAGCGCCGCAGCCTTGCCCACCGCCTTCGATCCCAACGTCGGCTATGTGGGATTAGCGAACACCTACGCCAACCAGTTCATCTCGTCGGGCTTCCCGATCAACCTGCTCAGCTATCTGGCGCAGAACACCTCGGCCCAGGCCCTGCAGGGCGTTAACAGCCAGATCGGCCAGGGTTTATCGGAAGGTGAGTCGGCGCTAGGTGGGTTAGGCGGCGGCTTACGTGGCGGAGCGTTAGGTGGCCTAGGGCAGCTAGGTCCGGGCGCGTTGGGTGCCGCTGGACTCGGCCAAGCGTCCACGTCGGCGGCGACAGGTGTTGGAGTGTCGATCGGCAAGCTGACCGCGCCGCCTTCCGTTGTGAACCTGCTGCCGACCTCGCAAGCGCCGGTGCAGCTCGCCTCGGCGGCAACGCCACTTGGCGCGGGTGAATCCGGTCTGCCCATGCTGCCGCCGCTAATGCCGCCGCCGATTTCGGCGGGCAGTGGTTGGCGCAAACGCAAGGAGCAGAAGTACGAAGATGTTGCCATCGGCGCCGAACTCAAGGGAACGGTGATGCGCCCACCCCCATCGGCAGGATGAAAGATTTCGCGCGACCGCTCAGTTGTCGGCGGTGCCCGGCGAGGCGCCGTGCAGATAGTCGAGGCCGTTCTGGATTCCCTGGTCAATCTGGTCTGCAGCAGGAGCCTTGCGATCCGGAACGGCGACCGGTGGTTGGCAGCTACAGCCGAGGGTGCCGAACGGGCTGGGATCCGCACTGACCGGTGCTGCTATGACCGTGGCTGCACCGATCGCGATCGCGGTGCCGGTCAATATTTTCCTGATCACGAACTGGCTCTCCATAAAAGTTGTCAGCCGAGTGTACGAGCGCTGTCAGGCCCCCGCATGCCGTGGGCAGAACGCGGCGATGCTGACGCCGACGAAGAACCCGGCGTGGTAGCCGTCCAGACTGCTTTGTTGCATCACGTCATTTGCGACCTCGCTGGAGGCTCTACCGGAATCGAGTTCATCGCAGATCTCGTGAGCGGCCTTAATCGCGGCCTGCGGGGAAGCGAAGGTAATGCCCCGAGAACTCAGCGCGCTTACGAAGTTGCCGTCGACCGCGTCAGCGTGCGCGGTCGGGGCCGCGACCCCCACCAGACTTAGCAGCGCGACCGAAACGACAGCGCCCGCCGACAGCGATCGCACACGGCGAAGCGAGCACACTTTGGTGGTCGTCATTCCTGAACCTCTCCGCTGAGCACAAGCGCGAGTGGGGACGGCAAGTCCAGCCGCTGACATTGCGATCATCGCATGAGGCGGCCAGGGAGGAGCAGCCCCCGCCATCGTTTACCGAACAGACATGCCCTTGCCGTTCAGCGTTGGCAGGCCGGGCACCAGTAGGCCACCCGCTCGCCGGTGCCGTCCTTTTGGATCGCGGTGCCGCAGCGACGGCACTGCTGCCCGGCCCGCCCGTACACCCACAGTTGCCGGCCGGCCCGGGTATCGCCGGTTGTGCACCGGCTCCAGCGGAAGCGGTTGGCCCACAGCATGTCGCGGGCGCGGGACACCAGCCGCTGCGGATCGCTGACCGCACTGAGCGGCGTGGTGGGCAGACGACCGCTCACGAAACACAGTTCGTTGCAATAAACATTGCCGATCCCCGCCATCACCCGCTGGTCGAGCAGCGCCTCGGCAAGTGGCCGATCTGGGCGTGCCGCCAGGTTGGCCGCGGCGAGCTGTGGGTCCCAGTCGGCGCCCAGCAGGTCCGGCCCCAGGTGGGCCACCGCCTCCTCATCGTGTTGCCGGTCGAGGATTTCCAGCACGCCCAGGTCGATGCCGATTGCGCGGACGTCGTTGGCCTCCAGGATGATCCGAATCCGGTGGTCGTTACGTACCGGCCGGGAGCTCACCCGCCAGCTGCCGTCCATCTTCAGATGGGAGTGGATGCTGGCCGGTCCGACGCGAATGAACAGATGCTTGCCGCGGCTGAGCACCTCGTCGACCACCTGACCAGTCAGGTCGGCGGTCGCAAAGCGCGGCACCCGCACATCGCATCGCGTCAGTGCGCGACCGAGCAGCGCCTGCCGCAGCGTGTCTGCGGTGTGAAAGACAGTGTCTCCTTCGGGCATGCGCTACCGCAGTCGCAACCCGCGCGGGGTGCGGGAGAATCCGGCGTCCGATAAGGCGCTTACGGCCGGCGGCGATACGTCGGGTCCCAGCACCGCGACGCCGTTGATCCGCTCAACCAGAATCGAGCTGACCCGCCCCGCGCTGACCAGCTCGGCCAGCGCCGCGCCCGCCGCGCGGTTGGCCTCAGGATCGTCGCGGAAGCTCAGCAGCGAACGCCCGCCGCGTTCGACAAACCAGACCAGTTCCCCGTCGACCAGCACGACCAGGGCTCCGGCTTTGCGACCCGGCCGGGCACCGCCGTCTGTCTCCGATGCGCGGGACGGCCAGGGCAGTGCGGCGCCGTACGGGTTTGCCGGGTCGGCGGCGGCCAGCAGCACCGCCCGGTACTCCGGTCGCTCCCGGTCGATACCGTCGAGGTAGCCGCGCAGCCGGTCAACCGTGGATGCCACCGCGAACTGAGCGCCGCCCAACGACTCGACGAAATACCCGCGCTGGCACCGGCCGGCCTCCTCGAACGTGCTCAGCACCTTGTAGAGCATCGCGAATCCGCCCGGGATCGCTTCGGCTGCCGCCGCGCCTTTCGTCAGTACGCCATGGCGGTTCAGCAGTAGCTCGGCCTGGTGGTGTGCGCGCAGCGTCGAGTCCGGCTCGGGCATGGGCAGCGCTGACCAACGGCCCGCCACGGTGGGGTCGGTGGCGCGGGACTGGGCATGCGCGACGTGGAAGCGGCTCAGCCGGGGCGGGCGTGCTCCGCGGCCCGGCCGGTGCGCCGGGGCGGTCCGCCGGCGGCTGCCTGGGCCGCCACCGAGCATCGCGCGAACCGGCGCGAAGGTGTCGCCAGTGACCGAGCCGGCCCAGATAAGTTCCCACAGTGCGGCTTTGAGTTCTTGCTCGCCGACGTGACCATCTGCAAGGCCTTGCGCGAGTTGCCGGAAGAAAAAGGCCCCGCCGCCGGCCAACGTTTCCAGGATCAGGTGGTGGGCGGTGGTCAGCTCGATCGTGGTGGGGGCGGTCAAGGTCAACGGCGCGGTGTCGGCCGGGTGGAACGCGACCCAGCCGTCGCCGGCCGAGATCGACCCGGCACCCGACCAGACAACCTCGCCGGACGCCAGTAGCTCGTCGAGCATCGCGGGGGAGTAGTCGCGTACCCGCGGGGGCAGCACGAGGGATTCGACCGCTGAGGCGGGCAGCGGGACGCCGGCCAGTTGATCGACGACCGACGCCAGCCCGTCGAGCCCGGAGTTGGCCGTTGAGCCGACCTGATGCCAGCCCGGCAGGAACCGCGCATAGGAGCTGGTGCTGACCGGCTCGACTTGGGCCCGCAGCGCCGCCAGCGATCTGCGGCGAAGGATCCGCAATACGTCGGCGTCACACCACTGGTCGCCGGCCGCCTCTGCGGAGAACTCGCCACGGACCAGCCGCCCGTCGGCAGCCAGCCGGCCCAGCACGTCGGCGGCTATCCGCAGCCCCAGGCCGAACCGGGCGGCGACGTCGGCGGTGGTGAACGGCGCGTGGGTGCGCGCGTACCGGCTCAGCAGCTCACCCAGCGGATCGGCGACCGCTTCGGTGAAGCTGGCCGGCACGCCGACCGGCACGGCGACGCCGACGCCGTCGCGCAGCCGGCCGATGTCTTCGATCGCGACCCACCAACTCTGTCCGGCAAAAGAAACCGTCAACGCGCGCTTGGCGGTTAACAAACCTTCCAACCAGCCGCCGACATCGGCGCCGCCGGCGCGGGCGGCGACTTCTTCGACGGTCAATGGGCCCAGCAACCGCAGCAGGTCTGCGACTGCCTCGGCGTCACGGGCCATCCGGTCGGCGGACAGATGCTGCAGTTGCCGGCCGGTGGTGGCGACGACCTCCGGGTCGAGCAGCTCTCGCAGCTCGACGCGGCCCAGCAGTTCGGCCAGCAGCGTGGCGTCCAACGATAAGGCCGCGGCGCGGCGTTCGGCCAGCGGGCTGTCACCCTCGTACATGAACGCACCGACATAACCGAACAGCAGCGAGGCCGCGAATGGCGACGGCGTCGCGGTCGCGGTCTCTAGCACCCGCACTTTGCGCTGGGCGATGTCGGCCATCAGCGCGGCCAGCGTCGGCACGTCGTAGACGTCCTGCAGGCATTCGCGGACCGCCTCCAGCACGATCGGGAAGTCCGGATATTTGCGGGCCACGTCGAGCAGCTGCGCGGCGCGCTGGCGTTGATGCCACAGCGGCGACCGGCGGCCCGGATGGCGCCGTGGCAACAGCAGGGCACGCGCCGCGCACTCCCGGAACCGCGAGGCGAACAGTGCCGAACCACCCACCTCCGCGGTGACGATCGGATCGATATCCTCGGCGTCGAAGACGAAAAGTTCAGCACCCGGCGGCTTGTCGGCAGCGTCGGGCCCGGACTCGGAGAACGTGTCCGGCAGCCGCACCACGATGCCGTCGTTGGAGGCGGTCGGTTTCTCATCGATGCCGTAACGCTCGCGCACTCGCCGGCTCACCGCCAGTGCGAGCGGGCCGTGCACCCGCAGGCCATAGGGAGAGTGCAGGATCACCCGCCAGTCGCCCAGCTCGTCGCGGAACCGCTCGACCAGAAGAGTTGCATCGGTGGGTACCACCGTGGTGGCGGTGCGCTGGTCGTCCAGCAGGCGCCAAAGGTTGTCGGTGGCATATTCGTTCAAACCGAGTTCAGCACAACGTTTTTCGAATGAATCGCGAGCCAGGCCGGCCAGCTCGCCGGTGAACTTGCCGATCGCCCGGCCCAGCTCGGCGGGCCGCCCGGCATCGTCGCCGCGCCAGAACGGCAACCGGGCCGGCTGCCCAGGCGCGGGGATCACCAACACCCGGTCATGGGTGATCTCGGTGATCCGCCAACTGGTGGCCCCTAACGAGATGACGTCGCCAGGGCGAGATTCGTAGACCATCTCCTCGTCGAGTTCACCTACGCGAGAAGATTTTTCGGAATCAGTAGCCAGGTAGACGGTGAACAGGCCGCGGTCCGGGATCGCGCCACCGGAGGTGACCGCAAGCCGCTGGGCGCCCGGGCGTGCCGTCACGGTGCCGGTATCCCGGTCGTACACCAGCCGCGGCCGCAACTCGGCGAACTCGGTGGACGGATACTTGCCGGACAACAGGTCCAGCGTGGCCTCAAATGCACTGTGCGGCAACGTCGCGAACGGAGCGCTGCGTCGCACGGTGTCGAACCAGCGGTCGACGTCGAGCGGCTCCAGCGCGGCCGCGGCCACGGTGTGCTGAGCGAGGATGTCCAGTGGGTTGGTCGGCACCCGCATCGTCTCGATCTGACCGGCGAGCATGCGCTGCACGGTTACCGCGCAGCCGATCACGTCGGTGCGATGCTTGGGGAACAGCACCCCCTGAGAGATCTCGCCGACCTGATGCCCGGCGCGTCCGATGCGCTGCAGGCCGCTGGCCACTGACGGCGGCGACTCGACCTGGATCACCAGGTCGACGGCACCCATGTCGATGCCCAGCTCCAGGCTCGAGGTCGCCACCACCGCCTTCAGCCGCCCGGACTTGAGCTCCTCCTCGACGACAGCGCGCTGCTCCTTGCTCACCGAACCGTGATGCGCCCGGGCCAACAGCGTTGGCGCGCCGTAGGTTTGGCCGCTGCCGAGCAGATGAGCCGGCGCGCCGCCGGCGACCTTCGGGTTCACCTTGCCGGACAACTGGACGTCGGAGCGTTCGGCGTGAATCTCGTTGAGTCGAGCGGTCAGTCGCTCGGCCAGCCGCCGTGAGTTGGCGAAGACGATCGTCGAGTTGTGCCTTTCGACGAGGTCGACCAGACGCGCCTCCACATCGGGCCAGATGGTCTTGTCCGCCAGGTTGGCCATGTCCGGGACCGGCACCTGCACCGTCAGCTCGAAGGTCTTCGCTGCCGCGGGCGCCACGATGGTCGTGGGTGACGCGCCCGACAAGAACCGGGCCACCTCCTCGGGCGGGCGCACCGTCGCCGACAGGCCGATGCGCTGCGCGGGTGCCGGCAACATGTCGTCGAGCCGCTCCAGCGACAGCGCCAGGTGAGCGCCCCGCTTGGTGCCGGCGATGGCGTGGATCTCGTCGACGATCACGGTCTGCACCCCGGCCAGGGTTTCCCGCGCCGCCGAGGTCAGCATCAAGAACAACGACTCCGGCGTGGTGATCAACACGTCCGGCGGTGCGGCGATGAGCTGGCGGCGTTGCGCAGGCGGGGTGTCGCCCGACCGCACCCCGACGGTGATCTTCGGCGGCGCTAGACCCCGGCGTTCGGCGACGCGGGTCATGCCCGCCAGCGGGGTGCGCAGGTTGCGCTCCACGTCGACGGCCAAGGCTTTCAGCGGTGACACGTACAGCACTCGGGTGCCGGGCATTCGCCCGTCGCCGGGTGCGCCAGTGCGGCTGGCAAGTTGGTCTATCGCCCACAGAAACGCCGCCAATGTCTTACCGGATCCGGTCGGCGCGATCACCAACGTGTTATGGCCGTCGGCGATCGCCGCCCAGGCCTCGGCCTGCGCGGCGGTGGGCTCGGCGAAGGTACCGGCGAACCAGTCGCGGGTAACGATGCCGAACCGCGCGAGAGGATCAGCCGGAACGGTGGTCACCTAGCCATGATGGCAACTGGCACCGACATAGGGGACGAGTGCCGCACCGTCGGCCGGGCTACCGCTGGTCGGGACCGACCGCCTTGGCCAGTTGTTCGGGAATCCCGTTCACCCGGGTGATCCCGTCCAGCAGCGCGTGAGCGCAGGTTTCGCTCAGGTGGCCCGCGTCGGTCTCGGGGTGCATGATCCGTTGCCGGCAGACCTCGAAGGTCAGCGCCAGCCAGCCGTGGACGACGATCCGCAGGTCGCGTTCCACGTCGGGCGGGAGCTCGGTGCCCGGGCCGTCGACTTCGACGATGCGGCTCATGATGTGTTCCATCTGCCGATCCTTGGCCTCGTCGTCGATGCCGAGTAAGACCGGATCGGAGCGGCCGAGGCCGACATATGCCGCCCACGCGGCGTGTGGGTGCTCCTGGTGGTACTGCATGTAGGCATAGACGCCGTCCCGGGTCTCCTCGAACAGCGACTGGCCCGGTGACGGCAAGGCGTTGGTGGTTTCGAATAGTTGGTCGGCTTGTCCTTTAACGACGGCAGCGAAGAACGCCCGCTTGTCCGGAAAGTAGTGATACATCAACGCTCGGGACACGCCAGCACGCTCGGCGATCTCGTCGATTCGGACATCGTCGTAGGGCCGTTTGCCGAAGACTTCCGCGCCTAGTGCTAACAACTCGGCGCGGCGGTCGTCCGGCGATAACCGGCGCCGGGGCGTTCGCATAGAGCAGATCGTACTTGTCGATCCTGCACGCAGGCGGTCAACGCTCAGGAAGGCCCCGCAATCTAGTCTTCACCGACGCACCCGTCAATAACCGGCCCGCTGATGGCGGGCTTCGCGAAAGTCGCCTCCGGCGTCTTATCAGCAGGTTCGTTGGCTCAGCGAATTGCCGGACGATCCCTATTGTTTTCTCAGGTCGCACGCCGGGCAACGCCTCTACAGGATCTGGCCGATTGGTGCGAAAAAGGGCTGCAACAAGCCCGAAGTTGGGCACCCTGGGTCGACGGTTCTAGACCGTGGGCTGACCCTGCGTTGTCAGCCGAAGTGCACGCCCTGGGCCAGGGGTAATGCGCTGGAGTAGTTGACGGTGTTGGTGGCGCGGCGCATGTAGGCCTTCCAGGCGTCCGAACCGGACTCCCGGCCGCCGCCGGTCTGCTTCTCGCCGCCGAAAGCGCCGCCGATCTCGGCACCTGAGGTGCCGATGTTGACGTTGGTGATGCCACAGTCCGAGCCGTCGATAAAGCGTTCCGCCTGCCGCATATCGGTGGTGAAGATCGCCGATGACAGGCCCTGAGGTACGGCGTTGTTCAGCGCGATGGCGTCGTCGAGGTCGTCGTACCCCAACACGTAGAGGATCGGTGCGAACGTCTCGGCGTGCACGATGGCGGTCTGCGACGGCATCCGCGCCACCGCCGGGGCGACGTAGTAGGCGCTCGAATGGCCCATCTCGTGGCGCTCGCCGCCGACCACCTCACCACCGTCGGCGCGCGCCTGTTCGAGCGCGCCCACCATGTCGCGGTAGGCCGTTTCGTGAATGAGCGGGCCGACGAGCGTGCCGTCAGTCGACGGATCACCGATCGGCAGCTGTCGGTAGGCGTCGGCGATGCGCCCCACTACTTCGTCGGCCACCGAGCGGTGCACGATCAGCCGGCGCAGGCTGGTGCAGCGTTGGCCGGCGGTGCCGGCGGCGGCGAACACGATGGCACGCACCGCCAGGTCCAGGTCGGCCGACGGCGTGACGACGGCGGCGTTGTTGCCGCCCAGCTCCAGCAGCGACCGGCCGAACCGTCGCGCGACCCGGGGCCCGACCTGCCGGCCCATCCGCACCGAGCCGGTCGCAGACACCAGCGCGATCCGCTCGTCGTCGACGAGCTGCTCACCGACCTCGCCGCCGCCGGTGATCAAGCCGCAGGCACGAGCTGATACGCCGGCGTCGCTGGCTGCCCGCTCCATCAGCGCCTGGCAGGCCAGCGCGGTCAACGGCGTCAGCTCCGACGGTTTCCACACCACGGTGTCCCCGCAGACCAGCGCCACCGCGGTGTTCCAGGCCCACACCGCGACCGGGAAGTTAAACGCGGTGATGACGCCTACCACGCCGAGCGGATGCCACGTCTCCATCAGCCGGTGTCCCGGCCGCTCGGAGGCGATCGTGCGCCCGTAGAGCTGGCGCGATAGGCCGACGGCGAACTGGCAGACGTCGATCATCTCCTGCACTTCGCCCAGCGCCTCAGAGGTGATCTTGCCCGCCTCGATGGTCACCAGCGTGGCGAGGTCTTGCTTGTGCTGGGTGAGCAGCTCGCCCAGTCGGCTCACCAGCGCTCCGCGCACCGGAGCGGGAGTGGCTCGCCACATCGAAAATGCTTGCGCGGCAGCGGCGATGTCGATGTCGACCCGTTCTGGCGTGGTCGGCTCGACGCTGAACAGGACATCGCCGGTGACCGGTGTGCTTGCCGGCAGGCCGTGCTCACCCGGGTCACCGAGGGTGGCGTCGCAGCCAACGGCGTCCAGTGCACGCCGGGCGCGGGTGCGCAACGCGTCGACGGAGGGCAACTGGGTGCTCACGTGGATGCCTCCTTGCAAAGCGATTCGTAAAGCACGTAGGGGTCGTAAATGTAGTGGCTGGTCGCCCCGGCCATCCAGTCCACGCTGTAGCCGGAGTCGTCTGCGACGTCGGTGGCCGCTGTAGTCTCGGTGTCGCGGTCCAGATTGGAGCGAAAGATACCGGCCGCCGAGGCGGGCAGAAAGTCCTCGTAGACAACGGGTTCGGACGGGTCGCCGCCGCGGTAATAGGCGAATCCTTGGGTGGCCATCTCGTCGTCGGTCGCCGGGAAGTACCGACCCCAGACTTCGGCCGGATCGTCGCTGCCACAAAGACGAGCCATCGCCGCGTCGTAACGCTCGCGGCCCTTGGGTGTCAGTGCCACGCCGCGTGCCTCGACCTCGCCGAAGCGGACCCGCACTGAACCCTCGATCACCGTCCCGTCGTTGGTGCGGAACCGGCGTGGCTCGGCGAGGGCGCGAAAAGACGTCTGGCGCAACAGCACTGCGGGTCCGCCCCAGCGAGGCGGGCCCTGGATGGTGTCGATCATCGTGACACCGTGCGCGGTCATCCGCCGGTACAGCTCGTCGATGTCGAGCACCCGCGGCGTCAAGTGATTGATGTGGGTGGACGTGACTCCGGCGATGTCGGCGGCCACCGCCGAGACCCGGGATAGTTCGTCATACCAGGACTTGTCAATCGGTTCACGGGACAGCGCGAACGCCGCCACGGCCTGCGCGACAAACCCATCGGCCTCGTCAACGTCGCAACCGCCGTCGGCCGCGATCACCCGCGCCCTGGCGATCAAGGCCGGATCGAACAGCTGGCGGCGTCTTAGGAACGTCTGCACACGGGTACGCAGGTGGGCGTCGAAGAAACGCGGATCGTTCAATGCCAGCATCGAGGTGAACACCCGAAATGGGTTGCGCGCCAACTCTTGCGCGTCGATGGGCCGAAATGCGGTGCAGACCACCGGAACCGGTGCAGGGGCGTCGCGCAGATCGTAGTAGCCGACCGGGAGCATGCCGAACGCGGAGAACAGGTCGGCGACTGCGGCCAGCTCATCGGGCGTGCCGACCCGGATCGCGCCGTGCCGCTCGGCAGTCACGCGGGACAGCGAGCCCAGCCGTTGCACGTCTGGATGCCGGGTGGCGTGGTCGCGGTTGACCTGGGTGCTCACTTCGACCAGCGTGGTGTAAGCAGGCACTTCGCTGCCGTACATGACGGACAGGCCGGCGGCGAAGCGCTCCCGCAGCCGCCACGTCGGCAACCGTTTCACCCGGCTCAACGGCGATCACCGCTGCGATACTCTCCGGCCATGGCAGAGATGCTCGACGACATCGACCGGATCTTGGTGCGCTCGCTGGTCGCCGACGGCCGCGCGACGTTGTCGGAGCTGGCGGCGAGCGCCGGGCTTTCGGTCTCGGCGGTCCAGTCGCGGGTACGCAGGCTGGAGTCTCGCGGTGTGGTGACCGGGTATTCGGCACGGATCGATCCGGAAGCGGTCGGACATCTGTTGTCGGCGTTCGTAGCCATCACTCCTCTCGATCCCTCGCAACCCGATGATGCGCCGGCTCGCCTGCAACACATCGAGGCGATCGAGTCGTGTCACAGCGTGGCCGGTGCGGAAAGCTACATTCTGCTGGTGCGCGTGGAGTCCCCGCGAGCGCTGGAAGAGCTGTTGCAGCAGATCCGGACAGCCGCCAACGTCCGGACGCGTAGCACGATCATTTTACAGACATTTTACGATGATCGACAGGTTGTTCCATAAGAATTACGGTTCAGAGTCAAGATACCGTAAAAATTACTGATACGGTTGGCGTCATGACTGGCGTACTGGCACCGGCCCCGCTGGCCGATCGGCAACTCGACCCCCACCGGGTTCACGAGGTGCTTGGGCGCAGCATTCTCGCCGACGGTCTCGATTTCGTGCTCGACCTCGACCGCTCGGCCGGGTCGTACCTGGTCGACGCCCGCGACGGCCGGCGCTACCTGGACATGTTCACGTTCTTTGCCTCGTCAGCGCTGGGCATGAACCACCCGGCGCTGGCCTATGACGACGAGTTTCGTGCCGAGCTCACCGACGCCGCCGTCAACAAACCGAGTAACTCCGACGTGTACTCCGTGCCGATGGCGCGCTTCGTCGAAACCTTCGACCGGGTGTTGGGCGATCCGGCGCTGCCGCATCTGTTCTTCGTCGACGGTGGCGCACTGGCGGTGGAGAACGCGCTGAAGGTGGCGTTCGACTGGAAGAGCCGGCACAACGAAGCGCGCGGCATCGACCCGGGGTTGGGCACTCGGGTGCTGCACTTGCACGGGGCCTTTCACGGTCGCAGCGGCTACACGATGTCGCTGACCAACAGCAACCCGGTCACGGTTGCCCGCTTTCCCAAGTTCGACTGGCCGCGCATCGACGCGCCTTACCAACGTCGCGGCGTCAAGATCGAGGCGTTGGAAGCCGAATCGCTGCGCCAGGCCCGGGCGGCTTTCGAGGCCTACCCGAACGACATCGCCTGCTTTGTCGCCGAACCCATCCAGGGCGAAGGTGGCGACCGGCACTTCCGGTCTGAGTTCTTCGCCGCGATGCGCACGCTGTGCGATGAATACGAGGCGCTGATGATCTTCGACGAGGTGCAGACAGGCTGTGGTTTGACCGGAACCGCCTGGGCCTACCAGCAATTGGGCGTTGCACCGGACGTCGTCGCGTTCGGTAAGAAGACGCAAGTGTGCGGGGTGATGGCAGGACGGCGGGTCGACGAAGTCACCGACAACGTTTTCGCCGTCGCTTCCCGGCTCAACTCGACGTGGGGCGGCAACCTCACCGATATGGTGCGTGCCCGGCGCATCTTGGAGGTCATCGAAGCGGATGGCCTATTCGAGAACGCCGCCGTGCAGGGCCGTCACCTGCGGAAGCGCCTCGACGAACTCGCCGACGACTTTCCAGCTGTGGTGCTCGATGTCCGCGGCCGCGGTCTGATGTGCGCGTTCAGCATGCCGACGACCGCCGACCGCGATGCGTTGCTGCGCCGGTTGTGGCGCAACGGGGTGATTGTGCTGCCCAGCGGTCAGGCGAGCGTACGATTCCGGCCGGCCCTGACCGTTGCGCGCGCCGAGATCGACGAGGCGATCGCCGCACTCCGGGAGGTGTTTACTGCTCGCTGATCACGGGGTATAGCAATGTGGCACGTGTGACGGCGTGTGGTGATGGTGAGGTTCGGGCGAGGTTCGAAATGCAAACACAACGTGAGCGCTCAGAAGGCGACCGCCTTGGGCGGGAAGACAACGAGGTGCAAGCCGCCGCGCGGTTTGCGGTTCTGGCCGCGGTTGCCGGAGTGGCGTTTCTCGTCGTGGCCGCGCTCTGGGCGAGCACCTGCAGAGGCGCGATGGCCATCGACACGGTCGCGTGTGGTGCGCCGCAGCTGACAATCCTGGCGTTTGGTGCCCCGCTCATCCTGCTGGCCGCGGGTAGCCGGGCATTTTTGCGTACATATCGGATCTGGCGGAGCCACGGCACCTGGTGGGCGTGGCAGGGTGCCGGCTGGTTTCTGTTCATGCTGATGCTGGTGACCCTTACCATGGGCGTCCCACCGATCGCCGGACATGTTCTGGCCGGCTGACCCGACTGTCAACAATCTTTTCCGGATACTTCCGGCCCGTCGTTGCGCGTTCTACCGTGGTATGTAGCGCCCAACAGATTGGGAGAAGGGTTCAGTCATGGGTGACACGTTTCGTGACCCAGTCGACCACGTGCGGACGACACGTTCACACGCTGGCGAGTCAATGATCGATGTGTTGCGCTGGCCCGGCTACGTACTGGTCGTGGCGGGCGTGATCGCCGTCGTGGGTTGTCTCGCGGCGTTCGGGAGCGGGCACCAAAGCCAGGGCATGACCACAGGTGTCGTCGCATTCGCAACGATGACGTTTGGTCTGGTGTGGCTCGCGTTCGAACACCGACGGGTGCGCAGAATCGAAGCCCGCTGGTACGACGCACATCCCGAGGTGCCGCGCCAACGGCCCGCGAGCTGACGGGCCGACGCACTCGCTGCTTAGTGATTGCGCAGCTTTTTGACCAGCTTGTCCTTGGACAAGCTCGAATAGCCCGAGATGCCAAGCTCTTTGGCTCGCTTCTTGAGTTCCGGGACGGTCCAGTCTTCGTACGAGCCGGACTTGCCGCCTGATTTGGCCACGTTGGAGTGGCCGCGCGCTGCTGCTGCGTTGGAGATCCGGGCGGCTTTCTCTTTGGAGTCTCCTTGTTTGCGGAGATCCTGATAAAGCTTCTCATCCTTGATTGACGGCCTGGGCATCTCAACCTCCTTCGCGGATGTGAACGCCTTGCAGTTTTTCCCTGCCCGGTAGCGCTCCAAACAACTGTTGGCCGCTAATCCCGGTATTCGTCGCGGTCGTCGGCGCCGATCTCTTGGTGCTGTTCCTGCCAGTCGGAGGCGTTTGCCTCTGCCGGTGGCATTTCCCGATCGGAGGCGGTGGGTTCGAGTGTGGTTTCCTGTTCTTGCTCGACGGCGTCGGCAACAGGAGTTTCGTCGGGAAAGCTGTCGCGGTCGCGCATGAACCTCACCTCTTTGCTGAAATCAGCGGGTTTTATTCGCCAAGGCTAGTGGGTATCTGCTCTACACCATGATGAGCTCGAAGACGGTCGCTCCGGCCCCGGTATCCCGGGCAACCGGGAATCGGCGACACGGTTACGAAAGCAACCACATGGACGCCCGCTGCGATGCGCCGAATTCGGCAGGTGCGCCGAACTTCGGGTGGCTCGCTCACCCGCGTGGGCGACCGAATACCCGGCGGCTACCATGACTAACCGGCTTGAGCGCCAGGGTAGTGTCGGGCGAATACTGCCGGGAGGCCCCATGACCGCTGCTGAAAAGCCAGCAAAGCATCAGCAACGCGGCGAGCGCGCTATCGAACTGCGCGTTGCCGCGCGGCTGGAGAACCTGGCGGTATTGCGCACGCTGGTCGGTGCGGTGGGCGCGTTCGAGGATCTCGATTTCGATGCGGTTGCCGACCTACGCCTGGCGGTCGACGAGGTGTGTACCCGGTTAATTCGCTCGGCGACCCCGGACGCCACCCTGGCGATCGTCGTCGATCCGCGAGACGACAAGTTGGTGGTCGAGGCATCCGCGACATGTGATAACTACGACGTGGTGACGCCGGGTAGTTTCAGCTGGCACGTGCTGACGTCACTGGCCGACGACGTCCAGACCTTTCATGACGGTCGCGAATCCGATCAAGGGCGCGGCGTGTTCGGTGTCACGCTCACGACCCGACGGGCGGGCTCTCACAGGTGACAGCGCGAGCTGTCGGCGGTTCCTCATCTCGTCCGAACGAATACGCTGACGTCCCGGACATGTTCCGCGAGTTGGCCACTATCGACGGCGACTCATCGGAATTCCAGCGCCATCGGGACAAGATCGTGGAGCGCTGCCTGCCACTGGCTGACCACATCGCCCGCCGGTTCGAGGGTCGCGGGGAACCCCGCGACGACTTGGTTCAGGTCGCGCGTGTCGGACTGGTCAACGCCGTTGCCCGCTTCGACGTCAACGCCGGCTCCGACTTCGTCTCCTTCGCGGTACCCACCATCATGGGGGAGGTCCGCCGGCATTTTCGGGACAACAGCTGGTCGGTCAAAGTTCCGCGACGCCTGAAAGAACTGCACCTGCGGCTCGGCACGGCGACCGCCGAGCTCTCGCAACGGCTGGGCCGGGCACCGACCGCCTCCGAACTCGCCGGCGAACTCGACATGGACCGCACGGAGGTCATCGAGGGCCTGGTGGCCGGTAGCTCCTACAACACGCTGTCGATCGACAGCGGCGGCAGCAGCAGCGCCGACGACGACGCTCGCGCCATCGCCGACACGCTCGGCGATGTGGACAGCGGTCTGGAGCGGATCGAGAACCGTGAGGCACTGCGGCCGCTACTCGACGGGCTGCCGGAGCGTGAGCGAACCGTGTTGGTACTCAGGTTCTTCGAGTCGATGACGCAGACCCAGATTGCCGAGCGAGTCGGGATCTCGCAGATGCACGTGTCGCGGTTGCTCGCTAAGTCTCTAGCGCGGCTGCGGGACCAGCTGGAATAGCCGGCGCGGCGCTTCGTTGCCCTCCAGGCCGTCCGGCATCGCGTCGCCCACCGGCAGCGCGTTGTCCGGGTCGCAAATGCGCAGCAACCGGGAAACTGCCTTGCTTGGCACCACGGTCCAGCGCATATTGGCACCCGCGCACCGGACGTTGATTGTGTGCAGCGCCGAAAAGCCTGCAGTTCCAAAGAATTCCAGGCCGGTTAGGTTCACGATTACCGATTTCGATTGAACGGCGCAGCGCTGTACGTAATCGGCAAGCTGATTGGCATTGGATGCGTCGAGCTCACCGTACGCCGTGATCACGACGGACGACGGGCCCCACTCAGCGGTGAAGCGGGCAGAGTGGTTTTCCCACGGCTCCGACGGAACTCTGGCAGCGGTTTCGCCAACCGGGGCAGCAGAATTGGGATCTCTTATGGCAAACATCGGGGTGACTCCATCAGTCGTAAATCGTGCTGAGAATCACGTCAAGCGGGGTTGGGCCGCGCGTGAAGGAAGCCGGGAGACCTGGCCCCCCTACGTCAATTAACGTTGTTCCGGGCGGCTGTGAACTCAACCTTCTTGGAACACTACTCCGGCTGCACTGGACCGACAACGCGAGGCCGCGGGCGTTTCTAAGAAACCCTGCTCAGGGTCGCCGCGGCGAATCGCCGCACGGATTCTGCGGCCGCAGTTGCAGCGTGCGCTTGGCCGGCGCGGACTCGGGTGGCGATGGCACCGGATTGCGGGTCGAGCGTTAGCTCTGCCAGCAGCTCACCAGTCGTCACCTCGCACACCGCCCACGAGTAACTGGCATCCGATGACCATTGCGCAGCGCAATGCGCGACGTGATCCGGGTCGGTGACCCCTAGATCAGCGAGCGCAGGACGATCGTCGATACGGCCGTCGGCGCGCAGTCCGCGTAGATACCACTGCCCGGCATTGATCTCGACAGGATCCATTGTTCGGCTCCTTTGTTCGGCTCCTCCCCGGGCCGCTTACTTGATCTCGGCGAGGACAGTGCCTTGGGTGATCGCGGCCCCCGCCTCGACTGCCAGTCCGGTGATGGTGCCGTCCTTGTGCGCGGTGACCGGGTTCTCCATCTTCATCGCTTCCAGGACCACCACCAGATCACCGGCGGCGACCTCTTGGCCCTCTGCGACGGCGACCTTCACCACGGTGCCCTGCATCGGTGCGGTCACCGCGTCGCCGGACGCCGCCGCGCCGGCCAGCGCGCCACGCTTGCGCGGCTTGGGCTTCTTCCTGATGACACCGGCAGGGTCGGATCCGCCGCCGTTGGACAGGGCTAGGTCGCCGGGCAGCGAAACCTCGAGCCGTCGGCCGCCGACCTCGACGACGACTGTCTGGCGCGGCCGAGCGTCGTCCTCGTCCAGCGGCTCGCCGCCGGTGAAGGGTTCGATGGTGTTGTTCCACTCGGTCTCGATCCAGCGGGTGTGCACCGAGAAGCCGTTCTCGTCGCCGATGAAGGCCGGGTCGGACACCACCGCACGGTGGAACGGGATGACGGTGGCCAGGCCTTCGACATGGAACTCGTCGAGTGCCCGGCGGGAGCGGGCCAGCGCCTCCTCACGGTTGGCGCCGTACACGATGAGCTTGGCCAGCATCGAGTCGAATTGGCCGCCGATCACCGAACCGGCCTCGACACCCGAATCCAGCCGCACACCGGGCCCGCTGGGCGTCTGGTACTTGGTGACCGGCCCGGGTGCGGGCAGGAAACCGCGTCCGGCGTCCTCGCCGTTGATCCGGAATTCGATGGCGTGCCCACGCGGTGTCGGGTCCTCGGTGATATCCAGCTTCTCGCCGTTGGCGATCTTGAACTGCTGGAGCACCAGGTCGACGCCGGCCGTCTCCTCGGTGACCGGGTGCTCGACCTGCAGTCGGGTGTTGACCTCGAGGAACGAGATCAGGCCGTCCTGGCCGACCAGGTATTCAACCGTTCCGGCCCCGTAGTAGTGGGCCTCTTTGCAGATCCGCTTCGCGGACTCGTGGATCTCCTTGCGCTGCGCGTCGGTCAAAAACGGCGCGGGCGCCTCTTCGACCAGCTTCTGGAAGCGACGCTGCAGCGAGCAGTCGCGGGTGCCCGCGACGACGACGTTGCCGTGCGTGTCGGCGATCACCTGCGCCTCGACGTGGCGGGGCTTGTCCAGGTAGCGCTCGACGAAGCACTCGCCGCGGCCGAACGCCGCGACCGCCTCGCGGGTCGCCGACTCGAACAGTTCGGGGATCTCCTCGAGGGTGCGGGCTACCTTCATACCGCGACCGCCGCCGCCGAAGGCCGCTTTGATCGCGATCGGCACGCCGTATTCCTTGGCGAAGGCGACCACCTCGTCGGCGTTCTTCACCGGGTCGGGGGTGCCGGGCACCAGCGGGGCCTGCGCGCGGGCGGCGATGTGCCGGGCAGTGACCTTGTCGCCCAGATCGCGGATCGACTGCGGGCTGGGCCCGATCCAGATCAGGCCGGCGTCCAGCACCGCCTGGGCGAAGTCGGCGTTCTCGGACAGGAATCCGTAGCCCGGGTGGATCGCGTTGGCGCCGGACTTCTCGGCGGCCTCCAGCAGCTTGCCGAAGTGCAGGTAGGACTCCGCCGAGGTCTGACCGCCGAGTGCGAATGCCTCGTCGGCCAGCTGCACGTGAGGAGCGTCGGCGTCGGGCTCGGCGTACACCGCCACGCTGGGCAGCCCGGCATCTTTGGCCGCGCGGATCACCCGCACCGCGATCTCACCGCGATTGGCGACCAGGACCTTGGTGATCGTCGAGCTGGCGTGACTAGGCACTGCGCCTCCTGTATGGCTGACCGCTTCTGACATGTCTAAGAGAAATTCTTACAAGTCGTGTCGGGGGAAGTTTAAGCGGCGCGCCGCGGGCGATATGACCCGGTGTCCACTTCAGCCGGACTCGCGCAGCCGCCGCTTGATGCGCGCCAGCATCCCCGACATGCCACGCAGCCGCAGCGGGCTGATCAACGCGGCCAGGCCTAACTCGGTATAGAAATCCTCCGGCACGGCAAGGATGTCGGCGACGGGCTGCTTGTCTAGGCCAGCGGCCAGTATCGACGCGAAACCACGAGTGGTGGGTGCTTCGGGCGGCGCGCTGAAGTGCAGCCGCACCCGGTTGACGTCGCTGGCGTCGACGTGCAGAAACAGCGGTGACTGGCACTCGGTCACCGGTTCCATCGCCGCCTCTGTCAAATGAGCCGGCAGGGCTGGTAGTTCACTGGCGAACTCCAGCAGCAGCTGGAGCTTGTCCTGACCCTCAACTTCGGCGAACTCAGACACCACCTCGGCCAGCGGCGCGGGCATGCTCATCAGACCGGCACGGCTCCCGGGCTTTCGCCGGCGACGATCGGCACTCGCACGGTGTTGCCCCACTCGGTCCATGAACCGTCGTAGTTGCGCACTCCCGGGATACCGAGCAGATGTGTCAGCACAAACCAGGTGTGGCTGGACCGTTCGCCGATGCGGCAATAAACGACGGTTTTGTCGTCCGGGTCGATGAACCCGTAGAGCTGCTCCAATTCGTCGCGGCTGCGGAATCGACCGCTGTCGTCGGCCGCCTTTCCCCACGGAATCGAACGGGCCGTGGGGATATGCCCGGCCCTCAGCGCGCCTTCTTCGGGGTAATCGGGCATATGCGTGCGCTTGCCGGTGTACTCGTCGGGCGATCGCACATCGATCAACGGCTCGGAGCCCAGGATGGCCAGCACGTCGTCCTTGAACGCGCGGATCGGTGCATCGTTGCGCTGCACAACGGGATAGCCGCTCGATGATTTCGTCGGAACATCCAACGTGGTGTCACGTCCCTCGTGCATCCACAAGTCGCGCCCGCCGTTGAGCAGCCGCACATCCGGGTGGCCGAAGAGCGTGAAGACCCATAGCGCGTACGCGGCCCACCAGTTGCTCTTATCGCCGTAGATCACCACCGTGTCGTCACGGGAAATGCCTTTGCGGTTCATCAAATCGGCGAACTGCTCGCCGTTGATGTAGTCGCGCACCCGCGGGTCGTTGAGGTCGGTATGCCAATCGACCTTGACCGCTCCGGGGATATGGCCGACGTCGTAAAGCAGGACGTCCTCGTCGGATTCGACGATGGCAAGCCCTGGCTGGCCGATGTTGCCGGCCAGCCAGTCGGCGGTCACCAGCCGTTCTGGGTGGGCGTAGGCGCTCAGCGTCGGGCTGGGATCTGCTGGTAATGGCACACTGTGAGCCTACCCGTCGGGTTGAAATTAGTGCTCCCGCAGTCGCTGGCCGGACTTCACGATTTCGTTCGTGGCCATCGCCAAGCTACGGCGTGAACACGGACCCGTTCAGTGGCCCGCGCTTTGGCCACCATCGATGTGCAGGAACTCGCCGGTGACAAAGGTCGCGGCTTCAAGGTAAAGCACTCCCTCGACGATGTCGTCGACGGTGCCCATCCGCCCCAGCGGATGCAGACTGGCGAGGGCGACGTGATCATCGCCGGCA
>Ga0335075_10003851_pt1 | contig 23550 bp, 12 predicted proteins | sample Lox_Sample_24_FD_206723 | JGI IMG/M metagenome (GOLD analysis project Ga0335075, IMG submission 206723) | Soil microbial communities from Loxahatchee National Wildlife Refuge, Florida, United States - Lox_Sample_2.4 | ecosystem: Environmental > Terrestrial > Soil > Wetlands | place: USA...
GGTGTGTGCTTGGACTCGGGATCGTCTGCGTGATCAGCGCCGCCGCTTGGGTGTACCTCGTGCTGGCGCACGGCGGGTTCTGGCGAACCAGTCAGCGGCTGCCGCCCCTGGCAGGCCCGCCCCTGGCAGGCCCGCCCCTGGAAGCCCAGGCCGCGAAGCAGTGGCCAGCGGTCGCCGCGGTCGTCCCGGCCAGGAACGAGGCCGAGTCCCTGCCGGTGACGCTGCCCGCCCTGCTGGCCCAGGAGTACCCCGGCGACTTTCGCGTCTTCCTGGTCGATGACAACAGTCAGGACGGCACCGGCGCGATCGGGGCCGAACTCGGGGAGAAGGCCGCGCGCGACGGCGGCGCCCCGCTGACCGTGGTCAAGGGCCGGCCAAGGCCAGCCGACTGGGCGGGCAAGGTCTGGGCCATGGCGCAGGGCCTGGCGGCGGCGACCGCGGCGGCGGCGCCCGGCGCCCGCCCCGCGCCGGACTACGTCCTGTTTACCGACGCCGACATCGACTGGGCGCCGCACGCACTCACCGACCTGGTGGCCAGCGCCGAGGGCGACGGCCGGGCGCTGGTCTCGCAGATGGCCCTGCTGCGCGCGCGGAGCAGGTGGGAGCGGGTGATCGTGCCCGCCTTCGTCTACTTCTTCGCTCAGCTTTACCCGTTCCGCCGGGTCAATGACCCCAAGAGCGGTACCGCCGCGGCGGCAGGCGGCTGCATGCTGGTGCGCAGGGCAAGCCTCGAGGAGGCCGGGGGACTCGAACCCATCAAGGGCGCGCTCATCGACGACGTGGCCCTTGGCACCCTGCTCAAGAAGCACGGCTGCCGCACCTGGCTCGGCCTGACCACGGATATCAGGAGCGCCCGCCCCTACCCGGGCCTGGCCAGCCTCTGGCACATGATCGCGAGGTCGGCGTACGTGCAGCTCAGGTACAACCCGCTGCTGCTCGCCGGCACCGTCATCGGCCTTCTCGTCCTCTACGTCGCGCCCCCCGCCGGTGCCATCACCGCACTGATCGAGGCGGCGGCGGGCACCGGGGGCGTGCCGGTGGCGGTCGCCGGGGTCGCCGGGCTGACCGGCTGGGCCTTGATGACCGCCAGCTATGTTCCCATGCTCCGCCTTTACCGGCTGTCGGCGCTCCGCGCACCCACGCTCCCGCTGATCGCCCTGCTTTATGCCGCGATGACCGCCGATTCGGCGCGCCGCCATTACTCCGGGCAGGCCGTGTCCTGGCGAGGCCGCACCGCCGGCCGCGTCTAACGTAGTCGCCCTATCGAGGCCTGCTCACGGAATCTCTCCCGGCAAAGAGGGGCCATTCGCGAAATTCGGGCAGCCGTGCGCGGCGGCGGGGTTTTTGTGTTAGTTCTGCGCGTGATAGCACGCATAACTAACACAATCATGGGCCCGACCTGGGCAAACCAGGCAAACGGACCGGCTTCCCTGTCCGTCGCCAATCGCATTTCTCCCACGGGCATTCGTATGGGCGACTGAAATATTGAGAGCGCCGTGATATACCTGCGGGGAATCCGTGAGTTCCTGGCCCGAATTGTCATGATCGATTGAGGCCGCCGCGCCGGTGGCGGCCGCCGAAAATCAGGAGACAATATGAAATTTCCGAATCTCTTGGCCGCCGCAGTCACGCTGGCGGTTCCCGTTGCCGCCCTGAGCGTGACCCCGGCCAGCGCCGCGACCGCGCCGGCGCCGATCCTGGCCACCCTTTCTTCCTGCGGGGCCGGCTCATCCGCGGCCTGGTCCGGGGGCGACGCGGTTCTCACGGTGGGCACCGGCGCCGCCGGAACCTGCGGCGCCCCGGCCGGCGCCACCTACAACCCCGCCTATGCGCAGGAGGTCTTGGAGGTCAAGGGCGGTGTCGTGCCGAGCACCGAGCCGAAGTTCACCACTGACAACTACGCGAGCGGTTCCCCCCGCATCGTGATCGACCTCGGCAACGGCCACTCGCTGTTCGGCTACCCGGCCGCCTCCGGCCTGAACGGTAACGACATGGCCTGGGCGGTCGACAACGGCAACACCTACACCGACTACGCGACCGCGTACAAGAACGCCCTGGCCTACGAGACCACGGTCAAGGACGCCTACGTGGTCGAGGACGCCGACCAGACCCCGGGAACGGCCGATACGATCAGCGGCTTCACCTACGGCGGTGCCCCGGTCGAGGCCAGGGTCACCCTCTCCCACGGCCACGTCGTCTCGGTGAGCAACAACCGCGCCGAGGTGGCCTGGAGCGCGACCCCGGCCGCGGCGAAGTACAAGGTAGTGATCAACGGCCCGAATTTCGACATGCGCACCAACGTGATCACGGCGACCGCCGCGTTCTACGGCGGTCTCGAGGCCGGGCACACCTACACCGTCGCCGTCACGCCGCTCGACGCGCACGGCAATCAGGTCGGTTCGACTGGGCGCATCGACTTCGTGACCACCCACGTCAGGTAACGCCGGCCGGCGCCGCGGCGGCGGGAGAGCGCGGCGGGCGTGCCTTCACCCGGAACGGGTGGCCTGCCCCGGCCGCCGGCGGGTCACCATACTGAGATGTCCAACCGGCCTGCGGATGCCACCGGGGCGGCCAGGCCAGGCGCGCGCTCGCGCCCATGGCTGGCCCGGCTGAGCTTCGTGCTTGCCGTGCTCGCGATCGCGATCGTGCTCGCGTTCGCGGACTGGCGGAGCGTCATCATGTTCGCGGTGGGGCTGGTCGCGGCGGCGATCAGCCTCACGTCCGCGTTCTTCGTCCTGTCCCGCCGAGGCGTGGTCCGCTGGCTCGCGCTGGCCGTGTTCGTCGTGACGCCGCTCGCGGTGCTGGCGATTTACGCGTTCGCCAACCTGCTCTGGGTCGCCGCCGTCGGGGCGGCGGGCTGGCTGCTGGCCGGCGTGACGGCCCGCGCGGCGCTGGCAGAGGACAAGGCGGACTGGCGGATGCCCGAGCTCACCGCGGCGCCGGCCAAGAGCCCGTTCCTGATCATGAACCCCAGGTCGGGCGGCGGCAAGGTGGGCAAGTTCGACCTGCCGCGCCGGGCGGAGGCCCTCGGTGCCACGGTGTTCCTGATGGAGGGACCCGGGCACGTCGACGTGGCCGCGGTGGCCAGGCAGGCGGTCGCGGCGGGCGCGGACCTGCTCGGCGTCGCGGGCGGCGACGGCACCCAGGCGCTGGTCGCCGGCGTCGCCGCCGAGCACGGCATCCCGTTCTTGGTCATCACCGCGGGCACCCGCAACCACTTCGCCCTCGACCTCGGGCTGGACCGGGCCGACCCGGTGGCGTGCCTGAGCGCGCTGTCCGACGGCGTCGACCTGCGCGTCGACCTTGGGGTGATCGGCGGCCACACGTTCGTCAACAACGTGTCGTTCGGTGCCTACGCCGAGGTCGTCCAGACGCCCGCGTACCGCGACGACAAGGTGCGCACCACCCTGGACACCCTGCCGGAACTGTTGCAAGGGCACCGCGGCACCCGGTTCTCCGCGGTCGCCGACGGCGAGGCGATCGACGGACCGCAGGCGCTCCTGGTGGCGAGCAATCCGTACGAGACGGGGGACATCGTCGGCCTCGGCCGGCGTGCGCGACTCGACCGGGGGGTGCTCGGCGTGGTCGCCGTGACGGTGGCCAGCGCGGGACAGGCGGTCGGCCTGCTGCGCGGCCGGAACGCGGCCGGCCTGCGGGTGTTCACCACGCAAACCATCGTCATCACCAGCGACGCGGACCGGGTACCGGTCGGCGTCGACGGTGAGGCCATGTCCCTGCCGACGCCCGTGCGCTGCGCGATCAGGCCCGGTGCGCTGCGGGTCCGGGTGCCGCGGGACCGTCCGGGCGTACCGCCGCCGACGCCCGCGATCAGCCTGCCCCGGCTGTGGCAACTGGCGTCCTGGCGCGGCCGGCGGCCCGGCATCACGGCCGGCGGCCCGCCGGCCGGCGGCCCGCCATCCGCGGTCACGGCCCGCGCAAGCCGCCCGCAGGTGTCCGATGCCGGCCGGTTACGAGCGGCTCACCGAGCTCGGTGAGGTGCTGGCGCGGGCCAGGGAGCTGTCACTGCGCACGCTGATCTTCGACGTGGAACCCCTGGTCGCCTGGTGGGACAGCGGCGAGCAGGCACTTGACCGGGGCATCGCGGTGATCCTCGCCGAGCTCGGGGAGGTACCGGAGGTGCAGGTCGTGATGTTCGCGACCAACTCCGCCCGGCGCCCGTCGCGGCTCCCGTCGGCTCCCGGCGTGCGGGTGAGCTACCTCGCCTCGGCCGGGAAGCCGCTGCGGACGGCCCCGTACCGCGGGTTGCCAGGGCCGGGCGCGGTGATCGGCGATCAGGTGCCGACCGACGGGCTGCTCGCCCGGCGTCTCGGGTTCACGTTCCTGCACTGGAGCCCGCGGCTGGCCGGGGTCCCGCTGCGGCCGAAGCTGATGCAACTGCTCGGCCGGGCCGTCCGGCCGTTGGTCTTCGGCGGGAACGACCGGCCGGGCCGTCGCTCCTGACGCCCCGCGGCAGGACGAGAACGGTCTCCGGTTCTGTACGAGGCGGGCCCGCTGGGCAGAGAATGCCGTAGGCGGGTGAGGCGAAGCACGAACTCGTTCTGGATAAGGACTTTGACTTAGCAGCGGAACAGGAGCCACGGGATGGCGATCAGCGTGCAGGGCGTGGTAGCGCGGGGCAAGGGCGAGCCGGTCGGTGTCACCGAGGTGATCGTGCCGGATCCCGGCCCGGGTGAGGCGCTGGTCCGGGTCCAGGCGTGCGGGGTCTGCCACACCGACCTGCACTACAAGATGGGCGGCATCGGCGACGACTTCCCTTACCTGCTCGGGCACGAGGCGGCCGGGGTGGTCGAGGCGGTCGGTGACAACGTGACCGACGTCGCCCCCGGGGACTTCGTCATCCTCAACTGGCGGGCGGTCTGCGGCCAGTGCCGCGCCTGCAAGCGGGGCCGTCCCTGGTACTGCTTCGCCACCCACAACGCGGCCCAGAAGATGACGCTGGCCGACGGCACCCCCCTGTCGCCCGCGCTTGGCATCGGCGCGTTCGCGGAGAAGACGCTGGTCGCCGCCGGGCAGTGCACGAAGGTGAACCAGGCGATCGCGCCCGCGACCGCGGGACTGCTCGGCTGCGGCGTGATGGCGGGCATCGGCGCGGCGATCAATACCGGCGGGGTCACCCGCGGTGACACGGTCGCCGTGATCGGCTGCGGCGGCGTCGGCGACGGCGCGGTGCTCGGCGCCCGGCTGGCGGGCGCGAAGACGATCATCGCGGTGGACGTCGACGACAGGAAGCTCGCGTGGGCCCGCGAGTTCGGCGCCACGCACACGATCAACTCGCGCGACACGGACGCGGTCGAAGGCATCCGCGAGCTGACCGAGGGCTTCGGCGCCGACGTCGTGGTGGAGGCGATCGGCCGTCCGGAGACCTACAAGCAGGCGTTCTTCGCCCGCGACCTGGCCGGCGTGGTCGTGCTCGTCGGCGTGCCGACCCCGGAGATGCAACTGGACCTGCCGCTGCTTGAGGTATTCGGCCGCGGCGGCGCGCTCAAGTCGTCCTGGTACGGCGACTGCCTGCCCTCCCGCGACTTCCCGATGCTCGTCGACCTGCACCTGGAGGGGCGGCTCCCGCTGGAGAAGTTCGTCTCTGAGACGATCGGCCTCGGCGACGTGGAGGCCGCGTTCACCAAGATGACCCGCGGCGACGTGCTGCGCAGCGTGGTGGTCTGCTGAACGAGGTCGCCGCGCGGATCGCCATGTGGTCCGGGCCGCGGACCGTGTCCACGGCGATGATGCGGGCGTGGGAGAACCGGCCGGACACCATAGTGTTCGACGAGCCGCTTTACGCGTACTACCTGGCGACGACCGGACTTGATCACCCCGCCAGGGACGAGGTGATCGCGAGCCAGCCCGTTTCCTGGCCCGCGGTGGTCTCCTCGCTCGCGTCCGACCCGCTGCCGCCCGGGGTGACCATCGCCTACGCGAAGCACATGACGCACCACGTGCTGCCGTCGGTCGACCTGGCGGCGTTCGCGCCGTTCCGGCACGCGTTCCTGATCAGGGACCCGCGCTCGCTGCTCGCGTCCTACGCGAGGGTCAGGTCCGCGCCGACCCTGGCCGACCTCGGGCTACGGCAGCAGGTATGGCTGTTCGAGGAGTTCGGCGGGCCCGTCATCGACTCATCGGACCTGCTCGCGGCGCCGGAGGCGGGACTGCGGGCGCTGTGTTCCGCGCTCGGAGTGCCGTTCTCCCCGTCGATGCTCTCGTGGCCGGCCGGACCGCGCCCCTCGGACGGCGTCTGGGCGCCGCACTGGTACGACAGCGTCTGGCGGTCGACCGGGTTCGTCCCGGTCACGCCGGGGCCGCCGCCCGCGCTCGACCCGGCGCTCGAGCCGCTGCTCGCGGACTGCCTGCCTTACTACGAAAAACTGCGAAAAAGTAAGATCAAAATCGGTATCCCGAACGTAAGCGGCTGACCCTGGGGGGCGTTCCGATGCACGCTTTTGATCCTGTCCCCTAGGTCCGCGGCTTCTCACCGGCGACGTCAGGATAAGAAGAGTTCATGCAGCAACAGTTCGACGAGCGCAACCGCGACCTGATCGTCAACGTCGGCGGCCGGCTGTCGCACCGGGACGAGGCGGGTGTGTCGCCGTTCGACTCCGTGGTGCAGGGCGGCGACGCGGTCTGGGAGGGCCTGCGGCTGACCAACGGCCGGATCTTCGCGCTTGACGAGCACCTGGCGCGGTTGCGCCGGTCGGCGCACGCGCTCGGGTTCGCCGCGGTGCCGACCGACGCGTCGATCGTCGCGGAGATCATCCGGACGCTCGCGGCCAACTCGATGCGCACCGGCGTGCACATTCGCCTGACCCTGACCCGAGGGGTCAAGGTCACGTCGGGCATGGACCCCCGGCTGAACGTGTCCGGGCCGACGCTCATCGTGCTGGCCGAGTTCAAGGACCCGGTCTATGACCTGGCGGGGATCCGCCTGATCACGTCCAGCGTCCGCCGGTCCGCGCCGGACTCGCTCGACCCGAAGATCCACCACAACAACCTGCTGACCTCGATCCTCGCCAAGATCGAGGCGAACGTGGCCGGTGCCGACGACGCGGTCATGCTCGACAGCCGCGGCTTCATCGCCGAAACGAACGCGACGCACCTCTTCTTCGTGGTCGCCGCGGCCGACGGCCCGACGCTCGCCACGCCGACGACGGTCGCCTGCCCCGAGGGGATCACCCGCGCGACGGTCTTGCGGCTGGCCGCGTCTTCCGGCCTCGCCTGGGCGGCGGGCGACTACACGCTGCCGCAGCTCTACAACGCGTCCGAGGTCTTCGTCACCGGCACGATGGGCGGGCTGGCGCCCGTGGTGTCCGTCGACGGGCGGTCCATCGGCGACGGCTCGATCGGCCCGGTCACCAAGCAGCTGACCGAGCTGTACGCCAACCTCACCGCGACGACGGGCACGACGGTCGCCTGACCGCTTCATCCGCCTACCCGCAGGGAGGAGGCAACGCCCCGCCGCCGCCCCGCCACGATCTCAATGCCAAGCGACACTGCCGTGAGCACAAGGAGCCCCGCGAGCGGCAGCGCGACCGCGGCGACATCAGGCACGAGTGGCACCGGGGCCGCCGACCCGGTGAATACCGACAGGTCGATGACCGGCCGCACCACCGGCGGCAGCAAGAGGGCGCACGCCCAGGCGGTCACCGCCGCCGCGGTCACCGCGGGCAGCAGCTCGAGCGCCACGACCCGGGCGCGCTGCCCGTCCCCAAGTCCCATGGTGGCAAGCCGGGCGAGGGTCGCATCGCGCTCGGCCGCGCCGAGCGCGAGCTCAAGCAGCATGATCGCCAGCCCGAGGGCCGCGGCGGCGACGATTGACAGGGTGATCACCGTGATCGCCCCGTGCTGCAGCGGCGCGTCGCTTAGCCTCGCGAGCACGTCGGAACGGAACGTGATGTCCCCGCCGGCCAGGCTTTTCTCCACTACCGCGGAAAGTCGTTCGCGGTCGATACCCGCCCCGGTCAGCAGCATCTCGTTGGCCAGGACTGGCATCGGCGGCATGGCCGAGGACCTCACGGCTGCGAACGGCATGATGATGAACGCGGGGCTGGCAGGCAGCGCCGTGGCGCTCGGCGACGCGGGCGTGCTCGACAGCGTTCCCGCTATCCGCACGGTGACCGGGCGCACGGGTGCCTGCGTGCTCAGGGTGACCGGGCCGGCCCCGAGCGCGGCGGCGGCCGACGGCGACGCGAGTACCGCCTGCGGGCGGCCCGGGCCCGTCGGCGTCGCGAGCAGGCGCGCGGGTATCGCGGGGTACCCCTCGGAAGCGGCCACGAGCGCGGCGTAGTCGGCGGGGTCGACGGCGAGCCCGGTGACCTGCGTGCCGTTGGGCGATGACCAGCTGGCCTGCCACACCCGCGCCGCGTGCGTCACGCCGGGCACGTCGGCGATGGCACGGGCCGCGGCCGCCGGGATCGTGAAGCCGGTGGCGCCGGGCGCGGCCGTGATCGTCGCGTCCGCGCCAACGGCTCGCCAGGACGCGGCGACCTGGCCGTTGGTCACCGCATCGCGCACCATGCCGCCGAACGCGGCCACGGTGAGCGTGAGGACGAGCGCGAACGCGGGCAGCGCCGGGGTGAGCGCGGCCCGCGCCGCCCGGGCGAGGCCGAGAAAGGCAGGCGCGCCTGACGTGCGGGCCGCGGCACGCAGCAGCCAGCGCAGCAGCAGCGGGTACAGCAGGAACACCACGATCACGGCGGGAATCGCGATGAGCACCGGGGCCGCGCTTGTGTAGAGGTTCACCCCGGACCCGGGTTGCAGGCCCTGCTGGCGGAAGATGAGGATCCCGCCCACCGCCGCCACGACGAGCGACGCCTGGGCCACCGGCCTGACCCATGCCCGCCGGCGACCGCGGCCGGCGGCGCGGCGGCCGGGGATCCGGTTCCGCCACGCGGCCATCAGGGCAGGGCCGCCGACGGCGATGAGGAGCACGGCCGCCACGGGCCACCAGGCGCCCGTCGCGCCGGCCGGCCGCAGGCCGCCTGCCGCGGGCACGGCGAGCACCGCCAGGGCCACGGCGGCCACGGCGGCGGGAACGCAGACGAGAGCGGCCTCGCCGCCGGCGGCGCGGGCGAGCTGCCACTGGGATGCCCCGCGCGCACGGATCACCGCAAGCTCGGCCGACCTGCGCAGCACGACCATGCGGCTGGCGAGCAGCAGCACAACCAGGCCGGCCACCGTGAGGCTCACGTACAGCAGCCAGAGGAGAACGTCCGCCGACTGCGCGGCGGAGATGAACGAGGCCAGCGTCGGCAGCAGGCTCGACGAGGCGGCGAGCACATGGGAGACGCGCGTGACGTCGGGCGACAGTGGCAGCGTGCTGCTGCTCAGCCCGGTGAGCGCGTCGCTCAGCGGCTGCGCCTGCTCCCCGGTGAAGTCGTTGTCCTGGAGCGGGAACATCCACTGGACGGTTACCCCCGCATAGCCGAAATCGGTCTGCAGCGCCTCGCTCTCACCGGGGCCGGCGAGCACCCCGCCGGCCCAGTATGAAGAGTCAGCCGACACCTGCAAGGCGGGGACGGCCGCGGTCGGGTCGGACGTCCAGAAGGCCGCACCCGGGTCGATCGGCACGACGATACCGCTCACCACGAGGGTGACCGTGGCTGTCTGGCCGATGGACGGAAGCTCCACGCCGGGGATCTGCACCGACGAGCCCACCTTCAACCGGAATCTCGCGGCGGTCTGCTCTGTCACCAGAACCGGCAAGACCGGGTAGAAGTTGACGCTCGGCAGGTGATACTCGACGACCGGGACCGGCAGCGGAACCCCGGGGAAGGCACCTGACACCAGCCGCACGTGCTGGCTCAGCGGCTGCCGGCAGGCGACCTCAAGCTCGACCGGGGCGCCACCCGCGCCCGGTGGCGAGGGCTTCACCGGGGTCAGCTGGGTGGTCAGGGCCGCCCAGTCGGCGGAGGCGGGAGCGAGCCGCACCGCGCCTTTGTCCACGTCGCCGCGCAGCTCGCGCGCGATCTCGGCGGTCTCGTCCGCGGACAACAGGAGCGGTGCCGGCTCGAAGGATCCGGCGAGCGCGGACGATATGGCCTGCCACGACCCGGTGACGGCAATGGTTGATGACAGCGAGGGGGCGGCGGCCAGCGTCTGGCGCAGCGCCTCGGTCCTGGTGGCGAGCGCCTCCCTGACGCCCGCGGTGGCAGCGAAGACCACGCACAGGGTGAGCAGCGCCAGCCAGACGTTGACGCCACGGGGAGCGTACCGGCTCACGTTCACGCCGCCTCCGCCGCGCAGTGTTTGCCCCCGGGGGCCGACCCCCCGGTGACCCCCCGCATGGGGGGCTCTGCCCCCCATCGCCCCCCGGTGGGCCCCGCCGCCGACCCCGCGGCGCGGCCCGGTGGGCGGCTCACGCCGCCTCCGCCGCGCGGAGCTCGGCCGCCGGGTCCTGGCGGCGGAAGATGACCAGGGCGGCGGCCAGTGCGGGGATCACGGCCACGGCGGCTGCCAGCGGCGCCGTCTGGGACAGGTCGAACAGCGTTTCCGGCGGCGGGACCGGGGCCTGCGCGGTGGCGGTGAGCGTGACCGCGGGCACGAGCAGCCAGGCGACGACGGTGCCAAGCACGAGGCCGAGCACGGCCGCGGGAACCGAGACGAGCAGCTTCTCGATCAGCAATTGCGTGGCGGCGGAGCGCTGGGTGACCCCGAGCGCGGCGAGCAGCGCGTTCTCCGCGCGCCGCTGGCGGACGTCCGCGGCGATCGAGACACAGAAGCCGGTGCTGGCGAGCAGCGCTGCCGCCACGGCCAGGGCGAGCAGGGCCCGCTGCGGCGCGGCCGACAGCGGGTCGGCCACGGTGGCGGCGGCGAGCGCGGCCCTGCTCGTCACGGCCGCGCCCGGTGGCAGGGCCGCGGCCAGGGACGGCGGGACCCGCGCGCCGTCGGTGCCGAGCCACCACTGGGTGACGTCGAGCGGCGCGGCGCCATTGCCGGCGAGGAACGCCTGGATCGTGGGCAGGTCCACGATCATCGCGCTGCCGGTGATCGTCGGGAACGTGTCGGCCACGGCCACGATGTCGACCGGGACCGGCACGCCGTTGATGACGGCGGGCACGGTGGCGCCAAGGCCGGTCTTGTTCGCGTCGACGAACGCCCGCGTGACGATCGCCGGGACGCTTTGCTGCGCGGCGTTCGCGGCGTTCGCGGCGGTCAGCGTGACCTGACCCTCCGTCGGCGTCGGGACGAAACCCGCCACGGGGCTGGTGGAGGCGACGCTGAAGCCGGGGTCCAGCGTCAGCGCCGCGCCGCCGCGCACGGCCCGCCAGCCCGTCGCCTGCGGGCTGCCGTAGGTGGCGGGCGCGGCGGAGCCGCCCTGCGACTTGAGCCCTTCCAGGCCGGCGACGGCCACCCAGCCGCTCGTCGTCGCCTCGCCGATCGTGAGCGTGACCGGCGTGCTCAGCTGCTTGCCCGGCAGCGGGTAGGTGAGCGTGACCTGGGTGAGCCGCAGCGGGTAGGCGACGTCGGCACCGCCGAGCGGGACGGTGAGCGCGTGCGGGCGGCCGTCGGCGGGCAGCGGGGCCCGCGCGGGTAGCTGGAACGCGGCACCGTCGGCATCGGTGATCGTGAACACGGCCGTGGCCGCCCCGAGGGGCGCGCGGCTGAGCGTGGCCGTCAAGTCGACGGCGCGCGGCCGGCCGGGGATGGGGGCGCCGCCGGTCCCGGCCTTCGGCGCGATGGCCGCGAACAGAGCGCTCGCCGGCCGCGCCGCCTCGCCGGGGCTGAGCCGCACCACCGACCGCGCCTTCGCGGAGTCGATGGCCACCAGGTCGGCGGGCAGCGACTGCACCGAGACCGCGACGGCCATCGCGGACCGGACACCGGGCGCCGCGCTGATCTTTGTCGTGGCGCCCACGGGCAACGGGGCGGCCAGGTTCACCCGCACGTCGCCGCCGGTGGTGAACGCCGCCTGGTTGGCCGCGGACCTCGACCAGCTCGCGTGCTGCGCGAGCGCGAGCGTGCCGATGGCGACCGCCATGACAAGCAGCAGCGCGGCACCGCCCTGGCGCAGCGACTGACGGCTGAACTGCCAGCCGGCCAGCGCCCCGATCAATCCGCGGCCACGGGCCGCGAGCCGGTCGGCGGCCCGGGCCCCGGCGGGCAGCAGCCGCAGCGTGAGAACCGTGCCGCCAGCCAGCGCGAGCGCGGGCGCGAACGCGAGCACGGGATCGATGACGGGTGCCCCGCCGCTCGCCGGGGTGGTGACGGCCGAGTAACGGCGCAGCTGCCAGCAGGCGAGCACCGCGAGCACGATGAGGGCCAGGTCAACGCCGGCCCTGGTCACGCTCGCGATGGCGGCCTGGCGGCCGCGGCGAGCCTTCGCGGCGGCCGCGGCCGGCCGCCGCGGCACGGGGAAGAGCAGCGCGCCGACCGCGAGCACGGCGACGGCGGCCGCGGCGGCCATGGCGTCAAGCCACGTGCCGGCGGCCCGCAGGCTGACCCCGCCGGTGGTGAAACCGCCGTTGCCTTCGAGCGTGCTGCCGAGCACCCGGGCCAGCCAGGCGCCGCCGGCGCCGCCGAGCAGCGCGGCCGTCACGGACAGCGGTACCACCTCGGCCGCGGTCAGCCTGGTGAGCTGCCACCGGGTCGCCCCCCGGGCTGCCAGCAGTGCGGTCTCGCCCTCGCGCTGGGTCGAGAGCAGCCGGGCGACCGCGATCAGTGCCGCCGTCGCGAGCACGATCAACTGCAGCGCGCTGATTGCGAGCAGCGACCTCGCGACGGCCAGGTTGCTGCCCGTGCCGGCGAGCACGTTCGGCAGGCCGGTGGTGAACTGCACCGAACTCAGGGCGCTTGAACTCGAAGCCGCGGACGTGAGCGCGCTGACGTCCGCGGGGATCGCGGACAGGTCGGCGTCGGTGAAGCGCGACATGTCGGGCTGGACGACCCAGGTCCCCGTGGCCACGGCGAGCTCGCCGGGGGCAACCGACGTCCTGGCCAGCCGGCCGGAGAACACCGACGGTGCCACGACGAGCGGGCCGAACGTGGTGAAGCCGCTCGCGGTGGTCGAGCCGCTGGCAGGCACATTGTTCAGCTGCCAGTACGAGGCAGCGGGGCCAGACAGTTGCCGCTGGGCGTAGAGCCCGGTGATCTCAAACGTCAGCGGCTCGTTCGTCGACCGGTCCCGCAGCCTGATCACTTCCCCGGCGTGCAGCTTGAGCAGCGCGGCGGCGGTCGTTGGCAGCGCCGCCGGTATCGTGCCCGCGGCCGGCTTTGGCGCCGAGTCCTGCCCTGGCCACGTGCCGGAAACGAGCACCGCGTGCGCCTGTATCCCGTCAAGCGACGCGGCCTGCAGTAGCGGCGTGCTCCCGCTGCCGCTGGCCGGCCGCCCGGGCAGCGCCCCGGGCACCAGGCCAAGCGGATCGGACCAGATCCCCTGCCAGAAGTCGAAGGGCACGCCGGGCAGCGCCGAGCCGATCGCCGCCCGCAGGGCATCCGTGGTCGTCGTCACGTTGGCGCCGTAGAAGGACCCGTTCGCCGTCAGCGCGGTGCCCGGCGCGACAGCGAGGTCGTGCCTGACGGCCTGAGGGAGCGCTTGCCCGGCGAACGCCGCGAGCGCGGCACCGACGGCCGCGGCGACAAGCGTGGTTAGCGCGGCGGCGGCGATCACCACCCAGTGCGCGGCCATCCGGCGGGCTGGCAGCGGACCACGGGGAGCGAACGCGAACATCTACCCGCCGATCCGCAGGGCCCTCGTCACGCCGCGCCGCCGGGCCGACCTGATCTCGATCCCCAGTGACACGGCCGCCAGGACCACGAGGCCAGTGAGCGGCAGCGCGACGGAGGCGACATCGGGCACCAGCGGCACGGCGCCCGCGAAGCTGCTGATGTCCGGCGCCAGCGGCACGGGGACCGGCGTGCTGGTGAACACGGAGAGGTTGATGGCCGGGGCGACCAGTCGCGGCAGCGCGAGCGCGCACGCCCAGGAGGCGACCCCCGCCGCGATCACCGCGGGCAGCAACTCAAGCGCGACGACCCGCGTCCGTTGTCCCTCGCCGAGGCCCATCGTGGCCAGCCGGGCCAGGGCGGCCTCGCGTTCTTCCGCGCCAAGCGCCAGCTCAAGCAGCATGACCGCGAGCCCGAGGATCCCGGCGAACACGACCGAGAGCGTGAACAGGAGGACCGCACCGTGCTGAAGCGGCGCGCCGGTCAACTCGGAAAGCACGTCGCTGCGGAAGATCGAGGCCCAGCCGTTCGGCAGCTCACGCCGCATCGCCGTCTCCAGCCGGGCCCGGTCGATGCTTGGCCCGGTCAGCTGCAGCTCGGTGACCGGGGCCGGCAGCGGCGGCCCGGCGGCGGACTTGACCGCCGCGAACGGCATGATCAGGAACGCCCCGCCCGCGGGCCAGCCGGGCGTGGCGGAAACGATCCCCGCCACCCGGACCGTCACTGGCCGCAGTCCGGCCACCGCCGCGGTCCCGATCGACGTCGGGCCGTTGCCGAGGTCCGCCGCGGCTTGCGGTGACGCGATCACGGGCTGCGCGGCGCCGGGCGTGTTCGGTACCGAGAGCAGCCCGGCCCGCACCGCGGGGAATCCCTGCGTGGCCGCGACCAGGGCCGCGTAGCTGGCCGGGTTCACGGCGAGCACCGTCAGCTGAGACCCGTCGGGCGTTACCCAGTTCGCTGGCCATTCCGCGGCTTCGTGCGTCACGCCGGGCACCGCACCGATCGCCGTGACGGCGGAGGGCGGTATCGAGAAGTTCGGGGCGGCGGGCTGGCCGCTGATCGTCACGTCGGCGCCCGCCGCCTTCCATGAGGCGGCGACATCGCCGTTGGTCACCGCGTCGCGCACCATGCCGGCGAACGCGGCCACGGTGAGCGCGAGGACGAGCGCGAACGCGGGCAGGGCCGGGGTGAGCGTGGTCCGCGCCGCCCGCGCCAGGCCAAGGAAGGCGGGCGCACCTGAGGACCGCGCCGAGGCGCGCACCAGCCCGCGCAGCACGAACGGGTAGATCCGCAGGACCACGATCACCGCCGGGATGGCGACAAGCACCGGGGCGGCGCTGGTGTAGAGGTTGACGCCAGACCCTGGCGCCGTGCCCTGCTGGCGGAACACGACGAGCCCGGCTACGGCGGCCGCTGCCAGGGTTACCTCGGTGACCAGCCGCACCCGTCCTCGCGGCAGGCGCCGGCTAGCCGCCCGCCGGCGCGGCAGTCGGTGCTGCCAGGCCGCGACGACGGCCGGGCCGCAGATCGCGGCAAGGAGGATGGCGACCGTTGGCCACCAGCCGCCCACGGACCCGAAGTCAGCCGAGCCCGGCCCGTGCACGACGAGGATGGCCAGGACCGCCGCGATCGCCGCGGCGGGAACGCAGGCGACCGCCGCCGCGCGGCCCGCGGCGAACCCCACCTGCCAGAGCGACGCGCCGCGCGCCCTGATGACCTCGAGTTCTGCCGACCTGCGCAGCGCGACCATCCGCGCGGCGAGGAGCAGCACCGCCAGGCCCGTCACGGTCAGGCTCACGTAGAGCAGCCAGAGCAGCGTGTCCACCGACTGCGCGGTCACGAAGTACGCCGCGAGGACGGTCAGCAGGTTCGAGGACGCGCTCAGCGTGCTCGCTACCGGCTCGACGTCGCCGGACAGCGCCGGGGTCTGCGTGCTGAGTGAGGTCAGCGCGTCGCTCAGCGGCCGCGCCTGCTGTGCCGTGACGGAGCCGAGATCGAGTGGCAGGCCCCACAAAATCGACATCCCGGTTGAGAAGTCCTGCTGCACCGCGGTCGCCTCGCCGGCCCCGGCGATCACCCCGCCGATCCAGTACTCCGGTGCGTAGGTGTACCGGTTCTCCAGGCTCGGCGCGGCCGGGGCGGAGTCGGCGGTCCAGAAAGACGAGTTCGGGTCGGTCGGCGCCACGATCCCGCTCACCTGGAGGGTGATCGTCGTCAGCGACACCAGCGGACTGGTGCCGGGAACCCGCATTTTCGAGCCCACCCGCAGGCCGAACGTGGCCGCCGTCTGCCGCGTCACCACGACCTGCAGCAGCGGCGTGTAGAGAGGTGCACCGGGAAGGCTGACGCGGGTGCGGCCAGGTCTTGCCAGCGACACCGGGACGGCGGGGGCCGTCGGAGCGGGGAAGCGCCCCGCCACCAGCCGCATGTGCTGGCCAAGCGGCTGCCGGTAGGTGACCTCAAGCTTGACCGTGATGCCGCCGACCTTGGGCAGCGCGGACTGCACCGTGTCCTCACCCGAGGTCAGCGACGCCCAGTCGGCACTGGGCGGCGCCAGCCTGACGGCGCCGCGGTCGTAGCCGTCGTAGTCGGCGTGCAGCTGGCTGGTAACCTCGCCGACCTGCGCGTCGGTCAGGCCCGCGCTCCCGCCGGAAGGACCCGCGCCGCTTAGGGCGGCGGCCACGTTGTCCTCCGTCCCCGAGACAGTGATGTCCGTGGCACCGGATGGTTCGGTGTCCAGGGTCTGCCGCACCGCCTGCGTCCTCGCGACGAGGGCTTCGCGGACACCGGCGGTGGCCGCGAACACCGCGAGCAGGGTAAGCAGCCCAAGCGCGACATAGATGCCTCTGGGCTTGCCGACTCGCCTCATCTATCCGCCGATCCGCAGGGCTCCCGCCACGCCGCGCCGCCGGCCCGACCTGATCTCGACGGCGAGCGAAAGCGCGGCGACCACGATGAGGGCCGCGAGCGGCAGGGCGACCGAGGCGACGTCGGGCACCAGCGGCACCGCGCCGACGAAGCTGCTGGCGTCCGGTGCCAGCGGCACCGAGACCGGCGTGCTGGTGAACGCGGTGAGGTCGATCGCCGGGGCCACCACCCGCGGCAGCACGAGCGCGCACGCCCAGGCGGCCACCGCGGCGGCGATCACGGCGGGCAGCACCTCAAGCGCGACGACCCGCGCGCGCTGACCCTCGCCGAGGCCCATCGTGGCGAGCCGCGCGAGGGTGGCCTCGCGCTCGGCCGCGCCGAGCGTGAGTTCGAGGAACATGACCGCGAGCCCGAGCACGGCGGCGACCACGACCGAGAGCGTCATCAGCACGAACGCACCGTGCTGGACGGGTGCCCCGGTCAGGTCGGCGAGGACGTCGCTGCGGTAGATCGCGGTTCCGCCCGGCGGCAGGTCCTTCCGCATCACCGTGGCCAGCCGGGCCCGGTCGATGCCTGAACCAGTCAGCAGCAGCTCGGTGATCGCGATTGGCTGCCGCGGCGTGGCGGTGGATTGCAGCGCGCTCAGCGGCATGATCAGGAACGCGCCGCCCGCTGGCCAGGCGGGCGTCGAGGACACCACCCCCGCCACGCGGACCGTCACCGGCCGGACCGCGGCCTGGGTGCCGATCGTGCTCGGGCCGGCGCCGAGGGCGGCGGCGGCCGGTGCCGACGCGAGCACCGGCTGCGCCGCGCCCGGCGTGGTCGTCCTGGCCAGCGACCCGGCCGGTATCGCCGGCGCGCCAGGCACGGCCGCGGTGAGCGCCGCGTAGCTGGCCGGGTCAACCGCGATCACCTCAATCGGCGTGCCGTTGGCCGTCACCCAGGCCGACGGCCACGCCTGGGCCGCGTGCGTCACGCCGGGCACCGCGCTGATGGCCGCCGCGGCCGCGGGCGGTATATCGAAGCCGGGGGCGGCGGACTCGCCGCTGATCGTCACGTCTGCCCCCGCGGCCTTCCACGACGCGGTGACGTCGCCGTTGGTCACGGCATCGCGCACCATGCCCGCGAACGCGGCCACGGTCAGCACGAGGACGAGCGCGAACGCGGGCAGCGCGAGGGCGAGGCTGCCGCGCGCCGCGCGGGCAAGGCCAAGGAACACGGGCGCGCCCGGCGAGCGCGCGGAGGCGCGCAGCAGCCCGCGCAGCGCGAACGGGTAGATCCGCAGCACCACGACCACCGCGGGAATCGCCACCAGGACCGGGACCGCGCTGGTGTAGAGGTTGACGCCGGATCCCGGCGCGGTGCCCTGCTGCCGGAACACGACGATCCCGCCGACCGCGGCGGCGACCAGGGTCACCTCGGTGACCAGCCGTACCCGGCCCCGGCGCTGGAAGCGCCCGCGGACCCGGTGCCGCGGCAGCCGGTGCTGCCAGGCCGCGATCAGGGCCGGGCCGCAGACGGCCACGGCGAGGATGGCGGCCTGCGGCCACCAGCCGCCCGCCGACCCGATGTCCGCGGATGCCACCCCGGGAACGGCGAGGATGGCCAGCGCAACCGCGATCGCCGCCGCGGGCACGCAGACGATCGCGGCCGCGCGGCCGGTGACGAGGGCCACCTGCCACAGCGACGCGCCCCGCGCCCGCAGCACGGCGAGCTCCGCGGACCTGCGCAACGCGACCACGCGGGCGGTGAGCAGCAGCACCGCCAGGCCCGTCACCGTCAGGCTCACGAAGAACAGCCACAGCAGCGCGTCCACCGCCTGCGCGGTCGCGAGGTACCCGGTGAGGGTGGTCAGCAGGGGCGTATCGGCGGCCAGCGCGCTCGCGGCGGCCTCGATGTCGCCGGACAGCGGCGGTGTCTGGGTGTCGATCGCGGTGAGCGCGTCGCTCAGCGGCTGCGCCTGCTGCCCGGTGACCGTCCCCAGCGCCAGCGGGAGCGCCCACTGCATGGTCATGCCGCCGGAGCTGAAGTCCTGCTCCACCGCGGTCGCCTCGCCCGGCCCGGCGATCACCCCGCCGACCCAGTAGGGCGGCGACGTCATGCTGCCGTTCTCTTGCAGTTCGGGGACCAGTGGCGCCGTGTCGGCGGTCCAGAACGACGAGTTCGGGTCGGCCGGCGTCACGATCCCGCTCACCTGGAAGGTGATGCCGCCGACGAGCGCCGCCGCGGGCATGTCGCTCGGTACCTTGATCTTCGAGCCCACGTGCAGGCCGAACGTGGCCGCCGTCTGCCTGGTCACCACGACTTGCAGCAGCGGCCAGTAATAGATGAGGCCTCCCTGGCCGGCGGGTATGCCCCCGGAGTTCGACGTGACCGGAGCGGGTGGCGCCGCGGGGAACTGCCCGGCCACCAGCCGCATGTGGTCCGCGAGCGGCTGGCGGTAGGTGATCTCCAGCCTGACATCCACGCCGTCGACCGCGGGCAGCGAACTCTCCACCAGGTTCAGGCCCGAGGTCACGGCCGCCCAGTCGTCGCTGGCGGGGGCCAGGCGGACCACGCCGTGGCCGTAGCCGTTGTAATCGTGGTGCAACTCGTCGGTGATCTCCGTGAGCTGCTCGTTCGTCAGCAGGCCGCCTTCACCGGAGGAGGTCAGCGCGCCGGAGACGTTGCTCGCCGGCGCCGACACCATGATGGTGCGCGCGAGCGGCGTCGCGCTGGCGAGCGTCTGCCGCACCGCCCGGGTGGCGGTCACGAGCGTCTCGCGGACTCCCGCCGTGGCGGCGAACACCGTGAAGAAGGTGAGCAGGGCGAGCGCGATGTGGATGCCGCGGGGCTGGATGACGCGCTTCATGACGCTTACTCCGCCTCCACCGCGCGGAGTTCCGCCGCCGGGTCGGGGCGGCGGAAAACGACCAGGGCGGCGGCGAGAGCCGGGAGGACGGCGACGATGATGGCGAGCGGCACCGTCTGCGGCAGGTCGAACAGGGTGACCGGGGGCGGCACGGGGATCTGCGCGGTCGTCGTCAGCGTCACCGCCGGGACGAGCAGCCGGGCAACCACGCTGCCGAGCACCAGCCCGAGCAGGGCCGCGGGCACCGAGAGCAACAGCTTTTCGATGAAGAGCTGCGCCGCCGCGGACCGCTGGGCCACGCCGAGGGCCGCGAGCAGCGCGTTCTCCGCCCGCCGCTGCCGGACGTTGGCCGCGATCGACACGAGGAAGCCCGTGATCGCGAGCAGCGCCGCCGCGGCGGTCACGGCCAGCAGGGCCTGCTGCGGCGCGGCCGAAAGGGGGTCGTTCGCGGTGGTCGCGGCCAGCGCGGTGCGGCTGGTCGTGGCCGTCCCCGGCGGCAGCGCGGCGGTCAGGGCCGTCGGTACCTGGTGCCCGGCCGTCGACAGCCACCACTGGGTGACGGCGAGCGGTGAGCCGCCCTCGGCGACCAGCAGCGCCTGGAGCGTGGTCAGGTCCACGATCAGGCCGCTGCTGGTCACGGTGGGGAAGCTGTCGACCTGCGCGACGATCCGCACCGGAACGCTGAGGCCGCTGATCGTGGCCGATATCGTCTGGCCGGGCCCGGTGTGGTTGGCGTCGTCGAACGCCTTGGTGGCGATCGCCGGGATAACGCTCGGCCGCAGGCCACCGGCGGTAAGCGTCAGCTCGCCGTCCACCGCCGAGTTGGTGATTCTCCCCAGGTTGTTCATTGACGACGTGGTGCCGTAGCCAGGGGTGAACGACACCGCGGCGCCATCGGAGACCGGGACAAGGCCGGCCGTTCCCGGATCGGCGCCGTTGGGGTTGCCTGCGGAGTCGAGTTCCGGCGAGGACGTCACGGCGGTCCAGCCGGTGAGGCCGGCCCCGGTGAGCGTGAGGGTCACCAGGCCCCCGTACGCCTTCTCCGGCATCGCGTAGGTCACGGTGATCTGGGCAATCCGCAGCGGGTAGGCGAACCCGCTCCCGCCGAGCTGGGCGGTGAGCTGGTGCGGGCGCCCGTCGGCGGGCAGCGCGCCGCTCAGCGGAAGCTGGAAGGTCCCGCCGGTGGCGTCGATGACCGTGAGGACGACGCCGGCCGACCCGACCGGCGACTGGCTGAGCGTGGCCGACAGCCGAAGGGTGGTGGGGCGGCCAGCCACGGCGGTCCCGCCGGCCGTCGCGGCGGGCGTGATGGCGCTGAACAGCCGGTCGGGCGGCAGCGGGGACTGGTCGGCGCGCAACTGGACGACCCCCGGCGCCTGCGTGGCATCGATGGCGAGGATCGAGGCGGGCAGCGTCTCCTGGTCGGAGGCGACCGCCATCGCCCCCGTCACGCCCGCGGCGTGGGTAAGGCCGCCGGTACCGCCGGGCGACAGCGCGGTCGCCAGGTCCACCCGCACGTCGGCGCCGGCCGTCTGCGCGGCCTGGTCGCCGGTGGACCTGGTCCAGCTTTGGTGCTGCGCGAGCGCGAGCGTGCCGGTGGCCACCGCCATGACGATCAGCAGCGCGGCACCGCCTTGACGCAGCGGCTGCCGGCTGAACTGCCAGCCGGCCATCGCCGCGGTGAGCCTGCGGCCGCGGGCGGCCAGCGTGTCGGCCGCCCGGGCCGCCGCGGGCAGCAGCCGGAGCGTGAGCACCGTGCCGCCGGCCAGGGCGAGGGCAGGGGCGAGCGCGAGCACGGGATCGATCGCGGCCGGCGCGCCGGTCGACGACGTGGCCACGGCCGAGTAACGGCGCAGTTGCCAGCCGGCCAGGGCGGCGAGCACGATGAGGGCCAGGTCGGCGCCGGCCCGGCTGGCACTGGCGAGCGCGGCCTGGCGGCCGCGTCGCATCCGCACCGCGCTGGTCGCCGGCCGCAGCACCGGGTAAAGCAGCGCCCCGATGGCAAGCAGGCTGATGAGAACCGCCGCGAGGAGCGCGTCGGTCCAGGTGCCCGTGGCCGTCAGGCTGATGCCGCCGCTGGCGACCACCCCGCCCAGGGTGCTCTGGCCGTAGAGCGAGCCGCCGAGCAAGCGGGCCAGCCAGATCCCCGCCACGCCGCCGGCCAGCGCGGTCACCACCGACAGCGGTACCACCTCGGCCGCCGTCAGCCGGGTGAGCTGCCAGCGGGTCGCGCCGCGCGCGAGGAGCAGCGCGGTCTCGCCTTCGCGCTGCGCGGCGAGCAGCCGGGCGACCGCGATCAGCGCGGCGACCGTGAGCACGAGCAGTTGCAGCGCGCTGATCGCGAGCAGCGACCTGGCGAGGGCCAGGTTGCTGCCGATGTCGGCGAGCAGGGTGGGCAGGTTGGAGGTCACCTGCATGCCGCTGAGCGTGTTCGAGCTGTTCAGCGACGTCTCCAGCGACGCGATGTTGGCGGAGATGGCGGACAGCTCGGTGTCGCTGACGAACGCCATGTCCGGTTCCGCGACCCAGGTCCCGGTCGCCGCCGTGAGCTGCGCGGCGAACGAGGCAGGCGGCACGATCAGCGGCCCGTAGGTGATGAAACCGCTTGCCGTGCTCGACCCGCTGGCGGGCAGCGAGTCGAGCTGCCAGTAGGCCGAGGCGGTGCCGGAGGCCTGCCGCTGGGCGTACAGGCCGGTGATCTTGAACGTCACCCGCGCGCTCGTGTTGCGGTCCTGCAACCGGAGCACGTCCCCCACGTGCAGGTGCAGCAGCGCGGCGCTCGTGGCCGGCAGGGCGGCGGGGATCTCGCCGGCCGGCCCCGCGTCGGTGCCGGCTGGCGCGGGGCCGGCCGGCGCGGGCCACGTGCCCGTCACCAGTACGGCGTGGCTAGCGATGTCGTCAAGCGCGGCGGCTTCGAGCAGCGGCGTGGTGCCGGCACCGGCCGTCGTCGGCCGGGCGGGCAGGGCCCCGGCGGTGAAGCCGAGCGGGTCGGACCAGGTGCCCGACCAGAAGTCGAACGGCACCGCGGGCAGCGCCCGGCCGATCGCGGACTTGAGCGTGGCGGTGGTGGACTGCGCGTCACCGCCGCCGAACGGGCCGGCCGCCGCCAGCGAGTTGCCCGGGGCAACCACCAGGTCGTGCCGCACGGCCTGGGGCAGTGCCTGCCCGACGAACACCGCCAGCGCGGCGCCGACGGCCGCGGCGACCAGCGTGGTCAGCGCCGCGGCGGCGATGACCACCCAGTGTGCCGCCATCCTGCGCGCCGGCAGCGGTCCCCGCGGAGCAAACACCCACCAAAGGATTCCCTACCGTCGGAAGGCTGGCAATTCTTCCCGGTAACGATTGAACCGTTTTTGGGTGATCGTGGTGACTTGTCGGTTTCCTGGGCAAGCGCTGAACAAGGGCTGGACCGGAACGGCCGCCCGGTCACCGGTCCTGGCTCAGTGCGTCCCAGCGGGCCATGACGGCGGGCATCTCCGCGGCGAGGAACTCGATGAAGCTCGCGTGCTCGTTCATCCGCCGCCCGGCGGGAGTGTCGGCCCCGACGAGGTCGATGCCCTCCTTGAGCATCGCGGACCAGCGGGTGAGGGCGTGGTTGCGCATCAGCATGACCTGGTGCCAGATGTCGGCGGGCATCCGGTAGGACTCCCGTCGCGACCCTGGCACGCGCTCCTTGTGCACGAGTCCGAGCCCGGTCAGGTAGCGCACGGCCCCCGACACCGCCGCCGGGCTGATCTGCAGCAGGTCGACGAGTTCGGCCGCCGTCATCCGTCCCGCATCCGAGGTGAGCAGCGCCACGAAGACGCGCGCGGGCATTGCGGGGAACCCGGTCAGGGTCAGCATCGCCGCGAACCGCTCGATGAACTCGGACAGGCTGTTGTCGTTGGCTTCGTTAGGGCCCCGCATGAAAAAAGAGTACAGCATTCAGAACTTTCACAAGTTTCTGAAAATTCGGTAAACTGAGCTCATGGCGAACGCTATCGAAGCGCGCGGGCTGCGCAAGCGCTTCGGCCAGGCAACGGCGCTTGACGGCCTCGACCTCACGGTCGCCGCCGGCGAGGTGCACGCCTTCCTTGGCCCGAACGGCGCCGGCAAGACCACCACGATCCGCATACTGCTCGGCCTGCTCCGCAAGGACGGCGGCGACGTCACCC
>Ga0335075_10003852_pt1 | contig 23546 bp, 27 predicted proteins | sample Lox_Sample_24_FD_206723 | JGI IMG/M metagenome (GOLD analysis project Ga0335075, IMG submission 206723) | Soil microbial communities from Loxahatchee National Wildlife Refuge, Florida, United States - Lox_Sample_2.4 | ecosystem: Environmental > Terrestrial > Soil > Wetlands | place: USA...
GCTCGGCATCCTCCTGCTCTCGGGCCGGCACGATCGCGCGCACTACGCCTTCGTGCTCGCAACCGGCGCGGCTGCGCTCGGGCGCACGGTCGTCCTCTTCGCGACAAATCTCGGCTGCCACGCCCTGCTCGCCGACTGGTCAGGGCTCGACGATGCCGGGCGCGACGCGGTCATCCGCACCCGCGGCGTCGCCGGGCTCGACAGCTTACGCGAGGCCGCCGCCGATCTCTCCGTGCGCATGATCGCCTGCGAGGCGGGCTTGCGCGCCGAGGCGCTCGAAGGGGCCGCCCTTCTGCGCGGCGTCGAGGTCGCGGGCATCGCGACCTTCCTCGAAGCGGTGGGCGAGGGACAGCTTCTATCCGTCGGATGAGCAATCGGAAACTTGACCCGGCGCCCGCGCGCCGGCACCGCTTGCGCATGCCCCGACAACGTTCCGCGGCCGCGATTCGCACCTGGGCCGCCATCCTCCTGCTCGGCGCACTTGCGGCATCGCCCGTCCATGCCGCGACGACCCCACCCGCCTCGCCGCTGCTCGACCCGTCGGCCCCCTGGCAGCCGACGCACGCGCAAAAAGGCTCCGCCACCGGGCTCCCGATCCCCCGCTTCATCTCGCTCCTCACCGACGACGTGAACATGCGCGTCGGCCCCGGTTTCCAGTACCCGATCGAATGGGTCTACAAGCGCCGGGGCCTGCCGGTGGAAGTCGAGCGCGAGTTCGATGTCTGGCGCCTCGTCCTCGCCCCCGACGGCGGGCGCGGCTGGGTGCATGAATCCACCGTCTCCGGCGCGCGCACCTTCATCGTCACCGGCGGCGACCGCATCGTCCGCCGCCAGCCGGACGACAGGGCCTCGGCGCTGGCCGTGCTCCGGATGGGCGTGATCGGCACCATCCGCCGCTGCAAGGCGGGCGATCCCTGGTGCGAGGTGAGCGTGGACGGGCGCAGCGGCTTCCTCCGCCGCACGGATTTCTGGGGCACCTTTCCCGGCGAGGCCGTGCCCTGATATCGTAACGTCATGGACCTCGAGACGCCCCGCGCGCACCACGACCTCGGCGGCGCGCCGAAATATTTCTGCCAGGGCATCGACAAGGAAGCGCACGCGCTCACCGATTTCGACAAGGAGGTGGACGCGATCCGCCAGGCGCTCGGCGCGAAGAAGATCATGACGGTGGATGAGCTGAGGCGCGGGATCGAGTCTCTCCCGGAAGCCGACTACCACCGTCTCTCCTATTACCAGCGCTGGCTTTGCTCGATCGCGGACAATCTGCTCGCCCGCGGCGTGATCACCGAGGCCGAGCTCGCCGCCGCGCTTGCGTCCGAGCCATGACCGCGCGCCTCGCCCCCGGGGCCCTCGTGCGCGTCCGCGACGACTGGCCCGAGACGCGCGGAAAAGTCCATATCCGCACGCCGCATTATCTGCGCGGCCGCACCGGGCGCGTGGTCCGTCATCTCGGCGACTTCCCCAATCCGGAGGACCTCGCCTTCGCCCGCCCGGCCCGGATTCTTCCCCTCTATCACGTCCTCTTCGACCAGCCTCCGATCTGGCACGAAGGAAGCGCCGGCGACGAAATCCTGGTGGAGATCTACGAGCCATGGCTGAGCCCGGCCTGAACCTCCCTTCGCTTCCGCCTGAACGCCTCCTCGGTGCGCTGCGCGCCCTGCTCGCCGCAAAGGGGCTGGCGAGCCCGGCCGAGATCGCCGAGCGCATCGCCGCGACCGACGCAGCCTCGCCCGCCCAGGGCGCGCGCATGGTGGCGAAGGCCTGGACCGACCCCGATTATCGCGCGCTGATGCTCGCCGACGGCACCGAGGCCGCCCTATCGCTCGGCATCCCGATGCGCGGCGCCCCGCCGCTCGGCGTCCTCGAGGATACGCCCGCGCTCCATCACCTCGTCTGCTGCACGCTCTGCTCCTGCTATCCGCGAGCGGTGCTCGGCTATCCGCCGTTCTGGTACAAATCCGCCGGCTATCGCGCGCGCGCGGTGCGCGATCCGCGCGGCCTCCTCGCCGAATGGGGCACCGTGCTTCCTCCGGGAACCAAGATCCGCGTCGTCGATTCCACCGCCGATTATCGCTGGATGGTGCTGCCGCTGCGGCCGGCCGGCACCGCCGAGCTATCCGAGGTGGCGCTGGCCGCGCTCGTGCGCGAGACCGACATGATCGGCGTCACGCTGCCGATGTGACGTCCCGAAAGGATCGGCGCCCGGCCGGCCTGGCGGCCAGGCTGGCGCCGAAAAATTATTGATAATCTTCTCGACAGTTTAATCGCCGCCGGATAGGCTCCCGACCCAGGGACGTTCCACCTCGAAACCGTGCGGGAGGCAGCGATGCAGATCACCGAGCCGAACATGGGTCGCAGCGTCGGCGAGGGATCACGCGAGGGTGATCTGGAGAACAAAGTGCTGGCGGAGGGCCGCGAGGGCAGCCCGAACAACTACTCCTTCGAGCGCCACACGGCGCTCTCGGACTGGAGCACTCCGCGGCACACGCACGATTTCGATCAGGTCCGCTATTTTCTCGAGGGCGAGTACATCTACGGCAAGAACGACAAGGGACCTCCCGGCTGGGTAGGGTTCTTCCCCGCCGGCACCTATTACGGAACCCAGATCAGGAAGAAGGGCTCGACGGTCATCAACTGCCAATTCGGCGCCGCCGACGGCGTGGGTTATGCGAGCAGGCGCCAGCGCCGGGCCGCCGCCGACGTCCTGCTCGGCAAGGGACGATTCGAGGGGGGGATTTTCACCTTCGTCGACGAGCAGGGGCGCCGGCACAATCAGGATGGGTCGGAGGCGGTCACCGAGCAAGTGTTCGGCCGCAAGGTCGCGTACCCGGCGGCGCGCTATCACCAGCCGATCCTGATGAATCCGGACGCTTTCCGGTGGGTCGAGATGGCGGGCTCTCCCGGAATCGCCACCAAATGGCTCGGATCCTTCAGCGAGCGCGAGGCCCGGTTCGGGTTCCTCCGCGTCGACCCGGGAGCGACGTTCCAAGCCGGTCTTCACGCCTCCCCGGAACTGCTGTTCCTAAGCGAGGGGTCGGTGCGTTGCCGGGGGCGTGCCTATCCTCGCCATAGCGCCTTCGCCTTCGACGCCCTGGAAGGTCCGGTGGCGCTCGAGGGCGTCGAGCCCGCAATCCTGTTCCGGATCCACTTGCCGACTTTCTAGAGCGGGACGAGATCGCTTGCGCTCCTCGATCCCGCTCTCGCCGGTCGTCTCCGGTTTCCCGCGCTTGCGCGGCGTTCGGCCGGGTGCGGGACGGATGGAGCACGCCGCCGCGGCTCCGCGACCGGCAAAACTCTGCGATCGGGCGCGCGCCTGCGCGCCCGCAACCATAACCAAGGCAATGCCACATCCGCAAAGCCTTCATGGGAGGGGCGACAATGGTCCGATCAATTCGGCAAGTGCTTCTTTTTGTGTGCTACGCGGCCTCGGCCTCAATTCTCGCGGTGGCCGCCCAGGCAGCGAGCTTTCCGGTTCGCCCTGTCCAGCTCATCGTGGGCTTCGACCCGGGCGGCAGCACGGATCTGCTCGCGCGGCTCCTCGCCGCCGCGCTCACCAAGAAGTGGCACGAGGCGGTCACCGTGGAAAATCGCCCGGGGGCAGACGCAATCATCGCTACGCAAATGGTGGCCACCGCGCCGCCCGACGGCTATACCCTTCTTTTCTCGAACAACAACCTCACCATTGTCGCCGATGAGCGCAAACTGCCATACAATCCGATCACAAGCTTCGAGCCCATCTGCATGCTGGTCACCCAGCCCGAAATTCTCATGGCCAATCGGACGGTGCCGGCGAACTCGCTCGAGCAGCTCATCACGTACGTGAAGGCCCGGCCCGGCAAGCTGAACTTTGCGTCCGCCGGGACGGGCACGCTCTCCTATCTCGGGATGAAGATGCTCATGGATGCCACGGGCATGAACATGGTCAATATAACCTTTCATAGCAGCGCGCCTTCCCTCGTCTCCCTGCTCGGCAACGAGACCCAGCTTTCCCTCCTCTCGGTCACGGTGGCCAAAGCCTTCGTCGAGAGCGGCAAGCTGAAGGCGTTCGGCACGACGACCGACATGCGGGTTCCCGCGATGGCTGACGTTCCGACCATAGCCGAAGCGGCGCACCTGCCGGACTTCAACCTCGGCGACTGGGACGGAGTTCTCGCCCCCGCCGGCACGCCGCAAGCCGTCATCGACGAGATCTACACCGATATCGCGGAAATTCGCGGCTCCCCCGACTTCCAGAAAACGGTGCGCGGTCGGGGAATGCTGCCGGTCGACGACACCAGGCAGCAATTCGCCCAATTCATCGAGAAGGATCTTCAGCGATGGAAGGGCGTGATAGCCGCGAACGATCCGGGCCAGTCCCCGTCGCGTTGATATCCGCCCATGCCCCGCCCCCGGACACCCGGCGTTCCTGATCCTCCGGGGCCGCGCGACGGCAGTTGAGGAGACCGCAGAAGATGCCCACACCCTCACAGCTCGCGGATGCTCTCGAAGACAGGATGAGCCACCAGCTCGACCAACTCGTCGTCAAGTCGGTTCTCTTCACGTCGGGCGAGCGCGACCCCACGCAACCCCGTCCGAATGCGATGAGCTCGGCGGAAGGCAGGACCTTCCTCATGGGGCCGGATCCACGACTGCCGCGGATGCCTCAGCGCCCGACATTGATGGATTTCTTCAAGTACCGCTTTGCGCCAGCGGCTCATCTCCTGCAGAGCGCGCGGCTTGGCCTGAAGAACGGCTATGACGAGAAGGTGGTCTTCGCTTGCCTTCTCCACGATATCGCGAACCTCGGATTCATCCGCTGCGATCACGGGTACTGGGGAGCGCAACTGATCGAGCCTTATGTGGACGAGGAGGTGAGCTGGGCGGTTCGGGCGCACCAGACCCTTCGGTTCTTCCCCGATCCCTCGGTGGGATACGAGTATCCGGAGATGTACATCCGCCTCTTCGGAGCGGATTTCGTGCCCGAGCCCCACGTCAAGGAGGCCTACCGGCGCTATCGCGGGCACAAATGGTACATGACCGCCCGCCTGATCACCGTCAACGACCTCTACTCGTTCGATCCAAACGTCGTGGTGAACCTCGAGGATTTCACGGATATCATAGGGCGTAACTTCAGGCAGCCCGAGGAGGGGCTCGGATTCGACGACAGTCCGTCTGCCCATATGTGGCGCACGATCAACATGCCGACAAGGTTCCTCTGAAGCGCGATGGCCGGCGGCGGACTGACATCGCTCCGCTCCGGCGCCAAAGGACGGCGTGACCCACCGCAGGTCTCGCCGCCGCCCGGAACGTCCGCCCGCACGGTCAAGCTGACTGAGGTCGTTGCGGCGATCGAGGAGGACATCGCTCTCGGGCAGCTGCATCCGCGCGAAAGGCTGATCGAAGAGGAGTTGATGGAGCGCTTCCATGTGAAGCGTCACGTGGCCCGGCAGGCCCTCGTGGAACTGCACCGGATGGGGCTGATCGAGCGCATTCCCAATCGCGGCGCCGTGGTACGGAGCTACACCAGGGAGGCTGTCGAGCAGCTCTATGCGCTGCGCGAACTGCTGGAGCCGGAGGCGGCGCGCCTGATCCCCCTCCCGCCCGGCCGCAGGGACTTGGCGGAAATCAAAAGGCTTCAGGCCAGCCACGACCTCGCCGTGCAGCGGAACGATTTCGCCGGCATGTTCCGTGCCAACATCGCCTTCCACCGCTGCCTGTTCCGTCTTTGCAACAACGTCTTTCTCTCCGACGCCATTGCGGCGGCGTCTCTGCGCGCGCACGGAATCCGCTTCTTCGCCTTGGTCGGGCCCTTCGATCGGGAGCGGGCCCGAGAGGACCACCGCGCGATCGTCGCAGCACTCGAGAGGGGCGATCGCGACGCTCTCGTGCGGCTCTGCCGAGACCATCTTCGGCCGTCCAAGGAGGCGTATCTTCGCGCCTATGTCACTTAGAGCGGAACGAGCGAGCCCAGGCGATCCCATCCCGCTCCGGGAATCGTGCGCCGTTGACAGCGACACTGGCCAACCGCATGATCCCGGTCGCGCTGAACACATGCGGCGAGAGGAACCAAGGCCGGCGTATTTTCAGCATCGTTTCCGGAATGCGTGGGAACGGCGTACGATGGTCTCCTGCACGCAGGGCCGGCCTCGAATACGAACCGACGGAGCGCTCCGACGCCAACCGCGGTCAGCTTTGCCGAGCGGAGGGAGAGGGATGCCAGGAAAACTCAACGATCCGAAAAGCGTGGCAGCGGGGGCCATCTTTGTCGCCGTCGGCATCAGCGCCGTCGTCATCTCGCAGAACTACCAAATGGGCACGGCGCTCCACATGGGGCCGGGCTATTTCCCCGCCCTCGTGGGCGTTCTCCTCGCCGCCCTCGGACTTGGCGCAATTGTCAGCGGTCTTGCCTCGAAGGTCCACGACCCCATACCCGCGAGCAAGCTCGAGCCGCTGCTTCTGATCCTCGCCGGAATCTTTTCATTCGCGTTCCTGGTCGAAAGAGCCGGTCTCTTGGTAGCAGCCGCCAGCCTGATATTCTTTGCCTGCTTGCGCAGGCTGCTCACGAATCCATTCGAGATTCTCCTGGTCTATCTGGTTTTGACCGGCTTTGCCGCGGTCGTGTTCGTCCGCTGGCTGGGGATAGACATTCGCTTGTTCTGGTGGAGCGCGTAACCCCGGCAGTTGCGGCGGCAGGGTTCGCAAACCGCATATCGGGATCTCGGCGGCCCGACGATATGGACACAATTCACAGCATCATCTTCGGCTTCGGGGTCGCGCTCACCCCGACGAACCTCCTCTATTGCGCGGTGGGCGCGCTATTGGGAACAGTAATCGGGGTCCTCCCGGGGATGAGCCCGGTCATCGTCGTCTCGATGCTGCTGCCGCTCACGTTCAAGATTCCGGCCGTCCCCTCGATCATCATGCTGGCGGGCATCTATTACGGCTCGCATCACTCGGGAGCGACCTGCGCGGTCATGCTGAACATGCCGGGCGAGCCGTCGTCGGTCGTGATCGTCATGGATGGTCACGCGATGGCGCGCCAGGGGCGAGCCGGGCCTGCGCTCAGCATCGCCGCCATATCGTCCTTTTTTGCCGGGTGCGTATCGATTCTCGTCATTGCCTTCTTCTCGCCGGCGATCGCCAGGGCCGCGCTCCAGTTCCAGGCGCCGGAATATGCTTCCGTGGTCCTGCTCGCACTGGTGGGGGCCTCTGCATTGTCGACGACGTCGATATTCAAGACGCTGGGCATGGCGGCGCTGGGACTGCTCCTCGGGACCGTGGGCACCGACCTCAGCACGGGCGTGACGCGGTTCACCTTCGCAGACCCGCTGCTGGACGATGGCATCGGCTTCGTGGCCGTCGCCGTAGGCCTGTTCGCCGTATCCGAGATCGCTCATCGTCTCGGCGCCCCTGAGGCCAGGGGCCGTATCGATGAGAAGATTCGCGGTGTCGTTCCCCGCAGCGACGACCTCAAGGCATCGTGGAAACCGATATTGAGAGGCACCGCCTTGGGCGGAATGCTCGGGATCTTGCCCGGCACGGGGCCGCTGATCAGTGCGTTCGCGTCCTATGCGCTGGAAAAGAGGCTTGCAAAAGACCCGACGCGCTTCGGCAGGGGCGCCATCGAAGGCGTGGCGGGGCCCGAGGCGGCCGACAACGCCGCCGCGCTCACTCACTTCATACCCATGCTGACCTTCGGCATCCCTGCGGGGGCGACCTTCGCGTTGTTGCTCGGCGCGTTATTGGTCCAGGGCATCGATCCAGGCCCTCTGATGATAACCGCGCACGCCGATCTGTTCTGGGGTCTGATCGCCAGCATGTGGATCGGCAATCTCATGCTGCTCGTCTTCAATCTTCCGCTGGTCGGAGTTTGGATCCGGGTGCTTCAAACCCCTTACAGGTTCATATATCCGATGATCCTGCTTTTCTCCTGCATCGGCGTCTACAGCATACGCAACGAGCCTTTCGACGTGATCGTGGCGGGAGTGACGGGGGCTGCGGGCTATCTGCTTCGCAAATTGGACTGTCCGCCCGCGCCGCTCATCCTGGGTCTCATTCTCGGTCCGCTCGAGGAAGAGAATCTCCGACGTTCCCTGCTTCTCTCAAGGGGCGACCCCAGCGTGTTCGTGACCAGGCCGATCAGCCTTTGCATTCTGCTGCTCACCGCTTCCCTGCTGATCGTGCTTTGCTCATCGGGGGTTCGCCGCAAAGGCGACCGCACCGTCACACGGCGGAAAGAGATGCTGTGACGGATCAGACCGTCCCCTTGCTCGCGAGATAGGCACGCCAGCCGCCGAAGCGGGTGATCTCGGGCGCCTTGGCGATTGCAGCGCCCTCGACCAGAAACCCGATGGCAGGGCCGGTCTCGAGCCAGACGGTGCCGAGCCCGAGCGGCGGCGCGAGAGATGCAAGCAGCGTCCCCAGCGCCCCCTTCGGCACCGCCCAGACCTCGCCGGTGATGCAGGTCCCACGCTCGTCGCGCAGCAGTCCCGGGCGGGCACCAAGATCGAAGAGCCGGTAGCAGGGCTTCGTCCACACCTCGCCCAGCAAGCGCGCGCCGAGCCCACAAAGCTCCCGGTTGCCCGGCAGCCCCGCCATGTGCGCGCCGACGCAGAAAAGCGCGGCCTCGTCCGGCCCGAGCGCATCCGGCGCCGCCGGCGGCGGAAGCTTCGTCCGCGCCGCGCCGAAATTCCCGCAAAGACCCCGATGCAGCCGATCCGCGATCGGCGCGAGACGCGGCTCCGAGCGCGCAGGCCCGATCACCGTCACCCCCACCGGCAATCCATCGGCGCCGATCCCGGCAGGAACCGCGATCGCGGCGAGCTCGCAGAGATTGACGAAATTCGTGAAGGTGCCGAGCCGCGCGTTCGGCCCGAACGGATCGGCCTCGTCCTCCGCAAGGCTCGGACAGAAAGGCGCCGTCGGCAGCAACAGCGCATCGACGTCGGCAAAAACGGCGGCGAGATGCGCGCGCACCTCGGCAAGCCGATGGAACGCGCGAAACGCATCGACCGCCGTGCGCTGCAATCCCTCGCGGAGGATCGCGCGCGTTGTCGGGTGGATCGAATCGGGGGCGGACTCCAGGAGCGCGTGAAAGGCTTCGGTGCGCTCCGCGACCCACGGCCCCTCGTAGAGCAGCCTGCCGATCTCCAGCAGCGGCGCGATATCCACGCGCACCGTCCCCGGCGCGAGCGCGCAAGCGCGCTCGTACGCCGCGGCAACCTCGGGCATGCACAACGCGTCAACATCCGCGACGCCGAGCCGCCACACCGGCGGCAGCGCCGCGCGCCCGAAGCCTCCGCCAGCCGCAACGCGCGCAACCGCAAGCGCCTCGTCCACGCACCGCGCAAAAACCGAGACCGCATCGAGCGAACGGCACGCCGGCACCACGCCCGCCGTCGGAATGGCGCCGAGCGTCGGCTTGAGCCCCACCACCTGGCCGAACGCCGCCGGCACGCGCCCCGAGCCCGCGGTGTCGGTGCCGAGCGCGAAGCTCACGATCCCCGCCGCAACCGCCACCGCCGAGCCCGACGAGGAGCCGCCCGGCACATGCGCGGCTGAGAAAACATTGCGCGGCACGCCATAGGGGCTCCGCGTGCCCACGAGCCCGGTCGCGAACTGGTCGAGATTGGTCTTGCCCATGAGGATCGCGCCCGCCGCGACCAGGCGCGCCACGCACGGCGCACTCTCGGCCGGACGATACGCATAGGCCGGGCAGCCCGCCGTCGTCGGTAGCCCGGCAACGTCGATATTGTCCTTGACCGCGAACACACGTCCCCAGAGCGGCCGGCCGCGCGGCCCTTCCGCGGCGAGCCTTGCCGCCTCGGCGCGCAAGCTCGCATCGGCCCTGAGGCTGATCCATACGGCGGGGTCGGCGTTGCGCCGGTCGGCTTCGATCGCCGCCTCGACCGCGTCGCGCGGATCCGGCACGGCGTTTGCATGGAATTGCGCAGCGGCGCCGGAGGAACTCATGCGGGAAATCTCAGCCGATCCTTATGCTTTCCGCTTCCACCCCGAGCGCACGTCGCTGCTCGTCATCGACATGCAGCGCGACTTCCTCGAGCCGGGCGGCTTCGGCGCCGCCCTCGGCAATGACGTGGCCCTGCTCCGCCGCGCGATCGCACCGACGCGCGCCCTGCTCGCCGCCGCGCGCGAAACCGGCCTCTTCGTCATGCACACGCGCGAAGGCCACCGCCCGGACCTCGCCGATTTGCCGCCGACAAAACGCAGGCGCGGCAATTTCGCGCACGGCATCGGCGATCCCGGGCCGATGGGGCGCATCCTCGTCCGCGGCGAGCCCGGTCACGCGATCATCGCCGAACTGGCGCCCGCGCCCGGCGAGCCGGTGATCGACAAACCGGGCAAAGGCGCCTTCTTCGCCACCGACCTCGACGCGATCCTCAAGCACCGCGGCATCGAAAGCCTGCTCGTCGCCGGTGTCACGACCGAGGTCTGCGTGCACACCACCGTCCGCGAGGCCAACGACCGCGGGTACGAATGCCTGGTGGTCACCGATTGCGTCGCCTCCTACCTCCCGAAGCTGCACGAGGCCGCGCTGGCGATGATCGCCGCGCAGGGTGGGATCTTCGGGTGGCTTGCCGGTTCGGAGGCGGTGATTCCGGCGCTTCGCGCGTAGTGCCAGGGGCTTCGCCCCTGGACCCCACTCGGGGGCTCTGCCCCCGAGGCCCCCGGCAAAGGCGGAGCCTTTGCAATCCATTACTTAATAGTAACGGAGTCCAGGGCCTCAGGCCCTGGCAGGGGTTCCAAGGGGGCAGAGCCCCCTTGGTGGCCGGCCATGTACCGCCCGATCAGCGTCCGGTCCGCCCCCTCCCGCGCCGTCTCGTGCACCACCGTCCCGCCCGACATCACGAGGATCCGATCCGCGAGCTCAAGCAATTCGTCGAGGTCCTCGCTCACCATCAAGACCGCGGTGCCGCGGTTGCGCGCGGCGAGAATCTGCGCGTGGATATCCGCGACCGCCGCAAAATCAAGCCCGAAGACCGGGTTCGCGACAACGAGAACGTCGGTCGGCGACGAAAGCTCGCGGGCGAGGACGGCGCGCTGGACGTTGCCCCCCGAGAGCGCAGAGATCGGCGCCTCCGGCCCCGCGCCGCGGACCTTGTAGCGGGCCATCAGCTCCTCGGCCTGGCGGCGCAGCACGCCCTTGCGCACCCGCAGCCCGGCGCAGATCGGGCGCTGGTCGAAGCTGCGGAAGGCGATGTTCTCGGCGACCGTCATGCGCCCGACGCAGGCATTGCGCAGCGGCTCCTCGGGCAAAAGCGCGAGCTTCAGCCCCAGCATTTCGCGCCGCGTCGCGCCATATTCGGTGCCCTGCACCCGCACCACGCCCTCATGGCGCCGCTGGCCCGCCAGCACCTCGACGAGCGTCGTCTGCCCATTGCCGGAAACGCCGGCGATGCCGACGATCTCGCCCCCGCGCACGGCAAGCGAGACCGAGTGCAGCGCGAGCCCGCCGGTATCGTCTCGGGCCGAAACCTCCTCCAGCTCGAGCAGCTTCTCGCCCGTCTCGCCGAGCCCGCGCTCGGTCGCCTCCGCCAACTCGCTCTCGCCCACCATCATCCGCGCCATATCGTCCACCGAGAGATCGGCGACGCGCCCGCCGCCCGCGAACCGCCCACGCCGCAGCACAGAAACCTCATCGGCGAAGGACTGGACCTCGCGGAACTTGTGGGTGATGATCAGCACGGTGAGCCGCCCCTCGGCCACCATCCCCCGCAGATGCGCAAGCATCTCGTCGGCCTCCTGCGGCGTCAGCACCGAGGTCGGCTCGTCGAGGATGAGGAAACGCGTCTCGAACCACAACTGCTTGAGGATCTCGGCCTTCTGCTTCTCCCCCGCCGCGAGCGCGGAAACCGGCCGATCGATCGGCACGCGGAACGGCATCGTGGCGAGGAAGGCTTCCAGCGCCCGCCGCTCCGCAGCCCAGTCGATCCGGCCGAGGCGAAACCCCTTCCCCATCGTGAGGTTCTCGAGCACCGTCATAGAGGGCACGAGGGTGAAGTGCTGATAGACCATGCCGATCCCGCGCGCCTGCGCATCGCGCGGGCTGCGCACCGCGATCTCCTCCCCGTCGAGCAGAACCTTGCCCGCATCGGCGTGGTAGAAGCCCATGATGCATTTGACGAGGGTCGATTTGCCCGCGCCATTCTCGCCGAGCAGCGCGTGCACCGAGCCGCCGGCGACGCGGAGCGAGACATTGTCGAGTGCGGCGAGCGTGCCGAATCGCTTGCCCATGCCGAGCACTTCGAGGCCCGGGGCACCCGTCACCGCGCTCACGACAGCGCCTCGAGCAAGGCTCCCGAGGACGCAACCGCGCCGAAAACCCCGCCCTGCATCTTGATCATGCGGATCGCATGCTCGTGGTTCGCCCGGTCGGTCGCCGCGCAGCAATCCTCCAGCAGCAGGCACTCGAAGCCGCGATCGTTCGCTTCCCGCATCGTCGTGTGCACGCAGACATCGGTGGTGATGCCGCTCAACACGAGGTTGCGGATCCCGCGCACCCGCAGCATCAGCTCGAGGTCGGTGGCGCAGAAGCTCCCCTTGCCCGGCTTGTCGATCACCGGCTCGTCCGGATGCGGCGCAAGCTCGGGAATGATCTCCCAGCCAGGCTCGCCACGCACGAGGATCCGCCCGCACGGCCCCGGATCGCCGATGCCCGCGCCGATGCGCCGCGAGCGCCAGCGCTTGTTCTCCGGCAGGTCCGCGAGATCGGGACGATGGCCCTCGCGGGTGTGGAATATCGTGAAGCCGCCCGCCCGCATCGCCGCGAGCACGCGCGCGATCGGCGCGATCGGTGCGCGGGTCATCCCGATGTCGTAGCCCATCTTGTCGACATAGCCGCCGGGCCCGCAGAAATCGGTCTGCATGTCGATGACGATGAGCGCCGTGTTCGCTGCGCCGAGATCGCCGTCGAACGGCCACGGATAGGGATCGGAGCCGAGCGCCGTCATTTGGTGATCGAAAGCTCGCCCGGCGCGCCCACGAGCGTGCGGTGGGGCGCGCAGGTGATGATCATGATGAGCAACGTGAGAATGTAGGGCGCGGCGTTGAAGAGATAGTAGCCGGCGGTGATGCCCACCGATTGCAGGGCAGGGCCGAGCGCGCCGGCGCCGCCGAAGAGGAGCGAGGCGAAGAGGCAGGTCCACGGGTTCCAGCGCGCGAAGATGACGAGTGCGACAGCGGTGATTCCCTGCCCCGAGGAGAGCCCCTCGTTCCAGCTCCCGGGATAGTAGAGCGAGAGGAAGCTGCCGCCGATTCCGGCCATGAAGCCGCCGAACGCGGTCGCCCAGAGCCGGACGCGATCGACGTCGTAGCCCATGGCGCGCGCGGCCTCGGCGTTGTCGCCCACCATGCGGATCATGAGCCCGACGCCGGTATTGGCGAGCATCCATTTCAGCGCCGGCGCCGCGGCCAGTCCCACGAAGAAGAGCGCGTTGATCGAAAGCGCAGCCTGCACCTGCGAGATCGAGCTCCAGGCGCCGAGCGGAATCGCGGGCAGGTTCGGCGCCTTGGGTGCGACGAACGGCTTGCCGAGATAGAAGGCGAGCCCGGTGCCGAGCAGCATCAGCGCGATGCCGACCGCGATGTCGTTCACCTTGGGCAGCGCGCAAACGGAGGCGTGCAGCATCCCGAGCGCCGCCCCCACGAGCCCCGCCGCGAGCACGCCGAGCCAGGGCGAGCCGGTGAGGTAGCTGGTCGCGTAGCCGCTCATCGCGCCCATCACCAGCACGCCCTCGAGGCCGAGATTGATGCGTCCGGATTTCTCCGTCACCACTTCGCCCAGACTGACGAAGAGGAAGGGCGTCGAGACCCGGATCGCCCCGGCGAAGACCGCCAGCGGCACGCCCCACCAGCCGAGCGAGATCGCGTGGCCCATTATTCGCCCTCTTTCATTCGCCCGCCGGAACGGCGCCGAGCCGCATCCGAACCAGGCGCGGCAGGCCGATCCGGCCCTGCAAGGCTTCCGAGGCGAGCAGCGTCATGAAAAGAACCCCGCGCAGCACGAGCATCGTTGCGTCCGGCAGGTTGAGCCGCTGCTGCAGCAAGCCCTCCGCGGCGTCGAGCCCGCCGAGCAGGACGCAGACCGGGATAAGTGCAAGCGGGTTCTGGCGCGCGAGGAAAGCGGCGAGGAGTCCCGTGTACCCCGCCCCGGTCGCGAGATCGGCGCTCGCCGCGCCCTGCACCGCCGCGACCTCGACCATGCCGCCGAGCCCCGCCGCCGCGCCGCCGAGGAAGCAGAATCCCATCACCAGCCGCCCGACCGGCAGCCCGGCCACGCGCCCCGCCCGCGCATTGCCGCCGACGATGCGCGCGGCAAACCCGAAGCGCGTGTGATAGACGACGAACCAGGCCGCGATGCAGGCGGCGATGCCGAACAGCAGCCCGACATGAACGGACGTGCCGGGGATATTGCCGAGCATCACCCCATCGGGGAGCGTGCGCGTCGAAGGGCGGTTGAGGCTCGTCGGGTCGCGCATCGGGCCCTCGACGAGCTGGTTCATCACCGCGATCGCGATATAGGCGAGGAGAAGGGAAGAAATCGTTTCGTTGACGCCACGGAACTGCCTGAGCCCGCCGCAGAAGGCGATCAGAGCGCCGCCGGCGGCGATGCCGGCCACCGCCATGGCGAGCTGAACGATGAGCCAGTTCACGCCCATCGCGGCGAGCGGCAGCCCGGCGGCCACGGCGGCGAGCCCGCCCAGCACGAACGCGCCCTCGCCCCCGATGACGACGAGGCCGATCTGCGCCGGCAGCGCCATGCAGAGCCCGGTGAGCAGCAGCGGTGCCGCGCGTACCAGCGTGTTCTGCCAGGAGAACCATGAGCCCCAGGCGCCGATCCAGATCGCGCCATAGGCGGCGATCGGATTGGCCCCCGCGGCGAGGAGGAAGAGCGCGAAAATGACGATCGTGACAATGATCGCGGCGAGCGGCGCGAGCGCCGCCGTGATTGCGCGATGAAACGCCGGCTCCACGTCTAGCTGGTCGTGCCGGAGACGCCCGCGACCAGATAATCCATTTCCTCGAGCACCTTGTCGTGCTCGCCCATCACCGTGCCGGCGGCGATCACGATCTTGCCCTTGTTGTCCTTAACCGGTCCCTTGAAGATCGCGAAGGTGCCGGCCTTGAACTGGTTGCGCACAGAATCCGCCTGCGCCCGCACCGCCTCGGGCACGATCGCATTGTAGGGCGAGGATTTGACGAAGCCCTCGCGGAATCCGCCGCGGATATAGTTGGCGAGCACCTTGCCCGCGCGCAGCTCGGCGACCCAGCGCGGGTAGAGATAGGGCCAGTTCCATTCGGCGCCGGTGAGATAGCCCTTGGGGTCGAGCACGTACTGATTGGCATGGAAGCCGCACGTATAGAGGCCGCGCTTCGCTGCCGTTTCGATCACCACTTTCGGGCTGTCGACATGGCAGGTGATGACGTCCACGCCCTGGTCGGCGAGGCTGTTGGTCGCCTCCGCCTCGCGCACCGGCAGGAACCAGTCCCCGGTGAAGATGACCTTGGTGGTGATGCTCGGATCGACGGTCTGCGCGGCGAGCGTGAAGGCATTGATGTTGCGCAGCACCTGCGGGATCGGCTTGGCCGCGACGAAGCCGAACTTCTTCGCCTTCGTCATATGCCCGGCGACGATGCCGGAAACATAGACCGCCTCGTCGATATACCCGAAATAGGAATGCGCGTTCAGCGGATCGCCCGCCTGCCAAAGGCCGCCGCAATGCATGAACGTGACCTTGCGGTTGGCCTTCGCGGCGCGCAGGACGTAGGGGTCGAAATAGCCGAAGGAGGTCGGGAAGAGGAGCGAGGCGCCGTCGAGATGGATCATGGTCTCCATCGCGTCCGCGCACGCCGCCGTCTCGGGCACCTTGGCCTGCTCGACGACATGCACGCCCGGCATCTTGCGCACCGCGGCCGCGCCCTCCGCGTGGGCCTGGTTGTAGCCGTAGTCGGTCTCCGAGCCGACATAGATGAAGCCCACGGTGTAGTCGGCGGCCCGCGCCGCACGGGCGCTGGCCGCGACGGCGGCGCTGCCGAGGAGTGCGGCGCGACGTGTCAGACGCATGCCATTCATGGCTGGTCTCTCCTTACTGTCCCTCTGGCCCTTCGGTCCGGGCGCTTCCGGCGGCGCCGGTTCCCTAGGAAGAGCAAATTTCGTGCCATGTAACGCCCGCGAAATACCGCGCCGCAACAAACGGGCATGGCCTATTTTTTAAGCGTCCAGCTTCGTTTTTGATCGGGCCGTGACGAGAATCGCGCCATTGGCATGCAAGACCGCATGCGATCCTGCATGCCAGATCGCCCGCTCCTTCGGCGGTCGGCGCCCCTGGCCCCGATCTTGCAGCGCTCCACCCGCCCAATCCCGCCCCCGGAGGAACCCTGAGCGCCACCGCCTTCCTCAAGCCTGCTTCGCCGGCGGCCGCGCGGCTGCGCTCGCCCGTCTCCCGCGCGGAGCAGATCCAGCGCGATCTCGCCGACGCCATCGTCCGCGGCGCGATCCCGCCTGGCTTCCGCCTCGACGAGCGCGAGCTCGCCGAGCGCTTCGCCGTCTCCCGCACCCCCGTGCGCGAGGCCCTCGGCAGCCTCTGCGCGCTTGGCCTCGCCGAGCGCCGCCCCCGCCGCGGCGTCCTCGCCGCCCTCCTCCCGCCCGACCGCCTCGCCTCGATGTTCGCCGTCATGGCCGAGCTCGAAGCCGCCTCGGCCCGCTTCGCCGCCGCCGCGATGACCAGCGCCGAGCGCCGCCGCCTCGCCGATTCCCACGAGGCCGCCCGCCTTCTCGTCCACTCCGGCGATCCCGAGACCTACGAAGCCGCCAACCGCCGTTTCCACGAGGTGCTCTATGACGGCGCGCACAACCTCTATCTCCGCGAGATCACGCTCGCGGTGCGCAACCGGCTGATGCCCTTCCGCCGCGCCCAGTTCCATCTTCCCGAGCGCCTCGCCCGCTCCTGGTCCGAGCACGACCAGGTCGTGCGCGCGGTGATGCGCGGCGAGCCCGAGACCGCCGCCCGCGCCATGCGCGCCCACGTGCTGACGGTCGGCGAGGCTTCCGCCGAATACATCCCCCACACGCCGATCGCCCTGCCATGAGCCAGACCCCGCCGGACATCGCCGCGTACGTGAAAGCCGCAGCACCCCTCGCCGGCCTCGCCCTCGATCCCGAGCGCGAGGAAGCGGTGATCGCCGCCTTCGCCCTCGTCTGCCGCATCGCCGCCCCCGCCCTCGCCTACAAGCTCCCCCGCATCGCCGAGCCGCCGGCGATCTCTCCCGTGCCGCCCGCGCCATGACCGCCGCCGAAATCGCGATCGCCGTGAAGTCGGGAAAAATCTCCGCCCGCGAAGCCGCGAAAACCGCGCTGGCCCGCATCGCCGCGCACAACGGCGCCGTCAACGCCTTCACCGACGTCACAAGCGAGCGCGCGCGCGCCGAGGCCGACGCGATCGACGCCGCGATCGCCCGCCGCGAGGATCCCGGCCCGCTCGCCGGCGTGCCCTATGCCGCGAAGAACCTCTTCGACCTCGCCGGGCTCGCAACGCGCGCCGGCAGCCTCATCGAGCGCGCCACCCCGCCCGCCGCCGCGGACGCCTTCCTCGTCGCGCAACTCCGCCGCGCCGGCGCGATCTGCCTCGGCGCGCTCAACATGGACGAGTACGCCTACGGCTTCACGACCGAGAACTTCCACGACGGGCCCGCGCGCAACCCGCACGACCTCTCGCGCATCGCCGGCGGCTCCTCCGGCGGATCGGGCGCGGCGCTCGCCGCCGGCCTCGCCAGCCTCACCCTCGGCACCGACACCAACGGCTCGATCCGCGTGCCCGCGAGCCTCTGCGGCGTCTTCGGCCTCAAGCCCACCTTCGGGCGCCTCTCGCGCAGCGGCGCCTTTCCTTTCGTTGCCAGCATCGACTGTGTCGGCCCCTTCGCCCGCGACGTGGCCTCCCTCGCTGCCGCCTATGACGCGATGGCCGGCCGCGATCCGGCCGACCCCGCCCAGGCGCCCCGCGCTGCCGAGCCGATCGGCCCTCTGCCCCTCCCGCGGCCCCTCCGTGCCGCCCGGCTCGGCGGCTATTTCGCGGGCGAGGGCCCCGCGCGCGCCGCGGCCGACCGCGTCGCCGCCGCCCTCGGCGCCACCGAGGAAGCCGCGTTCCCCGACCCCGCCGCCGCCCGCGCCGCGGCCTTCCTCATCACCGCCTCCGAGGGCGGCAGCCTCCATCTCCCCGATCTCCGCGCCCGCGCCGCGGATTTCGACCCCAACACGCGCGACCGCCTGCTCGCCGGCGCCCTCCTGCCGGCTTCCTGGGTGCACCACGCCCAGTCCGTCCGCCGCGACATCGCCCGCCGCGCCGCCCCGCTCTTCGCCCGCTTCGATATCCTCATCGCCCCCGCGACGCCCGCCGCCGCCACCCCCATCGGCCAGCAAACCATCGCGCTCGGGGGCGAAACCGTGCCGCTCAGGCCCAATCTCGGCATCTTCACCCAGCCGATCAGCTGCCTCGGCCTGCCGGTGCTCGCCGTGCCGCTCCCCGAGGCCGACGGCGCCCTGCCGATCGGCGTGCAGCTCATCGCCGCGCCCTGGCGCGAGGATCTCCTCTTCGCTGCCGCCTCCGCTCTCGAGGCAATCGGCCTCTGCCGCGCCCCGCTCGCCCCTGCCTTCGCCCAATGAGCGCCGCCCACATCAACGAGGCGGATGTCCGCGCCGAAGTCGCCGCCGCCTTCGCCGCCTACGAAGCCGCCCTGCTCGTCAACGATTCCGTCCGCCTCACCGGCTTCTTCTGGAACGATCCGCGCGCGATCCGCTATGGGCTCGCCGAAAATCTGCACGGTGCTGCAGAAATCGCCGCCTTCCGCGCCGCCCGCCCCGGCGACGACCTCGCGCGCGAGCTCGCGCATACCACGATCACCACCTTCGGCCGCGACTTCGCCACTGCCTGCACGCTCTTCCGCCGCCGCGAAAGCGGCCGCACTGGCCGGCAAATGCAATGCTGGGCGCGGCTTCCCGAAGGCTGGCGGATCGTCGCCGCCCACGTCTCCTTCCTGGACTTTCCCTGGGACTCTCCCTGGCCCGCGTAGCCTCGCTCCCGCCCCGCGCCCTGGAGCGGAATTCGCGGGCGCACCATCGTCATTCCGATGAACCCGCAAGGGAGTGCTCGGCTTTCCGCGGCGACCAGGCATAAGCCTTGGCACAGGCGCCGCCCATGAGCGTTGCCCGCTCAGCGTCGGTCAGGCGGTCCGTGCCGAGAAAAGGCTCGACAGCCTGCTCGTAGTTGACGACAGCGAACGCGCGCGTCCAGTCCGTGCCCCACAAGCAGCGATCGAAACCCCAGGCATCGAACACGCGGGCGAGCGGCTCCCAGATGTCCGGAAAAGGATAGGGCTCCCGGGACAGGGTGCAGGCGCCGCTCACCTTGATCACCGCATTCGGGCGCTTGGCGAGTTCCAGCACCTTCGGGAGGTCGGCCCAAGGAAGCGACGGCGCGGGCGGCACGCGCGGCTGCAGGATGCCCAGATGGTCGAGGATGAATCGCGTGTCGGGATGGCGATCGATAAGCTGAGTGCCCACCTCCAAATTTCCCCAGCAGAGCATGTTGACGGGAAAATCGTGGCGAGCGGCCGCGCGCAGGATCCGCTCGAGGCCCGGGTCGTTCGGCTCGCGCCCGCCCTCTTTCGGCAGCAGGATGCGGACTCCGACCGCGCCCGGAATCTTCTTCCACTCGGCGATGACATCGACCACTGCCGGATCGTCCGGGTCGACGGGCTTGACGATGGCGAACCGGCCGGGATGGGCCTGCTGCACTTCCACCGCATAGCTTGCGTCGTAGCGGTACATGGAAAAAGAGGAGATGAAGATCGCACCGTCGACGCCGAGTTTGTCCATCGCCGCCACCATCTCGTCACCCGTGACGTGGTCGGGCCAATTCGGCACGGTGTGCCAGGGTCGCTTCGCCGTGTTCGCCTCATAGGCGTGGACCTGCGAATCAATGATCATGATCGGGACGCTCCGCCGTGGCGCGAGAGTTTGGCGACCGCCGCAGGTTCGTGTCCAGAGGCCGAAAGCCCGCCAACCGGGCGGCCCGGCCCAGCGTCGACGGGATCGTGCCGACACGGGCGGCAAACCGTGATTCGCTGCCGCGTGCCTTGGATTCGAAACCCACAACCCGCCTCCACGAGTGAGAATCTCCATCACCGGCAAACCCACGCCGAATGGGGCGGGAGCTCCGTGACACAGTAAAATTAGCGGTCAGGCCGCAATCACCGCGACCTTTCGGCGCGTGGCCGCAGTCAACAGCGCCTTGTCGCAGGACGCGAGCGGCAGATGCCTGCGAACGGCGAGCTCAAGATAGGCGGCGTCGTAGAGGCTCAGATCCTCTTTCCGCGCTAAAATCCGTGTTGCGCCCCAGGCATGGTCGTCCGTCTCCTCGTCGCGCCTGATCGCGAGGCGGGCGAGCCTTGCGAGCGAGCGATCGACATAGGCTTCGTTGCACCGGCCCCGCCGACCGAGCGGCGGGTGGCTTGTCCCCGGCCATCCGCTTCCCCCAGACATTTTCTGTCCCGGCATCGACGAGGAACACCCGCGCGGCGGAAACCCGGGAATGGATTGCAAAGGCTGCGCCTTTGCCGGGGGCTTCAAAAGGGGGCAGAGCCCCCTTTTGGCGGCGGCGGGCGCAAGCCCGGATTTCCTCGCTTGCGGCTTGGAGGTGGCGTAACCTTGCCCGTCTGGCGGGTCGCGCCGCGTGTGCGGCCGGCCGCCGCGAGGACGGTCGGCCCTGACCACGGACGCGGCCCCGAACCACGGTTCGGGAGGGAGCATCATGGCCATCCGCAGCCGAAGCCCGGTCGAGTGGGTATGGGAAGAGGTCAAGATCGCGGTCACCGCGGTGGGCTCGGTCGCCGACAATGAGAGCAGCGCGGGCGCCGCGCCCATGGTGCGGCGCATCGATTTCGCCGACCTCGGTCTGGCCTTGCGCCGGGGCGCCGCCGATTTCGCGAACTTCCGCGGCGATGCGGTGTTTCTTTGCCTGATCTATCCTGTGGCCGGTCTCGTCTTCGGCTGGCTCGTCGCGGGCTACGACATACTGCCCCTGATCTTTCCCTTGGTTGCCGGATTCGCGCTGATCGGGCCGCTCGCCGCCGTCGGCCTCAACGAGATGAGCCGGCGGAGCGAGCAGCGCGAGGACGTGACCTGGGTTGATGCTTTCGGCGTCTTCCGCTCGCACGCCGTCGGCAAGATTCTCGTGCTCGGCCTTCTGCTGATGATGATCTTGCTTCTTTGGCTGGTGGTCGCAGGCCTGATCTATGACGCGACGCTCGGGCCCAAGTCCCCCGCCTCGTTCGGTGCCTTCGTGCATGCGGTGTTCACCACGAACGCGGGCTGGGCGATGATCGTTGCCGGCATAGGCGTGGGTTTCCTTTTCGCCGTTCTTGCGCTCGCCGTCAGCGTCGTCTCCTTTCCGCTGCTGCTCGACCGCGATGTCCGACTGGAAACGGCGGTCGCTACGTCAATCCGTGCGGTCAGAACCAATCCGGTGCCGATGGCGGCCTGGGGCCTGATCGTCGCGGCAGGCCTCGTGGTGGGCTCGATCCCGTTCCTGCTCGGGCTGGCGATCGTGCTGCCCGTGCTCGGACACGCCACCTGGCACCTTTATCGGCGGCTCATCTGGTAGGGCTGGCGGGCGAAAGCCGCCCGCCCCGCCGCAGCGGCTCGATCCGGCGGGCGAGGCCGGTCGCGTCGTCGGTCTCGACGAAGACGCCGCAGATCGTCGCCTCGCCCTCGGCCGGCGAGAGCCGCTCGCCGCCCACCCGGCTCCAGAAGCGCGTGGTCGCCGGGCCTTTCTGCATCCCGATCACGCTGTCGTAGTCCCCGCACATCCCGATATCCGAGATGAAGCCCGTCCCGCCCGGCAGGATCTGATGGTCCGCCGCCGGGCAGTGCGTGTGCGTTCCCGCGACCAGCGAGACCTGGCCGTCGAAGGAGTGCCCGAACGCCATCTTTTCGCTGGTGGCCTCGGCGTGGAAATCGATCAGGATCGCCGCGACCGTCGCGCCGAGCCGGTGCTGGGCGAGCAGGCGTTCGGTGCCGCGGAACGGGCAGTCCGAGAGGTCCATGAAGAGCCTTCCCATGGCGTTCAGCACGAGCGCCTTCCGCCCGTCCGCGAGCGTGACCGCGACCGAGCCCGCTCCCGGCGTTCCCGGCGGCAGGTTGAGCGGGCGGATGAGGCGCGGCTCGTCGCCGATGAAGCCCACGATCTCGCGCCGGTCCCAGGCGTGGTTGCCGAGCGTCAGCACGTCTGCGCCCGCGGCGAAGAGCGCGCGCGCCATCTCGGGCGCGAGCCCGAACCCGTGCGAGGCGTTCTCCGCGTTCACCACCGCGAGATCGACGGCGAGCTCCTCGCGGAGAAGCGGCAGCGCGGCCGCGACCGCCTCGCGCCCGGTCCGTCCCACGATGTCGCCGAGGAAGAGGATGCGCATCGCTCAGCTCTCTTCCGCGCAGAAAATAACGCCGGTCTCGGTCGCGACGGCGGGCAGACGCACGTCCTCCGGCCCGGCCGGCACCTCGGCGATCTCCTGAAGGGCGAAGGCCGCGCCCAGCCGCCCCGCGTCGGGCAGCGCGCTGAGCGTGCGGTCGTAATAGCCCCCGCCATAACCGAGCCGCCTTCCGCGCCGATCGAAGGCGAGCAGCGGCACGATCAGGAAGTCGGGTGTCATCTCTTCGCCCCGCGGGGCAAAGGTGCCGAACCGCTCGCGCACCAGCGCCTCCCCGGGCGACCAGCGGCGAAAGCGCAGCGCATCGCCCCGCCGCGGTGTCTCGGGGAGCCCGATCGCGTGCCCGCGCGCGATCAGGCGCACGAGCAGCGGGCGGATGTCGATCTCGTCGCGGATCGGCCAATAGCCGCCGACGACGGCGCCGGCCGGCGGCGGCGCGTCGGCGAGCACGCGCTCGGCGAGAAGCGCGCCCAGCGCCGGGTCCGCGCCGGCCCGCCGCGCCATCGCGGCAAGCCGCGCCGCCTGCTTGGCACGCCGAAGATCAGGGTGCGGAGCCGCCGTGGCCGTTGGCGTCTCACCCTCCCAAGGCCTGCGTTTGCAGGTGGGCACCGGATGCCGCGGCCAAGACCGCGGCAGCGCCAGCTCCCAGGAGGATGCTTACTGGCCCCGGGGATGAATTGCCTGACGCACCGGGCAGCCCCGCACGACCCAATCTAGGGTCGCTCGAGCGCATCGGCAATCGCCTCGGCCCGCACCGCCAGCCGCCCGAGCCGCCGCGCCAGTTCCGCCTCGCTGCCCGCCAGGGCGGCCGCCTCCGGCTTGGCGAGCTTGATGTCGTACAACTCGTCCGCGAGCAGCAGCGCGGCCAGCATCAGCAGCCGCGACTCGCCGCTCTGCGCGCCCACCGCCTTGATGCTCGCGATCCGCGCGTCCACCTCGCCGCCCATCGCCTGCAAGTGCGCCTCCTGCCCGTCCTCGCAGCCGACGGTATAGACATAGCCGTTCACGCGCACGCTCACTTCCGCCATGCGGGCACCTCAACCGGGCCGGGCAAGAGCGCCGCGCAGGCT
>Ga0335075_10003853_pt1 | contig 23546 bp, 23 predicted proteins | sample Lox_Sample_24_FD_206723 | JGI IMG/M metagenome (GOLD analysis project Ga0335075, IMG submission 206723) | Soil microbial communities from Loxahatchee National Wildlife Refuge, Florida, United States - Lox_Sample_2.4 | ecosystem: Environmental > Terrestrial > Soil > Wetlands | place: USA...
TTGTTCTGATTTCATTTTCTTGTCCTTTCGGTGAGTTGAGATTCGGTCCCTTCAACCAGACACAGGGACCGAATCGAAACGCACTCACCGGAAGGGCAAAAAGGAAGTGACTCGCAGTGTGCGGCTGGAGCGGGTCGCAGCGGGCGTGACAGAACGCCGCTTATCTGGCGCGACCGTTGCTAGCGGAAGCCGTGTTGCTCGACAGGACTGGGGATCAAAGACGGGATTGGTCTGCGTAAGTATCGAATTCGATTTGGTTGGATTATGCTATCCGAGTGTCCGAACCGTCCTCACCGCTACCGCCGCCTACAGACCTAGCGGCCTCGCCCTCGCAGGAGGGTCCACCCGCAAAATCAGTCATTCCGCCCGCGCCCGGAGAAGTCATCACGAGTGAAGCTACAGGCAATACGTACACTATGGGCGAACAAATCGGCGAGGGGCATTTTGGGCTTGTGTTTGGTTGCCTGGATGTTTGGAACAACAATCTTGCGGCCAAAGTGCTAAAGCCACTTGGGCCATACGACAAAGTAAAAGCCTCGGCGCTGGCTGAACTGCAAAAGTTGCTGCTTCTTCGTCACCCGCACATCACGTATGTGTTTGATGCGTTTGAATTCAGAGACACCTTCTACATCATTACAGAGCGATGCTACTGTCCACTGACCAGCCTACTGACTCTGGACCAATTTGACGGCCTTGTGTGGTTGAAACCCATAGCTCGCTGCCTCCTGCAAGCGGTCCATTACGTCCACATAAATCAATACGCGCATCAGGACATACATTTGGGCAACGTCTTTGCCGCATTCGCAAAAAATGAAATGAACGCCGAAGACCCAGGGGCAATTCAGTTCAAGCTAGGTGACTTAGGCGTTGCTAAGCTGTTTAGCGAGATCGATGCGACAAATACCAGGGCCCTCTGGATGCTTCCACCTGAAATTTTAGAACCGTCGGAATTTGGGCCTCTCGATCATCGGATGGATATCTATCACTGCGGCTTGCTCTTCCTCCATCTGGCGCTTGGGCGGGAGCTACAATTCACTGCCGAAGAGATCAAGGCCGGTAAGCCGCGAGAACTGGCCATACAGCTTCCAGCCCCATTTAGTTTCGCGCTGGAGAAAGCGTTACGGAGGCATGTATCGTATCGGACAGCGAGCGCGATGGAACTCTGGCGAGATATGAATTCGCCAGAACCTATGCAAACTCCGACTCCAGCCGAACAACTGCATTTCCAGCCGAGCCCGGAGGCATTGGCCTCGCCAGATGGCGCTATGCAGGGCGCGCCGGAAGCACCCGATCACGCACAGTTTGCGGCGCAGGAAGACTCGCAGGGGGACTCAAGATCGGGGACGATTGACGGTGGCAATCTCTAGCAAGCGCATGAGCAGGCTTGCGAGAGCGAGATATTCATGCGCCCTTCGAGGATCATTGAACAGTCGGTTGCTGTGGGCCTTTGAATTTCGCAACCCAACGATGCCCTTGAACAAAAACATAATTCCTTTTTGCTCATCCCTCTCCGCGTCTGTTTGAAGGCTGTTGAATTGGAGCACAGGCACCTGGTTTTCGCAGCCGAACGCACGATTTACCAGCGAATCGCCGTCAAGCGTTAATCCTGATCTTGTCTTAACTTCATCGATCACACGAATGTAGGCTTCCAGAGCGGCCTGCTTGTAGTGACCGTCTCGAAAGAGCTGCCCGCTTACCTGAACAATTGCCGTATGGAATTCGTATGTGCCCTTTGCCACCTGAGCCGCAGGGGGAGCAAGGATTTCTAGCTGTTGAATGATGGATTCCAAGACAGCCTTGCGATTCCGTGTTTGCTCTGCATGGTGCCCCTGAAGCTCTCCGCCGCTCATGTTGACATGAAGCGACCCTCCGTATGCGTGCGCGAATTCTTTGGTGTTGTCGTGCATTTGTCCGTCAGGCTTCCCGAATGCTCCATGCAGGATGTTTTGGGTTGTAAGCTCCCACTTCTTCACTTCGGAATCGTCATATCGGAGTTTCTGAATCTGGTCGGCTTGGCCAAGCTGCTGACGAAGCAATTCAAGCGCGCGACTCGGCGTTAGGGTGGGAGGCACGGACTCCCTGGCGGTCTGTGTCCTTCGAGCCATGTCGGGATTATAGCTCGCCGCTAAACGCCTTGGAGAGGATCGCAATGGGCTTGACAGGTTTCCGTTGACCTGGCGCGACCGTTGCTAGAGAAAGCCGTCCGAGGTTCATCGGGAGTTGTCATTGAGGTAGACTCGGCACGTTCCGCGAATCGCGACGAGAGTGGGGGCAACAGGTGAAGGCTGCTTTCAATCGGTATATCGGGATTGACTATTCCGGGGCGGAAACATGCGGCTCCAGCCTCAAGGGCCTGCGCGTGTATATTGCGGACCCTTTGAACGAAGCAAACGAGGTCGTGCCGCCTCCCAGCCTTCGCAAGTACTGGACACGCAAGACCATTGCCGAGTGGCTGGTTGAGAGGCTCTCAGAGACTTACCTCACATTGGTGGGCATTGACCACGGCTTTTCGTTCCCGCTCCAATACTTCGAGAAATACGGACTGCCTCACGACTGGACTTTGTTCTTGAACGATTTTCAAGAGCATTGGCCAACAGACGATGACAGCACTCCCGTTGAATTCGTGCGTGATGGCGTTTGCGGAAATGCGGCGGCTCGTCACGGTGATTCTCACTGGCGACGACTGACGGAAGTACGAGCGGGTGCGAAATCTGTATTTCATTTTGATGTGCCCGGATCGGTCGCCAAATCAACCCATGCTGGAATCCCTTGGCTGCGCTATCTCCACAATCGGGTCGGAGATCGGACGCATTTCTGGCCGTTCGATGGCTGGATGGTGCCGCCGGGCAAATCGGCGGTCGTCGAGGTTTATCCCGCGCTGTGGAGCCACAGTTTCCCGCGTGCTGGCCGCAATTCCGACCAGCAGGATGCCTATGCCGCCGCAGAATGGCTGCGCCATGCCGACCTGGACGGCAAACTGCAACGATTTTTCATTCCAAACTTGACGGCACGCGAAAAAAAGGTGGCCGAGATCGAAGGTTGGATTCTGGGTATAGCCTAAGGGCCAAGCGGACAGGAATGATCGTTGGCATCTCTTCGATGGAGTGTGGATCGTTTGCGATGAAATTAGTCAACGACCTCCACAAACTTCTCGAAGATTCCTCCGAAGCATGAGGTTCTTTGAAGATACTGGAGTCACACGCCAAATGAGTTGGCGGTTTCGAAAATCGTTCAAGGTCCTGCCCGGTGTCCGGCTATAATCCAGCTGATTGCGACGAAAATGAGCCAGCGAACCAGCGGAATCACCAATCCCGAAGAAGAGGAACTAGCCAAGAAGAAAAATGAGCTATCGGACCTAGAGTCGTCTCTAGCGGACCAAGAGCTTGACCTCGCCGAATTGCGGCGGGAACTCTCCACCTTTGAGAGAAGATACGTAAGGATCGTCGGAAAGCTCTATGCGGAGCTTGACGAGATCGAAGCCAGAATCGCGGAGGAAATCGCTCGGACCGATCCCTCAAATGCCAAGGCCCAACACACCGCAACGGAAGCTCGTGAGCAAGCTTCCGCATCGCGCTCGGCAGTTGATAAGAACTTGGCGACCAAAGGCAGGGAACACGATCCCTCGCCGTCTGCGGCTCTCAAAAGCTTGTACCGAGAGGTTGCTAAGCGACTTCATCCCGACTTGGCTTCCGAAAGTTCTGATCGTGCGCGTCGCCAGCGTTTGATGGCCGAGGCGAATGCCGCATATCAAGCGGGCGATGAGAAGCGTCTCCGAGCGATTCTTGAAGAATACGAGATGAGTCCGGATTCAGTTACAGGTGACGGTACTGCGGCGGACTTGGTGCGGGCTATCCGAAAGATCGCGCAGGTGCGGCGGCGATTGGCTCAAATTGACGAGGAAATAAACCTGTTGAGGAAGTCTGAGCTATTCGAATTCAAGACCAAGGTGGACCGCGCGGTAGTTGAAGGCCGGGACCTTCTGCAAGAGATGGCCGAGGATTTGAAGGCACAAATCGCCCTCTCCGAAGAACGTTTCAGGAAAGTTGTCCGCTAGACCGAGGAAGAACGTGAGTGACACGGATCATAAGGACCCGACGGGGATTGCTATCGGCGATTCGAAGGTGCTCGCTGCGCGGTCTGCTGCACTTGTAAGCCGAGGTCTTGCTCGCGTGTCTAGTTCCGACATGGCGAGGGTTATTGAGGCGGCTAAGGCATTGGCTTCCTGTCTAAACGCTCTCGATTTTCTAAAAGTTTTAAAAGAGAAGATGAGCGAGCTATTTCCGTCGCAGGCGTGGTCGCTGCTGCTTGCGGACACGGAAAAGGAAGAACTGTACTTTAAGATCGCGGCGAGCAAAGAGCTTTTCTCCGAGATTCAGGGTAAAGAGGCAGATGCTTTGAATCGGTTGCGCGTGAAGCCCGGCCAAGGTATAGCTGGCTCAGTTGCGGAGAAAGGCGAAGCCGTTGTCATATCTGACGTGCAAGCAGACAGCCGATTCGTCGCTTCGATAGATGCGTGTCTTCCAATGGAGGTCCGATCCATCGTAGCTGCTCCATTGAAATCCGATGGCGTCTGTGTAGGTGTGATCGAGCTTATAAACTGCGTTGGGCCTGCCGGATATTCTTTGTCGGACCTATCCTTACTTACAACACTGGCAGACTTCGTGGCCATCTCGATCCGGAACTACGAGCGCCATGCCCAGATTCATGCACTCACGATTACGGACGACATCACGGATTTGTACAATGCTCTGCATTTGGATTTCATGTTGGATACAGAGATTTACCGTTCCCGACGCTACCAATTCGAGTTTTCTTTAGTGGCTTTGGAGCTGGAACACTTGTACCCGCCCCATAGTGGGTCCAAGCGATTTTCGTACCGGGACACGGTTGATTCCTACAATCATCTCTCGACTGTCGTCGCCGATTACGTGAGATCGGTATGCAGGCTTGTCGATCTCGGGTTTCGCACTGCGGACGGTCGGTTCAGCGTGTTACTCCCTCAAGGGTCAGTGAAGGAATCGCGTTCGCTGGCTTCTACGCTTCACGCCCTGGTATTCAACGCTTTACGCGGCGGGTTTCCCGAGGTAGCCGTCTGCGTTGGCGTTGTCACTTACCCGAATGATGGCAAAACAAAAGCGGAATTACTTTTAAGCTTGGATGAGGCCCTGCGCGTTGCAAAGAACACAAAGCGCGGGGGAGTCGCCGTTGCCCGCTCAGGTGTTCTGCCTTGGCTAGACGGTTTGAAAGACGAGTGAATGGAACCAACGACAGACGCACAAAGCGCCACTGCGACGCCAGGATATTTTCGCGTGAAGAGATTGCGCGCCGCATGAACACCTCGACCGATTTGCCGCTTTTAACGACGAGGGCGCGATAACCGTCCAGCTTTAATTCGTATTCCTAGCCGTCGCCTTTGGGAGGAGTTTCGACAAGCCTCGCCAGCATCGGTCCTACGAACTGTGCCTGAATTCTCGGAGTCTTGGGCATTCCCAAAATTAGATACGCCGCCTGGTGCGGAGAGCTTCGTCGATTCGTGGCGTAAGATGTAGAATCTGCCAACAATGGATAGGAAAATACCGACCGCCGTGATAGCGGTGGCGTCTGATGCTTTGGCGCAGAGGTACAGCCACGCGCAGATCGACCAATTCATGGAGGCTGCTGGAATCGAAATATCGTCGCCGCCAATCGGCAATCGACAAGTGAAAACGCGGGCGTGGCTCCGTCACGCAAACGAAACCCTCTCGGACCCATTAGCAGCATTCGGAAAAGTCATCAACGAGCCGATGGAGGTGGCGTCAGCCTACGAGGCCGATCCAAACGAACCACTTCGGTCGAAGATCACAAAAGTGCTCGCCGACTACAATCTCGAATATCGCCGTGGAGGATTGATTGTAGGGCTTGGCTCGACTGCGGTCGGCAAGACTCTGCGCGACATCATCGATTCGCGCGACCTGTCAGGGCTGCAAACCGAATTTGATCGAGTCTACGAAAACATCGAATCGGACCCGCCCGCTACCGTAACTGCTTCATGCGCACTGCTCGAATCGCTCTTCAAGACGTATATCGAGGAAGAACAGCTTGAAATGCCATCAGAGCAAACATTGAAACCGCTCTGGAAGGTGGTCCGCAAGGAGTTGAAGTTTGATCCGGCTCTCGTCGATGACGACGATTTGAAAACAATTCTCGGTGGTTTGGCTGCAACGATCGAAGGGATTGGTTCGTTGCGAACGCACAAAGGCTCTGCGCATGGTCGAGGAAAGAAGACGTACAAGATCGAACCTCGACACGCACGCCTCGCCGCTCATGCTGCCTTCACCATAGCGAGTTTCGTGTTGGAAGCGTGGGAAAAGAAGACGGCTTGATTTCGTCGGAGGTGATGAAATGGCGTCCGTTGGAGCATGGCTGGAGGTTCTCTCATGGATCAAAGCGTTGTTCGATGCTGCTACTCTGTCCGCCGACGTTCGGACAGCCTACAATAAGCATCGCCGCGAAGATGACACACGAGAAGCGGCACGACTCGCCAGCGTTCGGTACTCCACTTACTCAGACGCAGAATTGAAGGCAATCGCCGACCGATTGCAGGACTGCCGCGACCGCTTTATTGCTGAGGGAAGCGGCAGGCGTAGGTCGCAGTGCCTCTGTAGCGTCTTCGAAGATTTGATCGAAGGGAACGGTGGCATTCTGCCGCACGTCGATGATTGGGAGCGAATTTATAACCAGCTGTGCGCGGGAAAACAGCCCGACGAATAGCCTAGATTCGCGGCGATTCTCGCTGGAGACGGATCAGGGAAGTGCGGGCGGGTGCCAAGTCCGTGTTTCATTTTGATGTGCCCGGATCAGTTGCCAAATCAACCTATGCCGGAATCCCTTGGCTGCGCTATCTCCACAATCGGGTCGGAGATCGGACGCATTTCTGGCCGTTCGATGGCTGGATGGTGCCGCCGGGCAAATCGGCGGTCGTCGAGGTTTATCCCGCGCTGTGGAGCCACAGTTTCCCGCGTGCTGGCCGCAATTCCGACCAGCAGGACGCCTATGCCGCCGCAGAATGGCTGCGCCAAGGGACCTGGAGGGCAGCCTTGGACGGTTTCTCAGCCCAAGGCTGACCGGGCAAGAACGCAAAGCCGCCGCAATCGAAGACTGGATTCTGGGGATAACGTAGGATGATTCCTGGACACAGGTGTGGCGCAGGCGGAGATGCGGGCCGGGAGTGAGACTGAGATTCCGTAAATCATTCATTCGATTGCAGACCAAGACGTCGGTTTCGCGTAAATTGACGTACCGGGCGTCACACGGACGCTATGGGCGTCATAAGCGCCTAAGGCCCCTTCTGCTTCCACCAAGGTTGGTTCCACCAAGGCTGACTCGTTGTGCCCGGTCGATTCGGATTTTGAGACCCTGCTTGCTTCGATGGTTGGGGCATCGATGGCGCTGGTGATCCGTGACCACTGCCTACAGATGGAGAACCAATTGTCCTACCATAGTATTTCACCCAAGACACGCCCGTTCCCGGAACGCGTACAGACACATAGCGCCGTCCATCGGGCGATAAGCCAAATCTCAGAATCCCAGCCAGTCCCCAACTTCCTCCCACTCCACTTTTCGAAAGCGTCCAGCGGAACCCACCCATGCTGAGCGTGCGACGAAACCTCCATCCCATGGCCGCTCCTCCTCAGCGCCCAATTGCAACGTTGCGCATGTAACGTCCAAACGTGATAGACCGGAATCTGCCATTCTCAAGCCGTGCCTTCGCCAGATGCCACTGCGCGGTTTGGGCAGCCTTACGAAGAGCGTCAAATGGTTTTTCGGTTTCGGAAATCGCCTGCTTTGCGTTTTGATGAGCACGGAGAATGGCGTCCTGCAACGATTCCTGACGCCTCTTTGAATCGGTTAGAATCCTCTGGAAATCCGCACCGTGCTTCGCTTTTTCAGTGGCAATCTGCGCATCAAATGGAATGCGAGCCGCTGCGTACTTCTGCTGAATCGAAGCTTGATGCGTAGCAAGTAAAAGTTGAGCATTCGCCAACTGCGATTGGATTTGCGTGCGCGACGGAGCGTATTTTGCTGTAATCCCACTATCCTCAATAGGGCTCAGGGCGGTTGGCATTGTACGCTTCGCGGTGTTCTCCCATGATTGTCGCCAAGCCAGGATTGCACTGACGCGTCTGGGTCCCACGGATGCTATCTTCCGATAGTTCAAATTTATACAGTCAGCTGCCGTTCGAATTCCCGAGGCTAGGAGGTTATTGACCACATATGCGCCAATGCCAGGGATCGCACCGGGTGTCAGAAGAAGAGACTGCAAACGGCTTTGAATGTGTTGCTCCTGTTTCGTCTTTAATGTTGTGGCACGTTCAGTAGCTTCGGCCTGCTGTAGTTGGCTAAGTTGCTGAACAAAACTAGACACGTTCACGCCGAGGGTATTTTGGAGTTGTTTGAGTTCGGCGGCTTCCTGCTGATCAAGCCGCTGCTTTTCTCGCAACCCGCTAGCAGTCGCGTGTTGCAAGACTCGACTGGCAGAATCGCGTTGCCTGTTTTCGTCCGACACGACGCCTTCGATTTCCTTCGTTAACTTGGCGACTTGCTCAGCTTCAGCAGATTGCAGGCCACGTTTACGCACCTCGACCGCCTCCACTGCATCCCGCGCCGACTTTAGTTCTCGTTCGGCTTCACGAACTGATGCAGACGATTGCAACCGTGAGTCAACTACCGGCTCTGACCTGTACCGTCTAAAGCAAGCAAACAGAACTCCTGCCAATCCAAAAGCTAAGATGAGACCTAACGTGATCCAACCCAAGAGAATGGCCGTAAGGCTTCCGAGGAAGCAAACGTACAGTAGCGTCCTCGTCCAAATAACGTTGGCACTGAATTCTAGTGGCGGACCTGGAGGTGCGATGAAGTCAAGTACCCAAGACGGGTCTGAGGGAGACGGAATCTCAGGTATCGGCATTGATCGGGCTGGCTTGAAAACGACATGATCATCAAGCCAACTTGGGACCGAGGGTGGTGCGCCCTGTTCTAACGGCACGCTCGCTAACGGAGCTACGTTGTCGAAGGTTGGGACATCCGACGGCGCGGAATAAAGCGCGATTTTGAAGCACTCCACGAGGTCGCGCAGTTGCTGGTTACGAGAGCGCTCCAGCGTTTTCATGAGTCCAGAGTGATCTGGATCTTCAAAATCCTTGCGCCGGAAGAGAAGGCAATCGTCACCACCTCTGTAGGTTTGCCATAGATTCGGATAGATGCTAAGCACCACTAAAGATACGTAAATGACCCAGCCAGAAAAATTGTCGAGGTACGGCCCGAAATCGAGTTCGCTCCGCCGTGGATGTTGATAGTTGGGCTGCCCGAGTTCAGGGCTGTGCTTCCCTGCCAGCGTCGGAACAAACATACCGTCGTAATCCACGAGTTTCAGAGTCGAATTCACAACCAACACGTTGCCGTGCTGAAGGTCGCCATGTGCAATGTGCGCTCGTTGCAGGATTTGGACCATTTCCACCCATTGCACCGCCAAGCGTGTTAGGACTCGGGGATTTCCAAGGTTCTTCTGGACATAAACGTGCAGCGGGTCGCCGTCCACCCATTCCATTTTTACGACTGGATACCATTGACTCTGAACACGGATTCCACGCTGCAAGTAAGTGAAATCCACCATATAAGGGCAGTGCTGTTGTGAGAGATACGCTCCAATTGCAGAGTACCTCTGCTGCGAATCCTCCGGCGGCTGTCGCGTGAAACACTTCACTGCCCAATTTTTGGCTTGTGACTGTAGCTTGTAAGCGACGGCGAACGCACCGCTGCGCGGCCTGGGCAAGCCGAGTTGATTGCACTCGGGTACGCACAAACGCAGCGCAACGTCTTCAAACGCACTACGCGGGGATTGAATGGTCTCGTTGTAATCGTTTGGCGATGGCCAGGACATGTATGTTCAAACGATTTCGATCCGGTAGAGCGTCACGTCGTCATTTCGCATGAGACCGTCCCTCCGAGTCCGCTCAACCCATTCTCGAAACGACTTCATGCCAGATCGGGGCACAATTGGTCTTTCACTCTCGCTGTCCAAGTCTCGGACTATCTCCCAAGGGGCTTCGTCGTGCTCGATGCCAGAAAGGAACCAAGCCGCCAGCGCGTCAGTCATGAGATAGAAATGATCTCCTGATTGCCATTCGCCCCTAATCGAAACTACAGCAGTGATCTCTGAGTCATTGCCGGCCCTCGACGAGAGCAGAAGTGGCGAATTCGTAAAATCTTGCGAAGCTTGGACAGGAAACTTGGTAACCAACTTAGTACCGCGAAGTTGGAACAAACAACTATCCCCAATAGCCTCCGCATGCCATGTACCGTGTTCGCTCTCAGTGGAGTCCCAATTCAGTGTCAGCCCGACTATCGCTGCGAACGTACCGCTTGCGAGCTTTTCCTCTGCGTACCAAGGCAACGGCTTACTGCGGACAATCGACCACCATTTGCGCCGCAACTTGGACAGCCATTCAGAGTCAGGGAGTTTGTCAAAATAACCAGCGCAATATGCCCGAGCTAGCTGTTTTGCCCAAATGTTGGAGAACGAGGTTTCAGTAGCCCCGTCCGCGACCGCGAATCGGGAGCAAGTTTCGCCTTCAACAGGGTGCCGTGGCCAATACGCATCCTCGTACTCTAAATCCGTGCTTCCGGCTTTCGGCAGCGTCAGGGCCTCAGCAAAAAGCTGCATCGTCTTACCGCAGATTGCTTGGCCGTGTGCCGATATCAAGGGCCTGAATCACCACCACAAGTTCGGCGTTTAGCACAAAGCATTTTGCACCCTCACCAAGCTTGAATCCGTGCTCCGAAGCAACATTCCGCATGAAAGGTGTCAGCACACTCGCACCGTCGAATAGTGTCCGTGCAAACTGATCAGGCAATTGGGATGAAGAGTCAGGAAACGCAGTCGAGACGGCGCTTGGATTGCTCGATAGATGGAGGTTGAAGAGCAGAATGCTACCGTCATTCGACGTAAGGGCTGTTAATTCCCGCATCGCTTGGGAGGGATCGCCATCTGTAGACTCGCCGTCCGTAATGTGAATCACGACCGGAGGAAAACCGTTTTCATGCTGCGAAAGCCACTGCTGGAGAATTCGCTTGCCTTGACCAAGCGCCTGACACATCGGTGTCCCACCGCCCGTCGTTGGGTCGAACCAAATCGGGAACCGCACTTTCTGATCTACGAGTCCGCCAGCACCATCGTCTACTTTTTTTTGTCGTTCTTCGATGCGCGCTGGGGAATTCGCGATCTCACTGATAGGAACCAGTTCCTTGCCCGATAGCGCCCCACCGAACGCAGGCCCAACAGAAGACCCATACCCGATGACGCCCACATGGAAATAGTCTCTAACGCCTTCTTCTTTGGCGCAGCGGATTACGAGTGTCTGAAGTAACTTATTGATTGCATCGGCGACGCCGTCCGCCTTCCGCTTTACGCCCTCGCCTGGAAAGACGTCGGCCATGGATCCGGACTGATCAATGAGAAACAAAAAACACGTCGGGTTTGTGCGGCTGATTTCGGCGCTGTAGGGCATGGCTGGGCATCCCCCCTTTCGCTTTTATCTGTGTTTATCAAGGAGCAACAACAATGTACATGTCCAGTTGCCTTCTATCAAGAGGGCGTGCTTTTGCGGCCCGAAGTTCAGCGATTGATGTCTGAATCCGTCGGACAATCTGCTTGCGGGTCAAAATCTCGCGGAAGGGAACTCGAGTCCGCTCTGTCCAGAACGAACTCACCGCTCTGATAAGAACCGTCCGGGGAGGGCACGCGATATGTGCCCGATATGCGGTTGCCGCTCCTCACGCCTTCGAAGTGAATCTGATATGAGGTACTGGCCACGTCGAATTGAATGAGCGCGCCATTGATCGAACCGAGCAGCGGTCCGCTCCCGTATAAGGGCTTTCGAACTGCCATGCATCCCAAGATTGTGTCCTGCTCCTCTTCAATGAAAATTCCGAAATTTGCCTGCAGGTCAGCGGTTAGATTGTGCACCGTGCCGAGGAAGGTTCCTGTAAACGGTTGCGCTGACTCCTGCCGCGTGGCAGTCTGTTGGGTATTGTCCGGTGACTGACGTTGTGATTTCTTAGCGGTTGATAAGTGTTGTTGCCAGTAAAGTTGTTGGAGCGATACGTCCGCTTGGCTCGCTTCAACCGTCACAATGTCGTGGACCGGGATCGCAAAGTTCAGGTTCTGGCCCTCTACCAGCTGGAACGTCGAAATTGCGATGACTTGGCCGTCAAGATTAAGTACGGGTCCGCCAGACGAACCGGGCGAAATCGGGGCACTGATCTGGAAGAATCGTTGCCCGCCATCGGAGCGTACGGCGCTGACAATACCGTCAGAGACGCTATTCGTAAGCCCCTCTGGGCTTCCAATCGTCGCGATTCGATCTCCGACATGCACGTCGCCCGGTGCCAGCGTAAGAAAAGGCAAGCCCTGTGGTTCTTCGATTTCGTCAGCGGTTTTTCGCCCTAGCTGAAAAATCGCAATGTCGCGGTCGGGATCGTATGCTTGGATTTTAACGACGTTGTACAAGCGTCCGTCCCCGAGTTTGGCATCAGCAGAGTACGAACCGTTGAGTACGTGGAAGTTGGTAACGCCGACCCCATTGCTTTTGATGAGGAAACCGCTTCCCTGTGCAACCGCTTTGCCGCGCGTATCGTACGTGTAAAGCGTCACTACGGCGGGAATTCGACTGATGATCGGATCGAGAGATGTATTTTGGCTTTGATTGGACGGAACCGGAGACGACGCAGTCTTCGGATGTGTGAAGTGATATCCGCCTATAACTACAGAGAGAAGCAGGCACAAGGTGATCGCTGCCAAGCGCGGCCCCCGGAGCTTGCCAGAGCGCACCACGCGGGTCTTTGCCATGTAATCGTGGAGGGCCTGATGCTCCTTGCTCAAGATCATCAAGTAGCCGATGCCGAATATGGCGAGAGAGGCCAGCTTACCAATCGTCTCTCGAAGATAATGCTGGCGCCTGGTTTTTACGGGGACCGAAAGGCCTATCAAGCTTTTGCCTAGGCTGCCGTTCAATTGGTATCCCAACTCCGTGAGGCCAACCCAAACGACTAGACTCAACCACCATTTCCAACCGAGCCAAATAAGCAGTGCGCTCAGTGATAGCCAGATGGGGATGTCTACCGAAGCAGCGCAAAAACGCTCAAATGAAGCCGCGAGATGAGGAGAGATGGCACTTCCGCATGAAGGGCAAAAGCCTGCTCCGTCGAGCACTGTGTTGCCGCATTGTGGACACACGGTTTGCGAGGTCATTTTTCGCCAATTTGGGCGAGCAATTGCGACGCTTGGTTTTCCAGGGCGTCGATGTCGCTGTCCAGGAGTTGCAGGTTATTGCGAAGGCTCGCCATTGACGCAGAACTGTAATCGGAGTTGATTACAAGGTCCGCTTCGTGGCGCAGTTTCTCGGCTTGGTTCTTTCGAATATCGTAAACTTGCTTGAGCACTATAAGCTGCGTTCGTTCCGCGTCAGAAGCGGCCAAGTTTTCGCTGATTCCCTGCTGGATTAGGGCCTGCATTCGGTCGATTTGCGCTTCGTACTGGTCCAAATCTTGTATGAGCGATTTCATTCCGTTTTGCCAGGTTATGAAATCAGAAGCGTCATTGACGGGCTTGGTTCCGTTAAGTTGTTGATCAACGGTCTGTCGAGCTGTCGCTACGTCATTTGAAGTCGACTGCATTTCATTCTGGAGAGTCGCGTATTGTTTGTCTCGGTCTTCTTTGTACTGTCCGTAGCCGATGGCGCCGATATCAGCAACAAGCGCGATCAAAACAAACGCAGTGAACGCTCTAACCAGTATCTTGTTCGTTGAACGGACGGTCACGATCGTGCCAGCGATCTCGTCGCTCCAAGCTTGCTTCTTGGGCTTGCGATTCGTGAACCAATAACCAGCACCCCAGAATAAGGAAGCCAAAACCCTGCCGATCGTTTCGCGCACCAGGATTCGCCAAAAGGCGGGATACTGTCTGGTCGGCTGCTCAGAGCGAACTTCGAGGCCATGGATGTACTTGCCCAGCGTGGTGTGATAAGTGGTCTGAGCTGCGATCATGTAAAGAAATAGACACGCGAAGGTCAAGAGTGTGGCGTCCCCTTCAGGCAGCGGATGCTGCACGACGCCCGAAGCCAAGTAAACGAGGAAAACCAGCAAATAGACGACGATTAGGTCTGCGAAGTAGGCTGTGAATCGCTGCCCAAGCGTACCGTATATGGTAGGCATCGTCGATGAATTAAGATTCGAGGGCAGCGAATCGGTCTCAGCGACGGCAGTATCCGTGCCGTTGGACACCACCTCGGTGATCCCGGAATGGTCCGGCTGTGACGTGCTTTCGGATGACGCCGCGTCAGTACCGACTGCATGATCGGTAGCCGGGAGCATAAATGGTGCTACGGGTGGTGAGGCAATAACAGCAGAGAGCTCGGTATTCTCCATCGCGGGCGCATCGGCAGAAAATCGGATCGTTCGCCCACAGGTGCGGCAATAAACTGCGTCATCTGGGTTGGGAGCACGACAATAGTTGCAAAACACGGTCAACTCCCTACTGCTCGCTTATCGTAGAGTTCTTGACGCCGTGCCTCGACGGCTTGGCAGAATGCAGTAGTCTGCTTTCGAAACAAGTCGGCGATTTCTTTGGAGTAACCGAAAACAGCCCAGGGCGCTCTCGTCGCTGCGAAAGTGAGAACTTCTCCGACCATGTTTTCACTGGCGGGAAAACTTTGGCTGCCTCCATAAAAAACCAGGACCGCCGCGTAGTCTTTTCCAGTCGGGATGAAGTTAACGGATCGTTTTGTGACTTTTTTATATGCCCACAGTAGATCCTCAAATCGCAGAATGTTGAAAGTGAAAAATCTTTTTACGATCAGATATCGGTCGGTAATGAAAACGCCTTGCGAGCGGTAGTGCACCGCCCCATTCATATCGCGCTCAGCCTCAACGGAGATGCTGATCGGGTCGGACCAATGATTGAGGCGGTTCACTACCGGATGACTGTTTATGTCGCGTAGGCGCAACCAAGCCGGGTGCCCATATTTGAAAAAGAGAAGTAGAAAAACAACTCCGATTCCAATTCCCCAATAGCCGGGATATCGAAAGCCCTCGGATTGGAGATAGAACGGGTAGCAAGCATCTCGTATTGCGCGTCCATCGGCTCCAGAAAAGAGCTCGGTTGAAAGGTCTGTTGGCAAGGTGCTTAGTTGGCCTTCGATTTCTGATCCTGGTTTCGTATCGCTCTTCACGATGAGGTAGTGGTCCCCCACGAGTGCGGCGTAGTACCCAGCAGAGACATAGCTTCCCTGCTTTACTCCGTTTTCCGTAGTCGTCGTGATTTCTTGAATGCCTGTGTCGAGGGTCTTGTCAGGATGGATGGAAACGAAGTAGCGGGGCGTACTTTCGGCATCAGTGATCTGAGCGAGGTCTGTCCCTTGAAGAACATAGGGCCCGCGAACAAAATTGTTCAAGTATCGCGTGTTCGCAAGCAGAAACAGAAATCCCGCAGTAAAAACGAGCGCCCAAGCGATAACCTGTCGACGCGAGGTCTCGCGGCAGAGGCGAATTATCCAGGGTTCCATGGCTGGGTAAGAAAGTCTAAACCCGTTGCCACAGCGAGGCAAAACAATCGTATCGTGCCCGTTACTAGTTGATATACGCTGCACGTCGTCAAGGAGCGACTTAAAGGCGTTGGCGTGGATGCCTCGCCCTGCACAGCAACTCGAAGCCACCCGATTGCTCTTACGGTCCTCTGAAGGTGCATCGCTTCTTCGTGCGTGCCAGTGAAACCAATCGTTTAATAAAATTCCCACTGACTTTCGAGGATTGGTTGCCTTATGCCAGAACCAAGCCGCGCTCTTTTATCAGGCGGGCCGCAATCATCGCGTTCGTTTTCATTGTCTGCGGCTGATTATGAATCTTGCCAAGCATGTTCCAAATGTTATTGAGGTCTTCGCCGAGCATCCGGCGATACAGGAGACTGCGAAATAAATTAGGTCGGTCTCCGCTCTTAGCAACAACATATCCGTCCTGAATATCTTGTCCAGGCCAAAGGCAACCATGCGTACCGAGATCGGGTTCCCGTGAGTCAGAGCGTACAGACAGTGCAGGAATGGCTCGTTGTCGTCCATCTTTGCAATGCCGGGGCTGCCGGATTCCTGAAATGTAAGCTTCGTAACCCGACGAAGTTGCTGCTCGGTCGCCCAAGCAAGGAACCAAATGCCTCGGCGAGTGTATTCGGTAAAACTCCGCATCGTCACCACGAAATGGAAGTCGTTCTTCCCTTGCAGGCTTTTCACACATTGGAAGAGATATGGGCTGGCGTTCAAGTACTGGACAGCCACAAACTGACGATACTGCCTTGGCCTCATTTGAAGCGTTTCGCTCGTCATATTCTTGCCTTCCATGCGATAACTGTTTGTGCAAGCATGCGCACACAAGAATTCCGTGTCACGATCATCTGCTGATTCCCGGTGCTTGTCCTTGGTTCTGGTCTCCTGCGGAGGATTGTACGTTGCGGTGCGTTGGGGCAGATTCGTGCTTCATTTCCATGGCAGGGTGGCGTGAAACATCGTGCGAGAGCCGCTCTGCCATGTTGCTCGTGTCGTTCGTATAGATTTGGGCGTCGTAGCGGCCACGTGACACCGCCACGTATGCTAACCGTCGATTAACGAGTTTCTCGCCAGCGTGCTCGGTGTCCACATGAATGAGCACGCGGTCGGCAGTTTGGCCCTGGCTGCTGTGGCTCGTTACGGCATAGCCGTGATCAATGTGTCGGTTCTCCCGGATGTTGAATGTGACTGTGCGCCCGGAATCGAGTCGGGTTTGGAGGTTGCCGCGCGCGTCGATCTGTTCGATAGTGCCCAGCTCGCGATTAGCGATATGCTGCTCGCGATTGGGCGCGGTGAACTGCACGCGGTCACCATTTGCGAATGCGCGCTCCGTCTCGCGGTAAAGCGTGACCCCATGCAGGCGGCGCGGATTATAACTCACCTGTTCACCGTTCTCGGATTTCACCGTCACTAAATTTTCTTTCTCATCAGTGCGCTCCACGCGAGCATATTCTCCTGGCTTGATGCCAACTGTCTTGCTGCCTTTGGCGTAGCGCACCACGTCGCCCGGCTTGTATTGCTCGGCCCACTGCCGATCTGCTCCAGTGATTTCTTGGCGTGCTACGAGGACTTTCAACCGTTGCTGCCTGTGGTCCACTTGCCCGCGCGTTTGCATTTCGCTGTGGATGATCCGGTTGATCTCCATGCGCGATTGATTATCGGGTGAGACAACTAACGTTCCCTCCGGTTGCTTCGCGTATTCCCTGGCGATTTCCTTGAGTCTCTCGTCCCGATCCGGGATTTCATGCACGCGGCCCTGCGTATCGAGTCGCTCGATTGCTTCTCGCACATTTCCACGCGAGAGTTGTTCCACGATTTCTTTGAGCGCCGGGTCCTTCTGCCGCACAATCTCGTCAAGCCGTGCGGTCTGGATTCCTGCTTCCTGGAGTTGCTGATATGGGGTTCCGGCTTCGACAGCTTGGTGCTGGCGTGTATCGCCTACCAAGAGTACGCGATCATGTTCTTTGAGTCGGTGGAGCAATTCGTTCATCTGCTTCGTGCTCGCCAAACTCGATTCGTCCAGAACATACAACCGCTTCTGTCCGTCGCGCCGCTCATCCGTTCGTGCAAGATGCCGCTGCAACGTGCTCGATTCGATTCCTGCTTCTTGGAGTTTCTGCGTCGCGCGGGACGTTGGCGCGAAGCCTTCTACTTTGTAACCGTCGCGCTCGGCGGCTTCGCGGATCGCCGCCAGAGAAGTAGTCTTGCCCGACCCAGCGACACCTTCCAGTGCAGTGACCTGATCCCTGCTCGCGAGGATTTGCTCGACAGCTCGTCGCTGGCTTTCGCTTAGATGCGGATGGCCTGTCTCAACTCTTCTGCGGGTATCCGCACTAACAATCGCCAGATGTTTGTTTTGTCCATCCCGCATGATTTGGATCGTGTCGCGCTCGTAATCAATCATCTCCTGAGTTGTGTATGTGCGGTTTGGTGCGTCGAATTTCTTTTCTACTTCGATGAATTCACCGGCATTGATGCGTTTCTCGAATTCGGCGCGGACCTCGGTCAGTGTTGCCTCTCCCATCGAACGCCTCAGAGCGTCCCGCAACAGTTCGCGCTCCTCGACCACAGCTTCCCGTTCTAGATTCCTTTCTTTCGAGAATGTCACCGCAGACCGCGCCGTCGTGGGTGCGGCTTCGTGTCCATGACGGTTTACCTTCCCCCTGGCTGCGGCCCTCACGTGTTCCGGTTGATTTCCGAACGCCTTCGCCATCTCCCGATGATGAAGTTTCACTTCTTCATGGGAAAGGTTGAGCTTTGCTTGACGTGTTTTGTGCGCGGCGATTTGCGCGGCGTCAGCTCCTCGCTGATTCTCCCTAGCCAGATGCTCTTCGATCTGCTGGCGACGCGGGCTTGATGCGGCGAGGTATTCTTCGGAATAACCTTTGATTTCCGGCTGTCCACTCTTTCCGCGCTCGACCTCGTATCCTAGTCCCTTGAGCCTCATGGCCAGTTCGGAGCGGTACACTGCTGTCGCGTATTGCTGCGTCCGGTAAAGTTCTCGGGGCTGTAGCGCGTAGGTTTCCCCGCCTTCCGTTTCCGTAAGATTGAAGAAAACCACATGGGTATGCAGTTGGGGTGCGGCATAACCGTCCACAGGCCTCGCGCTGTCATGTTCAAACTTTGCCGCTGCCCATTTGCCGGTTGTTTCCGCTGGCAGGTTTCCGCCGATTCGAGCTTGGACGTATCGTTCCAGTTCGTCGAGGGCGACGGCTACACTTTCTTGATGCGCCGCTCGTACCCGCTCATCTCCGCCCACCAGAGCAGTGAGCGATACGCTCTTCGGTGCGGAGAACGTCGCATCCCAACCCGCGCGGTGCTCCATCGTTCGCACTTTCTTGCCGTGTTCGTTCACGTATTCCCGCGCGGCTTTGTGGCGGACGAGCTGTTCGCCCGTGACCGGATGTTGGCCTTCGGAGAGCCGCTGGAAGTGCTCCTCACGCACTTCACCCTTGAGACCCCACTGCTCGGCAAGTCTCCCGTGCCACTCGCCGCGTATCTGATCGCCTTGCGTGTAATAGTTCTCGCGGGCGTTCGAGAACTCTTCGGCGTGATACGCTTGGGTTTGGCTTGCGCTCAAGGGATTCGAGATGGTCAGCACGGATCGCCTATTCGAAGAAGTGTTCTTGTGTCGGGCCGGTTCGGACCAATTGATGTTCCCGGTCTTGCTTTACTTCACTCAGGGTAATTTTCTGCTCGGGCATCTCGTTCGCTCCAACGACTGCCGTTCCTGCTCTTGAGAGTTCTTCCGTCCGTTTTCTCATTGGTCGCTCAATGTACTTCGGATGCTTGCTCGGCAACTCGATGAACGGGAAGTTCATCCGCGCGACAAGGTTTCCTTTCTTGAGATACCCGCACAAGTCGGCAAGCCCGCTGATCTCCGACGCCATTACAAGCGGTTCGACCTGGCGTTCCAGGTTGTAGCTCTTGGTGTTCCGCTGTCGGCCCATTTGTCCGCTTGAACGGCTCTCGCGGAGTCTCTCGATTTCAACGTCACCAATTGTTTTTGAAATCCACTCGGCTGCACGGCACTCGCTGGTGCGCAAGAAGATTTTTGTCGCGGGCTGCGACAGCATTGCTTCCGCCTCATGCCCGTAGCGCGTTTCAAGTTGGCTGCGTCCCTGAAAGCCGAGCACAACCGGATTATTCGACTTGCGGTTTTCCGTGATGGCGGTATGCAATTGTGGCAACCGCTGCAAGCTGGCCAATTCATCCAAAACAAACCACACTTTGCGCGGGCTAGTCTGTCCCTGGATGTTCGTTCCTTGATTCATGAGACGCAGCACAAGCGTATCGAGCCACAAGCTCGTCAAGGGGATAAGCCGTTTGCGCGTTTCAGGCGTGCTCGTAAGGAAAAGCCAACCTTTCCTCTGTCGCGACCATTCCGCCGCGCTCCATCGCGCCGTCGTTTCTTTCGCTGAGGGAAGCAGCTTGAGGGTGTCGGCGATCATGTTCAGGGATGCCAGCACACCGCTCCGCTGCGCCGGAGCCTGCCGGTCGATCATCGCGGCATACTCGCTGCCTTTCACCCTCCGGTCGATTTCCTCCTCGTGACACATCCACCAAGCGAGTTCCTCCGGTGTCGGTCTGAACGTGAGAAGATGCGCGAATATTTTTCTCGGACCTTCGACAAAGAACGGATTCTCGTTGTGGCGGTCAGGGAAAAGAGACGCGGCTAACGTTAGCGCCTCTGCGTCGTGCCTCAACTCCTCGCCGGGACTCCAGTAGGGCATCCGGGCATCGAGCGGATTCAGGATCGCGTCGCCACGCTCAGGCGAGTAGAACTCCGGCGTGTAATCGAGTGCCGGGTCGTAGACAATGGCCGTCTCGCCACGCTCCTCGACCTGCAACAAGATTCTTCGGATGAGCGTGCTCTTGCCGGTCCCGGTATCGCCCATGATGAGGATGTGGCTCGGCTCAATAGCGCGAGGCAGCCTTAGGGTGGGAACCCCTCCGAACGTTTTCTGTAAGAAACTCTGCTTCTGTTCGAACCCGATGCCCTCTGATCGGTTTAGGCGATTGAACTCGCGCACGGTCACAAGTTCCGGCCCTTTGAGTCTGCGCCCTTCTTTCCGTGCACGGGCGCGCGCCGCATCCTTCGGGATGGCGACGAGCAAGCCTACAAAGAAGACACCCAAGCCACCCCAAAGGGCTGGCCTCAGAAAGTCTGTGAAGCTTTGGTCGCGGTAAATCCAGTGAGCTAAGAACGCATGCAGCTTCGCGTTGTCATATTGTCCCTGCTGGAAAATGAGCCGTTGGTCTCCCATGCTCACTGCTTCATCCGTAAGGGAAAACGTCACCTCACCCGTGGCAGTTGTTACGGGCACCACCTCTTCGTTGAGTGCCAGCCGACTGCCTCGCCGATCCACAACATTTAGCAGCGCGTAACGGCCACTTTTGAAACCAATTCCAGCACGCAGTCCGCTCCGCATGTACGTCGTCAAATAGAACTTCTGTAAAGGCGTCAGTAGATAGGCATAACGGTAGGCGCAAATCGCCGCCACACTTGCCACGGCCAGAAGCACTATTGCGATGGTCCATGCGGCCTTCGGATTCGGCCAGTCACCTGCGTACTGGTTTCGGCCCCATTCCTGGTTCATTTCGCACCCCCAGTTGCAGCCGCCGCAAGGCGCTCCTGCGCCTTGCGGAATTTGTCCTGGTCTGCCCGCTCAATGAGCCTTTGCATTTCCTCGGGCGTTAGCGCCTCTCCGTGGGCCAATCTGTAGTGCGCATTCAAGAGGATTGTCCGCAGTGCGATAATCTCTGCCAGAACCGTTTCTTCCAATGCACGCGGTTTCTCCACACCCGCTTGTTGCAAGAGTGCCTCTCGGCACCATTCGCTGAGCGTCAAACCGTCGCGCTCAGCCACGGCAACTAGTCGCTCACATTCGGCCTCGGTCATCTTGCAGCCTACGGTTCTGCTCCGCAGTTGATCGGCAGGCATAAGAGGAACCTCCCTGAGGAAACTTCAAAAACCCTTCACTACTTCGGCCAGTAAATTCAACAAGTTAACCGGAAGCGCCGAAGGTTAACTGTCAGCGCTGAGATTTTGCTAACTTGTGCCGCGAGAGCACGTTAACCAAAAGCGCCGCGCGGCGCTTTGCAGCACCCAATTTGGGGTGGCGTGTCCGCAAAACTCCCGCTGCGAAGCAGCGCATCCTCACAACTCTCCGTATTCGAGCGCGAGTTCATCCCAGGCGATACGTACTTCGGGGATTTCCCAAGCGCGGCGAAACAACGTCTGTACCGACTTCCACTCCTTCTCCGAGAAACCGAACGTAATCGCATTGGCGTGGGCGCGGAACCAAACATCTTCCTTGCCCTTACCCTCCTCCGATGGCGCGGTATATCCGAGGAAGTACTCGCGATTCCAGCGCCGCTCTCCTTCTGGCCCCAACGTCGCGAGCATCGCGCGAAACTCGGTGATCTTCGGATATCCCTCGACCGGATACATAGGGCCGCGAGGACCTGGGAAGCTCAGAAGAAGAGAGAACTCGCTGCCTTCCCCACGAGCAAACGAAACTGAAAATTCAGCTTCCTTAACAGAGGGGATCGGAGGCTGATAGAAAGAATCCTTGGGAGTCGATGCTGGGCGAAGAGGCTGCTGCTTCACGAAGTAGTGGCCTCGTGCCGCTAGCCGCCAGAGAATGGGCCAAAAGGGTCGAAGAGTGCGGTCTAGTCCCTCGGCCCCGGAGAGCTTTTCTTCTTCCAGAACCACATACAGATTTCGAGCGGCCAGCAACGGCTCCCACTTCGTTGCCGGATCGCTCAGTCGTTTGCGAGTCTCCAGCACCGTCCGGCGCACGATTTCGGGAGTCGCTTGCTCGCTTGTATCTTTCGCTTTGGCAGGCCGGCACTCGGTCGGCAGATTGCCAAGGTAATACTCGTCGAGCTTCGAGGTGCGTTCCTTCCGAAGTTCAAACACCGCGACGAACGCATCCAAAACGCCAATTAGAGATTCGCGCGAAACAGGGTTGGGGGTCCGGTCGGAAAAGGCTTCCAAACCCTGCTGTACAAAGTAGGAAAGGATCGTCCATTCCGCGCGCGACAGAACGTGCTGCGCTTCGCCTTTCCTGCGAATTTGAAGAAGCGTTTCCGTCGGCTGGGCCAGCAGGTCCACAACTTCCAAGCGGTCCTCCCGAGCCGATTCGAGGAATTGCTTGGCGACATCGGAAGTCGTCACGGCCTCGCCGGTCTTCGAGGATATAAGCTCCTTAGCCCGCTCCAATCGCGTGCGCAAGGCGTCGCTGATTCGAAGAGAGAGGGTTTGCTGCTGCAACGGCCTCTCTTCGTTGTCGGGTTTCTTGGGCATCCAGCGAACCTCCCTTTCGCTGTGTCAGATGCAACCCGGCCTAATATGGTTGCATCCAGACAAGATGTATGCAAACATATAGGAGCGCATACGGAAAGTCAAGCCTAAACGGAGACCGACAGATAACCCAAGAAAAACGCCAATGCAATCCCGCACAACCCAATTCGGCCCGCGCAAGAACCCAGCGCCGCCTCGGCGGCAGCATGGCTCGCGCCTAGTAGCAAACGATTTATGCCCGCCTGATGCGCAGACTCGCGAGCTTCACGCGAAGGGATCGTCTTCGCGAATTTTCTCGGCAAGCGGGAGATTAAGTTTTGGAGAGAGTGACCGCGCGAACGGAACCACAGTGGAAGCAGAACGAGAGATGGACCAGTTGCTCACAGTTCATGAAGTCGCAGGTCTCCTCCACGTGCCGGTCTCTTGGGTTTACGGACGGATGCGCAAACGATCTCAAGAGCGTTTGCCAGCTTATCGGCTGGGAAAATACTGGCGTTTCCGCGAGGCCGAAGTATTGGCATGGGTCGAGTCTCAACGCGGGGACTGGCATGGTGCCTGAGTTCCGGTTTACACTCGGACGCGACATAGGAAAAGGCAGGGAAGCCAAC
>Ga0335075_10003854_pt1 | contig 23543 bp, 12 predicted proteins | sample Lox_Sample_24_FD_206723 | JGI IMG/M metagenome (GOLD analysis project Ga0335075, IMG submission 206723) | Soil microbial communities from Loxahatchee National Wildlife Refuge, Florida, United States - Lox_Sample_2.4 | ecosystem: Environmental > Terrestrial > Soil > Wetlands | place: USA...
GGCGTCCAGCGCCGCGTGCAGCGGCGCAACAAGTGGAATCGAACCTCGTTCCATGCATGTTCCGCCCGCTCTGCGCGGGCGGGGACATCGCAGCGCGATGTCCCTACCACCAGCGACATAAGCCGGCCAATTGGCCCGGTGCAAACCGGTTGTATTCTTATTTGGGAACGGTATGCTCGGCAAGTGAGCGCTGCCGAATTGTCCCTGGTACCCGTCTCCAACGCCGCTGCCGCCTGCGAATGGGTCCGCCGATACTACGCCTTTGAATCGCTTCCTTTCAACGCGACCGTCGAGGAGGGGGTGTCGCAGTTGCTGGCGTCTTCCCGATTCGGCTGGTTCTTCGAGTTGATTCGCGGTCATGAAGAAGCCATCGGCTATGCCGTCCTCACGCGGGCATTCGACCATGAGATCGGTGGTGAATACGGCATTCTCACCGACTTCTTTCTTCTTGAGCCATACCGCCGGCAGGGACACGGTTCTCGAGCCCTGGAATTGATCGAAGAATTCGCCCGGGGGCAAGGCTTTCGCGCCGTGCATCTTTACGTGCTCGATCACAATGCCGGGGTTCGTAAGTTCTATGCACGGCACGGGTTTCGGGAGTTTACAGACCGGCGGCCGATGGCAAAAGGCCTTTATGGAAACAGGAGGCAGGGACACGGAACGTCCGTGTAGTCTTCGTTCAATGAGCGCAAAAAAGCGGCAAGGGGGACGACGGCGTTTGTATCCATAAATATCCCGCTCAATTGCGGGTCGCCATTCCTCACCAGGCCGGCGCGGGCATTGGCCGAAAAATTCTCATAGAAATTGATGACGTCTTCGATTGTATCCATGCGGCCAGTATGAAAGTAAGGCTCGGAACTGGAAAGGTCCCGGACGGTTGGGGTCTTAAACAGGCCGATGGTAAATGGCAGGACGGACGCGGTGGTGTCCAGCGTCAGGCGGTAAAACTTCTGGCCGCCGCCGGTCGTCTGGTCGGCGAAACTGAAATTTCCGGACGAATCGAAGGAATTGGTGGCCTCGACCTGCCAATCCGCGAGCGGGAGCGTGATGTTGGTAGTGGCAAGAACGTAATAGGTCCATCCGGGAACACCGTGCCCGGTGAGGAGAAAATTACCTCCGGCCATGGCCGGGGCGTTGACGACAGGCGGCGGCAATCCGCCCGGTACAAGGAGTGGCACGATTTGCTGCAAACCGGGTTGAGGCGCGGGAAAATCGGAATTTGCAAAAACGTTCCAGAGTCCCAGATCAACCAGTGCGGGGTCATTGGTGGACGGAGGCGATTCAAACGTGCCCAGGGCATAGGGATGGTTGGTGGTGGGTGGAAGATAAGCGTCGTAGTTGCTCTCGCGTTGGGCCAAACCGGGCACCGACAGCGCCATGAAGGCGCCATTGCCGTTGATGGAATCGTATTCCTCCTGGGCCGCGCCGGTGTTATGGAAGATGAAATCAGAAAACGCCGGCGGAGTGTGACAGGCAACGCAATTGCCGATTTCCATCCCAGGTTGAACAATGTTTGACGAGGAAAGAGCGAAGAAAATTTTGAGCCCGGCCAGTTCGTTGGCGCCGAACTGAAACTGCTGGTTCTGGGTCATGAAACTGCCGTCAGCCGGGTCGGTAACAAATTGCGGATTGTTGAGGTTGTTAATCAGTTGCAGGAGGCGTTGGCTGTATTGAAGCGGCGTTTCACCCGGATTCGGCTGTCGCGGCAGGCCGTTTAGAATCAGAAACGTGTCGTAAGGCGAACCGTTGAATTCCCCGTTGGTGTCCTGGGAAAAGACCAGCGTTTCCAGATAGGCCGTAATGAGGGCCGCGACGTTTTGGACGATTTGCTCGTCCGTAACGTAGGCGGGGTTGTTGGTATCGGTGACATCGACTTGCATTTGGTACTGTGGCGCAACGAGATATTGCTCGGTGACGTCCGGCCCTCCTGCAAATGCAGTCGCATAGGAATATCCTCCATAATCCTGGGCCAATTGCCCGGAACCATCATCATTGCGAATGATATTGGCGATGTGATGTATGGCTGTGGCGTATTGCGCGGGCGTCCAACCGTAGTTTCTGCCGGTCAATGTTCCCACAACCAGGTCCTGGGGTGTCGCGAATTGGCCATCGAAATGGAGAAATAACGCCGTCGAGCGTGGCAACAAGGAATCAACCAACGGCATGGCGTTGCGGGGAGTGGTGACACGGCCGTCACCATTGTTGGGCACGGGACTGCGTTGGGCAAAATCGCAATAGGTGCGGTTGCCGGTGTCATAGGAGGGCAGGATGGAAGCATTTGCGCTGGTTTCCTCCTCCTCCACCATGTGGCATTGGCGGCAATTCATCGAATAACCGCTAAACGGCCCCGGCAATGGTCCGTAGATGCTTGCGACGTTGCTGACGACAGGGTCGCCATTGGCCAGGACGGCATTGGCATCACCGCCGGAATTGGTGTAAAAAAACTCCGCAAATCGCGTTTCGAGAAAAAGCCGCTCGCCGATATTGGCGCTGCCATTCACGGATTCGTTGTCTTGTGCGCGGGTAAAAATAGGCGAAAGGAGCACGAAGACAGCCGTCGCCAGGGCAACGCTCACGGTCCGCAATGGTACTGACAATATCATCCTGAGAATTTGAGAATACGGCGGCTCCAGGCGCGAGTAAATGCAATCAAATAGCGAAACCGGGCGTCAAAAGATTCTTTCAAGTGTGACATTTTTTGAAAACGCGTCGTGTGGCATAAAATGGCCACAAATACGTAACTTGCTTTCGGGTACCACCAGTGGTTCAATAACCGTGGCAATAACCCATAACCAGCGTTTTACTGCTCCCCATGAACCGCAACATTCTCGTTCGGACGACTCTCCCTCACCATGAACCTGCTTCGGAGCGCGGCTGTGTCGAAGACCAGCCGCAGCGCGTCGCAACGTTCGCGGCTGCTGCGGCTGGTGCCCCTTTGCCCCGCACACAGCCGCGCTCCGTGTGCCAATCGGTTCAGGGGTTCAATGCGCGAAGTTTTCCTTGGGCGAATTCTCACCCCAGCCCTCTCCCGCTGGGAAAGGGAGAATTGTCTTCCGATGATTGGCGCGGGTTCATGGGCCGTGAGCAGGTCAGAAAGGAACAGGGAACTTTCCATGAACTATAGTGTGGTAGAACACGGCGCGCTGCGCCGTGTAGCGCCGCGTGCAGCGGCGCAACAAGCGGAATCGGACATCATTCCACGTATGTTCCGCCCGCTCTGCGCGGGCGGGGACGGCGCAGCGCGCCGTCCACCACCACCTTCGAAATCCCAACATCGAACGGATGGCTCGCGGCATTTCCTTTCGGCATGTTCGATGTTCGAGGTTCGATATTCGATGTTTTCTATCAGGTTCACGGCCGCTTGCGCGGTCATTGCAATGGCGTTGCTGGCGCTAATGCCTCTCAAATCCGCCGCAGGCACATGGACCGCGCTGACCACCGCTCCGCCGGTCAGCGTCAATGAGGCGCTCGTGCTCAGCGATGGCACCATCCTGACGGATAACGGGAATGGACAGTGCGCCCGGCTGACGCCCGACATCCACGGGAGCTACGTCAACGGGACATGGACGCAACTGTCCTCGATGAATTATAGCCGCCTGTTTTTCTCGACCGAATTGCTGACCAACGGGACGGTATTCGTGGCAGGCGGCGAGTATGGCAATGGCACCGACCACGGGGAAATATTCGACCCATTGAGAAATACATGGACACGGATTTATCCGGACCCGATTCCGGCCGTCGCATTTTCCGACGCCATTTCCGCAATGCTGCCCGACGGCAATGTGCTGGACGCCCCGGTCAGCGAATTTGGCGGAATCCTGATTTACAATGTCGCTTCCAACTCGTACCAGACGGCAGCGTCCACGGCGAATCAGAATGAAGTGTGCTGGGTAGAATTACAGAGCGGCTGCATACTCACGATTAACACCGCGTCGGAGAACGTCGATCACTATGTCCCTTCACTGAACGAATGGGTCACGGATGACACCCTGCCGGTCCCGCTTTATGACAGCATTGCCGAGTTGGGGCCGGGATTTCTGCTGCCCAACGGCAATGTATTTTACTTTGGCGCCACGACCAATACCGCGATCTACACACCCGGCAGCACGGTGACCAGCGCCGGGACCTGGACCGTCGGACCACCCATGGTGTTCGGCGCCAATTTTCTCGGCATGGTGGACGCGCCCGCGGCGATGTTGACCGATGGCAACATCCTTTGCGCCCTGGGACCGGTCGGAGGCTTTAATTCGCCGACGTTTTTTTATGAATACAACTACCTGGCAAATACCTTCACGCAAGAGAACGCGCCGGGCGGCGGCACGAGCATCAATACTCCTCCGTTTACGACGAGCATGCTCGATTTGCCGGACGGCAACGTGCTGCTGGTTGACGGGCAAAACACGACTGCTTTGTACGTTTACACGCCTTCGGGAACGCCCCTGGCTGCGGGACAACCGGCGATCGACAGCATCACCGAAAACGCCGACGGCTCATACCAACTGACAGGCACCGGCTTGACCGGTATCTCCGCAGGGGCAGCCTACGGTGACGATGAGCAGATGAACAGCAATTATCCGCTGGTGCGGATGACGAACAACGCCACAGGAGACGTTTATTACGCCCGCACGTTCAACTGGAACAGCACGGCCGTGCAGACAGGCAGCGCAGTGATTACAACAGAATTTACTTTGCCGCAAAATCTGCCAGCCGGCACGTACTCGCTTGCGGTCGAAGCCAATGGGAATCCATCCGCGCCGACCGCGTTTAGTTACTCGCCGCCCTCCGTGCCGACCGGCCTTGCTGGGACCAGCGGCAGCAATGGTTTTGTTAATTTGACGTGGAACGCAAGCGCAGGCGCGACGGCGTATAATGTGAAACGCTGTTCGTCGGTCAATGGTTACTACGGTACCCTGGCGACGGTGACCGGGTTGTCCTATACGAATTTCGGGGTTACCAACGGTTTGACCTATTATTATAAAGTTGCCGCGATTGGCAGTGGAGGACCGAGCAGTGATTCCGCAGCAGCAGCCGCGACGCCCGCCGGCCCGAAGCTGATTCCAAGCGCAACGCAGGTGAGTCTATCCGGGAATTATAACCGTTCCGGAATTTTTACCGATGGCCACACCTTTACGACGGGTTACGACGGCGGAACACACGCCCTTTCATCAACATTGCTTGGGATATCGCTTTGGTGGAACAACCTGGTCTTCGATTTTGGGCCTTCGAATGCGAACGACGTCGTTTATTGCTCGGGCCAGACCATCACCCTGCCGGCGGGCCAATTTAATACGCTGCAAATCCTTGGCTCAGCCGTCAATGGCGCCCAGGCATCGCAAACATTCACCGTGACGTACACCGACAATACCACCTCGACGTTCACTCAGAATTTCAGCGACTGGGCCACTCCACAATCATATCCCGAAGAATTTACGGTCATGACGATGCCCTATCGCGACACAAGCTCCGGCGGCGAACAAACATTGAATGTGAACGTGTATGGTTACGTCTTTGTCCTCAATCAAACCAAGACGGTCAAAAGCATCACCCTGCCAAATGATTCGGATGTCGTGATTATGGCGATGACGCTGGCCAATGACAGCGCCCAGGTCCCGTTGTCGGCATACTGCAATCGTCCCGGCATCTACGCAGATGGCGTCACCTTCTCCAATCCGGCGACGGGTGGGCTGGATGGGGACGGCAACGCCTATTCAGCCACGCTGACCGGGAATTCTCTGACATGGAGCAACAGCCTGTTTGCGTTCGGACCATTCAGCGCCACGAACGTGATTAGTTGCACCGGCCAGACCGTTACGCTGCCGCCGGGCAATTATGCCCAGTGCCAAATCCTGGCCACCGCTGTGAACGGCGCCCAAACCAGCCAGGCGTTTACCATCGCCTACACCAATTCCACACAGACAGAGTTCATTCAGAATTTGAGCGACTGGGGATCTCCGGGAAATTATGCCGGCGAGTCCAAGGCCCTCATCATGAGCTATCGGAACCAGGCCAACGGCAATGGCGACACTGAGACATTCTATCTCTATGGCTATTCCTTCAAGCTGAATCCCGCCAGGACCGTTCAAAGCTTCAAACTGCCCAACGATACAAATGTCGTCGTCACCGCCATAAGCCTGGTTCCGGAATGGCCGCCGACATTTACAACGAATCCGCTCACGCTTCCCGGCGCAGACGCCGGCCAGGCGTATTCGGCCAACATCGCCACCAATGCCAGTGACTTAAATGACGACGCGCTGACGTTTGCCCTGGTCAGCGGCCCATCGTGGCTAACCGTGGCGTCCAGCGGCGCGCTTTCCGGCACGCCGGCCAACACCAATGCCAATACCAATACCTTTTTAATCAGCGCCACCGACACCGGAGGCTTGTCCAGCACGGACACCGTTTATATTTCCGTCACAGGCGCGCCGTATTTCTTAGTCAAACCGTTCACCATGCCGTCTATTTTGGCGGGCCAAAATTATTCGGGCGCCATTGCGACCAACGCCACCGACCCGAACACAGGCGATACACCCGTCTTTTCGCTCGTAAGCGGTCCGAGCTGGCTGTCTGTGGCGTCCAATGGCGGACTTTCCGGTCAACCGCAATTGGCAAACGCAGGAACCAATGCATTTACCGTGAGTGTGACCGACCAGGGCGGGCTCTCGAGCAGCGCCACAATGTACATCCTGGTGACAGCGCCACCGATTCTGCCGAAAATCTCACAACAATCGGGCGTCCTGACGCTGACCTGGTCAGGGGGCCTTGGACCGTACCAGTTGCAAATGACCACCAACCTGTCTAATCCGACCTGGCAGGACGTCGGCAGTCCCATCAGCGGCACCAACGTGCTGATCACGCCAAGCAATAGCGCGGCGTTTTATAGGATTGTGGGGCAGTAGCTGCGGAGAGAGCGTGAGAGCGTGAGAATGTCAGAACGTCAGAGTTGGGATGCCTGCCCTACGCACACATTTTTTGTATATAGGGAATGCAACAGGAAACGAAGCCGGGAAAACAGGTAAAAAGCCCACTTTTATTGGGGATTCGACGTTTTTGATGGTTGGCCCGGAAACGAGCGCCATTTGGCTCTTGCGGTCATGGAGGCTGCCGCCAATCCCAACGGGATTGAATCACTCAGCCCAGGGTTGGCCGCGGCGGACTACCCTGGGGTAAGCGCCTCAAATGAGATCAACCTTGAAAAGGTTGTATCAGATTGAAAGATGTGAACGAGGAACAGGACCAACACGCGATACGAGAGGTCATTGAAACCTGGATTCGCGCATCGGCAGACGGTGACCTGGACCGGATTCTCGGTCTTATGGCCGAGGACGTTGTTTTCCTTTTGCCCGGCCAGCCCCCGATGCGTGGGCGGGATGCCTTTGCCTCTGCTTTTCGGTTAATCATTGGCAAGGTCCGCATCGAAAGTAAGCCGGATATCCAGGAGATTCATATCGCAGGAGATTACGCTTTTTGCTGGAACCAGCTTTCAGTGACTATAACACCGCTGGCGCAGGCGACCCGCCCAAACATCGTGCCGGTCCGATTTTATCTGTAATTCGCAGAGAGCCGGATGGTCGCTGGGTGTGGAGCGGGAGCCGGCTTAAATATTCTGAGTGTACGGCAAAATATCATTTCAGCCAAATGGCGCTGATTAACGAGACTACTCCAGACACACCCGAGGGAACGAATACCGCGAGATACGTGGGATCTTGAAACCAAAGTGCGAACGCTCCGCGTCTCTCCTTTTCAATTTTGTCTCGCAGTGCCTTCAGATTTTCAAGGTATTTCTCTATTTTCAATTTTTGAGCCGTCCAGGGGTCAGCGACTTCGGGAATTTGTACAAACTCGTTATCCGAAGACCGTGCAGTGACAACAGCAGCAGCAATTCTCTGCAAAGCATCTTTTCGAACGTTTTCTGCAGCGTGCCGGATAATCCACCAAGCCACGGCGGCTGCCAAAAAATTTAAGGCGAATATCACAATTAAGCTGACAGGCCAAGTCCAGTTATCGAAATATGGAATGCGGGACAAGAGCATCAGCAACTGAAGAATTATTGGACCAAACATTAGCGGGCCGATTTCGTTCGTTTGAACAGCGGCAAAGTCCACGTCCAGCCAGGAATCCAAATCCTTTGGATCCAAGCCAAATTCACGCGCGCCCTTTTCCACCGGTCTTTTCGGCCAATAAGTCGGATGGCGGCCCAAATAATCAAGCAACCGTTTGGTCAAAAGTGTCGAGTCGAGGACATAGAATAAAACAAACAGATTACAGGAAATTGCAAGGATCAGGATGCCAAAGTCAAAGATATGAGACCATTGGCCGCGAATCATCAGAGAGAGTGGAACGTCATTTAGGTAATAGAAAAGCGACCCCATGATTACCAGATATAGACCCATGCAAAGGATGATTCTGCAGGCGCGCCTTGGAAATTTCGCGATTCGTAGGTAACAGCAAAAGAGGCCCAGAGCGTCAACACAAGCATGTTTTTCAGCAGATCTGTCATTTTCCTTGATCGGCGGACGCCACTCCCAAAATAGCGACGCAGGCTCGCCTTGCGACCCGCTGCACTCTTCATAAAATGTTTTCCAGGAATCACGTTCGCCCTCGGAGAAATAGTCTTCCCACAGCCTCTTTCGATGGCGTTGCCGACGCCAATACGCAACGAAAAGAAACAACAAGGTCAGGACGACAACAAGAAACCGGATACATTCCGATGGCCATATGGTCGTTCCTTCCGAAAAAAAGAGCGGTTCTTCGTCAGGCCTGGATGAAATTGAAAGGACACCCCAAAAGAACAGCCATGTAAGGAGCGCAATGCTCGCGAGAACGACGCAAACCTGGGCTAAAAAGAGCAAATCCATTGCCTGTTGTTTCTCGCTCCTAAATTCTTTGGGAGTCTTGCTATCGGGTTGCCACAACCGAATGCCTCCCGAGGCACATGCGGCGAAATAGAGAATTAAAAGCAGAGAAACCGCCAGGCCCACCCAAAGGGCGCCCTCACGTGGGACCATCTTCCAGGGCATGTTTAATGGCTCTTTTATTCGGTCCGTTATACGGATCGGTCTATGACGTCCAATAATGTACAGACCTCCGGCGCTGTAATGTTTGGGTGCATCGAGCGTGGACGGATCATTCCGCGTCTCACTATCAATGATGTGTTCCGTTGCCAAAAAAACTGCGGTTTGATAGTCGTCTCGAAAAGGCGGAAACTGTTCTGGATTTAATTGCTGATTATTTTTAAAAATCGTCGGAACGATCGAACAGCCGGAGCTCACGAGAAGACCGATCGTAAATTTTAGCTGTTTTGCAGTGAGATAGGACGCGTCGATGTCGCTGGTGAAAAAGATCGCCTCCGGGAACTTCCGTCGCAGTTCTTCTAATAAGATGAGCTTGTCATACGCGTCGCTGCCGGTAAGCCCAAATGCCACTATTCGTCCGTGCTTGGTCCACTTTAAATCATCGTCGCGCTGCTTTAAAAATTGTGTTAGACGGATCACATAATCCAGTTGAGCATCGCCATCGGCACTCTGTCCTTCCTCCTGTTGTCGTTCCACCACGTTTTGTACGAAGGCCTCTGGAGAGTCGGAGGAAATGGGAGTCTGCTGCTGTGCGTGTATCGGAGGCTTGGAACCATCCAGGCCGCGTAAATAGGAAAATTGCCAGACCTGGTTGGAACTAATCCCTAAACTTGGCCATATCGCATGTGTCCATTCATCCGCCAAACTTCTTCCGTAAAGGGAATCCTGTTCGCTGATCAGGACGACTACGTTATTCGAACTCTCCGAGAACCAGAACATCCGGTTTTTTATTTCTCGGGCAATTAGCCTCGCATTTGTGAGGTCGCTCGCAATCCAGTTATGGAAGAATTTCGTTTTCGCGCCGAACGCAGATTGAATTTGGTCCTGGAAGCGGGTCCCGGTCGGTTCGTCGAAATTCTGATATATCGCGGTTGCTTCCGGGGATAAAATACTAACTGCATTGCTGTTGATCTCGGCGTACAGTCCTTGAGGAGGGGGATCTCCCGTTTCGCCTGTGTTAACCATGCCTCTTAGGGTGTCTGATGATCTGGGCCCAATTAAAAAAAAATTTACCAGCCCGCCGGAATGGGTAAGAGAATGTATCGGCCCAAGCAGAGACGCCAATTTGAGCACAGGTTTATCGGCGAAATCCTGTTCATTCATCCAAAGCACGCATGCCTGAAGATGTTTGGCCGGCCGTTGTGCTTCAAACCATTCGTAAGCGTACCGACTCATGCGCGAGGTAGGACTGGTGGCGAAGTGATCAAGACGGACTGCATTTGTAAATATATGCGCGGAATCAAATGGATTCATATCCTTCGTTAATAACGCCAGTTCTACAGCATAACGGATGCGCAACCGAACTTCTTTATCTTCAGCGTAAGAGCCGCCCGGCATCATAACACCTAAAATTGCGACAGGCGTGTCAAAATTGGTGTGCCCATTGACATCTTCCCCGATCGCGTTTTCTATATTTGTCGGCCAATCGCTCAACGGGTCAATGGTGTCCATCCCGTTTGACGCGGTTTCGAAGGCTTCGAAGGGATCTTCCCATAGCCGGGATTCGACTGCGTTTGGTTCCTGAGCCATCGAGCCCTGGGACGTTTTTTGAAGCGAATACGGACGAGGATTGTCAAGGTCTCCCCTTAGGACTCCGTAGCCATAGGCCATCGTCAAAAAAACCACAATAACGCTGGCGATCTTTGCGTTTTGGCTGTCGGTTGCGTTTTGATTCCCGTCTCTCATGCGCACGACTGACGGAGCCAAGACAGTGAGTCCTGTTACGGCCGGGGTTGATTTCCCTGTCTTCGACTTCTCTTGACTGCGCCGATGCTCTGATTAAGCAGAGCTATTAGAAATGATTAAACGACATTTCGCAATCGCGATGAGTTGTCTGCGGCGGACATTGTGCTATGCGAGCGCGACCAAAATAGTGCGAACTGGATTGTGTCATGGTGAAGTTCGATAGGAACGCGGCGTGAAAGAAAGAGGAAAGAGGCAAAATGTTGGCACACCAAGAGGCTTATTTAGTCATTGACGGCCCTGTCCAAAACTGTCGTAGGCTTGATGGTTTATAAAAGGGCGTGGCCGCCAGCTCAATTTCCATGATTTATCGTAATTGGGCATATGTGGTTTACCGAGTTAAAATTGATAAGCGGTCATTTTATACGGGTACCATCCAGGACTCTGGTCTTCCGGCCTTTTGAACAGGAGGTCAGCGATGTATTGGCCTAGTTTCCTGTAGCTTTCCCACTGCGCCTCGTCAAAAAATTGCTCGAGTGTCGACTGCTGTGGGAAATTTGCGTGTTGCTGCTGGTAGTTTAACAGGTCAGCGGGGAGATCTTCCGTAATTCCGGGCTTGACGAGTAACATAAGAGTTCCGGGTGCGCCCGGATACCTGACGTGAGCCAGCGCGGCGTGGGCTCGAACACATTTTCTTCCTGAACTGCCGGCAAATGGATGCAGATCGTCCAATATGCCGATGCGTCCGGCGATAGGGGATGGCTCCGCAATTTCCCCACGGGATACAACGGCTTTGGACGTTGCTTCGGCATTGGTTTGGACTCTATGGAGACGCCATTTGACGCAGGGGGCCAGCCAGTCTTCGTGAACGTTTTTCTTTAGCTCCGAATCGTTTAAAAATTTGAGGTCCGCGCCAAAATCCAGCCGGATCCGCCTGGCGAGATTTGCGATATCGTCGAAGTTTCCATCCGGGTCGGCGCCACAATCAGCAACGACAATGAACGGAACCTGCCGACGGATCAGTTCGTACGCGGCGGTATTTTCAAAATGCCCCCCGTCTGTCAGATACCAGCGGTCCTTATCCTGAATGTCAAATTGTCCGGTGAACTCATTCAGTAAGTAGGATTGTACCGGAACCGGGAAACGAGAGCGGCGGGGGTTGTAAAAAGACAAAGCATTTTTCCACCAATAACCCAAACGAACATTGAATAAACCGCATAGCAAACTGGTTCCAATAGCGGTCCCCTTCCCGCCTCCAACATTTCCCAATCCTGTGCTGACTGCGGCGCCCGAAATCCCTACCCAGTCGCCCAGGCGGAGAGGCTCAATCTCTCGTGGCGCAAACGCGTCTTTTTCGCCGGGCCCCATTTTAACATACACGATATGACTTAGGGGGTCAGCGGTTCCATTTGGCTCCTTGCTCAGGGCGTGTTGATGGCCGAACGAAAGTCCGGCAGGGCTCACGCAAAGGTTCAAGCTTTTGGCGGTATTAAACTCGGCATCGGATTCGAGGCTGACTGTGGAATTTAGCGCGACGTTAACCAAGTGCAAAGGGCCGCCCCGGGAATGCGGACGATAATCAAACCAATCTATATCGTCGTCATCATGAACGTCCTTGATGGAAGAGGATGCTTTCCATCGTTCCGGATTGCTGGCGCCGAGGTAGGCCCGCACCAAGCGCGCAGTATATAGAGTATGAAATGAGGAGAGATTTAAAAAAGTGAAAATCAGTCCAAATAAGAGGCACAAGGCTGATCCTGCCGCGGAATAAACACCGAGAGCGACTATATTTGTAGCCGGCGCGGTGTTTGACCCAAGAGATTTCGTCGTTTCGGAGTTAAGGTCTGTAGTAAAAGTTGCTTTCATTTCAATGCTTATTTCCGAACCTGGACAGTTCGTCCCCTGGCAGTTACGGTCTTTGCAGCCTTGAGAAACAGGAAAGAGTTCACGATAAAGAGAAACAACCGGATTTACGCCATTTTCGAAAGCCGGCATAGGACAATCCCAATCCCAAGCCATGCCCTGAGCTACAAACGAGGTGGCGACAGAAAGGACAAGAACGAGCGCCAGCGAACAAACCGTTGCCAAGATAGCGGTTGGAATTTTGAACCGTGTACCGCCAGCATTGCTGAAAGCTACCAGGCGCTTCGCCAGCGGGGCAAGCAATGGCAATCCCACTGCCCCGGTTATTCCGACCCAGGCAGACTTCAGAGTCCCGCTGTAGGCGACAATAGCGTACAGGGATTGTCCCCAGCCATCAACCGTCGCAAATATAAGTGAGGCGCCTAAAGCAATTAAAGCCAGACGCAGACCATCGGAAAGCTGCTTACGGACGCGGCGATTTTTAGCGCCGTGTTTTGCAAAGACCCATGATGATCCAAAAATAAGCAAGGACAGGACGGCCATCGCTGTCAGAAGCAGACCTGGCCAGCCCCAATGTTTAAACTGGACGACAATACCGACCGCGATAATTACCAGTGAAGCTACGATGGCCCAGAAGGTTTGCAATTTGCTCTTTTTTGTTCCTTGCGTCAGCCAAAAAGCGGCTCCCAGGGGGATGGCGACTAATACCAGCACTATTACGGGGAATAAAATCGCAGGCGTCCACCATAAATGGCCCTCGGCGGTCCAATTCGCCAAAGTCTCCTCAAGCCTTTTTTCACCGGTATGATTCCACAGAAACGAGCGAAAACAGTTCCACATGAGAAATGCCGTAAAGACAGGGAGAAGCATGACGACAATGAGCGAAAGCCAATTGCGAACGAAAACGGCAACCGCCAGCGCGCCATCATTTTGGCCGCCCGGCGTCAGATAGTGCGCGCTGGCCCGGAGCCACCTGACCGGCATGGAAAAATTATCCGTCAAGGTGGATGTCACACGGTCAGCCGCGGTGCGTTTTTTTGTCAGTCCATCGACGAACTGCGCAGCATCCAAAGCGCGTGACTTGCGCAGGTTTGCGACTGACTGTTTCGGTTTTTCAGCATTGTCGTACAGTTCCACCTTTAACTTTCCGGTATCGTCCTCGGGATTAACCCAGCCACGCGTAAATATCCTGCCTAAAAAACTGCCGAAATAGCCACCACCAGAAACGGTTGAAAGGTAGTCCATCCTTGTAATCAATCCGTGATTAGCCAATCCCTGAAAAAGGCCCAGGCAAAATGTCGCGCTGCGTATGCCCCCGCCCGATAGGGCAACACCGACGGCAGAAGCAGTTTTTGCAGTCTCCGCATCATAGCCAGCAGCGATTCGTCTTTTCAGAATCAAGTCCGCTTCCATGGACTTCAGCTCATGCAGGCCGGGTTGAACAGGCAACGACATAGAGTTCGGAATAAGATGACAAACACCTGCGTCAGCATCAATTCTATAGACCTGCCCGAGGCAGGAATGTAAAAGAAAACAACAAAATCAAGGGGGATACTGATTCCGTTTCTACAACATTCTGAACTGCGCGCCCCTCTGACTTTAGTAAAAGCACTACTCCAGTCCACTTGGATAAAGAATATTTTACAAGTACAAAGAGTTGTCTGGAGCGGACATTGCGCCATACACGCGACCAAACTATTGCGGACCGGATTGTGTTATGGGCGAAGTTCGTTCCAGGAAGCGGAATATGGAAAGGGCAGGAAAAGAAAGGACAAATTGAGGGAGCACGCGCACTTGCCGCGCCACAGCCCAAGCGAAGCAGAATTTAAGGAGTGGAGGTCATCTGGCTGACAAACCGCTACCAAATGTTTGGACTTCCGAATAGTTGGTTTGCGTGAATAAAATAAAAGCCTGGAGGAACTGCAGAAAGATTGGGTTGTTTATGTCGTCGTGATTACGAATAATGTGCGTATCGACCTCAGCGTTGATGAATGGGACTGATATATCATTCGTGCGAGGCTGCAGAATGCACGCATAGTTCGTGCCGTTAATTGAATTCGTAAAATAATAGGGTTTATAATTTGTGATATTTCTATTCGTATTGTTAAATGCCAGAGTTTCCTGTTGCGCGCGGATCGTCTGAAAGATCTGCTGGCGTTCAGAAAGGGAAAAATGCGGGCGGGTCGCCGCATGAGAATTGAAGTTTGTGTAGTTTAAGTCGTAGTTAATATAATCCTCATCATGCCCGATGGTTTCGCGGAAAGCATCGCTTTGATTAGGCGGGTCATTTTTTGGGATATTGAACAACCATTCTTCATTTGTACCCCTGCCTGGCCTGAAGCTTTCGATTAATGCGGGGAAGAATCGCCCCCGCGGAAACCAGTTTCTCGTTGCGGTATCGCCTCTGGAGGTAAAAACCGCCAGTACCGGCGGTTGATGAGCTGGATAATGGATGTCTTTGGCTGTGGCAAGTGCGATCAGATTATTGTATAGGGACGCTTCGAAGGCAGGATTAACAAGGACAACGAGATCTCCAAACGAAGGAAATGGTTGGTTGTCCTGTGCCAGGAGGACGCGTTCGGTAAGGATTTGAGAAATAGCCGAAAAAACCAATTGACCACCGAAGCTGTGACCGACGATTACCAGTCCAGTCCTTTGCACACCGTTACTGTTATTATAGTCGTTAAAGCGCTGCTGCATGATTTGTAGTTCTGTGAAAACTTCCGTAGCCGCGCCTTCATGGCCGATTCGTTCAGCGACCGCTTTGCGGTGGTAGAAGGTCAATTCCTGCCCCAATGGAATTGGAAAGTAGTCGGACAGGATAGACCACCCGCGCCATCCCAGATAGACACCGAAGACTTTGACCTTACTTGGATAGAGGTTCGCGCTCAAATCCGCCAGGACCTGGCGAAACATAACCACGTCTCCATTTGTGTAATTAGCGTTGTTTTTCCATCCGTGGACGAATACAACTATTTCCAAACCATTCGGCCGGGAGTTTGTTTCTTCCTCTCCGATTGCCTGTTTGACAGCCTGCCATTGCTGATGGCCCCAAAACCAACCCTGATCATCAAATTCCACATACCCAATTTTGAAGCTCGTTTGATTTGTGCCGACGAGAAGTGTGTGGGTTTCAATCACAGCGTTCGTTATGGGATCAATCGTCGCAAGACCACTGCCGGTGGGCCGGTGAATGCCCGCCGGTGGGTCGGGCAGGCTGGTTCGATACGGCACATTTGCGGCACAGCCGGCCAAAAAGAGTGACAGGCAGGCCAGGAACGCGGAATAATAGATCGGTTTCATACTGTTTTGGAAGTTCATTCCAGGGTAAGTTTGAAAACATCCCGTGTGGAGTCCCGGCACAATAACACATCTACCATAACCGGTTCATTCGGATACAAAAACTGCTGATTTCCGTTTGTGAATACATCCACTCCGGATTTAGGGTTGCGGTAGATAATCCGGTCCGATACGTTCGCGGCCGAAAGGCTCATTTGAATGTCAGCATTGGCATTCTGTTTGATATATTTGACCAGGTCGGTGGTATCGAACAGGAAGCTCCGATAGCTCGCGTCGGTGGAGTTCGTCGTTACTTTCTCGAGGATGTCCGAGTGGACCTCGTCGAATACAGCGTCGGCCTGGTCGCCGATTTCCTGATAAAACTCAACAACATAGTCGGTGATTGGTTCACCGAATTGGTCTTTCACCCTGAAGACGACGTGTTGGTACTCATGAAACCAATCGGGGTGCTCATTAGCGGCCTGCCCCGCGGCGATTGTTCCTTTAGTGATAGTTTGACATTTGGCAACCAGGTCTGCGTAGCCGCCAGGATCGGTTGTCAGCGCGCATTTTACAACGTTGGCCCAATCGTTATTTGGATCAGGCTGCAACGGGTCATGAATCGTTGTGTGATTACGCGGAAAAACCGCGAAGGCAATTGGGTCGAAGCAACGCGGCATTGAGACAAGGGTTGGCTTTGCGGGATCGGAAAAATTGAGCTTAAGGTAATGGGCGTTGAGATTTGCTGTGGAAACTCTGACGGTGCCGTCGGAGCCGTCCTCGTGAACCGTGCGTCTTAGCGGATCATCATATGCTACAGTCCCGGCCAACACGGTTACAATGGTATGGGCGGGAGTGCATATTTTGAAGGCCGGGTTGAAGAGATCGCTTTCTGCCAGTTGCCACGAGTAGGGCGAGGCCAACTCCAGGGCATTCAGTATTTGTGTGCCGGTTTGCCCAACATGATTCCAGCCCCAGCCTTTAAACAGACGTCCCAGGACTGACTTGCCGAGTGAGGCTAAAGGAGACCCAAAATTGGCCGGTGACATCATCAACAGATGCGATACCGGTGTTACTGATGGATCCCCATCGCAAATTTGCCACAAATACTCTCGGGCGACCAGTCCGCCGGTGCTATGGACGATCAAATCAAAGCTGTGAGGCGTTTGCGGGATATTGTTATCAGCCAGGGCGCGTTGAAACGCCGCCCCAAGGTCAAAAAGGGTTATCTCGTCGTTCATTGAGAGATAGTCCCCCAGCCAAATGTTTGTCACGTCAAAACCATTGCTCTTGAGCCATTGGCCCAGCGATTGGAATGAAGCGGACGTATCACTCCATCCGTGCAAAATGACGACAGGCATATTTCTCCTTCGCGTTTATGGTTTTAAACATGGCAACAAGTCGACATAAATCTTTATAGATCTGACACCACACACCAGTGCGTGTATCATTGCAATTTACTGTTTTGCCGCCAGGCCCAGGCTGCTTGTTATCGAGGATAAAAGTTGCTCCAAGTCCAGAGATGCTCCCAGGGTGATGTCCCAATTGGCTGGTTTCGAACCTATATAGACATCTCCTCCGCACTGAATATTGACCGCCTGCGTCACGGGAATGATGATCTTGCTCTGCCAACAGAATGGAACAAACTTCAACCTGAAAACGGGCTCGGATAAACCACCCGTGTTCCCACTTGAGAATACAACATTGGTACCGTTCAATCCCGGTTGGTCGATCCATGCAGGGCCGAGTTTGTTCATCCAATAGACTGGAAGATTATTAGTGCCGACAGAAATAGGGAATTTCCCCTGGTAGCCGAGACCCACCAAAACATTTGGGTGTACAGAGTCAAATGCCCTGTCCGTTGCGAATCCCCCCTGGACTGTAAATGTCAATTGCTGTTTCCAGGAAGCGTCCAAACTGCAAAGTCTCAAAATCGGGATTCCCAGCGAAGCACCTCCGTATATATCGCCGGTGCTGACTATTGTTGTAGCACTGAAACTATTTGTGGAATTTCCTGGCCCAAAGACGTAGCCAAATGAACCCGAAACATCAAATACGTCATACCAAGGCGGAGCCCAGTGGACCAAACCGTCGTTGGGAGTAAATCCATGGTTGCCGGATACCCCATTCCATCGCAGGTCGCCTGGGCCATCCTGCAGGACATAGGATTGGTCGAAGTCGATTTCAATAAAGGCATTTGCCTGGGCGCTGTTGGCCTGGAGTTGTTGACTGCTTCCATTGATCGTATACGGGCTTAGCAATTTGGCCCCTGTCCAGAACAATAGTTTTCCAAAATTCGTAGGTGGTATTGGCGTCTCCGTGGCTGGAAAAGGCGCGGTCGAACTGGAGTTGAAAACAACCTCGCATATCGCGGTAGCGGTGTTGGTTGAGGACGTGCTTCCATTCGTCAAACCATAGTTATCAAATGCGGCCATCAAATTGCTAAAGAGGGAAGCAGGCGTCTTGGTATTCGCGCACTTTCCTGCAATGGAGTACGCCTGGAGTCTTGTGACGTTCGAATTGTGGGTCGGAAAGTCTGTAGTTAAAGACAAAAAGACCAGATTCGATAATTCCGTGTTGGCCGGGACGAACGTGTTGACGATGGCTGTGGCGGCGTTGGTGGCATAGGTGTAAACGCAGCCGTCAGAAATAAAGCCGTTAGTTAAGCCGACGTATAGCGTTCCTCCATCGGTCACGGTTTTGCAATAGTCTAAGGCAATGTCGTTTGCCACGCCCGTTCCCGTCGCTAAATTTGTGTTTCCCATAACCATGATCAGTCCCAGTAAGACATCGTCGGGCAATCCGTTGGTGTAGGATGGGGGGGGCGGAGGATTCGCGACGGCTGGAAGCGGATTTGCCGGGGCTGTGGGTGCGGGTGCTGCGGTCGGTTGCGTCTGTTGTTGTGCCTGGCACGCAAGACTGCCCAGACCAAGCGCAACTACAGCACAGCGAAAATAATATCCGATCGGGGAAAGATGTTTGAATTTAGGCGTCATAGGGTTGTTTCAAAATAATTCAGTCCGGGCGACACAATCATATGGCCCGACGACCACCAATTGTTTATCCGAAAGCTAGAAGTGAACTTTTGCGATGGCATATACACTTTTTGCCTGTAACACCTAGATAAGCCGTCGCAAAGTCCTTCTGACTACGCGCCCTCTGGCCTTCGTTAGAACACCTAGTAGAATTGGTCGAGCGACGTTTTACAATCTTATTAAGTTGCCTGCCGCGGACATTGTGCCACCCCATTTATCCACAAATCCACTAATCCACTAATCCAACAACGTCGGTTCAGCCCTGTTTCAGCGCCTGCATCTGCGCTTCCAGTTGGGCCAGGGTAAAGCCGGCGGGCGTGGTGCCTTTGCTGGCAAACCCAATCGGCATCGGCGATGGCGTAGACTTCATCGACAAAATGCGCGAAAAATTGCCAGGTCATCGTGTAATATTGTCCCCAGGAAATGACTCGCGCTCCCTGGGCGTTGTAGCCGGCAAGGACAACCGCGTGTCCGCCGATGATGGTCGAGTTGTTTGGAACGTAATCCCAAACCGCCGGCGGCGGCTGGTTGGCCGGCATGACGCTTTGGGGCACATTGAATCCGATATAAGCGACACCGCAGTCGCTGATCGTTCGTTTCACGTCATCCTGGTTGCGCGGGCCCACTTCCACAAACGCGGCAATCTTTTCGGTCGTTGCTCCGTTGGGACCTGTCGGCACCCCTTTGTTGAGCCAATAGGTCAGGACGGTTTGTTCGTTGCCGCCTGGGCCTTCGCCGGGAACTTTCGGATTGTAACCGCAGGCCAGGATATAAAGCTTTTCCACGTCAGAATCCGGCTGGGTGACCATTTTATTGTCGGCATTGAAAGTCCAGACCTGTATGGCGTGATAGACCGCGGCACAGGTGCAGTCGCCAAGGCCATCGGGGGCCTGGGGCGGGTCATTGGGATCGGGACCGTTGAGCATCATGCCGAGGTTTGCGGGCATGCCTTTGGTCCAGTCCACGGAGGCTGGCGGAGGCGTCAATGTTTGCCCGGCCAGCAACGCGCTCAGGTGCGGGATGCGCGGATCGTAAGTGCGATGTAAACGGCCTAATTTGAACCCGCCATGATGACTGGCTGTGGCTGTGGCTGCTTTTGGTTTTTGTTTCATATACCTGTTTTTGTTGTTGGTTTCATTTCTGAATAAAGGCCGGCTTCCATGATCCGGACAATAATGTCCCAGTCAGCTACAACTCCTCTATACGTCATCCCACAATCTCTCGAAATTTGCAATCCTATTGAATTGCCTGTCACGGACACGGTGGGAGCGCGGCTGTGTGCGGGGCAAAGGGGCACCAGCCGCAGCAGCCACGAACGTTGCGACGCGCTGCGGCTGGTCTTCGACACAGCCGCGCTCCGAAGTGGCGCTGCCGCCGTTTCCTCAAAAATGTTGAATTTCCCAATGAAAGGCCCATTTCAAGCCTCGGTTCCCCATTTCCTCACTTATACCCAAAAAATGTGAAACGGATGGGAAAGGTGGAGGAATTTGCCGCATAACAGATTCGGTGGCAGCGCCACTTGCGATCTCGCGCGGCTTCGCAAATGGCGGCAGACTCGTGGGGTCGATTTACCCGGGGCGGCGCTCTCGGATTCGCTTGCCCCGGGCTATTATCGGCCAGCCTGTTCAGGGCTTTAGGTTTGCGGCTTCGCCGACGGTTGAAATTATCGCCCGACCCTCCCTGTACTCCTTGGGACACACCCCATAGCGCGCCTTAAATCTGTTTGAAAAATGGGCCACCGTCTTAAAACCCAGGTCGAAGGCCACAGTTTTGACCAATTCCTGGCTTTTGAGCATCGCCGTTGCCTGGGTCAGGCGCTGTTCGTCCAGCCATCGTTGAGGGGTGGTATTTAGGATTTTCCGGGTATAACGCCGCAGTTGCCGTGGGCCGACGTTTAACAACCGCGCGACCGCGACCGGGTCGTACTTCGCTTGTTTGGCAAGTTCGGCCCATTGTTCGAGCGTCTGAACGTCTTTGCGCGCCATAACCGACTCTCGCAGACTGGATTTTTAGGATTACTGACTATGTTCATACGCAGCATCCGGCGATTTCTGTCAAAAAATCTGCTCGGTCGCATATATTTTTGAAAAGATAATTCCAAGGGTGGAAGGCTTTTATCCGCAGATTGCACAGATGTTCGCAGATTTCAATTTCGCGCAAAGGCTGGAAAAACGAGGATAGAGATAGAAGATGCTGATCAAATCGCGCAATGCCAGTCCGGTTTCGCTCGCCGTTCCCTATCCCCGCTATTTACACCCACTGCCGCCTTATAAAAACCCACGATTTCCCAATAAACGGTATCTTCTACGGTCGCAATTACCCTCTTTTCCCGCTCGTTTACACCATTACTCACCTATAGACAAAATGTGAAAGTGCGCGCTATGGACTGAAACCGTTATATCACTGAAAACTCGTTTTTAAAAAGACGCTCGACAGGGAGCCTGTCCGGCGTAGGCTTGATTTAACGGATCACAGTCACCGCAAAATCAAATCACATTCATTATGTTATGCTCACGAGCACTATTACCCTCATCATAATACGCCTGTTCTGCATCCAGTGGTTTTTGGAAGGCTTGGGCATGGCGCCTTCAGTTATGCTTCAGCCGTCGCATCTTGGTCCAAGCGAAGCGGGTCTCAAAATCGCTCTTTCGATTGGGATGCTGTTATTCCCGATTGTGGCGTGGCTTGCGGCCCCATTTCTAGCCCGACTCGTCGCCGGCAAGGCTGACGCGACGGTTTCGGTCTCAGTCCCGCCGTTGCGGGATTTATACGCATTCGCCTTCGTTTTCCTGGGCGTGTATTTCGTTCTGACATCAGTGGGAGATGTTCTGATTTGGTTGCGCTATTCAATGATTGCTCCGCTCCCGCCCGGCGCTCTGGATCCCGAACGGGACAGATTTACTCGATCCCTGATTACTCTGACAGGCAGAGTCATTTGTGTCATTTTCGGAAAAACCTGGGCTGGAAAATTGTCTGAAAACAAACCACAGCCTTGAGAATCTATGGCGCTTGGAAATAGATATCCCCGCTTGGGCGCGCCATGGACGGCGCGCGAAATTAAATTGCTCGGTAAGAAACCGGACTCTGTTCTCGCCCGCCGCCTGGGCCGCACGATCGGGGAAGTCGTAGGCGAGCGAGAGCGCCGGCGCATCAAATTGCCAATCGCGCGCCCCTGGACCGCGCGGGAAATTCGACTTTTGGGACGCCTGACTGATGCTGAATTGGCCCGCCGCTTTCGTCGCACGGCATGGGAGGTCAACCACCAGCGCGTCTCCTTGCGCATCCCTCCTTTCCGGCCTCGCCCGCCAAGCCGTTATTGGAAACCCGCCGAAATCAAGCTGTTGGGAACCATGCCGGATGCTGAGTTAGGCCAGCGCCTCAAACGCAGTCGTATTTCCGTGCTAAGCCAAAGACTGCTCCTGGGCATTCCGTACGCCGTGCCAAAACTCCGGCCCTGGAGTCGCGCGGAAATCAAACTCCTTGGCACGCTGCCCGACGCGGAGATAGCGCGCCGTTTTAATCGGACCGAAATGGCGGTGTCCATCCAGCGCCGCTACCGCAGTATCCCCAAGCCCGATCCCAAACACGCGACCCACCAGCCATTCACGTCCGCTGAAATCAGACTTCTGGGCCGTTTTCCCGACAGCGACGTGGCCCGCCGACTGAATCGTCCCTTTGACAACGTTCACAGACAACGCGTCAAACTTGGTATTCCGCCGTTCCAGCGGCAAATGCGTCGCCCATGGACTCCGGAGGAAGACCAACTCGTCGGCACCGCGCCAGACGGCGAAATCGCCCGCCGCTTGAAGCGGCGAGAAGGCGCGGTCCGCCATCGCCGCGTCATTTTGGGTCGCGCGTTGCCATCCAATCCAAATTGGAAACGATGGACGCCGAAAGAAGACGCCCTGGTGGGCATACTCCCAGACGAGGAAATTGCGCGTCGCACCGGACATTCGGTGAAATCGGTCGGCCATCGCCGAATCGCCCTCGGTCTGCCCAAGCCCAATGCCAAAGCCCGCGCCTGGACGCCGGAGGAAGAGTCTCTCCTGGGTACAGACCTGGACGCAGTCATTGCGGAACGACTCGGCCGCCATCGCTCCGTGGTGCGCGATCATCGGACCGCTCTGGGCATCCCACCTTTCGGCAGGCATTTCTGGACCGAGGAGGAGATCCGTCAACTTGGGACTGCGCCGGACGCTGTCATCGCCCAGCGTCTGGGCCGCTCCATCCAAAGTGTGAAGATGCAGCGTTACAATCTGAAAATTCCGCTTTGATTGTGTTGGGGTATGCCTCAAGGTCGGGGAATTCTATTTGAACAACAAAGACGTTAAGACGCGAAGATGACCAAAATTGAGGATGGATTGAAGTGTGGGCGGGGAGGCCGAAGCTCAGATTCGCGCTATCGCGCGGCTTCGCAGTCAGCGGCTGATATATGGGCGGCCTTAACCCAGGGCGGCGCTCGGGGACTCGCTTGCCCTGGGCTACTATCGGCCGCCCTTACAGGGGAATGGCCCTTACATAAGGCCGAGGTTTCGGAGGCGTGAGACCTTGCGGCGAACATTGCGTTTGAGATGATCGCGAAATTTTCGACGCGGGCCCACTAAACGAGGAT
>Ga0335075_10003855_pt1 | contig 23535 bp, 18 predicted proteins | sample Lox_Sample_24_FD_206723 | JGI IMG/M metagenome (GOLD analysis project Ga0335075, IMG submission 206723) | Soil microbial communities from Loxahatchee National Wildlife Refuge, Florida, United States - Lox_Sample_2.4 | ecosystem: Environmental > Terrestrial > Soil > Wetlands | place: USA...
CTGCGCATCGCATCGCTCGCGCCGATGATGCCCTCGAGCGCCATGGCTCCCGTGCGCTCGCGCAGGCGGCTGTTCTCCTCCTCGAGCTCGCGGATGCGGAACGCGCGCCGCACGACGAGGGACAGCACGCCGGCATCGAGCGGCTTGTAGTAGAAGTCGGCCGCCCCTAGGCCCACGGCGGCGACGGCGAGCTCGCGCGCGTCGTGCTCCGTCATGGCGATGACCTTGGTGTCCGGGGAGAGCTGCAGGATCTGGCGCAGCAGATCCAGGCTGTGGGCCGCCACGGCCGGCTGGCGGGCGGCGCCGAGGTCGAAGAGCACGACGTCCGGCTCCCCTCGGCGGACCAGCGCCAGCGCCTGCTCGGAGGTCTCTCCGGTCGTGACATCGAGGTCGGCGAACATCCGTTCGAGCTCCCGGCGCAAGTTCCGGTCGTTCTCCAGGATGAGCAGCTTCCTGCGCAGAATCTCAGCCATCGACACCCCGACACCTCGAGCACGCGCGTCGTGCGACTTTACAGTTTAGTGTAAAGCCTTTGGCGTTTTCCGTCGTGTACCCGGTCACACAACGCGTCGCTCACCGGCGACTCACGCTCCCGGCGGCGGCACCGGCTTTTTCTGCAGGAAGTCGCCCGCGGGCAGGGCCGCCACGTGGAAGTAGTTGCTCTCCGCCAGCGCTTCATAGAGCGGTGGCGTGAAGAAGCCCGAGATACGCGCGGCGACGAGCGCGGTCGCCATCATCGGGATCACCATGCCCGTTCCATTGGTCATCTCGATCACGATGACGAAAGACGTGATCGGCGATTGGGTGACCGCGGCGAGGTAGCCCGTCATGCAGAGGGCGATGACGGCCGCCATGGGCGCCCAGGAGAAGGCCGCGTGCACCCATTGGGCGAGACCGGCGCCGATCGAGAGCGAGGGCGAGAAGAGTCCGCCGGGAATGCCGGCCATGTAGGTCACCACCATGGCGCCCCACTTGGTGATGGCATAGCCCTCGGAAAGCGGCGCCGTACCCGTCAGGAGGTGGCGCGCCTGATCGTAGCCGCTGCCCCAGGTCTCGCCGTGGGTGGCCACGCCGAGCGCCGCCACGACGAGCCCGAGGACGAGCGCGTAGAGCAGCGGTTTGCGCGCGCGCAGCGTCTTGAGCCATTCCGGCATCCACTCGCGCCAGCGCAACAGCGCCAGGTTGAATGCCGAGCCGGCGAGCCCGCAGAGCGCAGCCGACAGGATCACCGGCAGCACGAATGCGCCGCCCAGGTTCTCCGGCACGTTGATCTGGCCGAAGTAGAGATAGTTGCCCGCGAACGCGAGCGAGGTGAGGCCGGAGAACACGACGGCGGTGATCATGATGCCGTTGGTGCGGCTCTCGAAGTCCCGCGCCAGCTCCTCGATGGCGAAGATGATGCCGGCGAGCGGCGTGTTGAACGCGGCCGACAGCCCAGCGGCCGCACCGGCCAGCAGGAGCCCCCGCTCGAGCTGCGGATCGCGACGCGGATAGAAGCGCCGCACCTCCGCCATGATCGCCGCGCCGATGTGCACCGTCGGGCCTTCGCGCCCGATGGTGAGGCCACCGAGCAGCCCGACGAGGGAGACCGCGATCTTCCCGACTATCACGCGAACGCCGAACAGGCGTCGCATGAGCGTGTCATCTCCGGTGGACGGCGCATGGAGCGCCGCGATCACCTGCGGAATACCGCTACCTTCGCTGCCCGTGAACCAGCGCTTGGTCAGGAAGAGAGACAGGACGGTCAGCGCGGGTGTGATGACCAACGCGAGCCAACTGCGGCCGGCGATCAAGCGCAGGAAAGCATTGGACGCATCCGTGCTCAGGTCGGCGTAGTAGACGGAGACCAGGCCCACGAGCAGCGCTGCTCCCCAGGGAAGCCCGACCTGCAGGAAGAGCCGCCGCGACTGTACTTCGAGCAGCCGGCGCCTCGCCCGCTCACGGAGCCTCTCCCGTGGACCCTCCCCTGCCGCGGGTGTCCCTGCGGAGTCAGCGCGCAGCTTCGAGCGCTGCCACCAGCTCATCGACATCCGCAATCGTAGTCCCACCGTGTGTGATGCAGATCCTCACCGCCTCCCAGCGCCGAGCGGCCGATGCCGCACTGATGCGCGATCTCAGGGCAATCCGCCTCCTCCCATCTCCTTCGGCAAGCCCGTGCCGGAGGAATGCGGGTAGTAGCCGACCATGACGAAGATGCGATTCTCGTCATAGCCCAGATCGCGCGCCAGCCCGGAGGAGGTCCGGAACTGATGGTCGTAACGGCCGTAGATCACGACCCACGTGCCAGGGCGATACACCAAGCCCGCGCCCACGGTGCCGTAGTCGTTCGTGAAGCCCTGATTGGCATACTGGGCACGATCCACGGTCGCCATGAGGTTGGCGGAAAGTCTCGGCGCGAGCTGGCGGCTCAGGCTCAAAGCGACGTCGGCCATGGTGTAGTTGAACTTCGACTGCACATCGTAGGTATTGCGCTGCCAGTCGCCGCTCAGCCTGATCGAAGTCCGCTGGCGTTGAAAGCCCCAGGACAAATCTCCGTAGGTGCGCAGCGCATTCCTCGCGGTCTGCGTCGCGGTGCCGATCGGTATTCCGCCCGCGACTCCTCCGGCAAGGGAGGCGAAACTGCCCGCTGCACTGTTGTATGCGCGCCCGCCCGAGAGAGAGACGGTGGAGAAGGGTGAGACGTTGTGGGTGATCGAGAGCCGCACGAGCGGGCTCGAGCCCCACGAGCCCGTGTCGTTCGCCTGATTCAGGCCGCCCTGAAGGTCCAGCACGGTCCTCGCGACCTTGAGGGCATAGTGCGCGTAGTACTCGCGGACTTGGTAATTCGTGTTGACGCTGGTGTCGTCGAAGCGCTCCTCCTCCAGCTTCCCCACGAGCGATATGCTCGAGGCAGGTGAGAACTGATGGCCCACCGTGAGCGCGCCCGTCTCCGTGTTGCCGCTGAAGGGGTTATTCTGCCATGTGTTGCGGGAGTAGAGTCCCTGCAGGTCGACGAAGCTCGAAACCGTCGGCTCCAGCGTCAGATCCGGACCCGTCGAGAAGATATTCACCCGCTGCAGGTTCACGGGCGTCAGCGATTGCAGCGCGTTGATCTGCGAATCACCGTAGTCGTCCCGCACGAGCCACTTCAAGTGGTTCTGCCACAGCGTCAGGTTGGCGAACCCGTCGAAGCGGCCCAGCACCTGATTGCTATAGGCGCCCTCGAGGTAGTCGGTGTCGCTGAAATTGCCGGCCGCGCTCAGGTCGAGGCGCGAGCCGCTGCGGATCAGGTCGAAGAAGAGATTCGCGGCGGAGAGCGTCTGCGCCTTGGGATGGGTCGGGGAAAAATTGACGTTGTCAGACTCCCCGAGCCCCGCCGAGATGCCGTAGTTGGTGAATTCCGTCGGCAGCGGCGTGAGTCCCGTGGCGCCCGTGCCAGCGAGTCCCGGGATCGGTACGGCGCTGCCCGGCAGGGTGGCACCCGGCAGTACGGCGGCAGGCGCTCCACTCGAGACTGGTGTGGAGGCGCCCACTGCCGTGGAGCCGGCCTCTTGCCCGAGGCAGAGCGCCGGCGTCGTCAGGGCAAGCGCCAAAAGGAGGGAGCGCTCGAGCGCCCGCGCCCCTTCCTCCCGACCGCTCATGATGCGCACTAGAACCGGCTTTCGGGCACGACCAGCACGTCGCCGGGTTTGAGCGGCAGGTTCTGCGACATGTCACCGCCGTTCACGAGCTTGCCCAGGCGCAGCGGTATGTCCGTCTCCTTTCCGTCGACCATGCGCACGATTCGCGCGCGGTTGCCGGCGGCATACTCGGTCAGCCCCCCCACCGCGAGCACGGCATCAAGCACGGTCATGCCTTGACGATAGGCGATCGCCTGCGGGCGCGCCACCTGTCCGATCACCTTCACCTGGCTGAAAACACTGTCCGGCCTGAGAACGATCACGTTGACATGCGGTGAGCGGACGTACTCGGACAGCTTCATCTCGATGTCGTGCGCGAGCTGGGTCGGGGTCTTGCCGACCGCCACCATGTCCTCATCGAGCGGTGTGGAGATTTTTCCATCCGGGCGCACGGGCACGGTGACGCTGAGATCGGGGTTCTGCCACACGAACACCTCGATCTCGTCTCCGGGACCGACGATGTAATCGGGTGACTGCACGGCCCCGGCTGCAGGTGTCTGGGCGCCGGCGACAACCGCCAGTGCCCCAGCGAGCACGCCGAGGAGACAGGCGAGCGCGGATACGGAAATCTTCTGCATCATGTCTCGATTGCCATGTCTTGGGTTGCAGGGCTTAGCGCGCACCTTTGCCGAGGCAGACCACCTCGACGGTCTGCAGCACGATGGCCAGGTCGAAGAGGAGCGTGTGATTCTTGATGTAATAGAGATCGTACTGCAGTTTCTCGAGCGCGTCCTGCTCGGAAGAGCCGTAGGCGTAGCAGAGCTGCGCCCAGCCGGTGAGGCCCGGTTTGACGCAGTGGCGCTCCACGTAATAGGGAATGCGCTCGGCCAGCTCGCGCACGAATTCCGGCCGCTCCGGGCGCGGCCCGACGAAGCTCATCTGGCCGCGCAGCACGCAGAGGATCTGCGGCAGCTCGTCGATACGCGTCTTGCGGATGAACGCGCCCACGCGGGTGACGCGGGGATCGCGCTTGGCGGCCCAGCGGGCTTGTCCATCCTTCTCCGCGTCGGTGCGCATGCTGCGAAACTTGAGCAGCTCGAATTCCTCGCCGAGCAGACCCACCCGCCGCTGCCGATAGAACACCGGCGCCCGCCACCCGTCCTCCAGCTTGATCGCGATCACCGTAAGCAGCATGACCGGGAAGCTCAGCGTGAGAACCACGAGGCTGGCTGCGAGGTCGAGCGCCCGCGCGCTGATGCGACGCACCGGATCGCGCCGAAAGCCCTCCCCGAAGATCATCCAGGTGGGGTTGAGGATATCGACCCGAACCCGCCCGGTCTCCCGCTCGAGGAAGGTGAGGAGCTCGGTCACATCGATGCCGGCGAGCCGGCACTGGAGCAACTCGCTGATGGGGAAGCCCCGTCGCCGGTCGTCCATCGCCACGACGACCTCGGCTACGTCGAGCTGAGCGCAGAGCGCCAGTAGTCCTTCCGTGGGGCTGAGAACTCGGCCGCTCTCGACCACCTGCGGCTCCCCGGGGACGGGTACGAAGCCGACCAGGGAGAAACCCCTGCGGTCCGACCGTCTGCGCAGCTCCGCTATGGCCGTCGCGGCCCCTCCGGCACCGTAGACGAGCACGCGCCGCTTGAAGACGCTCTCATCAACCACGCGCGCGAAGATGAAGCGCGAGGCGGCGGTGCCGCAGAGCCCACCCAGTGCAGCGAGCGCCATCACGCCCCGCCCGATCCAGAGATCGGGAATTAAGTAAAAGATCGTCGAGGTCGCCGCCAGCCCCGTGCCGAGCGCCACGCTGAGACGCAGGACGATCCCGGCGAACCTCGCGCGCTGGCGAGCGCTGTAGAGCCCGAACGCCAGAAGGCACGTCACCATGACGATAGTGAACAGCAGTGCGCGCGTCCAAAGCGGGCCCTGCAAGTCTCTGAAGCGCGCTATCGAGCCATAATCCGCATCAAAGCGCGCGAGAACTGCGCCGTAAACTGAGCCATAGAAGACGACCGCTTCGATGATCGTGAGGATCGCGATCGATAAATAAACGTATTGTCCGAATACGCGAATGCGCATTGACCTACCGTGATGAGCGCTTCCCGCCGTAGGGTGTTGAAGCCAGCACCGCCCGCCATCCCGCCGGCGAACGCCTCCCTGGAAGCTTCTTGCGATTATCGCGCCGGAATCTTACAGCGGAGTGTAAAGGGATTCCAACCCGGACCGATGTGTCGCATTTCACGCACAACGGACGTCGCCCAACCTCACCTTGCCGAGTAGATCGCGCACGCCGGCCATCGGGCTTACCCGGTATCCGATCGATGAAAACCGCTCTTGGACAAAGGCCCTGCCGGCGACTCGCAACCGGCGCGCCTCGACGCATCAAGCGCGTTTGCGCTCGATGAATGCCGCGATCCTCTCGATCGAGTCGAGGTTATCCGGATGCAGCTCCTCATCCTGGACCGAGATGCCGTACCGTTGCTCGAGATGCAGGGCCAGCTCCAGCGCGCCGGTTGAATCGAGAATCCCCTGCGCCGTCAGGGAATCCGAATCCCCGAGTTGGAACTCATCCCGCGAGAGCAGATAATTTTCTACGAAGAATTGCCTGAGTTCCGCGCGCAATGTCACCCATCTCTCCCTTTCAACAAATGCCACGCGAGTATATGCTTAATGCAGAGCGGAAGCAGGCGCGCCGGACCTCGGGAAGCCCTGCCCTGATCCCACTGCCCAGCCCCGTCCGCGTGCGCCCTCCAGACCCATGAGAATCGACGTATTCTTCGACTTATACCCGCATCCCGCCAAGCCGTACTTCGAATCGCAACTGACAGAGTGGCGCCGCCAAGGACACCGGCTGCGCCTATTTTCGTTTGGCTGCATCCCGGGAATAGCCACAGCTTTCCCCATCGCCTTCCTCCGAACATTGCGCGAGCGCCCCCTCCACCTGGCGCTTGCCATTCTTTGGCGATGCTTCTCGCTGCCGGCGCGATCCTGGCGCGTCTTCCACGCGGAGAGCGGTCTTTTGGCGGCGATCAAGGCACTCGCAATAGATGCTCAATTGCCGCGGCATCCGCCGGACGTCCATTTCGTGCACAATCTCGCGACGGCCGTTTGGCTCTCGTACCTGAAGAGCGCTTATCCGGACACGAAGCTCGCCATCTACTACCACGGCGGCGAGATTCCCGGGGTACGCCAGATCCCGCTCGAAGAGTCTTCCCGGGCGCTGGGACAGGCGGACGTCGTATTCTCGAATACCCGGGCTTCCGTCACCGAGGCGGAAGGGCGCGGCGCGCGCTCGCAGCGGACCGCGTGTGTCCCGGTCGGATTTCCACTCGATCGGTTCACGCAACCGGATGATCGCGCCTACCTGCCTGACAGCCGTTGGCGTTTCGTATGTCTCGGCAGGATGGCGCGGGAAAAGGGCTTCGACGTGACGCTGAAAGCCATGGCGGAGCTCAGAAGACGCAGGGACGACTTTCATCTCAGCTTCATTGGCGAAGGGCCCGAGCTCGGCGCCTTGCAGGCGCTCACCGAGCAGTTGTCTCTGAGCGACTGCGTCAGCTTTTTCGGCTATATCAAGTCTTACCAGGACGTGATCAATCGCCTCGCCGAATTCGATGCGCTGATTTTTTCCAGTCTGCCGATCGCGAGCAGCAACTTTCGCGATACGCAGGCCACGGTCATGCAGGAGGCCATGCTGATGGGCACCATCGTGGTGGCATCGGACATCGGGGGGGTTCGCGAGTCGCTGCCGCCCGCCCTGCGTTCTTACCTGTACACACCGGGCTCCGCAGAGGAGCTCACCAACCGTCTCTCTTCCGTAATGAGATTCAACGGCGAAGAGCTGCGCTCGCTGGGCGGTACGGCTCGACGATTCGTCGCGGAAAACTACGACATCCGGACGATCAACGAAAAAATCCTCGCGCGGATCGCGGATTCCAGCTCACCGCCCGAGGCACTGTCTCGGACGCTTTCGCCTTCGAAGCACGGATCACGTCCGTGATCCGCCTGCCTCCGCCGTCATTGGACACCGGCCCCTGACGCATCCTGCGGGCGAGCCATCTCAGCGCCCGAAAAGGAATGGACGGCCAGAGAAGCACGCAATAGAGCCGAGTCAGCCAGAACACTGGGATCCACGCCGGACTGCTGAACCGGCGCTCGTAACCATAGCGATCCAGATGACCGAACATGAAAGCCTCGGCGACGAAGGTCTCGCGAGCGCCCATCTCGGTCTTCCATCGCTCGATGTCCTCCCGGCGGGAGTCGCGCTTGAGCTTCTGGTGCACGTGCAGTTCCCTGGCCGGCACCAGCCGCGCAACTTCCTGCTGCCACGAGAGCATTCGCGGCTCGAATTCCTCGCCGAGGAATTGGCAGATTCGGCGCAGGCCGGCCTCCGCGTCGGTCACCAGATCCTCATAGCGCACTTGCAGGATGCAAGCCGCGTAGCCGGATGTCATCCACTTGCGCTCCCAGTAGCAGGCATCCCGCCATTCGACCGTGTTGTCGTGCAGCCACGGGCCGTACATGCGCAAGCCTTGAAACGATTTGGCGACGTCCCGCCCATCGCGCACCAGGTAGATGAACTTCGCGCCCGGAAAGAGCTCGGCCAGCTTCGGCAGGATCTGGATATAAGGTGGGGTTTTGTCTCCCCAACGGACTTTCCCGGAACCCTTAAGCTGCACGCCATAGACCACGCCGATCAGATCAGCGAGACGCGGCTGCTCGAGCTCGAGCGACCGCCGCCGCAGCTCTTCGGCTGGCATTTGCAGATCAGACCATCGATAGTGGCTCGTCATGAGCTCGATCGCCTGATTCAACTCTTGCGGACTCAGCGCCCGATCGAGCGGGAACCGCTCGATCAGGGGCAGGATGAACCACGTTTCCGGCGGAATCGCGATCCTGGAATGGGCGGCCAACATCATTCGCAACAGAGTGGACCCGGTCCTGCCGGATCCGACGATGAAGAACGGAGGCGGCAGCTCGCGGGCTTGGGGCACGGGTCTCGTCGCGGTCTCTGGGGCGCTGTTCATCCGTTCGGACATCGGTCTGCTTTCGGACAACTTCGGTGCATCATGTCAGGCCCGCCGCAACAGGATCTCCAGCCCCAGCTGATGCGGCGTCGCGAACCAGCCGCCGACGCTGATCCGGTTGAGATGGAACGGATCGGCCACCGGAGGATTGACGCCGCCGAAGGCGCCGAGGCAGCACTGGAAACCCGCTGCGCGCACCAGCTCCAGCGAGGGCGGCGATATGTTCTCCCGCCCGCCGAAGGGATAGGCAAAGAGCGTGGGCGGCTCACCGAGCGCCTCCTGAAGCTTTGCCCGACACCTCGCAAGCTCGGTACGGATCGCCTCGGTGCTCATGGTAGCGAGATCGATGTGGCCGTCGGTATGCGCGCCGATCTCGAAGCCCTGGCCGCGCAAAGAGCGTACCTGATCCCAGCTCATCCAACCGGGCTGGCGGGTGAGGTGTTGGTCCCACGGAGGGCTGTAGTCGGTGCCGATGAAGCCGGTCGCCACGAAGAAGGCCGCCGGCAGGCCGAGCCTGCGGAGGATCGGCGCTCCGACTTCGTAGTTGTCTCGGTATCCGTCATCGAAGGTGATCGACAACGTGCCGCCCATGGCTCTGCCGTCGCGACAGCCGGCGACCTGCTCCGACAAAGGCACCACCTTGAAGTGCTGCCGGAAGAAATTGCAAAACACCTCGAACTTCGCCGAGCTGCAGGTAATTCCATCCTCCTTCATCCAGTCGTTCACCCGATGGAACGTCACCACCACCATCTTGGAGCGGAAGTCACGGGCGAAAATGCCCGCCGCATCGGCCGCGCGTCCCAGGATGTTCTTGATCTTCTTTTTCGCGGGGGCGTTCATGCGCCATCGAGTTCCGGCACGGGGCCGAGGAGAAGGGGCTGTCTGTGTAGGTATCGCGTCGCGCGGCGCTTGGCGCGGATGTCATCATAGACCCGTCCGGCCCTTTCCGGCGATATCCCGAGCACCTCGGCCAGCCCTTCGATGGCGATTCCGTGATTCAGCGCCCAAACCGCCAAATCCATCTCCCGATAAGGCAACGCGAAGTAAAACTCGTCCTGACCCTGCGGGAGGCTGTATGTATCGGTCGTCGGCGGTGCCGTGGCAATCTCCGCCGGCAGCCCCAGGTAGTGAGCGAGCGCGTATACCTGGGATTTATAGAGGTGCGCTATCGGCTTGAGGTCCGCAGCACCATCCCCGTTCTTGACGAAAAAGCCCTGGTCGTACTCCAGGCGGTTAGGGGTGCCGATCACCGCATAGTTGAGCCGGTCCGCATGGAAGTATTCGATCGTCTTGCGAACCCGCTGCTTGAAGCTGGTGGCGGCCACGACCTGCAGATACTCCGGTAGCTGCAACCGCGCCTCGTGCCTCGCTCCGTCGGGAGCTTGCGCAACCAACCTGAAATGGTTGATCCGCCCCTCGAGCCCCCCCGATACCACGATCTTCATCCGCCAGCCCGGTCCATAGTCCGGCAAGACGCGCCGGACTGCATCGTCCCGTACGCGGTAACAGCCGATGGCCTCCAACGTGGGACCGATGTCGTACTCGAGCGGTGTGATGCGCAGATGAGCCGCAAGGGATCTGGCGCGTGTCCCGCTCTCCGGCGAGGATTCCCGCTCCGGGAGGATGAGCGCCAGCACTCGCTCGGGCCCGAGGGCGTGAACCGCAAGCGCCGCGCAGACGGCGCTGTCGACCCCGCCGGAGATGGCAACTACCGCCCCTCTTTTGCGCAGTACGGTTGCCGTCGCCTCTCGCAGCTCGCTGCTGATCCGCTCGACCTCCGAGCGCGCATCGATGTCCAGCACGTTCCAGTCGAGTGTCATGCACTCATCGGCGAAGCCTGTGCCGCCCGCCCCCCCAAGAAGTGTTCATGCAGCAGCAGAGTCGACAATACCGCGACGAAGGCCATGTTGTCGCCCGCCCCGAGGGCACGCCCGGTCCGGCACTTCTCGAGCAATTGGCTCACGGCCGGCGGATGAAAATATCCGGTCCGCCGCAGATTCGATTCGCTCATCAGGTCCTGGACGTAGGGCAGAGGCCTCTCGCCCTGGAAGAAGCAGCGGCCGTCCGGGGCGCGGTAGGGCTGCTTCACCCGCTTCAGGATGGACTCGGGCAGCACGCGGCCGAGCGAGCGGCGCAGCAATACTTTCTCATGCAGACCGCGCAGCTTGTATCGGGGGCTGAGCGCATTGGCGAACTCGATCACACGGTGATCCAGGTACGGGACACGGCCCTCCACGGAATGGGCCAGCGAGACCCGGTCGCCCTGGGATGAAAGCAGATAGCCCTCCAGCAGGGTCTTGACCTCGATGTACTGGTCCCGAGCCAGCCCGCTCCATGCGTCGAAACCTGCGGGGAGCTGCCGCCTCAGCTCTTCTTCCGGGCTGGGGCTCGCCAGACTGGCCCGCATCTCCGGCGACAGCAGCTTGAAGATGCCGCGCGTCGTGGTAGTCCACCGCGTGAGATGCGCGTAGAACGGGCTCCCGAGGTCCTGGAGGCGTTGCCCGAAGAACAAGCGCGCGAAGTGGCGGTTGGCCACCGGGGAGCGCGTCAGATAAGGGTAGAGCCGCGACAAGAGCAGCGGCCGCCACGCCGAGTCCGGCTGTCTCGCCCAGAAACGGCGAATCCTGCCTTCCTTGAAGAGGTCGTAGCCGCCGAATACCTCGTCCGCCCCCTCCCCCGTCAGCACCACTTTGAAGCCTTGGCTCTGCACGTGCCGCGCGAGCAGCATCAGCGGTGCGGGCGCAGTGCGCACGATGGGCGTCTCCGTGTGCCAGATCAGCTCCGGGAAGAGGTCCCCGATCTCGCGGGACGTGCACCGGATCGAGGAATGCCTGACGCCCAGGTGCTCTGCCATTTGGCGCTGGTAGGCGCTCTCGTCGAACTCGGGGTCTTCGAAGGTGAGGGAGAAGGTCTGCAGAGTCCCGACGCTCTCCCGGGCCAGGGCGGCAATACCCGAGGAATCCACGCCCCCACTGAGATATGCCCCGACGGGCACATCGGAGCGGAGCTGCTGGCGGACGACGTCGGTCAGCAGAGCGGACAGCTCTTCGGCGGCCTCGTCCAGGCTGAGATCCGTCCGGCCTGGCCCCTGTGGGAAAATCCAGTCCCAGTAACCTTCGAGTCGCTCGGCGCCCTTCTCCGCGACCAGGATATGCCCCGCCGGCAGGCTGCGGACGCCTTTGAAGACCGTTCGCTGGCCCACCGTGCCCCAGAACGTAAAGACCTGGGCAAGCCCCCGCTCATCGAAAGCGGCTGCCTCGGGGGCGACGGCCAGGATGGCCTTGACCTCGGATGCGAAGAGCAACCGCCCACCACTTCTGGCGTAGAAGAGCGGTCGAATCCCCACGCGATCTCTTGCAAGCAGCAGACGTTGCTGCCGCGCATCCCACAGCGCGATCGCGAACTGCCCGCTCAGGCGCTCGACGAATCGGTCGCCGAATTCCTCGTAGGCATGGACGATCACTTCGGTGTCCGAGAGGGTCCGGAATCGGTGTCCGAGGCCTTCCAGCTCGGCGCGCAGCTCGATGAAGTTGAAGATTTCCCCGTTCAGGACCGTCCAGATGCTCTCGTCTTCGTTGGCGATCGGCTGATCGCCGGTCACGAGGTCGATGATGCTGAGGCGGGCGTTCGCCAACGCGCAGACGGCGGACCGGAAATAACCCGTGCCGTCCGGCCCGCGGTGCCTGAGCGTCGCGATCATCTTCGCAGGATCGGGGAGAGTGGCGCCGCCCTCCACGAGCAGTGCGCCGGCGATTCCGCACACCGCCGGTTACCTCTCGTCTGGCGAGTGGTGGGTCATGGCTGCACTGTGACGCCGTACCGCTCTTCGAATTGCACCACGAACTTCGAGAATGATTCGCCCCGCTCCGGCGCGCAGTGTCATGCGAAGCTTTCCCTTTCCGCCCTGTGGCGCGAAAGTATACTCAAGCGCCATATGCTCAAGGATTTACTTCACGATCCCGGGACCGGGCGGGCTACGTATGGCCGATGAGTCCCTGCGGCCCCAACGTCTGCTGCACGACAGCCTGCTGCAGCGCGGCGCCGCGGCCACCCAGGACCGGATTGCGGTAATCGCCGATGGGGAGTCCCATACGTTCGGGAAGCTCCTGGAGGCCGCCCAGCGACTGGCCGGCGCATTGCGCAGCCGCGGTGTCGGGCGGGGCGACCGGGTAGCCATTCAGCTGGAGAACTCCTTCACCTGTGCCATCGCGATCTTCGGCACTTTGATCGCCGGCGGAGTCTTCGTCGTCATCAACCCCCAAACCAAGCCGGGCAAGCTCGAGTTCATTCTGCGGGATTGCGGCGCGCGGGCATTGATCACGGAAGGGGCGCTCGAGCAGGTGTACCTGGCGGCCCTGCGAGGACTGGAGCAGGCACCCGTCCTGCTTTGCTCGGGCAAGTGCGAGGGGCCGGCCGAGCCGCTGGAGGCCACGCTGGAAGCCGCACAGCCGCTGCGCGAGCCGGTGCCGGCAATCCCCTTGGACCTCGCAGCGATCATCTATACCTCCGGCAGCACCGGCACTCCGAAGGGCGTCATGCAAACGCATCAGGCGATGGTATTCGCCACGGGGAGCCTGATCGAGTACCTGCGGCTGACGGAGCGCGACAGAATCCTCTGCGTACTGCCGCTCTCGTTCGACTACGGCCTGTACCAGCTCCTGATGGCAGTGGCTCTGGGGGCTTGCCTGGTGCTGGAGCGGTCATTCACTTTCCTCGGACAAGTGCTGGACCGCATTCGGCAGGAGCAGCCAACGGTATTCCCGGGTGTGCCCACCATCTTCGCGACTCTCCTCGGCGCGCACCGGCGCTCGGCACTCTGCTTTCCCTCGGTTACTCGCATCACCAATACCGCGGCAGCGCTCCCGGATGAATTCTCTACCGGACTGCGCGAGCTCTTTCCCAATGCCCTGATATACAAGATGTACGGCCTCACCGAATGCAAGCGCGTGAGTTATCTCGCCCCTGAGCTCATCGACGCCAAGCCCGGGTCGGTAGGCAAGGCGATTCCGGGTACGGAGATCTATCTGCTCTCAGCGGACGGAAAGCCCGTGCCGGCCGGAGAGGTCGGCATCCTTTACGTCAGAGGCCCGCACGTGATGGCAGGCTACTGGAACCGGCCTGATCTCACCGCAGAGATGCTCAAGCCCGGAAAGCTTCCCGGCGAGAGAGTGCTGTGCACGCATGATCTCTTCCGCATGGACGGCGACGGCTATCTCTACTTCGTCGGACGAACGGACGACATCATCAAGACCAGGGGCGAGAAGGTGAGCCCCGTCGAAGTCGAAAATGCCCTGCACCGCATCCGCGGCGTTCGCGAAGCCGCCGTCGTAGGCGTTCCCGACGAGCTCCTCGGTGAAGCAATCCGCGCCTACGTCGTGACGGATCCGGCTGCCGGCCTGACTGCCGAGTCGCTTCGCGGCGCGAGCGGCGCGCATCTGGAATCCTACATGGTGCCGACCCAGGTCGTATTTCGCGACAGCTTGCCGCGAACTCCGAACGGCAAGGTCAACAAGCGGCTTTTGGTGCAGGAATCCGTGGCCGCATTCTCGTCGCATGCGAGCCTCGCGACATGACTCAAGCCGTCCGCAAGCCCAATCTCTTCATCATCGGTGCGATGAAGTCCGGAACGACTTCGCTCCACGAGTACCTGAACACTCATCCGCAAATCGGCATGAGCCGAAAGAAAGAGCCCGGGTTCTTCGTGGAGGAACTGAATCTCAGCAAGGGTGAGGATTGGTATCTGAGTCTCTTCGAGCAGGACGACCGCTACCGGTATCTCGGCGAATCGAGTACCCACTACACCATGCTGCCGGCTTTTCAGGGTGTGCCGCAGCGCATCTTTCGCTTCAATCCCGAAGCACGGCTCATCTACATCATGAGGAATCCACTCGAGCGCACTCTGAGTCATTACCGGCACGCCGTACGAGTACGCAACTACCGGAAGGGCCGAGGCGAGCCGCGCGGGCTCCTGAAAGCGGTAAAGGAAGAGCCTAGATATCTCGCCTTCAGCGACTACGCGACACAACTCGAGCCGTATATCACCGTATTCGGGAAAGATTCTCTGTATGCCCTGACGTTCGAGGCACTCGTCCAGAACGCGCAACGTGAAGTCGACCGCATCTACCGCTGGCTCGGCCTGCCACCGCATCCGCTGGGAGAGCAATCCTCTCAGGCGCACAATCAAAAACCCCAAGACCTCACCAGCGTCGCGGGCGCAGGAGTCCTGTACCGGATACAGTTCTCCGCCGCGTGGGATCGCCTCTCTCCACACGTGCCCATGAGCCTCAAACGATTGGCTAAGAAATTGGCCTATCGGCCAGTGGACGCAAAGCAGTCGCTGGAGGATGTCACACGCTTGAGGGCCGAGATCGGCGACGTGCAGCGGCGTCAGACGGAGGCTCTCTGCCGAATGCTCGGCCGGGATTTCCCCGAGTGGCGGGCCGAGGGCGAGAGCACCGTCGATATTCGCACTGCCTCTGCCTCGTTTCGCGCAAGTCGACCGCAATGACGTCCGAGCCGTCATCAATGTTGCCACAGCGGCTGGCGACAGATCCTGTCCCGCGAATCCGACCCGTCAAGGTCTTGATCGTCGACACGGCCGTCGCATTTGGCGGATCGCTCGCCGTTGCGAGAAATCTCCTCAAGCACCTCGATACCACCCTGGTCGACGCCTCACTCGTGAGCGCCTGTTCCGACGGCTTCGTTTCGCAGGAATTTGCCGGCGACAAGCAAGTACGGCTACTGGCCCCTCGGGTCGATTACGTGACCTTGGCCAAATGGAAATCGGCCGTAGGGAAGCGGTTTCGCTGGCCGCCTTTGCGCCGCGCCTCGGAGCTCTCAGTGATGATCGCGGAACTCCTGGCCAACGTGCCGTACACCGTGCGTCTGCTGCGCATTTATCGGAAATTGCGCTTGGACCTCGTCCACGTCAACAACTATTCGATGGAGCCTCTTTGGGCCGCGCGTCTTCTCCGTCTTCCGATCATTTATCAACTGCATGGGATACTCCCGAGTCACATGGATGGCAGCGGCAGGAGAAACTTTCGCCACGTCAAAGCGTTCATCTCCATTTCTCAGGCAGTCACCGAGTCCGCCGTCAGGGCGGGGCTTGATCGCGCAAAAATTCATCATATCCCGAATTTTGTCGAGCGCGCGCCCGACGGGCCGCCGCCGCCCCTACCAGCCAACCTTGCGATCGGCATTTTTGGCCGCGTGAACCGTTGGAAGGGACAAAAGGAATTTCTCACCGCCGCGATGCAAATTCTGCCGCGATTCGCCGGGTTGCGCATCTACATCGTTGGCGACTCCTCCGACGCCGATCCCACATACCTTGACGAGTGCCGGCAGATCGCGCGCTCTTCCGCCTATGCGGACCAAATAGAATTCACCGGACTGGTGACCAATGTCGCCGACTATTATCGGAAGTGCACAATCGTAGTGCTCGCCTCGATCGGCTCGGAAGGCTTCGGCATGGTTCTCATCGAGGCCATGGCCCAGGCCAGGCCGGTGATATCGTCCACAGTCGGGGCGACTTCCGAAATCGTTCAGGACGGTGTCGACGGATTTCTCGTTGCACCGGGCGATACGGGCGCCATGGCCAAGCGCATGTCGGAGCTGCTGTCCAACCCGGACCTCGCGGCCACAATGGGGCACAGCGGCTACGAGAAGGTACGGGCTCAATACGAGCCTTCCGCGGCGGCCAGAAAGTTCGAGCGGCTGTATGTCGAGGTGGCGGGCTCGAAAGCCAATTCGCCTCCGTGGCGAGCCACGAGTACTTCGGCTCCACGTTGACACACCAGAAGCCGACGGCGTCCGCTTTGCAATCGTCCGGTAACATACTTCTGGTTGGAAACTGGCGATCGGATGCCGGCTACGCATGGAAGATGATCGAGCGCTTCTGGATCGCCATTGCCCGCGCATTTCCCAGCCGACGGGCGATACTCTGCTTCCCGGAAATAACGACCGTCAACCCCGAGATGCCGGCAGCCGGCATCGAAATAAAGCAGTTTGATTTCGACTTCCGGCGTCCCGCCGCGCTCGTCAGATTCTGCCGTGACCACGATATCGGACTGATCTACCTCACCGACCGCCCGTATAGCTCGAGCATATATCGCCTGTTGAGATCCGCCGGAGTCCGAAAGATCGTCGTGCACGATCATACGCCCGGACAGAGGACGGAGCCTTCTCCACTGAAGCGCCTTGCCAAGACCGCAAGAGTTCGGATATTCGGCGCCGACGCCTACATTGCGTGCTCGGAGCACGTTCTCGAGCGTCTTACGAAGGTAGCGTGCATAGAGCGAGACCGATGCCATCTGGCGTTGAATGGGATAGACCTGTCGCAGTTCCCGCACCCGCGCCCCACGATACGCGAGGAGCTTTCGCTGCGGCCCGACACCCTCCTCACCGTCTCGTGCTCCCGTGTACATCCTTATAAGCGAGTCACTGATATAGTGGATGCCGCGGCACTTCTTACCGACCTCGACATGCGGTTCATTCACATTGGCGATGGTCCGGATTTCGAGGCGTTGCGAGCGAAGATCCGGGAGCGGAATTTGGAGAGCCGATTCACCCTGCTCGGTCACAGGCATGATGTTGCCGAGATCTTGTCAGGCTGCGACATCGCCATTCACGCTTCGAGCGGCGAGGTCGGCTTGAGCTTGTCGATTCTCGAATTCATGGCCTCGCAACTCGCGGTCGTCGTGACCGACGAGCCCAGCGTCTCGCAGGTGATCGATTCAGGAAGAACCGGACTGACGTTTCAGCACGGCAATGTCCAGTCGCTCGCGGAGCGGCTGCGAGCGCTTGGAAGTGATCAGCAGATGCGTGATCGTCTCGGGCAAGCGGCCCGCAGAGAGATCGAGACGCATTACGCCATCGAAAACACCATAGAGTCAGTGGTCAGCACGCTCAAACAGGTATATCGGGGATAGGGCTCGAGGACCCGATGCCCCGCAGATTCTATGCGCGCGCGTACCGGGGAGTCTGACAATGGATACATTCGGCGCGATGATCGTCATTGAGGTACCGATAATTCTCGTATTGATCAGGCAGCGCAATCTGGATCGAAGGCGGTTGCAGCAGTTCGTTGCTTCATCCCTCAGCGGGGGTGAAACAGGTAGAGCCGCAGTATTTCGCCTTGCCTCGCGAATCTTCGACCTGCCGGACGTTCCGGATGACCCGATATGGGCATCCCGTCTTTTCAAAGCGTTTGGCGCAAGCCCAGGAGCAGTCATTGAAGCCGGTGCATGCTGTTCCGGAAAGACTCGTTTGCTGATCCTGAGTTTGGCGGAAATCGGCATGCGGGCGTACCAAATCACGTTCTACCATCGGGAAGGATACGCTCAGCATTGTCTCGCGGAAGTTTGCGTGGACGACGCACGCCTCCTCCTCGATCCAACCTATGGCGTCTATCTGACGGACGGCGACGGGCACGGCGTATCCCTCCAGGACCTGCGGCGTGGCGTACAACCCGTACACATGCCATTCACCACCCGAGCTGACTGGGGATACCCGCGCGATTCCTATTACCACTTTGACTACGCCGCCACCAAGACCGCGAACTGGACCCGCAGCGTTCTACGACGTGTTGCATACTCAATTCTCCACGGAGCCAGTCGCGGCGCGGTGGACAATATGATGATCCCAGCATGGTTGGAATGGCCGCAAAACCTGGGGCTCCTTGCCTGCATGGCGCTTCTCTCGCTCGTTGCGTTTGCGACAGCGTGTGCGGCCTATTGACGTGCGTATTGCCGGGGATTCGGCCGGTCGCCACGACATGAGTGGCGTTTTGAGCACGACTCCCAGCTCTCATCCATGCGCGTCAGTCGGAAGGTGGATCGCCCGGCCGCCAACCACGGGTTTGCCGACATGAAGCGCGTGCGCCCGCTCGAGCTCGCTCACGAGCTTGCGTCCGACGTGAGAGTACGAGTAAGAGGACTCTGCCAGAGCTCGCGCATTTCGCGATAAATGCCTCCCTCGTTCCGGATTTTCGAGCACGGCCACTATGTTCGCGACGAACTCGGCAGGCTCGCGCGCAAAGACCACGCTTTCTCCATCCCGCACCTCGATCCCCTCACATGCAATCGGGTGCGCCACAATCGGTTTGCCCATGGCCAGCGCGTCCAGTATCTTCAACTTCGTTCCGCCCCCATCCATGATAGGACAGACATAAAGCGCTGCCTCGTGGATGTACGGGCGCACGTCGGGGACGAATCCATGCACCCGGAATTTGCCATCACGCGCCGCGAGCGACAATAGGCGCGCCGGCGGATTGGCCCCAACAACATCCATCGTGACTTCGGGCAGCACATTCTTCAGGGCCGGCCACACCTTGTCGGCGAAGAACGCCATCGCCATGGCATTCGGATACCAAGACATGTTCCCGGCGAATACAAGACCGGGCGGGCGCTCGGGCTCCCCGCTCGGTCGGAAATACTCCGTATCGACACCGTTGGGTACCTCGGCCACCGCCAGATCGGGCACCAGACGCCGGAGTCTTTCGGTATCCAGCTTCGAGCAGGTGATGTTCAAGTCGAATTCAGGACACACACGCCGCTCGTAACGGCTGAGGCGGACTCCTTCCTGCCAGAAATACAGACGCTTCAGCGTGTGCTTCTCGAGCCGGGCCCTCCTGAGCATCATGTCGGATTCAATGTTATGATGGTCCAAAGTCAAGGCGCTGCGCGTGAAAACGTCTCCATATGGCGCCAGGCTCAGTGTGTCGAAATGTACAACATCGAAGTCGATTGAAGCATTCCATTCAGTCGCGGTCCGCCGGGCTTGCTCGGATAAGAGCCACCTGACAGTGTAGGGGTAGGCTCCCCATAAACTGCGGACCGCCAGCCCTGACCGGCCCGTTGGCGATTCATCGGATGGAATGCGAAGAAATTGCACCCGGGCACAGTACTCTCCCAAATGCCTGCGCGCGGCTTCCAGGCCTGCGTCCACATCTCCGAGCAGCTCCCGGATGATCTTCCGCTGTACGAAGCACAAGAGATAGACGTCGTGTGCACGGGCCAGCTCTCGAACCAGATGGTAGCTTCTCTGCAGCACTCCCAGACCGCTCGCGGGATAAGGAACCAGGTGAGAAAACCAGCAGATTCTCATATGCGTGCGATACCATTCCTCGCGGCCTCTATGCCTTTATGATATCCGCGATTCCGGAAACGTATTCACGCTTCGAACTCCAGAACCGACGGCGAACAGCATGTGCGGAATAGCAGGGGCAATAGCACTGAGATCCGGCCCTGGCAGATTATCGGAGCCGCTCGATCACATCGTCGAGCGAATGGCTCGCAGCTTGACCCACCGCGGCCCGGACGGCTCGGGGCTGTGGAGGTCCCGATCGGGAGAGGTGGCTCTTGCGCACCGCCGCCTCGCCATCATCGACTTGACCGACACCGGGCGCCAGCCCATGGGCTACGCGGACCGTTTCTGGGTAACCTTCAACGGCGAAATTTACAATTTTAAGGATCTGCGCGCGCAATTGCGCGCCCTGGGTCACGTGTTCCGGGGCGAAAGCGACACGGAAGTGCTCCTTGCGGCCATTGCGCAATGGGGCGTTGCCGAGGCTCTCGGCCATTGCGTTGGAATGTTCGCCTTCGCGGTCTGGGACGAGCGGGATCACGTGCTGCACCTGGCTCGTGACCGCATGGGCGAGAAACCCCTTTACCTGGGCGAGCACTTTGGGCACCTGTTCTTCGCATCCGAGCTGCGCGCTTTCAGGCAGATTCCGAACTTCGATGCGCGGATCAACGGCGAAGCGGCAAACGCTTACCTGCGCGACGGCTGCGTACCCGGGGCCTTATCGGTCTACGAGGGGGTGTACAAGCTTCCGCCCGGACACCTGATCACCGTCCACGCCGGCTGCGATCAGCCGCTATCTCCTGCCTGGCCCCGGTCTTCGGGATCGCCGAATGAGCTGCGACCACGCTCCTACTGGAGTTGCCGCAATGCCGCGAAACAGGGACTGCAGAAATTGATCATGGACCCAAGCGCGGCCGTAGAACGGGGCGAAGAGCTGCTGCGCGAATCGGTGCGGGCGCAGATGCACGCCGATGTCCCCACTGGCGCATTCCTTTCCGGCGGAATCGACTCCTCGCTCGTTACCGCGGTGATGCAGAGTCAATCCGCGCAGGCGGTACGGACGTTCACGGTCGCATTCGACGACCCGCGGTTTGACGAATCCCGCCATGCGCGCGAGATCGCCGTTCACCTGGGGACTCGCCACCAGGAATTTGTCCTGCGCGAGCGCGAAATCGTAGATCAGGTCCCGTCGATCGTTCAGTGGATGGACGAGCCGACCGCCAATGGGTCGTTTTTCCCGGTGTACCTGATTTCCCGATTGGCCCGAACGGAGGTCACCGTGGTGCTCTCCGGAGACGGCGGCGATGAGCTGTTCGGCGGCTACAACCGCTATGTGTTGGCCCCCAGGGCATGGCGGCGAGTACGGTGGCTGCCATCGCCCCTCCGCCGGCGGTTGGCCGGCCTCTTGGCGGGCGGTGGTGCCACGGAGAGCGTCGCATGGTTGATCGCGACGGCAGGGCGATTCGGCAGCCAGATCGGCTCCGCGGACGCGCGGCGAAAGCTCGCGCACATACTCGCGTCCGAGACGTTCTCCGAGACCTATTTGCGGCTAACCTCATGGTGGGTCGAGCCCTCGATATTGGGGGGGCACGCCGCGCTCCCACCGCGCGACTTCCCGGGGGACTTCACGGACGACCTCGCTTCGATGCTGCTCGCAGATCAGATCAATTATCTGCCTGATGACAATCTGGCAAAGGTAGACCGAGCCAGTATGGCGACCAGCCTGGAGACTCGCCTGCCGCTGCTCGATCACCGGCTGATCGAGTTCAGTTGGCAGCTGCCTCCAGACTTGAAGCTGCACGGTCGAACCACCAAATGGCTATTGCGCGCGATCTTGGATCGGTATCTGCCGCGCGCGTTGATCGAAAGGCCCAAGATGGGCTTCAGCGTCCCGATCGACCGGTGGCTGCGGGGTCCGTTGCGCGAGTGGGCCGCAGACACCCTACACAGCTCGGCGTTTCACAATGTGTTTCCGGTTCGTCCACCGGACATTGGCGCACTTTGGCACGACTACCTGGACAAGCGCGGCCCTTCAGCCAATGAGATATGGGCGCTCGTCGTGCTGGCCGCATGGACCGGATCAGTAACTTCAAACGCTTCCGTATCCGAAGCACTCCAACCGTGTGCGGTTGTACATTCGTGAGTAGCTTCAATACCCGACCATCATAGTATTACGATGGAAACCGCGTTCTGGCTCTGCATCGTCGCTGCCACCTACAGCTACTTCTGGTATCCGGCCATTCTCCTGATGCTGCCGGGGCGTGTAGCCAATCCTGCTGCAAGCCCCACTCCCATCAGAAAGGTTGCCATCGTGGTCGCGGCAAGGAACGAGGCATCGAAGATCGCCGGGAAACTCGATAACACCTTGGCTCTGGAACGAGTGGGTGCCGAGCTGGATTTGATGGTGGCCTCCGACGCGTCAGATGACGCCACCGACAGCATCGTGCGTCAATATTCGAGCAAAGGAATTCGTCTGGTGCGCTCGCCGGTTCGAAAAGGCAAAGAGCACGCCCAAGCGCTGGCAATCGCGTCCACCGATGCCGACCTGATCGTCTTCACCGACGCGGGCACCATACTGCCGCAGGACGCGTTGGTTCACCTTATTGATGCCTTCCGCGATCCGACCGTGGGCGCTGTTTCGAGCGTCGATCGCTTCATCACCGAGGACGGCACCATCCAAGGTGAGGGTGCGTACGTTCGCTACGAGATGTGGCTGCGCGACCTGGAGACCCGGTTCTATTCGCTGGTGGGCTTGAGCGGGTCGTTTTTTGCCGCGCGCCGCAACGTCTGCCGGATGTGGGACGAGCGAGTGCAGAGCGACTTCGGGACGGCCCTGAGCTGTGTTCAGGTGGGGATGCGGGCGGTCTCGGACCGGCGAGTAATCGGCTACTACAGGAACATCGCGGATGGCCGCAAGGAATACCAGCGCAAGGTGCGCACCGTCACCCGCGGTATGGGCTCACTGCGTATCCGCGCCGAGGTGCTCAATGCATTTCGCTACGGGCGCTTTTCCTTCGAAATATTCGGCCATAAAGTCATGCGCTGGGCTACGCCCTGGCTTCTGATCTGCGCTCTGTTGGCCAATGCCGCGCTGGTGTCTCAAAGCGCGCTTTATGGCGCCCTGTTCGCCGCCCAGGTCGCTCTGTATCTCTCTCCTCTGGCCTCTCGGATCGCACCTCCTCTGCGGAAGATCGGCCCGATGAGGATAGGGATCTACTTCGTCGAAGTGAATGTGGCGATCTTGCATGCATCCCTTTTGACGCTGTCGGGCCGCACAATACTCACCTGGGAGCCGTCCAAGCGGTGAGGCTTTCCGCGCTGCCCCCGGTCCGAAGATCCGTCCCCCTGAAGAGAGGGAGCCGGGGGGCTCGCCTCTCAATGGAGCGGTTCTTCGGGGACCGCACGATCACGCTTTACCCTTCCGGGACCGCAGCACTCGCCAAGGCCATCGCCGACTGTGCCGCGCGGAGCTCTGCGAGCGCACCCGAAGTCATCATCCCCGCCTACGGCTGCCCGGATCTCGTGGCCGCGTGTCTTCATGCGGGCGTATACCCGCGGGTCGTCGATGTGATGCCATCGCATTGGTCATACGACCCGGCGGCCCTCGCTTCAGGTTTGTCGCCAGACACGGTAGCCATTGTGGCCGTCAACCTCCTGGGGCTCGGAGACGGTGCGGACGAGCTCGCGCCTCTATGCAAGTCGAGAGCGATCTACCTCATTCAGGACAGCGCGCAATATCTTCCCAGGCAGGTCAGTAATTGGCCTGGGGACTACGTAATCTTGAGCTTCGGCCGCGGCAAGCCACTAAACCTGCTCCACGG